>Ga0209575_10000040_pt1 | contig 164488 bp, 152 predicted proteins | sample Medcelwee11metaG_FD_187172 | JGI IMG/M metagenome (GOLD analysis project Ga0209575, IMG submission 187172) | Freshwater pond sediment microbial communities from the University of Edinburgh, under environmental carbon perturbations - Medium... | ecosystem: Environmental > Aquatic > Freshwater... | reverse complement strand
ATCAGCTGGAAGTTCGGAATCGAATGATAACTTTTCTCCAGTTTTTGGATGTATAAATCCAAGTGTTTTGGCATGAAGTGCTTGTCTATCAATAATTGAAAGTAAATTGCTTACTCTTTGATTTATTTTGGGCAAATTAGTTCCGGCTTTCAAAACTCTTCCATTATAAATATAATCGCCAAAAATTGGGTGATTTATATGATTCATGTGAACTCTAATTTGATGAGTTCTCCCAGTTTTTAATTTTAGTTTAATTAGGGAAGCAAATTCATATTCTTCAATTACGGAATAATGAGTTTCGCAATATTTCCCGTCAGTTTCACTAACTGCAAATATTTTTCTATCTTTTTTACTTCTTGCAATGTTTCCAATAACTTCACCATCAGGTTCTTTGAATCTGCCCCAGCAAACTGCCCAATATTCTCGTTCTGTAGTTCTATCGGCAAATTGTTTAGCAAGTTCGCTATGAACCCACGGATCTTTTGCAACAAGTAAAAGTCCAGTTGTGTCTTTATCCAAACGGTGTACAATTCCAGGTCTATCATCATCATTTACTTCACTCAAATTCTGTGTGTGATGCAAAAGTGCGTGAACCATTGTTCCAGTCCAATTTCCAAGCGCTGGATGAACCACCATTCCCGCAGGTTTATTAACAACAATTAAATATTCATCTTCAAAAACAATATCAATAGGAATATCTTCGGCTTCAACTTTATCAGGACGAGGAGAAACCGGAATTGCTAATGAAATTATGTCTTTTGGCATAATTTGGTAATTAGGTTTTTGAATTTTCCCGTTTACAGATACCAAATTAGCTTTAATTAATTGTTGAATTCGCGAACGTGTGGCATTTTCCATCGAATTGGCAAGATAAACATCCAATCGCTCTCTTTTTTGTCCGTCTGTTATTTCAAATTTAAATATTTTTTCAGTTATTATATTAGCCATTAATTATAAGTTCGTTATATTGTTATTTCCTTTTGCATTTGCAAATTCATCCAATTTTTCATCAATTGCGTTATTTTCATCGGCATATTTTTCTTTATGAAATAGCAAAATAATAGCTACTCCAATTGTTACTGATGAATCGGCAATATTAAAAATTGGCCAAGTTTCATAAGTGTTTCCAAACAAAGTGAAATCCCAAAACTCAACTTGGATAAAATCAACAACCCTTCCGTAAAGCAAAGGAGCATAATCAAAAATAACTCCATAAAAAGCTCGGTCAATTAAATTTCCCAAAGCACCAGCAAGGATAAAAGCTAAACCGAGTCTTAATGGCAAATCGCGTTCTTTTGATTTGTACAAATAATAAAACAAACCAATTGCGGCAACAAATGTAAAAGTTGAAAGAAAGAATTTTTGAACAACACCAACTTCAAGTCCAAAAGCCATTCCAGAATTTTCAACAAAAGTGATTCGCAAAAAATCACCAATTACACTAATGCTTTGTCCGTAATCCATTCCTTCCCAATTAAAGTTTAGAGAAGGAATTGCAAATCCTTTTACTGCTAATTTTGACATTTGGTCAGTTAAAAAAACAACAAGTGTTACATAAAGTACTTTCAAATTTTACCTATTGTTATTATTAGCGTTTGCACTGGCAGCATTTTTAATTTCAACACAATGTTGTGTGTGTGGAACTGCCAAAAGTCGTGGTTTTGGAATTAATGGACAAGTTGGACATAAATTTTTAGGCTCATCCATACATTCAATACAAATTCCATAAGTTCCGTTATCAATTCTTTGCAAAGCATCTTCAAGATATGCAAGAAATTTATTTTCTCTTTGAGCCCAAAGATATAATTTTTCTCGCTCTTGAGCATCAGTTCCCTGCTCAGCCATATGCAATGAATATGGTGAATTTTCATTAACATATTGACCAGTGCTTGGGTCCATCATTTGTTCTTTAAGATTTTGAAGTTGCTCAATTATCTCACTCTTTTTAGTCAAAATTACCTTTCGGAATTCCGCTAAATCCTTTTTAGGATAACCTTTTACTTTTTTCTTTTGCAAAAGTTGTGGTTCTTCTTTTGGAACTTCAACTTTACTTGAAGCAACTTTTTTAGTTTTACTATTTTCCATATCATTTTTTTTATTCATAATTTCCTCCGCTAAAATACATTTTTCGATTTTTGAACCGAGATTTTACAATTGTAATCGCCAAGCTCAAAATCTTGTGAAAAACCTTCGTTAATATCACTATTTACTAAAATATCCGCCAAAGTTTCGTTCTTAATATAATCAGAAAATTGATTAATATAATTACTTAATTTAGAATCAGCAATATATTTAATAATTATTTTATCCATAACTTCAAAACCGGCATCTTTTCGCATATTTTGAACACGATTAACAACTTCGCGAGCAAAACCTTCTGCAATCAAATCTTCGGTTAATTCTGCATCAATTGCAACAGTAATTCCACCTTCTGTTTCAACAACCCAGCCTTCAATTTCAGAATTTATAATTTCTACATAATCCGAAGTTAGATTAATTACTTCACCATCAACATTAATTGAAAGAGCACTTTCTTTTTCCAGAATGGAAATTTGCTCTTTGCTAAGTTTAGCAATTTCTGCTGCAATTGACTTAACCATTTTCCCAAATTTTGGACCAATAGTTTTGAAATTTGCCTTTGCAGTTTTGTTCACTACACTTGAATCGTCTTCCAAAATAACGAGTTCTTTGATATTAACTTCTTCAAGAATTACGTCTTTCATGTAATTGATTGCATCTCTTTTTGATTTATCAATTGCAATCATAATTCTTTTTAGAGGTTGTCTGACTTTTAAATTAGATTTTGCACGCATTGAGCGAGTTAAATAAACAACGCTTTGTGCAGTAGCCATTTTATTTTCAAGTTCTTTGTCAACAAAAGTAGTTTTTGGATATTCTACAAGATGAACTGACTCACAATTTCCATTATTACTAACTTTATTCAGATTTTGATAAATTTCTTCAGCTATAAATGGTGAAAATGGAGCTGTTAAAATTGAAACAGTAGTTAAACACTCGTGCAAAGTTTGATATGCCGAAAGTTTATTTTCGTTTACATCCGATTTCCAAAAACGTCTTCTTGAGCGGCGAACGTACCAATTTGATAATTCATCAATAACAAATTCTTGAACTGCTCTTGCAGCCTTTGTTACGTCATAGCTATCCATTAATTCTTCGTATTCAGCTACAAGCGAATTTAATTTTGAAATAATCCAACGGTCAACTTCTGGGCGGTTTTCGTATGGAATTTTTGCTTCTGTGAAATCAATTTTATCAATATTAGCATATAATGCAAAAAATGAATATGTATTAACTAAAGTTCCAAAAAACTTTCTCTGAACTTCTATAATTCCATCTTCATCAAATAAAGTAGGTTTCCAAGGTGGCGAAGTAGTTACAAGATACCATCTTGTCGCATCTGCTCCATATTTTTCGAATAATTCAAAAGGATCTACTGAATTTCCTTTTGTTTTGGACATTTTAAGTCCATTTTTATCAAGAATTAATTCATTAACTATTAAATTTTTATACGAAATGCTATCAAATAACATAGTTCCGATTGCGTGCATCGTGTAAAACCATCCACGAGTTTGGTCAATTCCCTCGCAAATAAAATCTGCTGGATAGTTTTTTTCGAAAAGTTCTTTGTTTTCAAAAGGATAATGATACTGAGCAAATGGCATTGAGCCAGAATCGAACCAAACGTCTATTAGTTCTGGAGTTCTGACAAATATTTTACCATTTTTTTCAAAAAGAACATTATCAACAAAAGGTTTGTGAAGGTCAATTTCTTCATCTTTTAAATCAGCGACTAATATTTTAACGCCATCTTTTTCGATGTATCCTTTTTTAAGCTCTTCAATGCTTCCAACGGCAAATTGCTCTGTTCCATCTTGGCTAATCCAAATTGGTAAAGGAGTTGCCCAAAATCGGTCACGCGAAAGTGCCCAATCTTTGTTTTCTTCCAACCAATTTCCAAAACGTCCACTTCCAACTTCTGGCGGAGCCCAATTTATCGTTTTATTTAACTCAACCATTTTATTTGCAATGGATGTAGTTCTTATAAACCAAGATTCGCGAGCGTAATAAATAACTGGAACGTTATCAAATCGCCAACTAAAGGGATATGAGTGAATAATAGTTTCTTTGCGATAAAGACAGCCCATTTCCTTCATTTTTATCATTATATCTTGGTCGGCATCTTTTACAAATACACCAGCATAATCTGTTATATCATCAGTAAATTTTCCGCCACGCGTAACTGGTTGTAGAAATGGTAAATCATATTTTTTTGATATTTCGTAGTCGTCGGCACCAAAAGCTGGAGCAATATGAACAATTCCAGAACCATCGGATGTGCTAACAAAATCAGCTTCAACAACGTAAAATCCTTTTTTATCAACAGTTAAGTAGTTAAACATTTGCTCATACGAAGTTCCAGCAAGTTCAGAACCTTTATGCTCAGAAATAATTTCATATTCATTTTTAATTACTGAAAGACGTTCTTTTGCAAGAATTAAGTTTCTTTCGTCAGTTCTAATTTTCACATAATCTACATTTGGACCAACAGCAAGTGCAACGTTTGAAATAAGAGTCCATGGAGTTGTTGTCCAAACTAAAAACGAAGTTTCGCCATCTGAGTTTAATTCTGAATTTTTATCAAGTTTCAATGTAACATAAACTGATGGATCTTTTGTGTCTTTATATCCAAGAGCAAGTTCGTGTGAAGAAAGAACAGTTTCGGAACGTGGACATTGAGGAACAATTTTATAATCCTTAAAAATTAGTCCTTTATTAAAAAGAGTAGATAATGCCCACCAAACAGATTCGATATAATTATTATCACAAGTAATGTATGCTTCGTCAAGATTTATCCAATATCCCATTCTTGTGGTCATTTGTTCCCACAAATCTTTATAAGTAAAAACCGAACTTTTACAAGCGTTATTATATTTTTCAACACCAAATTCTGGAATTTCGCTTTTACTTTTTATACCAAGATGCTTTTCTACTTCAATTTCAACTGGCAAACCGTGAGTATCCCAGCCAGCTTTTCGGTTTACTTGGTAGCCTTGTATAGTTTTGTAACGACAAACTAAATCCTTTAAAGTCCGTGCCATAACATGGTGAATTCCAGGCTTTCCGTTTGCAGTTGGAGGTCCTTCGTAAAAAGTGAAAGTATTTTTGTTTTCTCGAGTTGATATTGATTTTTCAAATATCTTATTTTCTTTCCAAAAATTTAGAATATTCTCTTCAATTTTAGGATAACTTATCTTTTCATCGTATTGCTTAAACATCATTTCTCTATATTTTATTCTTAATTTGTAATTTTTACGGTTATTTTAATAAAACAATTAGAATGGAACTAATCAAAAATATTTTTACTATCTATTTGCTCCGAAGTTGAAATATTTTCGTAGTTTCGAATAACTTCCCTTTCAGTGTGAATCAGCTCGCGTAATTGTATTTCAATTTGCATTTTACGTTCTTTTATTTGGTTAATTTCCTTTTCGGCATTAAATAATATTTGTTCTGCTTTTAATTTTGCTTCTCTAATCAATAAATCGGCATTTTCTACATTATTTGTTGGAATCTTTTCATCTGTTTTATCCAAATTATCATTTTGTTGTCTATTTTTAAGATTTTCAGAAATTGAAATTCCAAATATAGAAATAGAGCCAAGTACTAAAATCCTTATTGAAAATAGAACAATGTTTCCAATCAAAGAATTACTTAAACTAAAGCTAATTCTAAAAAGAAAAATGATAACAAAACTTAAAATAATTGCCGATATTATGGAAATAAAGACAACTTTTATTCCTAAAAGCCATTTGAAATTTGAATTTATAAACCATCCAATAATAAAAGCGACAAGCATTAAAACAAACCAAACTAAAAAAGTAAAGTCGGAATTAACAAATAAATTTGCGCTTAACAAATTTGATAATAGTAACAAAAATGTTAGAGAAATTGGATACACAAAAAGTATGTTTTTTATTTCTTTCACATTCTACCAATAATTTCTTTAATAATTTTTGTCATTTTTGGTTCAGCAGAACTTGCTGCTTCTAATATTTCGCTTAATTGAACAGCTTTTAATGCGTCAGGAAAACATTCGTCAGTAATTATGCTCATTCCAAAAACTTTCATTCCCATGTGGTTTGCCACAATACTTTCTGGAACTGTTGACATTCCAACAACATCTGCACCAATTGACCTTAAAAATCTGTATTCTGCTTTCGTTTCAAGATTTGGTCCAGAAACTGCAACATAACTGCCTTGATGCACTTTTATTTGATTTTCCAATGCTATTTTTTCAGCAAGTTCTATTAATTTATGATTATAAGGTTCACTCATATCTGGAAATCTTGGACCAAATTCATTTTCATTTTTGCCAATTAGCGGATTATCCCCAAGCAAATTAATATGGTCGTTCATTATCATTAAATCGCCACGTCTAAAAAGTGGATTCATTCCTCCACAAGCATTTGAAATAAATAATGTTTCAACTCCAAGAAATTTCATAACTCTAATTGGATAAGTTATCTCTTTCATTGAGTAACCTTCGTAGAAATGAAATCTTCCTTGCATTACAACAACATCTTTGTCGTTTAGCTTACCAAAAATCAGCTTTCCTTTGTGTGATTCGACAGTGGATTGAACAAAATGTGGAAGATTTGAATAATCAATTTCAAAATCGATATCAATTTCATTTACTAATCCGCCTAATCCTGTTCCGAGAACAATTCCAACAGAATATGTTTTATCAGATTTTTCTCTAATAACTTGTATAGTTTCATTTACTTTTGTAATCAACTCACTCATAAAAGTTTCTCCAATATGTCATCAACATCTATTTCTGAATTATCATTTTGTTTCACTTCAATGGGAAGCGATTTGCTTGCAAAAGTTTCGGAGCCAATATCCAAAATATTTGCTTGTGTTTCTACAATTGCTTTTAGTTTGGCAATTAGTAGTTTTTTTTCTTCACGTAATTGTAAAACCGAATATCTAATAACTTCGGCTTCTTTATTTGCTTTATCAATTATTTGACTTGCTCTAATTTCTGCTTCCTTTATAATTAACTGATTTTGCTTTTTTGCAGATTCAACAGCTTTGCTTGTAGATTCTTGAGCAGAAATCAATGTAGTTTGCAGAGTCTTTTCCATTTTTTTGAATTCAACAATTTCTTCCGAATTATTCTTGAGTTTTTCAGCTAGTTGATTGTTATCACTTTGCAAATGCTCAAATTCGTTAGCTAAATTTGATAAAAATGCACCAACTTCGTCTTTATCATATCCACGAAAAGATTTGTTAAACTCTTGACCTTTTATATTTGCTGGCGTAAACTTCATTTTTCACTCCATGATAATGAATATCCACTATTTCCAAAAATTGCGGTACCAATTCTTAGCATTGTTGCTCCTTCTTCAATTGCAATTTTATAGTCGTTTGTCATTCCCATAGAAAGTTCTTTTATTAAAAAATATTTGCTGCTAATTTTGTCTCTAAATTCTCTTAGTTGTGAAAAGCTATTTCTAATTATATTTTCATTGTCGGTAAATTGAGCCATTGTCATCAAGCCAACTGGTTTAATATTTTCCAATTCTTCACATTTTGAAGCTAATTCCAACAATTCAAAATAATTATTTAAACCATATTTTGAAGTTTCGCCAGATGTATTTACTTCAAAAAAGATATTTTGGATTTTATTTGCTCGCTTTGCTTGTTTGTTTATTTCAACAGCTAATTTGAAATTTTCGACAGAATGAATAAAATCAACTTTGTCTATTATAAATTTCACCTTATTTGTTTGTAAATGACCAATAAAATGCCAAATAACATTTTGTTTTACAATTTCACTTTTTTCTTTAAATTCTAAAGCCTTATTTTCCCCAAAATCGGTTAATCCTACATTAAATGCTTCAATTATTCTTTCAACAGGATTTGTTTTTGAAATTGCAATTATGCGAAGTTCATTTAAATTTCTGTTAGATTTTTGAACTGAATTTTGAACATTATCTTGAACTATTTTAAGGTTATCTATTAGCATCTTTTAAAATTTAGTTTACGAAGTTATCGTTTTTTAATCCAAATATCAATATAATTCATAAAGGCTTTTTACATTAGCAAACGTAACAATATTCTTTCTATTAAGCTAAGCCCTTTGTAATAAATTATTAAGAATTTAACGATTCCAGCGATAATTTTGCATATTTTATATATCGTTTTGCCGAAGCTTCAATATTTTCAATTTCACTAATAGTTAAATCTCTTATTACTTTTGCTGGAATTCCAGCCACAAGTTTACCACTTGGAACAACAAATCCTTGTTTTACAACCGCACCAGCACCAACCATTGAATTTTTTTCAATTATTGCTCCATCCAAAATAGTTGCTCCCATTCCAATAAAAGTATTATTTTGCAAAATACATCCGTGCAAAGTAACACTATGACCAATTGTAACATTATCACCAATTATTAATGGAAATTTTTCAAAAGTTACGTGAAGCATTGATAAATCTTGAACATTTGTGTTTTTGCCAATTGTAACATAATTTACGTCGCCACGGATTACTGTATTATACCAAATTGAAGAATTAGCTCCAATTTTTACATCGCCAACTATTTTTACTCCAAAAGCAAGAAATACTGATTCATCAATTTCTGGTTTTGTATCTAAATATGGAAATAATTTATTTTCTTGCATTTTTTAACTTTACTTTATTTGTTGTTAATTCACTTTCGAAAAGTTTTACAGCAGTTTGAAATTGGTCGTCAATTTGCAACATAACTAAATACCAACCATCATTTCCCCATAATTCCCTTCCAATATAAGCATTTAATCTTTTGAAAATATATTCCTTGTCTTTTTCAAACTCTGAATTATTAAATTTAACTCCATTAGCAGACGCAAATTTTATGAAGTTATTTCTTTCATTTTTGAGACTAAAATTATTTACAAATTCGTTCATGTTTGGATATTTTCCAAAAATTATGGATTTATTTTTATCTAAATATTTGCGAATAAACTGATAATAAATGTTATTTCGAGTTAGTTCAATTGAGTAATTTGTTAAATCGTCATATTTTACTTCAATATCTGGCGAAATTCCTCCACCACCATAGACTAATCTATTTCCTTTTGTTCTAAATTCTTTTTTTGTTGTATCCGCTTTTGCAGAATCTGGATTTGAATGAACTGTAAAATAATATTCATCCTTTCCGTTGGAATAATCGCGTTGAATTGCTCTTCCAGAAGGTGTAAAATACTTTGAAACAGTAATTCTAACTGCTGAACCATCAGAAAGTAAAAATGGGCGTTGCACCAAACCTTTTCCAAAAGATGTTTCGCCAACTATCAATCCTCTATCCCAATCCTGAATTGCACCAGAAACAATTTCACTTGCAGACGCACTTCCGCTATTTATTAAAATAATTAAAGGATAATTTTCGTAACCTTTTATATTTTCGGCGTAGTATTTTGCATCAAATTCGGCTTTTCTTCCTTTTGTATAAACAATTAGCTTTTTTTCATCAAGAAATAAATCCGAAACTGAAACCGCTTCCCCAAGAATTCCACCAGGATTATTTCTTAAATCGAGGACAATTTTCTTCATTCCATCAAGTTTAAGTTTTGCCAAAGCTTTGGTTATTTCCAAAGTTGAGGTTTCGGCGAAGCGTGAAAGATTTATGTAAGCAATATCTTTATCATAAAGCAATGAAACATCAACAGAATTTAGAGGTATTTTGTCGCGAATTATTGAAAAATTATATTCCTTTTTGTTTGTGGAACGATAAACAGTAAAATTTGCTTTTGTTCCACTTGCTCCACGTAGATTTTTAATCACATTTTCATTTGTAAAACCAATTGCATTTTTGCCTTCAATTTTAACAATTTTATCACCAGCTTCAATTCCAGCTTTTTGACTTGGACCACCAGAAATTGGTGAAATAATTGTAATTGTGTCTTTTAATATTTGAAATTCAACCCCAATTCCGTCAAATTCGCCACTAAACATTTCTTCCGAATTCTTTTCTTCCTCAAAAGGTAAATATGTTGTGTGCGGATCAAGTTTATCAAACATTCCATTTATTGCAGATTCTACTAATTTTAATGTATCAACATCTTCAAAGTAATATTCTGTTGTAAGATTTAGAATTTGGCTTATTTTTGATTCGTTTTCGTTTGGATAGTTTTCATATAAAAATATTTGAAAATTTATTCCAAGAATTATTCCAAGAACCAAAGCCATAAAAATTACTGGATATTTTTTTATATTTTTCATTAACATATTAAATCCTAACCGAAAGTATTAAACTTGAAATAATTTGATTAAAAGTTGTTTCATTTTCCATTTTCGTGTTCATAATGTTAGTTTTTAGCGAAAATAGATAGTTTTTAATTGGTTCATATTTTGCAACAAAAATAAAATTGTTAGATATTTCTAAAATTCCATCTAAAAAAGTAACATTATCGGAATCTTCAATTCTATGACCGACAAGAATATCGCCACCGTAATTTGTAATTACATTTCCATTTTCGTCAATTTCATTTGCACCATGTTTTGTATGCTGGAATGAAAATTCTAATTCAATTCTGTAATTTGGTTTGTATTTTATATCAAAAATTAAAGTTTCGCTATTTGGTTGAATGTTTGTTCCAATTCCAAAATTCATACTTGTGTAATTATTATCCGCAAATCTATGAGCATAAACGTAAGGATTTATTCTTAAATACTGCATTCCAATTGTTAGCGGAAAATGTTCTGGAAATGGTTCATAAGTAATTCCAAAATCGTAAAGAAATTTGTTACCATACCACTTAGTTCCAAGTTTTACAAAATCGACATCATCAATTAAAAATATTCCATAAAACATGAGTCCGGTAACAGAATTATTTTTGAAATCAAAAAACATTAGTGAGTTATCGCGGTCTTGATTTGCATGCTCGGCACTTTTGTAAAAATTAAAAGGATTTAGATATGAAAAATCAAGATTACGATTTGCATAAATTATTGCTTCTCCAATTCCAAATTGAAAATGTCGCGAAATATTCAATCCAAGTCTGTGATAAGCAATATATTTATCCGCAACTACACGTTGAACACCTGCAACAGAATTAGGCAAATACGAAGTGCTTCCAAACAATTTTCCGTGCAAAAACGAGAATGAAAAGATGGAATAATTTAACTGTAACGAAATATAATCCATTGGCGGAGCAAAATTATCTATTAAAGTTTTTGAAAAACCATAACCGAGATTGACTCTATCGCGACCAATTTTGAATTTTGCATTATCAAATTCTGCCATAAAATAGCCGATTGTTTCATCAAAATACTTGGAGGAATCGTGGTCAGAATTATATTTGTAATTATATTTTAAATTACTATTAAACAAAGCAAGTTCAACATCGCCAAATTGCATTCCGTTTGTCGCTTTTGCAAAATATCCAAAATTATTTGAAATTGTTCCTCTAATTTCGGCTCCAAAAGTGATTAAAGAGCTTTTCGTATTTTCTGAATTTAGCTTATCAATAGAAAACAGTTGTTCGCCAGTTCCGACAAATTTTACGAAAGTATTAAAAGTTGACGAATCTGAATAAAAGTAAATAAACTTTTCTTTTTGATTAAAAAACGCAGTATCTGTTGTGTCCTCAAATTGTGAGTAATAGTTATTTGTTGAGTTGAACAAATCGAATTCAAATTCAATCTCAAAATCTTCGAGAGTTTTCTGGTCAATTAAATTTAACTCATCCTTTTTAATTAAAATATTTTTAATAAATTTAACAATATCTTTCCGTGATTTTGGAGTTTCGAATGAATTATAATCCAAAATTATGTGAAGTGAGTTCATTCTTTCCAAATAATTATAAATTGGATGATTTACTTCCACAAATCCCACTTGAGAAAAGGATGTTGAAATTAAAATGAAAAGAAAAATAGCAATTTTTCGCATTATCTCACTTCCTCCCATTCTTTTGAGGCAGATTTATTTTTGAAAATGACTGAAATTGCATTAACAAACCAAGCGAAGAAAATAACAAAATGTCCAAATTTGCGATATCTTCGAGGCGATTCGTAAATAATTAGATTTTTATCAAAAAGTATTTTACCTTTTTTCCTAATTCGCTTAAAAATGTCAAAATCCTCACCAGCAACAAGTTTTTGATTATATCCGCCAACCTCATTAAAAACTGTTTTTGGAATAATTTGGCACTCGCCTCTTCCCATTCCAACGCCAATATTGTTGAGAATTCTAAAATAGAAATTATAAAAATTTAAGAATAAAGTATCCGAAAACAATCTTTCGCTTGGATGAATATTTATATAGCAAGTCATGGCTAAATATCTATTTTTGCTAAATATTCTGTCAACTCGTTCCATAAATTTGGATAAATCCTTAAAAATAATATCACCGTCAATAAAAATGAAAATCTCGCCAGATGCGATTTTAGCGCCAATATTTCTTCCTTCGGCAATTGTTTGGCGATATTCTGAGTTGTGAACGCAAATTTTATTAGTATATTTTTTTGCAACTTCTACTGTAGAATCAACACTTCCACCATCTGAAATGATTAATTCGCTGTCAAATTTTTTAAATATATCACATTCAACAAACTGGTCAAGTAAAATTGGAAGAAGTTTTTCTTCATTAAGTGTCGGTATAATAAAACTATATTTCATCAATAAGCAAAAAGTAAAAAAGTGATTCCATTGTTAGAAATTTTAATTCCAGGCAGCGGAAAATGAATGTAATTTAGTGTATTTTTGATGAATTCCCAAAACTCACCATTTAATGGCAGTTCAGACGCATCAAAATCGAAAGCGATGTAAAAACTTTTTTCAATTGATTTTTGAGTTGAATAATCACCAATTCCAGTTACTCCATAACCAGCCGAAAGCATTAAAAACGAGGGCCAGTATTTTGAAACATCACTTGGAAGTAAGTTTTTCATTCTAAAAGCAAGCCACATTTTCTGTCCATCATAATCATCGGAAATATTATTATCTGGCTTCAACCCATTTCTAAATTCTTCCGATGGGAAATAACTAACTCTTAGTTGGAAATTATTTAAATATGGGAAATAATATCTTGCGACAAAATATCCAGCTCCAACAAAATCAGAAACTGCATCGCCAGGACTAAAGCCCCATTTTGGTTTTCCATCAGCATTAAGCGGAGCATATCCGTCTTCAATTTCAACATACATTTGCATTCCAAGTCCGCCAATTGCACCAAGCCAAATAGAAAGTTCTTGATTTACATCTGCTGCTTGCAAACCAGAAGAAAAAAAATGTGAAATAACTGCAGTTCCATATGCGTGTCCAATTTTATCCAACCAAAGAGCATAATCCCAATCGTTTACAATGTGAAAAGAGCCATCATAAGTGTATTCTGAATTTTCTTTCCACCAGGTATTTTGATAATAATCGTTAATTTGATAAATAATATATCCATAACTCAATCCAACACCAGATAAAATTGGATAATTAATATCCTTTTTTTGTGGGTTAAAACAAATATTTTGCTCAGTCTTTTGAAGTTGGTTTACGTAATTAAACGAGTTGAGTTTGGAAAAATTGAATTTTAATGAATCATTTTGTGCAAAAAAGCAGTTATTTAAAATAATTACAAAAAAAGATAATGTTATAATTCTATTTAATTGTCGTTTAATCATATTCTTTTTCTGTAAAATCTTCTCCAAAATCATATGATAATTGGAGAAGATTTAAATACAAAACTATTTTTCACTTCTCATTTGTGGAAATAAAATTACATCTCTAATTGTTGGTTGATTTGTGAGTAACATTACTAATCTGTCAATTCCAATTCCCAAACCAGCAGTTGGAGGCATTCCAAATTCCATTGCGCGAAGATAATCTTCATCAATTTGATGTGCTTCGTCATCGCCAGCATCTCTCATTTCGGATTGAGATGTGAACCGCTCTCTTTGGTCAATTGGGTCGTTAAGTTCGCTAAAAGCGTTACAAATTTCGCGACCAAGAACATAACCTTCAAAACGCTCAACTAATCCATTTTTTGTCCGATGCTTTTTAGCAAGTGGTGAAATTTCAATTGGATAATCAACAACAAACGTAGGTTGAACTATTGATGGTTCAACTGCAGCACCAAATAATTCGTCAATATATTTTCCTCTACTTGCACCAGATTCCAATTCAACACCAAATTTCTTGAGAGCAACTTTTAGCTCATCTTTTGTTGCAGTAAGAATATCCATTCCAGTTTTTTCCAGAATTGAATCAACCATTGAAAGTCTAATCCAAGGTCCTTTGAAATTGATTAAAGTACCATTTATTTCAAATTCTGTTTTTCCAAAAACTTTTGTAGCTACATTTTCAATCATTTGTTCAACAAAATTCATCATCCATTCGTAATCTTTATAAGCAACATAAAGCTCAAGCATAGTAAATTCTGGATTATGAGTTTTGTCAATTCCTTCGTTTCTAAAATCTTTCGAAATTTCGTAAACTCTATCAAATCCACCGACAATTAGTCTTTTTAAATACAATTCGTCAGCAATTCTTAAATATAAATCCATATCAAGAGTGTTGTGATGAGTAATAAAAGGACGAGCAGCGGCTCCGCCATAAATTGGTTGCAAAACTGGAGTTTCAACTTCCACAAACTCATTTGAGTCCAAATAAGTACGAATTGAAGTAACAATAGCAGATCTTTTTTTGAAAACGTCCTTAACTTCTGGATTTACAATTAAATCAACATAACGCTGTCTGTAACGCAATTCTCTATCCGTAAATTGGTCGTGAATTACTTTATTTCCTTCTTCATCGGTTGTTTCTTTTGCAATAGGAATTGGGCGAATTGATTTAGAAAGCAATTTCATACTTTTTACGTGAACAGAAGTTTCGCCAGTTTTTGTTTTGAAAACATAGCCTTCAACGCCAATAATATCGCCAATATCCATTAATTTGAAAGCATCATAATCATCGCCAACATCATCTTTGCGAAGATAAATTTGAATACGACCTTCTTTATCCTGAATTGTAGTAAAAGATGCTTTACCCATTCGGCGAATTGCCATTATTCTTCCAGCAATTTTTACATTTTTTTGGTCAAGTTCTTCAAAATTATCTTTTATGAAATTTGAATAATTGTCAACTTCATAACTATATGCAAAAGGCTCAAATCCTTTTTCGTAAAGTTCGCTTAGTTCTTCAAACCTTCTTTTAATAAGTTCATTTGTATCAATTAAATTCTGATTTTCCAAAATATCCTCAATCTATTTTTGTATTAATTTTTCTATTTCTTTAAATGTGAGAGTTTTGTAATCGCCTGGATTTAACCCTTTTACTGTAATTCCGCCAAAACTTTCACGGTCAAGTTCAATAACTCTATATCCTAAAGCTGAAAACATTCTTTTTACAAAATGATTTCTGCCTTCCATAACAGAAACTCGAACAATTTTATAACTTTTATCTTTAACATACGAAAGCTCTGTAAAAACACCTTTCCGTTTTTCAAAATAAACACCAGTCAGTAACTTATCTTTATCTAATTCGGATAAATCTTTGTCAATTTTGGCAACATAAACACGTTTAAAATTATTTTTAGGATGTGTTATCTTGTTAGCTAATTCACCATCATTTGTAAGCAACAAAACGCCAGTTGTGTTATAATCTAATCGTCCAACTGGGAATATTTTTTCTTTAGTTCTAATTAAATCAACCACCGTTTTTCTACTTTTCTCATCGCTAGTTGAAGTAATAAATCCTTTTGGTTTGTTCAAAAGAAAATATACTTTTTCTTTAATTTTTAATTTTACATCATCGATATAAACTTCATCAGAATAAGGGTCAACTTTTGTGGCAAGATTGGTAACTACTTTGCCATTAATCATAACTCTTCCCTGTTCAATAAATTCTTCAGCTTTTCTGCGAGAAGCAAATCCACTTTCAGAAATATATTTATTCAGCCGTAATTCCATATTCTCCTTCACTTTCAACTTCGTTTTCAATAACTTCTTCTATTTGATTCATCATAATTTTGCGTTTTTCTTCAATAAAATCTTCATCTTTCATAATATCGTCAACTTCGCGTGGTTTTGGAAGGTCTGATATTTTATTTAATCCAAAATATTTTAGAAATTCATCAGTTGTGACATAAAGTAACGGTCTTCCCATTCCTTCAGAGCGACCTTTTATTGTAATTAAATTCTTTTCTAAAAGTGTGTTCATCATATAATCAGAATTTACACCACGCAAATTTTCTATTTCAGGTTTAGTAATTGGCTGTTTGTAAGCAATAATTGAAAGTGTTTCGAGAGCAGCTTGACTTAAACGTCGCTTACTTTTATCGGATGACAAAAATCCAACATATTTTGCATATTCTGATTTTGTTCCAAATGCATAACCATTTGCTATTTTTTTGATATTGAAAGATTTTTCATCATCTTCATATTTTTCATTAAGAAATTCAACTGCATTTTCCACATCTTTTGGAGTAATTTCAGTATCAGTGCCATCAATTTCTTTAATTGCTTTAATAATTTCAGATGATGGAATTGGATCATCCGAAGAAAATATTAGTGCTTCAATAATTGAATTATAAATTTTATCCATTTTGAACTCCATAAATGATAAAATTATTAAATTCTGGTGATTCTTTTAAACCAATTTTTCCCATTTTAACTAACTCTAAAAGTGCAATAAAAGTAACAACTATTCTTAATTTTTCAACCATTCCTTTTATAAGGTCAACAAATGAAACTTCTTTACCAAAATCAGTTTTATTCAAAACTTCTGACATTTGTTCTTCAATTGTAACATTAAATCGTGTAACTTGATGAATTGGTTCAGCTTTTGGAGCTTCCAATGCTTTTTTAAATGCTTTAATTAAGTCATAAACTGAAATGTTTTTTAATAAAGCTTCAAGTTCATCTGCATCTTTAGTCTCATCACCAATAAAATTTCCACGATATTTAATTCGTCTTTCTTGCATTTCTTGAATTGATAATTCTTCCGACATTTCTTTATATCTTTTATATTCCAAAAGTGCGTTTACCAAATCCATTCTTGGGTCAATTTCTTCTCCCCTTTCATTTTTTACTTTTGGAAGCATCATTTTTGCTTTAATTTGCATTAAAGTTGAAGCCATTAAAATAAAATCTCCCGCAGCTTCTAAATCCAGTTTTTCCATTAATTCGAGATAAACCATATATTCAGAAGTAATATTTGAGATTGGAATATCATAAATATCCAATTCGTCTCTTTTTATGAAAAAAAGAAGCAAATCCAAAGGTCCTTCAAAATTTGAGAGATTTATTTTATACATTTTTAATTAACCAAATTTCATTACTTTGTGAACTTCTTCCATTGTTTTAACTGCAACAATTTTAGCTCGTTTTTCGCCATCGGATAAAATATCTTTTACTTCATCCAAATTGTTTTCGTAATAATTTCTTTTTTCGATTATTGGATTTAGAAATTCACTTATTTTTAATGCACATTTTGCTTTGCAATCTGCACATCCTAATTCACCCGATTTACATCCAGCAGCAATTTCTTCAACTTCATTTGGATTAAATTTATTTTGATAAGTAAATACCAAACAAACTTCTGGTCTGCCTGGGTCATTTCTTCTCACTTTTTGTGTATCTGTTTTTGCTTTTTTAAGCTTTGCTTGAACTTCTTGATAGGAATCTGAAAGCAATATTGTGTTATTAAGCGATTTGCTCATTTTTGCATCGCCATCCAAGCCAGGCAAACGTGCAAATTTTGTTAGCAAAGCTTGTGATTCTGGAAATACATCACCATAAACGCTATTAAACTTACGTGCTATTTCGCGTGTTATTTCTATATGTGGAACTTGATCTTCACCAACTGGAACAGCATGACCTTTGTACAATAAAATATCTGCGGATTGCAAAACTGGATATCCTAAATGACCATAACTTACATTTTCAATATTTAAATCTCTAACTTGCTCTTTTACGGTTGGATTTCTTTCCAAACGAGCCGCTGTTACTAACATTGAAAATATTAAATGTAATTCCGCATGCTCTTTAATTTGTGATTGTCTAAATATTGGCGATTTTATGGGGTCTAATCCAGAAGCAAGCCAATCGATAATCATATCTATTGTATTTTGATAAATATCGTCATTTCTTAAAGCTGTTGTTAAAACGTGATAATCCGCAATTAGATGAAAGTTTTCGTACTCATCTTGCAATTTAACCCAATTTTCCAAAGCACCAACATAATGTCCAATGTGCAATTTTCCAGTTGGACGCATTCCACTCAATATTCGCTTTTTTGCCATATAAATTCCATTTTAAATAACTATTTTAAATCAACTAGTAAGATACTAAAAAAAAAAGTTTTTTGGACGTTAGATTTGATTTAATTGAAGCGAAAGTTTGGAGCAAATTAATAAATATTTTGCGTTTATGAATCACAAAACTGTGAATATTGACTTTTTTCAAACATTTTTATTTTTATAATATACTATTGCGACGCATGTTGCATAATTATCAGAATGACTAATTGATATTTTTAGCTCTTTATCATCACCTAGAATTTCCTTCACTTTGCCAAATAATCGTGCATTTGGGAAACCATTTGGTTCGTTATAAACCTCAATATCTTGCCAACTAAATCCTTTATTATCTGGGGTAGCAAGTGCTTTTGCAATAGCTTCTTTTGCCGCAAAACGTGCAGCATAATGTTGAAACGGAGAACCTTTTGAATTTGAGTATTCTTTTTCTAATTTGGTAAATATTTTATCAACAAAATGGTCGCCAAATTTTGTTATACTCTTCTCAATTCTATCAATTTCTATTAAATCAGTTCCTATTCCAAAAACCATTTTATTTCCAATTAAGTTTAGTAACCGGCAGCTTCGCCGTAACCTCTTGGGTCAGATGCTCCCCAAATAATATTATTTTTGTAATCAATAATAATTCCTTCTGCTCTGCCAAGAATACGTCTTTTTCCAATAAAATGACCTTTTTCGACTAGATTATTTGAAACATCTGTTGTTAAACCAAATTTTTCGTAATCTATCCAATCTGGTTTCCATTGATGATGAAAACGCGGAGCATCAATCGCTTCTTGAATATCCATATTAAAATCAATAACATTAAGAATTACTTGCAAAACTGTTGTAATAATTGTGGAACCACCTGGTGAGCCGATAATTAAATAAGGTTTTTCGTCGGAATTGAGAACAATAGTTGGAGTCATTGCACTTAGCATTCTTTTATTTGCCTCAATTGAATTTGCATCACCACCTAATAATCCAAATTGGTTTGGTGTTCCAGGTTTTGAAGAAAAATCATCCATTTCGTTGTTCATAATAAAACCAGCACCATCAACCACAATTTTATTCCCAAACGTGGAATTTAAAGTTGTAGTTACACTAACTGCATTTCCAAAAGAATCAACTACTGAATAATGTGTGGTTTCTTCAAATTCAAATTTTGGTGGAGTTGTGTGTGATATTTCTTCGGATGGAACAGCTTTTTCACCAATTTGTGCAATAATTTCTTTACTACGTTCTTTTGAAGTTAACCATTTTTGCGGAACTGGATAAAAATCGACATCGCCAAGATGCTCCGCTCTATCAGCATAAACGTGTTTCAAAACCTCAACAACTGTATGAATATAATCACTACTTGCCCAAGATTTTTTATCAAAAGTGAAATTTTCAAGTGAATTTAAAGATTCAACAAGTGCAATTCCTCCCGAAGATGGCGGTCCCATTGAAACAATTTTATAACCACGATAATTTCCTAAAACTGGTTTACGTTCAATTGCTTTATAATTTTCTAAATCCTCTTTTGAAATAAAACCATTATTTCGCTCAGAATTTTTTGCAATTAAATCAGCAATTTCGCCTTTATAAAAGCCATCAATTCCTTTTAATTTAATTGCTTTTAGAGTTTTTGCTAAATCTTGTTGAATAAATAATTCACCCTCATAAAACAATTCATCATCTTTTGTAAATATTTTTTTTGTGGCTTCACATTGTAAAAATTCATTTTTTGTTTCATTTAAAGCTTCTGCAAAACGATAATCAATAATAAATCCATTTTCGGCAAGTTCAATTGCTGGTTGAATAATTTCAGAAATTGACATTGTTCCATATTTTTCAAGAGCTGTAAGCATTCCAGCAACACTTCCAGGAACACCTGAAGAAGCCCAACCTTTTGTACTTATATTTGGGTCATAATTTCCATTTTCGTCAAGAAACATATCACGATAAGCCGTTTCTGGAGCTTTTTCGCGGTAATCTATAGTTGTATTTGTTCCATCCTTTAAATGAATAACCATAAATCCGCCTCCGCCAATATTTCCAGCTTGAGGATAAGTTACTGCAAGTGCAAAACCAGTTGCAACCGCAGCATCAACCGCATTTCCACCTTTTTTTAAAATTTCAACACCAACTAACGAAGCAATATCACTTGCTGATACTACCATTCCATTATGAGCTCGCACAGGGTCTTTTGATTTTCCAACAAAAATAGTACTTGTTAAAAGTACAATTACAAGAAATTGATTAAAAAATGTACGCATCAACTTTAAGTCCTTTTTCATTTATTTGCTTATTTATTGTATCGCTTAATTCTTTAAGTTTTTTTAGCGTAAATGATAAATTATCTACTAACTCTTTATCATATAATAACTTACCAAGATTATTATCCTTGTTTTCAACTTCCACAAAAAAGCTATTTAGTTTAATAACAAGTGAATCGGTACTTTTTACTAATTGATTAATGTTTGAAAATGAAGTATTTATTTCGTCTTTGTTTTCCAGAATAAATTGGTTTGAATTTGAAACGAATTCGTTGCTATTTTTGATTAATTCCGAAATTGAATTACTATTTTGTGACAAAATATTGTCCGTTTTCTTTATCAGCAAATTCAAAGATGCAACACTTGATTGCAGATTATCAGTGAATTCCGAATCACTTAGTAATTTATTAACTGAAATTAGAGTTACTTTTACTTCACCAATTACAGCAACCAAATCGTTTTGAACACTTCCAAGAGTAGCCATTGCAGTAGAAATATCGCCCAAAAAATAACCTTGTTGAATTTGTGTATAATCCATTTCGGAAGTGGAAATTCCAGGATTGATTTCAATCTTTTTTCCACCCATTAAATCGACCATCATAATTGAAAATTGAGCATCTTTTTTAAGATTTACATTTTCGGAAAGTATTACATCAACAATAACTGAGTTATTTTCTGTTTTCAAACTATTTACATAACCTTTTTTAATTCCCTGCACTGAAACTAAATCGCCAACAACAAGTCCCGCAACATTTTGAAATTTAATAGAAAGCTGCTTTTCATTGGAATTAAAGCTAAAATTTTTCGCCCATCCAAGAATCCAAAGGAAAATTATTAAAGCTACAATTACTGTTATTCCGACCTTTAATTCGGCTTTTTTTTGATTTTTCATATTTGTTACTTCTTTTTCTCAATTAGTTTTTTAAAGTTTTCGAGTGATGTTTCGTCATATTTTTCGTTTTTCAATATTTTACTAAGACTATCAGTAATTTCTTCAAACTGTTTTTCGCTAAAATCACTCTTTCTCTTTTTAATATCATTTAGTAGTTCAATAAATTCTTGATTAATTGTGTTTTTTACTTCTTTTTTGCTCATATCTTCAATCATTGTCTCAATTTTTTCGATAGCTATTTCTTTTACTTTTTGAGAACTCTCAACAATATAATCTTTTGCATATTTGTCATAAACGTAAAATGAAGTTCCAACGATAACAATAATTATTGAGATGAATTTAGTTATACAACCAAATTTCATTTCATTTCCTTTGTAATATTTTTTGTAATCATCACCTTGGAAATTCTATTATTTTCAATTTCAATTACTTTGAAATTATAACCATTGAAATCAAAATTATATCCTTTTTCTGGAATGCTACCGGCTTGTTGAAAAATAAATCCACCAATCGTATCATAATCATCATCTTCGCTACCAAATTCATCGTCTAAAAGTTCATTTAGCGAATCAATGTCAACTTTTCCAAGTAAAATGAATTTTCCGTCATTTATTTTAATAATCTCTTTATCTTCTTGGTCATATTCATCTTGAATTTCGCCAACAATTTCTTCAAGAATATCTTCCAAAGTAATTAAACCAGCAGTTCCACCATATTCATCAACAACAATTCCCATATGCCTGTTCATTTCTTGAAATTCTTTAAGTAAATCGCTAATAATTTTGCTTTCGGGAATAAACATAACATCGCGAGTTATATTTTTCAAGCTAAAGTTCTTTTCAGAATCTTTATGTTCAAGATAAGTAAGCAAATCCTTTGCATACAAAATACCAATTATATTATCAATTCCATCTGCGTATATAGGAATTCTGCTATGCCCAGATTCAGTAATTAAACTTACAACTTCGTTAAAAGTTGATTTTTGCGATAATGCAATAATATCAACTCTTGGAGTCATTACTTCACGAGCAATAACTAATTTGAAATCGACTAAACCGTGAATTAATTCGTGTTCTTCTTCCTCAAGTGAACCATGCTCTTTACCAATATCGGCTAAATCAGCAATTTCAGATGTTCTTAATGCAGTTTTTGATGAATCAATTTTGATTTTTGAAATAAATACTTTGATTGTATCAGTTAATATTTTTGCAATTGGATATATCAAGACCGATGTCCAATATAGAGGAATTGCAACTACTTTTGAAAAAGCAGCTGGATTTTTAGAGGCTAAAAGTTTTGGTGTTATTTCACCAATAATAAGTATAAAAAATGTTAATACTATAATTTGAACAAAAAGTACAATTTCAACAGAATAATTGTAATACTTTGCAATATCTAAAGCAAAAGAAACTCCAACAATTGTTGCAAGAACATTAACAAGAGTGTTTCCTAATAAAATTGTAACTAATAATCTTCTCGGAGCTTCTAACAGGCTAATAATATAACTATTGATAATTGATTTATGCTCTTTAATTAAATTAATTTGTTTTTTATCGAGCGAGAATAGAGCTACTTCAGAACCAGAAAAGAAAGCAGACATAACCAACGAAAGAAGTATTAATAATACCCCAGAATACGAGTCAAATTCCAATTAAGTCTTAAAACCTCATAATGTTTAACATAACTAAGCTAAATATAATAAAAAAGCGTAATTAAAATAATTTAATTACGCTTTAATAGCATTAAATTGAGCTGAAATTAAAATGGTAAATCATCTTCATTTTCTGAATTGCTTGGTGCTGGAGCACTTTCACTAAATGAACCACCATGAGAAGAAGATTCACTACTATCTCCCTTTCTATCTAAGGGAATTATACCATTAAAATCACAAATGATACTTGTGAAATACTTAGTTTGACCATCTTTTTCGTAACTATTATGGTCAATTCTGCCTTCAACATAGACTTTAGCACCTTTTTTTAACTGATCTTTTGTGAAATCGTTTAATCCAAAAGCAGTAATATTGTGCCAAGTTGTTAAGTTTTCCCAATTACCATCTTTTGTTTTTCTACTATGAGTAGTAGCAAGCGAAAATTTGGTAACTGCCAAATTAGTTGTCGTAAATGATGTTTCAGAATCTTTACCAATTACACCAATTAGTTGAGCTTTGTTCAATGAAAATGCCATAATGCACTCCTCTTTTGATTTTATTTATAATTTGGTACTATAAAAGTACCTTCCAATTCTTTAATTGTTCTTAATTCATCACGCACAATTTCAGCTTCACTTCTTGTAGTAAAAGGAGGAAGTTGAATAACGTATAAACCTTTTGTTTGGTCAAATTGAATATTAAAATGATAATTAGATTTTGTTTTAAACTTATTCAAAAATACTTCAGCTTTTTCTTGCGTAGTAAATGCGCCTATTTGAACAATATATATTTCATGGACTTTTTCAACTATTTCTTTAGGTTCTTCTTTTACCGTTGCAGAATTAATGTTCGAGTCTGGAAGTACAACGTTATCAAAAACGTAAGTGTTTTTAGTTGTATCTTGTGCAACTGTTGAACTAGTATCTGTTTCTTGCAAAGTTGAGCAACTAAACAAAAATGTAGAAAGAGCTATTATTGAAAATGTAGTTAATTTAAGTGATTGATTTTTAAAATTTAATTCCAATTTAGTGAAATTAATTACTTTTTTTAGAGAATAATAATGTGATAGTTTCATAACAACCTGTAATTATTATAATTTTGCCCACTTAATATAAAAAAAAGTGGGCAAAATAAATACTTTAAATATTTAAATTAATACTTGCTGGAAAAGATGAAACGTTAACTCTTGGTATATTTGCATTAAATTTGGTATTTATTGCGCTAATAAATTCATTTGCAATAACCGCATATCCTCTTGTTGTAGGATGCACACCATCTAAGCTGAAAGTATTTCCAAGAATAAAGCTTGTTGTAAAATTAATACCGTCAATCATCATTCCACTTGAAGCTACATCATCAAAAAAGGTATTTATATCTACTAAAACCCAAGTATCATTGTTAGCAGCAACAGTTGCACTTATAACATTATTAAAATCAGCTGTAGCAGTTTGTGCTATCAAAATTTCAGATGGGTCTAAAGTAAACATATCTGGCCAAGGATTATAAGGACTAAATCCAAAAGCTGAGTCTGTTATAACTCCAGCAGGAACAGGGATGCTGTTTGCAGCATAGAAAGCCCCTGATCTGTCACCTAAATATGCAGTTGCCGCACTTCCAGTTAATGTTAATAAAACCACACCATTCTTCAAATCTGAAGTAGTTGCAACTCCATAACCAGCACTTGTATGTGTTTGGTAAACTATTGCTGGTATTCCCATTCCTTCAAGAGAAGTTGCTAATTTTGGTCCAACAGTTGTAAAATATGGAATATTTTGAACATCAGGAATATTTGCTACTGCAATTTTTCTATAACCATTTGTATCTGTTAAAGCAGTTGCAACTTGGTTATATAAAAATGTGAAAGTTGGTGTATCAGTTGGTAAAGTACCAGTCGCAGCATCAGTTCCTTTAGTTCCACCACTTGTAGCGTAACCAAGAACGTCATTATTTCCAATCCAAAGATTGATAAATGTTGGTTGAACTGCTAATGCTTGTTTTACAATACTTGCACCAAAAACCGCTTGATTTCTCATAACAATTTGGAAATATGGATTTTGTCTTGAAGCATATTTTGTTGCTAAGTCAGTTTCATCAACTAAATCATAAAGAATTGCTCCTGGAACTCCTAAATTGTTATAAGGAGCTGCGTAAGTTGTGTTTGTTGGAGCTCCCATGCTTGAATTAGCAACAATAGTTGGAGCTAAATCTTTAAGTTCTAATCTTCCAGGAATACCTGGATCGCTAATAATTGGTTGTTCAAATGAAGTTCCTACTTGGTCAGCAATAATTTTACCAATTGAATACATTTGAGAACTTTCATAAAGAGAACCACTTTGATAACCTGAAGTTAAGCTATTTCCAATTGTAACAAATCTGGTAAAATCTGCATCACCAGTATTTGGAACAGAAGGAGCTGTTAAATCTGATCTATCTTCGCAAGCAACAAATAAAAGAGTTGATATTGCAAAGAGTATAATTATTTTTTTCATTATTTTCCTTTATCCTTAGTTAATGTAATATGATAAATTAAGACCAAATAAGTGAGCTGAAGAATTATAAGTTCCATTAAAACCTGCTGCACCATTAGTATAATCTACTTCAGAATTTTCAATTGTCCTTTCAGCAAATCTTAAGTACATATAAGCCAAATCAAGTGAAATATTAGAAGTAATTTTATATCCAAGACCAATATTAAGGCCTAAACGATCTGCATCAGGTAGTGTAGGCTCAACTAATTCGTCTTTAACTGGATTTTTATCATATAATAAACCACCGCGTAAATCTAAACATTCTGTTATTGCATATTCTGCACCAAGACGAGCAATATAGCCATCAGTATAATCTCTAATTGAAGTACTTACAACACCAGATTCTACAAAAGTAACTTCTAATTTATCATAACTTGACCAACCAACATATTGAAAATCGGCAGATACTGTTAAATCTTTTGCTGGAAATAGTGCTATACCAACTGTAGCGTTATAAGGAGTTGTTAAAGGAGCTTCAACATCACCTGAAGGTAATAAACTAACTAAAGCACTTGGAGCAGTTACATCGGCTGTTCCAGAAAAATCCATAGAAGAGCCACTTCTAAAATCTAAACCTAAATTTAACATTTCACTTGGTTTATATAAAAGTCCAACAGAATAAGAATATGAAGTAGCAGTACCAGATAAATCAATAGTTGCATCCGCATTAAAAGGTGCAAGTGATTGTTTTTTAAGAATACTAACATTTCCATAAACATAAGAAGCTGTAACACCTAAAGATAATTTATCAGAAAACTTATAAGCAGCAGCGCCAGTAAAATAAAAAGTTTGAATTTCTGTATCAATTGCTAAATATTTTCCAACCCAATTTTCATCCCAAGTACTTCCAAGTCCGTATTGGTTGTTTACGCCAAAACCAAATGACCAATCGTCATTTAATTTATGTGTAAGATAAAGATTTATTGGAGTAAAAAGAGCTGATTTCATAGAAGATTCATCAACAGAAGGTGAAACGCCTCTAAAAGAAGCTGATGGAGAAATTAGAGTTGTACCAACCATAATTTGAGTTCCATTAAGTTGAGTTAATCCCGCTGGATTAAAATAAAGCGCTGACCCATCTAATGCTAAAGCAGTAAAAGCACCTGCCATTGCCATTCCTCTTGCACCATGTTCATTAATTTGAAATCCACTCGCAAACAATTGAGTAGAAACAACCAATGAAATAATCAATAAACGTAGTTTTTTGTTCAAAGTTACCTCCGATTTTTAAAAGAAAAAAAACTTAACAAGTCAATATATCGTTTTTTTTATTTTATTGCATCAATCATTTTAAATTAATTATTGTAACACCTTCACCACCAAATTCAACTTTTGCAAAATTATAATCCTTAACAAAATTATGGTTGGATAAAACTTCATTTACCATTTGCTTAAGAACTCCATTTCCCTTGCCGTGAATTATTTCAATTTGTGCTAGACTATTACTATATGCGTTGTCAATAAATTTAACAACTTCAAACACAATTTCTTCGGGTTTATTTCCTCTAATATCAAGTCTTGAATTTGGCATCTCAATATTTATGAATCTATAGTTGTTATCAACTTTTTCTTTATTTCGCTTTATCTTTTCTAAAGAATTAATATTTGCTTTCAGTTTTATATTTCCAGAAACTATCATAGCAATATTACCATTAATGGAAATTATTTCTCCACTTGTTGAAGTGTCAATTATTTTAACAAAATCCCCTATTTTTGGATTTTCGTTTCTTGTCTTTTCAACTTTTGGAATTATTAATTTAGTTTCAATTTTTAGCTTATTTATTGTTTCTTTCGCTTCCTTTACAATAACTTTATCTGCCTTTGTTTCTTTAATATTTTTGATAGTTAACTCAACTTCACGATTTACTTTGTTTAATATTTCGGTTGCTTCTTTTTTTGCATCCAAAATAATACCTTTTTTTTCGCTTTCTAACTGGTTCAATTTTGTTTGATAAAGATTTGCCAATCCTTTTAATCGAGTATTTTCTATCTCATATTTGTTAAGTTGTTCTTTTATTTTTCTCGTTTTTGTTTCTAAATCGATTAAAAATTCTTCAATTTTATTACTATCATTCACAATTCTATTTTTAGCATTTTCTAATATTTTATCACTAATTCCAATACGTTTTGCAACTTCAAATGCATAACTTGAGCCTGGCAATCCTTTTCGAAAACGATAAGTTGGCTTTAATTCTTCAAGATTAAATTCCATAGAAGCATTTTCTAATCCATTTTCGCTATTTGCCAATACTTTTAAATCTCCGTGGTGAGTGGAGGCAAGAACAGTCGAGCTTTTATCTCTTAACTCTAATAAAATGGCCGAAGCTAAGGAAGCACCTTCTGTTGGGTCAGTTCCAGTACCGAGTTCATCAAGCAAAATCAAAGTTTTACAATCAGCATCATCTATTATTTTTTTGATATTTGCCAAATGTGAACTAAAAGTGCTTAAATCATCTTCGATAGATTGTTTATCACCAATATCGACTAATATTTTATTAAAAAAGTGAAAATTTGAATCTGGACTAATTGGAACGTGAAATCCTGCCATAACAAGAAGTGACAATAATCCAACAGATTTTAAAACAACTGTTTTTCCTCCCGCATTTGGACCAGTAATTACAATAATTTTTGAATCATTTATTTCAATATCCAACGGAATAGTATTCTTTCTGGAAATCTTTTTAATTAAAATTGGATGAAAACCACTAATAATTTTGAACGATTTTGAATTATCAATAGTTGGATAGTCACCAATTATTTCAATTGAATATTGTGCTTTTGCAAAATAAGAATCAAGTTCACCAATTACGTTTAAGGTTTGCCTTAACGGAATATTACTTTCGCCAATTTTTTTTGTGATGTTCTTTAGAATTCTTTCAATTTCTCTACTTTCTGCAAAACGGAGAGAAAGCAATTCGTTATTTAAATCCAATGACTCGGCTGGTTCAATGTAAACCGTTTGACCAGTTCCAGATTCTGAATGAATAAAACCCTTTATTTGTCGTTTATGTTCGGCTTTTATTGGAAGAACTACTCGCCCATCACGCATTGTCATATATTCTTCTTGGACTAATAACGATTTACTCAATTGTTTTAGAATTTTATTTACGGTCTTTCTAAGCTCATCATTTTTATCATTAATACTTGCTCTAATTCTTTTTAGTTCACTACTTGCAGAGTCTTTAATTTCACCAGATGGCGTAAATATAAGGTCAATTTCATTTTCTAAATTCTTATCAGCATAAAGTTTGTAATTAAAATCAGTTTCAAGCATTGTGCCAATGCACTTAGTTGAAAGAAATGTCTTCATTTTTCGAGAAACAGATAACAAATTTTGAACGTCTCTGATGTTTCTTATTGAAAGAATACTTCCTTCAACTTGGCTTTGTGATAATTGTTTGTGAATGTTTGGAATAAACTCAAATGGAGGAATGTTTTTTTCAATTAAAATTTGTTTCGCTTCCGATATTTTTTTCCCAGAAACTAAAGCCATATTTTTATTATTTAAAGGAAGTGAATTATGTATTAATTCCTTTCCAATTTCCGTAAAGGAATATTTTGAAACATATTCGAGAACTTTGGCAAATTCCAAAGTACTTAATACTTGTTCTGAAATCATTTTGTTGGTTCTATATTGCTACTTTTTTCGATAAAATCTTTAACTAAGTTCATGGCTTCAGATTTTTCACCAATAACCAAATTAACGCTATAAGGAATTACATTATATACTTTATCAAATAACAAAGAATTATCACGTGTTTCTTTTGCAGGATAATCAAAAACATTGAAAAACAGTAAAAATCCGCTTATAAAAAACAATATTTGAAGTGTGCCAGAAATTCCACCCAAAAGTTGGTTTGTAAATCTATTAACTTTATCAAGTGGATGAATAACTCTTTTTAGAATAGAAGCTAAAAATATTACAAAGATAAAGATTAATAACCATGCTACAATCTCAGCAAGATAAATTTCATTATTTACAAGCGGTGAAATTAAAATTGCTAATCTTTGATAAAATTCCAAAGCAAGCACAAAGCCAATTACTAAACCAACTAGCCCAATTACTTTACGAATCAGTCCATCTCTAAAACCCAATGCAAAACCAATAAAGAGAAAGAATATTATAATAAAATCAACGTAGTTCATTTAATATTTTTTCTTAAAATTGATTATTAAATTATTTAGAATAATAAACATAAATTTAGCTTAATATTTTTTCAACAATTTCTTTAATTTTTTTGCCATCAGCCATACCTTTAAGAGTTTTTACGGCTTGTGGCATTAATTTAGGGAAATCTGATTTACTAACCGCGCCTATTTCTGTTGCAATAGCTCTAATTTCGGCTTCAATTTCATAATCAGAAAGTTGTTTTGGAAGATATTCTGTCATTATTTCCAATTCTTTCGTCTCATTTTCAGCTAAATCGGTTCTACCAGCATTTTGAAACTGTTCAATGGAATCTTTTCTCTTTTTGGCAGCACTAGATATTAAACTAATTTCTTCTTCTGGAGTTAATTCTCTATTGACACCGCTTTTTTCAAATTCAAGTATTAATGCTCTAATTGAACGGATTGTAGTTAATCTAAGTTTGTCACCTGATTTCATTGCCTCTTTTAAGTCAGAATTTATTTTATCTCTTAAATTCATTTTATTTCCAATATTTTTATTCAAAAAAAAAGGCAGGCCATATTTTTAACATAACCTGCCTTAATAATTTTTATTTTATTTTCTTACTGTTTCAACATAGCAGAATAATTTATACGACGTGCATCAGCTTTTCTAAGAGCTTGTTGAATATCTGTAACAACTCCCATATCAGAATCTTTATCAATTCTTAATGAAACTATCACATTTGGTAATTCTACACGTTTTTTATACATAATATCCTGTATTTCTTCTAATTTGACAATTACGTCATTTAGTTGAATTCTACCATCTTTTCCAACCCAGATATAAGATACTAATCGCTTATTTTCAATTTTCTCTATTGCAACTGCTTCAGGCAATTTATATTGCACATAAACATCAACTTCTCTTAAAGTTGTAGCAACCATAAAGAATAACAGAAGCATAAAGATAATATCTGACATTGAAGCAGTAGGAATACCCATTGTAACATTTGATCTTTTCTTTGTAAAAGTCATTTTATCACCTAAATTCCTTATTTTACCTTTTCTGGTTCTGCAATTGAAATAATAATAGGAACTTTTTCCTTTTTCACAACGTTTGACTCTTCAGGGGTTAAATCAATAAGTTTTTTACCATAGTAAGTTTGAGCATAAGCAGCTTGAACTTCAGCATAGGCAAATTTAATTTGATCTAAAGCTTGAATGTAAAGATTGTAACTTGTTTTTCTATCAGTTTTTACCGAGACGACCAATTTTTTTGATGAAGGTAAATCAATCTTATTTTCAATTCTTGGCTTCAATGTAGCACTAATTTGAGGAATAGCAATCAATTCACCATCAAGAAGAACATCACCATTCTCATTAATATTCAGTGCAGCTAACCTATCTTTTGAAAGTGGTACAAATACTTGCTCTTCAATTGGAATATATTCCGGCAAACTCAATCCTATACCAGTATCAACATCAATTGTTGTTGAAACAAGAAAGAATAATAAAAGTAGAAATACTATATCAGAACTACCAGCATCTGGTACACTTGCATCTCTGCTTTTCTGTTTTTTAATCTGAACCATTATTTATTCTCTCAATAATATTATTAATTATTAACTATTTTTTACTTAATTCATAAAGTGCATCAATAAGCTCTATTGAACTTTCTTCCATATCACTAACAATTTTGTCAATTCTTGAAATGAGGTAATTATAAAGTACTTGCAATGTAATAGCAACTACAAGACCAAATAATGTTGTCAATAAAGCAACTGCAATAGGACCAGCAACAACAGAAGGTGACATTTGAGCAGCAGCTGCAATAGAATCAAATGCCATAACCATACCTTGCACAGTTCCTGTAAATCCAAGCATTGGAGCAACCGAGATAAATGTTGAAATCCAGATCATTCCTTTTTCAAGAAATCCCATTTCAATAGCACCGTATGCCATAATAGCTTTTTCTGCTGCGTCAATACCTTCGTCAGCTCTTAATAAACCAGCATGAAAAACTGAAGCAATAGAACCTCTAGAATTTTCACACAATTTTATAGCTTCATCAACGCCGCCTTTTTGTAAAGCATCTTTAATTTGAACAATGAATTTTTTAGTATTCACACTAGCTCTTGTTAATGTATAAACTTTTGCAAACACAAAACCTAATCCTACAACAAATGAAGCAAGAATTGGCCACATAAAAATTCCACCTTCGATGAATTTTTGTTGTAAATAAGTAATTGTACTTTCACTCTCAACTTGAGCAATTAAGTAAGAAATTGAACCTATGATCTCTGAAAATTGCATAAGAGATAACCTCCTAAGTTATGTTATTATTAAAAAAAATGTTTACTATATTTAAAAATTACAAGGTCTAATATTATTCAAATAACCATTGAATGTCAATGAATTATTTATTTTGAAATTATTTTTTTTATACAATATGTTAAAATAATTAAAAAATTATATTAAATACTATTTTTTCAATAAAAATTTTGCTGAAACAGGAATATGGTCACTAAATCCTCCCAAATAGGTCTTTCCACCAAAAGTTGGCAAGGCGGAACCTTTATAATTACCATCCTTTTGAAGTAAAAACTCTGGTTTTATTAAACTGAATGAATCACAGATATATTGCAATTTACCATCAGAAAGTAACCCAGCAGATACCATAATTTGGTCTAACATATTCCAATTATTTCTATAAAGATAAGTGCCACATCCTTTTGTAAATTTAGAATATGCCAAATTATATAACTTTTTGTTATCAAGTTCTTGAGAGCAACTAAACTCAATTGCTCCTAAATGGCTTATAATTGAAACATTATTAGGCATATCGTTAAAATCTCCCATTATTAGAATATTTGGATTTTTGTAGCTAATGTAAAGTGAATCTATATTTTCTCTTAAAACAGACGCAGCTTTTATCCTGTTTGGTTCAGATTTTTCTTCACCACCACCTCTTGAGGGCCAATGATTTACAAAAACAAATATTTCTTCGTCAAATTGAGTTTTTAGTTTTACTTCTAAAATATATCTTGTTGGATATTTACTAGGTAAATCAACTTTAATTGGTTTTACATTCAATACTTCAAATTTATCCGAATTGTAAATCAATGCTACATCAATTCCTCTATTATCTAAAGATTCTTGATACGCAATTTTATAATTTTTATTGACAAAATGTCTATTCAAAAGCGTATCCAATAAATGTTGATGTTCAATTTCTTGAATACCTAACAAATCTGGACCATTTCCATTATTCATCCAAGCAATTAATTTTGCTAAATTTATCATTTTTTGGTCAATTTTATCTTGTGTCCATTCTTTTGCACCATTTGGTAAAAATTCTTTATCATTTTTATCAACATCATCAATTGTATCAAATAAATTCTCAATATTCCAAGATGCTATGAAAAGAGTATCATTGTTCTGTGAATAGATAGGAATTGAAAATAGTAGAAATAAAACGGCAAATATTGCTTTTTTTGTAATGTTCATCTTTCTCTCAAAAAATATTTGTTAAAATTTTGGATTTATTTAATAATTAAATAGATTGTATTTCACTTTAACGATTAAAAATAACACTAAAGATAGAGAATAAATGGAAAATCTACAAAAACGATTTGTAATAATTGACGCAATGGCTATTGCATATAGAAGTTATTTTGCTTTTATCAAAAATCCACTTAAAAACTCAAAAGGTGAACCAACATCCGCAGTTTATGGATTTATGAACCAATTGTTGAAAATAATACAAGATTCGCAACCAAATTACTTAGCAATTGCATCTGATTCCAAGGAGAAAACTTTCCGACACGAAAAATATGATAAATATAAATCTTCGCGTGCTGAAATGCCCGAAGATCTTATTCCACAAATTCATAGAATTAAAGAATTAGTAAATGCACTTAATATTCCGCTCTACATTTTACCAGGATTTGAAGCCGACGATTTGGTTGGAACTGCCGTAAAACGAGCTGAATCATTGGGCTTTGTCTCTTTTGCTGTTTCGCCCGATAAAGATTATGTGCAACTTGTAACAGATAATGTTACTCTTGTTAAACCAGGACGTTCTGGCGATGAAATGGTTTTTATGAATAAAGCAAAAGTAATTGAAGATTATGGTTTTGAACCAAATTTTATGATAGATTATCTTGCTTTAGTTGGCGATTCAAGCGATGATATTCCAGGAGTGGCAGGAATTGGACCTAAATCAGCAACTCCTTTAATTCAACAATTTGGACATATTGAAGATATTTATAAAAATATTGAAAATATTGAAAAAGAAGGAATTAGAAATAAATTAGTTGCGAGCAAAGAAAATGCCTTTTTATCAAAGGAATTAGCAACAATTGAAACAAATGTACCTTTCGAGTTTAATTTTGAAGATGCAAAATTTTCCACTCCAAATTTTGAAAAAGTAAACGAAATTTTAAACGAACTCGAATTGAAAAGTTTGATTAATAAAATAAATAAAATCTTTGTTGGAAGTGAGTTGAGTGAAACGAACAAAGCTGAAGAATTGCAAACTAATACAGAATTTGACGAAAACAGTGTAAATTACAAATTAATTACTGATTTAACTGAAGCACAGAAATTAGCTGATAAATTAAGTAATTCCGAACTATTCGTTTTTGATACCGAAACTAATTCGCTTAATACAATGGATGTAAAATTGGCTGGTGTTTCGTTTGCAGTAAAATCTCACGAAGCATTTTTTATTCCGATAAATCCTTTTGTAATTAGTAATTCACTTTTTGACAAGGATTTGAGTGATAGAATTAGCATTGACGATTTTATTCAAATATTCAGACCAATTTTTGAAAATAAATCTATTAAAAAAGTTTGCCAAAATGGGAAATATGATATTGCCGTTCTTAAAACTAATGGAATTTTAGTCGAAAATTTCTACTTTGATACTATGTTGGCAAGTTATATTATTGACCCTGACCAGAAACACGGAATGGATGCACTTTCGCAAAAATATTTGTCATATTCCCCCATTCCCTTTTCAGAAATTATGGGAAAAGTAAAAGACCCAAATTTTATCTTTGAAGTTGAGTTAGAAAAACTATCCGTGTATGCTTGCGAGGATGCTGATATTACTTTTAGATTATACGAAATTTTTAACCGCGTTTTAGCTGAAAATGGGTTAACAGAAATATCCAAAAACATTGAATTTCCGCTTGTTCCTGTACTTGAAGATATGGAAAGAACTGGAATTAATCTAAATATTGGCGAATTAAAAGAGTTTAGCATTCTTCTAAAAAATTCGTTGGAAGATTACACAAAAGCTATTTACGAAATTGCTGGTGAAAATTTTAACATAAATTCACCAAATCAATTGCAAGTTATTTTGTTTGATAAATTAAATCTTCCATCAACTAAAAAGACAAAAACTGGATTTTCAACAGATGCTTCATCGCTTGAATTGTTAAAAGGGACTAATCCAATTATTGATTATTTATTGGATTTTAGACAAGCTACAAAATTGAAATCAACTTACGCCGATTCGCTGCCAAAACTAATTAACCCAATTACAAAAAGGGTTCATACTTCGTTTAATCAAACAGTTGCTTCAACTGGTAGACTTTCGAGTTTAAATCCTAATTTGCAAAATATTCCAATTAGAACTGAATTAGGTAAAAAGATTCGCAAAGCATTTATTCCAAGAGACGAAAATCACGTTTTGCTAAGCTCTGATTATAGCCAAATTGAATTGAGAATTATGGCATCAATCTGCGAGGATGAAACCTTAATGAAAGCTTTTAGCAATAATGAAGATATTCACACTTCAACCGCATCGCTTGTTTTTTCAATTCCAAGAGAAGAAGTTACTCCAGAAATGAGAAGAAAAGCGAAAGAAGTTAACTTTGGAATTCTTTATGGAATTGGAGCTTTTGGACTTTCGGCGCGTTTGGGAATTCCTCGTTCGCATGGAAAAGAAATAATTGACACATATTTTGCCAATTTTAAGCAAGTTAAAAATTTTATTGATAGCTCAGTTGAGCAAGCTCGCGAAAAAGAATACGCCGAAACTTTATTAGGAAGAAGAAGATATTTACGCAACATCAATAGTAAAAATAGGGTTTTGCGACAATTTGAAGAACGCGTTGCTGTTAATATGCCAATTCAAGGAACTGCCGCTGATATGATTAAACTTGCAATGATTAAAGTTCAAAATGAACTGTTAAAATTGCAATTAAATACCAAAATGGTTTTACAAGTTCACGATGAGTTGGTTTTTGACGTTCCTAAAAATGAATTAGAAATAGTAAAACCAATAATTAAAAAAAATATGGAAGAAGCATTTTTATTAAAAGTTCCAGTTATTGTTGAAATTGGAGTTGGAAATAATTGGTTGGAAGCACATTAAGAAATTACTGTTAAATTGTTAAATTGTCTTTTTTTTCTAAAAGCCCAACTTTTGTATGTTATTAAAAGTGTTACAATAGTTGGGTTTTATAAATTGTTAAATTATTCGTCTTTGTTTTTCCTAAAGAATGATAATCCACCAAATCCACTAATAATAGCCATATAAAATCCAAAATCGTACCACCATCCTGTATTTTGAATTTCGAAAATTCTTATTTCTGGGTTGAATAAACTCATAATTAGCGAAATTGGAGCAATCCAACCATGCCAAATGCCCATAAAAAATCCAGCTGGGTCATCTATGTTATTTGCACCACTTCCTGGCATACAAGAAGTTAAAATAAATGTTATAAGAATAAAACTTAGTACGATTACTAATTTTTTGTTTTTCATATCATTATCTAATTTGAATAAAATTCCTTCGAGCTTTCGCCAAATTTTTCAAAATAAAAGCGATTAACTTCGTCGTGTATTTCCTTTTCTGATTTCAATTTTAACCAATTATTCGCTAATTCAGAAATTTCTGCAAAATTTAACGCACGAATTATCTGCTTTGCATGTGGAATTACAGAACCACTCACGCTTATAGAATTAAGGCCTAAACCAATTAATAGTGGAAGTGCTTTGTAATCGGCTGCCATTTCGCCACAAAGCGTAACTTTTGTGTCATATTTTTTTGCTTCGCTTATTATATAATTTAGAGTTCTAATAATTGCGGGATGAAATCCTTGATATTGATTTGAAACAATATCATTTCCTCTATCAACTGCAAGCATGTATTGAATTAAATCGTTTGTTCCAATGCTAAAGAAATCGACTTCTGGAGCAAAATCGCGAATCATTAATGCAGCAGAAGGAACTTCAATCATAATTCCAATTTCCATATGATTATCGAAGTTAATTTCTTCTTTTCTTAATTCATTTTTGCATTCTTCAATCATTTTTTTTGTTAAGTCAATTTCCTTAAATGACGCAACCATTGGAATCATAAATTTTATATTTTTATTTACACTTGCCTTCAAAACAGCTCTAATTTGTGATTTGAAAAGCTTTTTATTATCAAGTAAAAATCTTATTCCACGCCAACCTAACATCGGATTTGGTTCACGAACATCAACAGGCAAAACTTTATCGCCACCAATATCAAAAGCTCTTATTGTTAATGGAAGTGGATATATTTTTTGTGCATTTTCTTTGTAAACAGACAACTGCTCTTCTTCGCTTGGAAATGAATCATATTCTTGAAACATTTGTTCTGTTCGCATTAATCCAATTCCTTCGGCACCATTTTGAACAATTAGCTCAATTTCTTCTTTCAAATCTAAATTTGCAAATATATTTATTCTTTTACCATCCAAAGTTGTTGCTGGTAAATCCCTAAGTTTTGCTAATTCAATATCAACTTGCGTAAGTTTTTTTAACTTATTTCTGTAAAATTCTAATTCCTCTTCGTCAGGATTAACTACAACAATTCCGTTAAAACCATCAATTATTACAATATCTCCATTTTTAATGTTTTCAGTTGCTTCGTGCATGCCAACAACGGCTGGAATATTTAATGATCTAGCAACTATTGCGGCGTGTGAAGTTAATCCTCCAAAATTTGTGATGTAACCAGTAACTTTTAGACGAGAAAAAAGAACTGTATCTGCTGGAGTTAAAGAATTTGAGACCAAAATTATTTCTTCATCAGTAATTCGCGATTTCCATTTTTTCTTTTTAATATTCCTAATTATTCTGTTTTTTATATCCTCAATATCAAGTGAACGCTCCTTCATATATGGTTCAACAGACATTGACATCATTTTTTGATATTTTGATAATTCGCTGTTAACAATAAATTCTGGATTTTTCTTCTCTTCTAAAATCCTTTTTTTAATTGTGTCTATTAAAATTGGATCATCAAGAATCATAATTTGTGCTTCAAATAGTGCGGCTCTTTTTGCTCCAAGTTTATCAACTGCAAGACTAAATACTTTATTTAACTCGCTTTTGGACTTAATTAGGGCTTCATTAAAATTTTCAATGGCTTTTTCAATGTCTGTAATATTTTCATCACTTACGCTTTCTACTTCTTTTTGAAATAGGAATGCTTCTGCAATTTTAATTCCAGGTGCAGCAGGAATTCCACGAAAGATATTTGCTTTGTTAAATTGAATCATAATTCATCAAATCCCCTATTAAAAAAGTCTAAAATTGCATCAGCCATTTGAACTTCATCTGTGCCTTCAAAGGTAAGTTTAATTATAGAACCTTTTGCGGCTGCCAAAGTCATAACACCAATAATACTTTTGCCGTTTATGCTAAATCCATCTTTCATGATATAAAATTCAGATTCAAATTGAGAGGCAATTTTAACAACTGTTGCTGCAGGACGTGTGTGTAAACCAGCTTTATTTATAATTTCAACATTCTTTTCAATCATTATTTATTTCTATTTATTAGGTAATTTGCCAACCAAATAAAATTCTCTTTTACTTCTGTGTTTTCAAGATTATTGATTGATTTAATTGCCAAGTTAGTGTATTTGTTAATTTCATTATTAGTAATTTCTAACACGTTTAACTTTTCGTATATCTTTTTATATTTATTAATTTCATTCTTTTTGATGCCTTTGTTTTTTATCACTTTTAGCAAATTATTTTTATCATCATCACTGGCAAGCTCTAACGCTTTTAGAAACAAGAAAGTTTTCTTGCCTTCTACCAAATCTCCACCAACATTTTTACCAAAATCCTTTACTTCGCCAATTATATCAAGTAAATCATCCTTTAATTGGAACGCCATTCCTAAATTTTTGCCATAATTTTCAAGCGATTTTATATCTTTTTTTGTTCCATTACCAAGTTGGGCACCAATTGAACAACACATTTGAATTAATGCAGATGTCTTTTTGTAAATCATGTTTTTATATTCTTCAATTGCAACATCACTGCGCACTTCAAATTCTTTGTCAAGACTTTGACCTTCGCAAATTTCAATTACACTTTCATTAAATGTATTTAATATTTGAGTAGTATTTATAACACAGTCTTTCAACAAATTTTTGTAAGCCACAGCAATTAAGCTATCACCCGCGAGAATTGCGGTGCTAATATCATATTTTATGTGTAAAGTATCTCTTCCACGCCTTTTTTCAGCGCTATCCATAATATCATCGTGAACGAGAGTGAAATTGTGCAATATTTCAACCGATAAAGCTGCATTATAAGATTGGGCAAACTTTCCACCAACTGCTTTTGTTGAAAGAAGCACTAAATAAGCTCGCAAATGCTTTCCGCCACTTTGTAAAATATAGCTACATGGCTCATAGAGTGATTTTGGTTCGTGTTTTTCCAAAAGCAACGATAATCTATCATCTATTTTTTTTGCTTCTTTGTTGTATTTTTTTAAGTATTGGTCATCTTTATTTTTCAAAATCTTCCTCAATTCTGGTGATTTTTATAATCACAATGAGTAATTAACTCAATTTTTTCTTTAATTATTAATTCACAACATTTTTCAGATTTACTCGACAAACGGCAAATTTTCGAGTTCTTATTTTTTTTCACTACTGAAAATAATTATTTTAATTGTAAATTTCCTTTATTTCTATTTCTTTTCTTACCGAATTAAAAATAAACACACGATTTGCGTTCAATAATTCATCAATTCCAAAACTTTTTTCAATCACATTTTTGTTATTAATCAAATATTCTCGGTAACAACCTGGCAATAATCCATCTTTAATTGGTGGAGTTATCATTTCGTCATTTATTTCAATCATAATATTTGAAATTGCTCCTTCAACAACAAGATTATTTTCGTTTAAAAATATTACATCGTCAAATCCTTTTTTTTGCCATTTTGTAAATTCACTATTATACAATTTCCGATTTGTTGTTTTAAAGAATTGATACTTGTTTTTACTATCAATTATCGTCTTTGAAATTGCAATTTTCCCGTACTTTTTTTGTTTACTAATTTTTTCAAGACTAAATTTTATTTCGCCCCATTTTGTGAGTAATAATTTCAACTTAAACATCTTTTGTGGATTTAACTCCGATATTATTAAGTCAAGTTTATTTCTCAATTCTGTTTCATCAAAATAAAAAAGGAAATAATTAGCTGATTTTTTTAGTCGGTTAATATGATTTTCCAACAAAAATATTTTGCCATTTTCAATTAACATTGTTTCTATTAATTCAAAATAATCTTTAGAATTTACTAAAAACTCACTTTTCAATTTAACTTCTTCATATTCCAATTTGGGGTTGCTATCCCAAATAATGCCACTTCCAAGACCTAATTCACCTTTTTGACTTATCTTATCCAACAAAACTGTTCTAATTGGAATATTAAAAGTGAAATCGTTATTTCTAATTATTCCAATTGTGCCTGTGTAAACTCCCCTTTTTTCATTTTCCAACTCGTGAATTATCTCCATAGTTCTAATTTTTGGAGCGCCAGTAATTGAGCCACAAGGAAAAAGATTTTGCACAATTTTGGAAAATGATTTATCGCATATTTCGCCAAAAACGGTTGAAGTCATTTGAAAAAGTGTTTCATATTTTTCAATTTCGAAAAGTGGAAATGCCTTAACTGAATTGAATTTGCTCAATTTTCCAATATCATTTCTTAGCAAATCGACAATCATAATATTTTCAGCTTTGTCTTTTTCGCTATTTTGTAAATATTCGCTTTTCGCAAAATCATCATTCAAATCATTTCCACGCTTAATTGTCCCTTTCATCGGTTTGGAAATTATTTTATTTCCCTCCGTTTTGAAAAATAATTCGGGCGAAATTGAAATTATAAATTTGTCCTTTTCATTAATTATAGTTGTATAGAAAGCTGATTGACTAAAAAGAAGATTTGCAACCATGTTTTCTACTTTTCCACCAAAATCAAACTTTGCTTTTAATGTGTAGTTCACTTGATAAGTATCACCATTTGCAATATAATTTCTGATTTTTTCGATTTTTGCTTCATATTGCAATTGATTTTCGTTTAATTCTATATTTTTTATCTCGTAATTTTCATTCATCAATTTTTGAATGTGATTGAATTTTATCATTTTTGTTGGAATTATCTCAACTTCGTCGGTTTCAAAAAAATGGAAATTTATAAAATTATTGTCATTTTCCCTTAAAAATGATTTCAATTTATCTTCAAAAATATAACCAATTTCGTAAGATATTGACCCGTAAGCAAATTCGTAAATCTTTGATAACTCGTCAATTTCTTTAAGCGAATTGATAATTTCGGATTTTTTATTACAAATTAACGATTTTGAACAGTTTTTAAACAGATAGCTTTTTTCATTTCCAACCTTAAGCGGAGTGTAGAAAAAAGCAGATTTTTCGTGCTTTGCTACAAATTCTAATATTTTTACTATGTCAGTTTGCAAATAAATCCTAAAAATTAACTATAATATAAATTTAACAATTATCTATCTTTCTTGATAAAAATATTAATCATTTTTATTTTGTATCAAACAATTAGATTAAAAATTATTTATTAGGATATTGATGAAAAAACCAAAATTATCCGTCTGGCAAATTTGGAATATGAGTTTCGGATTTTTAGGAATTCAATTTGGATTTGCACTTCAAAATGCAAATGTATCGCGAATTTTTGAAACACTCGGTGCCAGTATTGATGAAATTCCAATTCTATGGATTGCAGCTCCTGTTACTGGATTGATTATGCAACCAATTATCGGTTATATGAGCGACAAAACTTGGAACAGATTTGGTAGAAGACGACCATATTTTTTAATTGGAGCAATTTTAGCCTCACTTGCTCTTTTCATAATGCCAAACTCGCCTACTCTTTGGGTTGCTGCGGGAATGCTTTGGATTATGGATGCTTCAATAAATATTTCAATGGAGCCTTTTAGAGCTTTTGTTGGCGATATGCTTCCCGCAGAGCAACGTACTGTTGGATTTTCGATGCAAAGTTTTTTTATTGGAACTGGCGCTGTTGTCGCTTCTGCACTTCCTTATATTATGACAAATTGGTTTGGAATTAACAACACAGCTCCTAATGGAATTATTCCAGAATCTGTGAAATACTCATTTTATATTGGTGGTTTGGCTTTTTTCCTCGCAGTTTTATGGACGGTTTTAAAAACAAAAGAATACAGTCCAGAAGAATTAGCTGCATTTGATAATGATGAAATTAGTAATATTTCCGAAAAAGAAACTATTGAAAAAACAATAAATAATTCAAAATTATTCATGAAAAATGGTGTTATTTGGACTGCGATTGGACTTATTTTGTACGTTGTGTTTGAACTTTATATCTATATGGATTATGGTTTGCTCGTTTTCTTTTTAGGTGTTGCTTCTTTTGGAATTATTCAAATTGTAACTTCGTTTTTAAGTAAAAACGGAAATTCAACTTCGGGCTTGGTTTCAGTAATTACTGACTTGTACCAAATGCCCAAAACTATGATTCAGTTGGCTTATGTTCAGTTCTTTTCATGGTTTGCACTTTTTGCAATGTGGATTTACACAACTCCAGCAGTTACAAAGCACATTTATGAAACAACTGATACAACTTCGCTTGATTACAATATTGGAGCGGATTGGGTTGGTGTTTTAATGTCAACTTATAGTGGAATTTCGGCTCTTGCAGCATTTCTTTTAGTTTGGATGGCAAACAGAATGCAAAGAAAATATGTTCATTCAATTAGTTTGGTTTTGGGTGGATTAGGACTTTCAACTTTTTACATTTTCAAATCGCCAGAACTTCTTCTAATTTCCGAAATAGGAATTGGAGTTGCTTGGGCTTCTATATTGTCAATTCCATACGCAATTTTAACTGGTTCACTTCCACAAAAAAAACTTGGAATTTATATGGGAATTTTCAACTTTTTTATAGTAATTCCTCAAATTACTGCTGCTGCAATTTTAGGATTTATGGTAAAAAGTATTTTTGGTGGCGATGCAATTTACGCTCTTCTTCTTGGTGGATTATCAATGTTTGTTGCGGCTGTTATTATGCTACAAGTTGAAGATTTGAATTGATTTTTAATAGAAGCAAAGTATTTACTTTGCTTCTATTTTTAAATATTTGGTTACTTAAATTGTTCAATTAAATTACTAATTCTCTCTTTTTGGTTTTCTGGAGCCAATTTTAATGCCTTTTTATAATTTTTAATTGCTTGTTCTTTATTATTAGCTTTTATTAAAGCTTCGGCAAAACTATCGTAACAATTCCAAGAATTTGGATTTCTGTCAATATTTAGCTCAAATATTTTTAATGCTTCTTCAATTTTATTTTTATTAAGCATTTCATATCCATAAAGATTTAATTCTTCCTCTTTCGAATTTTCAAACGCTTCAATTTCAATCTTTTTTGCATCTTCTTTTAGATTTAATTTTTCCAACAATCCAACTTTAATAATTCTATTTTGGAAGTTCGGATTTCTGCCGATTGATAAATTTATCCACTTTAAAGCTTCATCAAAATTGAAATTATTTTCCAAGCAAAATGTTGCGGCTTCCATTGGTCCTTCCCAACCAAAGCCGGGTAACGAAAGTAATTGCTGTCTAATATTGTTCAAAATTACTTCATTTTCATTAAATTCTGCTAAAAATTCGACTCTCAATTTTTCCCATTTTAAATAAACTTTAGCAGAGTTTGGAGTTAAATCCTTAAATCCGTATTCCAACCATTCTGTAAATTCATTTTCGAGTGGTTTTACTTTTATTCTTAAAACGTCAAAAGACGAATCATAAAAGAAACTTCCCCAAGATTTACTTTGTGAGTTAAAAATTAAAATCCATTCTTCTTTGCTTGGAATTATATGAAATCCATAAATTCCAGCTTTAAGAGTATTTCCGTTAATTTTAACATCATCCGAAAAATCAATTGTTGTGTTTTCGTTTGCACCAGCTCGCCATGGAAATGGATTTCCATTGTTAAAAGGAACCAAATTTCCCCATATTTCTCTATTTTTAACTGCTGGACGGCTATAATTTATTGATATTTTGCTTAATCCAATAAACTGAATCACTTCTGCTTTCGGACTTACGCGCGAAAGTTCCAATGATTGACCAAATAATAAATTGCTAATTAGTAATAAAAATGTGGTAATTTTTATAATATATTTCATAATTTTCTCCAAGTTGTGTTTTAAAGTTATCCAAAAATATAAAGTCTTCCAAAAAATTAGTTTAAACAATGGAATTCAAAAATATTTTAGTAAATAATCCTTTGATATTAACAGATAAATAAGTTTTTCACTATCTTGTTATTAGTAAATCTTTAAATTTTAGAGTTGTATATGACCGAGTTGGAAAAGTATTTTGAGCCTTTCAGAAACAATATTGTTGGTATCAATCAAACATTCAAAACTCCTTTTGGAGAAAAGAGAATAATTTACACCGATTGGATTGCAAGTGGAAGATTATATGCACCAATTGAAGATAAAATTAAAAACACATTTGGTCCTTTTGCTGGAAATACGCACACAGAAACGAGTATAACTGGAACTACAATGACAAAAGCGTATCACATTGCGCAAAATATTATTAAAAGTCATTGCAACGCAAATGAAAATGATGTTATAATCACAGCTGGTTCTGGAATGACTACGGTAATAAATAAATTGCAACGAATTCTCGGGTTCAAATTATCAGAACAATTAAAGCCTTTTGCGGATATTCCAGAAGAATTCCGTCCAGTTATATTTTTAACTCACATGGAACATCATTCCAACCAAACAAGCTGGTTTGAAACAATAGCCGATACAGTTGTAATTGAACCAACAGCAGATGGATTAGTTGACGAAATTAAATTGTTGCAAGAAGTGAAAAAGCACAAATTGCGAAAAATAAAAATTGGTTCATTTACCGCATGTTCAAACGTTACTGGAATTAGGACTCCATATCACAAATTTGCAAAAATTATGCATCAAAATGGTGGTTTGTGCTTTGTCGATTTTGCTGCTTCTGCTCCTTATGATAATATTAATATGCATCCAGCAGATGAGGAAGAACGTCTTGATGCAATTTTCTTTTCCCCCCATAAATTTCTTGGTGGCCCAGGTTCATCTGGAGTACTAATTTTTAATAAATCTCTTTATAATAGAAGTGTTCCAGATCATCCTGGTGGAGGTACTGTTGAATGGACAAATCCTTGGGGCGAACATAGATATATAGAAAGTATTGAAATGAGAGAAGATGGTGGAACTCCAGGTTTTATTCAAGCAATTAGAACTGCTTTAAGCATAAAATTGAAAGAAGAAATGGGAGTTGAAAACATAAAAAAACGCGAAGAAGAACTTTTGGAATATGCGTTAAAAAGATTTAGAAATATTCCTAAAATTCATTTACTTGCAACAAATATTGAACAAAGACTTGGAGTAATTTCTTTTTATGTTGAAGATATTCATTTCAATTTAATGGTAAAATTGTTAAACGATTTACTCGGAATTCAAATGCGTGGAGGTTGTTCGTGTGCTGGAACTTATGGTCATTATTTGTTGCACATTGACCCATCTCGATCAAAAAGTATAACAGATATGATTGATAACCACGATTTTTCTCAAAAACCTGGTTGGGTGCGTTTTTCATTGCATCCAACATTAAAAGATTCAGAACTAGTTTTTATAATGGATGGAATTGAAGATATTATAAATAATATCGATTTCTATTCAAAATATTACAGATATAATCCTATTAATAATGAGTATTTTCATATTTCAGAATCTGAAAGTGATTTAAATTATATGAAAGATTGGTTCAATTTTTACTAAATGTCTATTTTTCTAATTTTATTGAATATTTATTCTTTATGAGTAAATTTTTATATGAGGATTAATTAAATATAATTATTGTTTTAATAACCTAAGTTACCACCAAAAGATATATAACTGTTAATTTGTGATGTATTTTAAACTTTTTTGTTATTTTATTATGTATTTTGTTGAATAATTTTCTGTGAATAGAAAATGTTTTATATACTAATTAGTACAATTTTAATAACCTTCTTCTTGACTTTAAAACTATTATTTGTGATTTTTAAGTAATGGTTATAGTTAATGTAACAATTTAATAAATGTTAAATAAATATGAGGTAATCATGAAACAATTCTACATCGTTTTTGTACTTTTTCTTTCATTTTTTGTAACAAATTCACTTATAACAGCACAAACATTTGATGGTGAATGGGAATGCAAGTATTCCACAATTGACGACCAACCTAATTCCACTGGCTATAACACAATTTCTGTTGCAGCAACTAAAGAAAATTCTTTTGTTGCAGTTGTCATTAGAAGTTCAAACAAAACTTATTATTTAGTTGGCTATAATAATGCCGATTCAACTTCTGGAAGAGCTGGTGTTTATCCTTATGCTCCCGCCGGATTACAAACTTTATGGATTAATGGTTTTGATCAAGTCTTTTTAAGAGAAGCACTTGATATCGCTTCTTATGGTGATTTAGTTTTTGTTCCAAACAACGATGCTTCTCACAATATTCTAGTATTTGAACTAAAGGAAGATTCACTTTACACACACCCTTACAGAATGGTAACAGCAACAAATCCATTTAGTCCTGATTCATTATGGGCAATTGATGTTGATGCTAATGGTAAAGTTTATGTTACAACTCAAGGTACAGCAACTCAACCAAGTAAAATATTTGTTTTTGAAAGTCCAAATGTAGAAAGTGCTTGGGAAGGATCTCACGATGCTGCCCCACTTCAAACTATTGTTTTACCTGATAATGGTACTGCAAGAGGTATTGCAGCTAATAGTGACGGCTCTGTGATTTATGTTTCAAATTACGATAATGGTAAAATATATGCTTACGTTGGAAATACAACAGATGGATATACTCTTTCACCATCATTTAATTTTCAAAGAATTGATAATGTAGATACAGTAAGAACAGCTGCTCCTTGGGGATTGGAATTTATGAACGGCAAAAATGTACTTTTCGCTGCAATGGATGCAACTTACTCAACATCTGCTTATTCTTATGGTAGAATTTATGCAATAAATCCAAATACTGGTGAAATTCTTGACACACTTGACCAAGCGAAATGGAATTATGATAAAACAGGCGGTTATAATATGCGTCCTGGTGGTACTTTAGGAACTGTTTCTGGTTATACATCTACATATAATGTTGATGTTGATGAAAATGATAATTTATATAGTCAATCTTTTTATGGATGGACCGTTGAAAAATGGACTTTTAATGGCACAATTCCAACAATTGAATTAACCATTACAAGTGTTGAAAAAATAGATTCTCAAATTCCAACCACTTTTGAAGTTTCTCAGAATTACCCAAATCCTTTCAATCCTTCAACTACAATTGAATTTGCTATTACAGAAAGAGCTCCAATTACTCTATCGGTTTATACAGTTAATGGCGAGTTAGTTACAAAACTTGTTAATGGTGTTGAATTTGAAAGTGGTATTTACAAAATTACTTTTGATGCTACAAAATTGGCTTCAGGTACATACATTTATAGTATCAATAACGGTATAAACACTATTTCTAAAAAAATGACATTACTAAAATAATCCAATACTAGAGTCTGGCATTTGCCAGACTTATATTTTCTATATAACTCATTATTCACAAATCATAATGGAGGTATTATGATAAAACTAAGAAGTACAATGATTTTATTAATCTTGCTTATTTCAACTAGTCTTTTTGCACAAGATTCGTTTGTTAGAAGCGCAGTTATCGACCCACCTAGCACTTACCCATCTGGTTTTGGTGCTACAGTTTCTGGTGTGGATTTAGATGGTGATGGAAAACTAGAAATCTATTCTGTTGATGGTATGACAGATTTTATGACTGGGGATGAAATTCCACAAATTATTAAGTATGAAAGAAATGGAACAGCTTGGGATTCTGTGTGGGCTGCTTCTTTACCAAATGAAAGACAAAATTCTTGGGCTGCTTTAACTATTGGCGACCTCGATAATGATGGTAAAAGTGAAGTAATTTGGGGATTCACAAATAGTTTTACTGTCAACACAACTCCTCCAAGAATCGTTGTATTTGAAGCTAACGGTGATGATGTTCTTGGTGTTAGTGATGGAAATGGCAATTTTGCGCCTAATGCCCAATGGGATTTGGATTTAGCTGCTTCTACAAATGTTCGCCCATTAAAATGGTATGCTAATGATATAGATGGTGATGGTAAACAAGAAGTTATTTTTGCTGGTCGTCAAAACACTATGACATTTGGAGTTATTTCTGTATCTGATATTCCTGATGCTGGTGGTGCTACTGAAACTTGGGAATTGAAAATAACTAACTATACTGAATTAACTAATCGTTTTCAAAGAAGTAATGTCATTGAAGGTCCTGATGGAGGCTTTGGTGGTGTTGTTACTGGAATGGATTATGACACTGATGGCTTAATGGATATGTATTCTGTCAATGATAACTGGAGTGACACACCAAATGGTGAATTAATTCCTATGTTATACAAATATGAATTAGTTTCTGGTGCTTGGGTATTACGTTGGAGCACAAGAATTCCTGGAATGGATTTCCAAAACACATGGCCTGTTTTAACAAGCGGTGACTGGGATGGTGATGGAAAAGGTGAAATTCAATGGTGTCCAATCAACAATTTTGGTGCTGGTAACGAAAACCCTGATAGAATAGTTGTATATGAAACTCCTGCTAATGGTACAGATATTATGGGCGTTGATAATGGTGACGGTACTTCGTCTCCTAACGCCGGTTGGAATATGGGATTGGATTCTTTAGTAAATATGAGACCTTTCCGTGGTTATTTAACTGATATTGATGGCGATAGTGCTTTGGAATTTGTATTTACTGAGCGAGCTAATGCTCTAGTTTGGGGTGTTATTGGCGTTTCAACAATTCCTGATAATGGTGATGGAAGTGAAGTTTGGTCAATGGAAGCAAGTGGTACACCTGATGCGGCATCAGATTATCGTGATTTATCTATTATTGACAAGACAATGTATCTGTTTTCAAGTAAAGGTACTGTGAGAACAATAACAAATGATGGAACAAATTATACTGTTTCGGCTCCTCACAAAGCATATTTAGGTTATTCTTGGTTATCAGCTTCATCTACTGATATAGATGGTGATGGCAATAAGGAAATTGTAACTGGCGATTACCGTTCTTCTGGAACTGATTTTGCGTCAGTTTGGGTTCTAAAACCTGATGCAGATAGTTTAGTTGGATATAAAATTGCTGATTTTTCAGTTAATGCTTTCAAACAAATCACAAATGTTAGAGTTGGCGATATCAATGCGGACTCTTTAGCAGATTTTGTTGTTGGTTTTAGAGGAACAGACGAAGTTTATAGAGTTGCTTATAATGGTGGCGATATTACTTCTGCTGCAAGTTACACAACAAGTCTACTTGACAAAGGTGTAATCGGTTCTGGTGGACAAATGGATATGATTACAGTTGCTAACTTAGACGGTTCATTTGGTGATGAAGTAATGTATACTGGTGTTCCTAGAAGTATTACTGCAAATACTGCTCCATTAACTGTTGGTAAATATTCCGATAAACTTAAACTTGATACTGGTGCGAGATGGGATATTGCAATAGCAAATAATTCTATCAACTTATTTGATGGAAGTGGAAACTTACAAAGAATTGATGTTGTAGATACTGTTTGGAACATTTACCCAACACAAAAAGCTATTGTTAATGGTGCATTTTTAACAGCAACCACAACTGACATTGAAGGTGATGGCGTTGAAGAAATTATGGTTGGTAACTGGTATGATGCAAAAGTTAATATGCTTAAATATGTCAATGGTGCTTGGGTTGCTTCAGTTGTTGCTGATTTTACAGCAAATGGAACTAATCGTTTAAATGGTGGTTCTGTTGGCGATATTGATGGCGACGGAAATATCGATTTCGTTACTGGTTCTAGAGAATCAAATCCAAATGGACAAATACTACGTGTTGAATACACTGGTGGTGATGTTACAGATGCTGCGAGTTGGAAAGGTGAAGTTATAGATGTTGGTATGAATGCACTATTTACTCAATACGAAGTAGTTAATGTTGCTAATCTTGATGAAGATGCTGACTTAGAAGTTCTTTATACTTCTGATTACGCTAGAGGATCAAATGGTGCAACTGATGCTCCATTCCCTATCGTAATACTTGACATTCAAAAAGTTCAAGCAGAAACAATTGCTGCAGTTAAAGTTGATGCTGATGGCGATTTTGTTGCTGATAGAAAAGATGAATATGTTGTAATTAAAGGCGTTGTTACAACTCCAGACTTAAATTTAAGTAGTTCAACAAGTATTAGTTTCTATGTTCAAGATGAAACTGGTGGTATTAATATTTATGCTAAACCAAAACTTACACCAGAACTTGCTGTTGGTGATTTAATTCAAATCACTGGTAAAGTACTTATGTATAACGGTTTAACAGAATTGGAAGTACTTGGAGCAGATACAAACGTTGTTAGATTAGGTCTTGGAACTGTTCCAACACCTGTTGTTATTACAGCTAATGAACTATTAACAAATGGTGAAAAATATGAAGGTTCGTTAGTAAAAGTAAAAGCATTAGCAAATACAGGAACTGGAGCAGCTTGGCCAGCAACTGGAAGTGATGCAAATGTAAATGTTTGGGATGGTTATGCAAACTTTACCATGCGTATAGATAAAGATTTTGAGCTTGATGGACAAGTTGAACCTGTTTATCCAATACACTTATCTGGCGTTGCAACTCAATACACAACAGCTACTCCAGCTAATAGTGGATATCAAATTATTCCTCGATATTATGCTGATATTGAACAAAATGTTGCAGCAGCTCCTTCTCCATATTTCTTCTTTACAGACGAAACTAGAGCTTATGATAAAGGTGTTTTAGAAGTTACTGATTCAGCAGGCGCTTATAAAATGTCATGGCATCCAGCGGTTGATTTTAATGCACAAGCATTAATTTATCAATTTGTTGTTATCAATCCAGCAACTGGCGTTTCTTTATCTGAAAAACTTTCTGATAATAACGGTAAAGATACTACTGCTACTTTTAGTGGAACAGACCTTGTTAAACTTATTCAAAAAACTGGTACTGATTCTTTAGAAGTATTATTAGCTTTAAGAACTGTTAGCACAAATCCAGCAGAGGGAATTATCTCAAGTGTTGATACTTTAATGGTTACTTTTAAAGATAAAGCTACTGGAATTTCTGGTGAAGGTTTTATTCCAAAAGAATTCTTTGTTGATCAAAACTATCCAAACCCATTCAACCCTACAACAACAATTCAATTTGGATTGCCAGCTCAAGCTGAAGTTAATTTAATTATTTATGATATTCTTGGTCGTGAAGTTGCAAGATTAGTAAATAACCAAGTTATGAATGCTGGTGTTTATAAATTTAATTTCGATGCAACTAAACTTGCAAGTGGAACATATATTTATAGATTACAAGCTGACAAAAAAGTAGAAGTAAAGAAAATGTTACTATTGAAATAATATAGATTCTATTTTCAAAAAAACCCAGATTTATCTGGGTTTTTTTTTACCAATTTTTTCTATTTTTGCTTTAATTCTATTAATAATTTATCTTTTAACACAAAGTTTATTCATTTAAATAAATTGATTGATTTATGCAAAAGCGAATTGAAATAAAGCACAGACTAAGTGCATTAGGAATTAGTAATCAGTGGCTGGCTGACAAACTACAAATTAAGCAGCAACAATTAGTCTATTTTCTTGATAATGATTCAGTATTTGATATTGATTTATACAATGCTATTACTGAAGCCATTGATTCTTATCAATTTGAATTGGATTTTGACTATAATATTAAAGAACCAGATTTGTTTGATGAGGACAAAATTAAAAATGGCATTGGGGAAAGAATAAGAATATTTGCAAAACGTAAGTATAATACTCTTAAAGGACTAGCAACTGTTTTGGAAATTTCACCACAACAATTACAACAGTATATTACAAACAATCGCGAACCTGGAGCTAAAATCCTATTCCGCTTTTTGAAAGCTGGTTGCGATATAAATTGGCTACTTGGAAGTTCAGAATCTATCGAATCTTATAAAATATATAAATTGGAAAATGATGTTAAAGAATTACAAAGCAAACTTTCAAAAATTGCTCATATTGTTAATTCGCATAAATAATTTTATCTCTTGAACAATTTATAATTTATACTATCTGTTAACGCTTGCAGCGACGCTTGAATAATATTTTCTGAAACACCAACTGTTGACCAAGAATTATTATTATCACCTGATTCAATAAGCACACGAACTTTTGCAGCAGTTCCGTCACCTTCACCAAGTACACGCACTTTATAATCAATTAAATGAACATCATCCAATTCTGAATAAAATCTTCTTAAGGCTTTGTGTAATGCTTTATCAAGTGCATTAACAGGACCATGTCCTTCAGCTGCTGTGTGTTCAACCTCACCATTAACTTCAACTTTTAATACAGCTTCTGAATATTCTGAACCTTTGTCATCAAACATTACATTAACTTTTGCATAAGTTACATTAAAATATGTTGGCAATTCACCAAGTTCGTTTCTTAATAAAAGTTCAAATGAAGCTTCTGCACCATCAAACTGAAATCCTTTATATTCAAGCTCTTTGAGAAAATGAACAAATTTCTTGTTAAATTCTTGGTCATCTGGTAATTCGATTCCAAGTTTAGCAGCTTTGTACCTAATATTACTTTGTCCTGATAAATCCGAAACAATAACTCTTTGAATATTTCCAACCACATTTGGTTCAAGATGTTCATACATTCGACTATCTTTTAAAACTGAACTAACATGAATTCCACCTTTGTGAGCAAATGCAGATTTTCCAACAAAAGGTGCTCGTGTGTTTGGTGAAACATTCATCATTTCATAAACAAAATTTGAAAGTGAAGTTAAGTTTGTCAAATTCAACTCAAGAATTGTATCTCGTTTCATTTTCAAAATAACATTTGGAATAATTGTACATAAATCAGCATTTCCACAACGCTCGCCTACTCCATTCATTGTACCTTGAATATGAGTTGCACCAGCTTGAACCGCGGCAATTGAATTAGCAACTGCAACACCGCCATCATTGTGCGCGTGAATTCCAATTGGAATTTCAATATGCTTTATTGTATTTTCAGTAATATCAAACACTTCGTGTGGAAGCGAGCCGCCATTTGTATCGCAAAGTACAATCGTATCTGCTCCACCTTTTACAGCTGCTTTACACATTTTTATAGCAAAATTTGCATCATCTTTATAACCATCATAAAAATGCTCAGCATCAAAAATAACTCTACAACCTTTTTCTACAAGGAATTTAACAGATTTATAAATCAACTCTTCATTTTGTTCGTCTGTTAATCCAAGTGTTTTTTCTGAATGGAAACGCCATGTTTTCCCAAATATTGTTATAATTGGTGCGTTTGAAGCAACAAGCTTGAGTAAATTATTATCGCTTTCAATTCTATCTGGATATCGAGCGGTTGAGCCAAACGCACAGATCTTGGAATTTTTTAGTTTCATATTTTGAACTATTTCAAAATACTCTTCATCCTTTGGATTGCTACCAGGCCAACCACCTTCAATAATGTTAATTCCAAATTCATCCAATCTTTTTGTTATTTCTAATTTATCATGGATGGAAATATTAACGCCTTCGCCTTGAGTGCCATCTCTTAAAGTTGTGTCAAATAATTCTATTTTTTTCATTTTATTTTAGATTTGAGATGTCAGATATGAGACACAAGAAACTTAAATTGCTTTGTCTTAATCTTTCTCTTAATCTTACTCCTAATTATTTCTAAATTCAATTTTTAAGACAGTAATTTATACAATCATTCCAGATTTGCGGGCATACTTAAAAAGTCCACCAGCAGTAACTATTGGCAAAACATCTCCTAGTGGATTTAAATTATAAATCTCACCCGTAGTATTGTTGACTAAAAGATTATTTTCAATATCAATTTTTAATTCATCACCGGTTTTAACTTTATCATTCAGTTTTTCTTTGACTTCGTATGGAATAACAAAGCCACCATCAACAGAATTACGATAAAATATACGTGCATATGATTCTGCAATAATTATTTTAGCACCAGCTTTCATTAGTGCGTAAGGAGCATGTTCTCGCGAAGAGCCGCAGCCAAAATTTGAACCTCCAACAATAATTTGATATTCTGATTCATATTTATCATCTGCAACAAATGGAATATTTCCCAAAGGTAATCCAGAAAGTTCTTTAGGAACGCTTGAAAGCGCATATTTACCATACATTTTTGCTTCGTTTTCATCATCCATACTGTAAACAAGATGTTCTGCGGGAATTATTTGATCTGTGTCAATATTATTTCCTAAAACAAATGCTTTTCCAATTACTATATTTTCCATTATAAATCCATTTTTTCTATTAAATTACATTAAATCACGTGGGTCTGTAATAACACCTTTAACTGCAGAAGCAGCAACTGTAAGTGGTGAAGCCAAATATACTTCTGCTTGTTTGCTTCCCATTCGACCAGGAAAGTTTCTATTTGTTGTTGAAATTGTAACATCGTTTCCAACCGTTCTTCCAATCGTATCATCGGGACCACCAAGACATGCGGCACAAGATGATTTAGCTATAATTGCACCAGCTAATTCGAATATTTCCTTTAACGATTTGCCTTTATACATCTCTGTTTCTAATTGCTTTGCAACTTCTGTACTTGCTGGGACAATAAAAGTAGTTACAGCAACCTTTTTATCATACAATATTTTTGCAGCAAACTGAAAATCTGATATTTTTCCACCAGTACAAGAGCCAATATACGCCTTTGTAATAGGAGTTCCTTCAACTTCTCTAACTGCGGCTTTGTTATCAGGACTATGTGGCTTAGCTACTAATGGAACAAGATTTTCTACATTGTATTCATATTTACTGTGGTAAACAGCATCTTCGTCACTATAAAATTTGTCATAAGGTTTATCAGTTCTTACTTTTAAATATTCTTCTGTTACTGAATCAACTGGAATTATTCCATTCATTCCACCGCCTTCTATTGCCATATTGCAAAGAGTCATTCTTTCGTTCATAGAAAGAGAAAACACTGCTTCGCCGTCAAACTCCATAGCACGATAAGTTGCTCCATCAGTAGTAATATCACCGAGAATTTGTAAAATCATATCTTTTGCAGTTAAATATTCTGGCATTTTTCCACTAAAAGTAAACTTCATAGTTTCTGGAACTTTTTCCCATATTTTTCCCGTACCTAAAATAAACGCTGCATCAGTATTTCCGACACCTGTTGAAAACATACCAAATGCACCCGAAGTACAAGTGTGCGAATCAGTTCCAATTAAAACTGTTCCTGGAATGTTGTAACCTTCTTCGGCAAGGGCTATATGACAAACACCTTTATAACGAGAAGTTCCCACATCATAGTAATTATCTATTGAATATTCTTCTGCAAAATTTCTTAGAATATCAACGTTTCTGTTTGCATGTTTATTTGCAGTAAAAATATAATGGTCTGGAAATATAACTAACTTATCTTTATCCCAAACAGTTGCATCTTTACCAAATTCGTTTTTCCATATTCCAATAGTAGGTGGTCCACACACATCGTGCGTCATTAAAACATCCACATTTAGCCAAATATTATCACCGGGTTTCACTGACTTTTTACCAGATGATTTAGCAAGAATTTTTTCAGTTATTGTCATTCCCATCTATATTTCTCCTTAAATCTCACCTTTTAATTCTTCTTCATTTTGAATTTTATTTTTACTTCTTTCATTTCGTTCTTTTTTGTTTATTGCTTGAATATATGCCTTTGCACTTGCCTCAATTATATCTGTAGAAACCCCAATTCCAGTGTAGGAACGACCATCTTTTCTAATTCTAACAGCAACTTCTCCAAGAGCAGCTCTGCCAGCTGTAACTGAACGAACTCTATATGATTCTACAGTAGGCTTCTTTTCCAATGCTCTGTCAATAGCATTAAATAAGGCATCGACTGGTCCATCGCCTGTTGCTGAATCCTCAACTATTTTTCCATCTGCTTTAATTCTTACAGTTGCTGTTGGAATTGTGGATGAACCTCCGAAAACGTGCATATATTTAAGGTCATAAATAGCTTCATTTCTATTTTTTGAATCGCCCATAAGAATTCTTAAATCATCATCATAAACTTCTTTTTTCTTATCAGCTAATTTTGTAAATGATTTATAAATATTGTTTAATTCTTCCGAAGCAACTGAATAACCAAGTTCATCAAGCCTTGCTTTAAGTCCATGTCTTCCAGAATGTCTTCCTAAAACAATTTTAGTGCTTTGTGCACCAACAGTTTCTGGAGTCATTATTTCATAAGTTTCACGGCTTTTTAACATTCCATCTTGATGAATTCCAGATTCGTGTGCAAAAGCATTTTCTCCAACGATGGCTTTATTTGGTTGAACAATGATGCCAGTATAACCAGAAACCAATTTTGAAGTATTCATTATTTCTTTAGTTTCTATTTTGCTTTCAATTTCAAAAATATCTTTTCTAACTTTAAGAGCCATAACAATTTCTTCAAGAGAAGCATTGCCTGCACGTTCTCCAATTCCATTTATTGTACATTCTACTTGGCGAGCGCCATTTTCTATTCCAGCAATTGAATTGGCAACTGCAAGGCCTAAATCATTATGACAATGAACGCTAATAATTGCTTTTTCAATATTTCTTACTTTACTTTTCAAATAGGCTATTTTTTGTCCAAACTCTTTTGGAAGTGTGTAGCCAGTTGTATCTGGAATATTTATTGTTGTTGCACCAGCTTCAATTGCAGCTTCAATTACTTCAACGAGATAATTTAAATCAGTTCTTCCTGCATCTTCAGCCGAAAACTCAACATCATCCACAAGTGATTTGGCATATTTAACCATGTCGTATGACATTTTTATAATAGTTTTACGTTTCTCCGTAAGTGTTTTTCCATATCTATCGTCACTAAATTTACCCAGTATATGATAATCAGAAGTGCTTGAAAATGTGTGAATTCTCTTCTTCTCGCCATTTTTTATTGCATCATAGGCTGATTTAATATCAATTTCTTTTGCACGAGCCAGCGCTGCAACAGTGACCCCAACTTCATTTGAAATTCTTTGAACTGCTTCAAATTGTTCTGGTGATGAAACGGGAAACCCAGCTTCAATTACGTCAACGTTTAGTTTTTCTAACTGTCTTGCAATTTCAACTTTTTCAGATACACTTAATGATGCTCCAGGTGATTGTTCACCGTCGCGTAATGTGGTATCAAATATTATTAATTGATTTTTCATGGTTTTACCATTTAAAGTGTAAATACACTTTCCTTATTTTCTTGAAAAATTATATCAAAGTTTCTGATTATCATTTCTGTCATTTTATCAGTTGAAACAACATTTCCGTTATCAAGATTTATATCAACTGTTCTAAATCCTTGGTCGAGTGTTCTTTCAATAGCTTTTTCAATCAAATCAGCTGTCTCTTTCATTCCAAAAGATAAATTGAACATCATTGCAACAGAGCCAATCATGGCAATTGGATTTGCTTTGTTTTGACCAGCGATATCAGGAGCGCTTCCATGAACTGGCTCGTAAAGTGCGTATTTATCTCCTAAACTTGCTGATGGAAGCATTCCAAGACTGCCAGTAATCATTCCTGCAATATCACTAATTATATCACCGAATAAATTTGAAGTTACAATAACGTCAAACTGTCTTGGGTCACGAACAACTTGCATTGCAGTGTTATCAACGTACATATTATTTAATTTCACATCTGGATATTCTTTGCTTACTTCTTCAACAACTTTTCTCCAGAATTGAGATACTTCCAAAACATTTGCTTTATCAACAGATGTAAGAACTTTCTTCCTTTTTTGTGCAACTTTAAATGCTTGATGAGCAATACGTTCAATCTCATATTTTTCATAAACCATTGTATTAAAGCCTTTATTTTCATCGTAACCACGTGGTTCACCAAAATAGATTCCACCAGTTAATTCACGAAAAACGACAAAATCAGTTCCAAGAATTACACTTTCTTTTAGCGATGAAGAATTAACAAAAGATGGATAAACCTTTGCTGGGCGTATATTTGTGTATAATCCTAACGATTTTCTAAGTTTCAACAAAGCTGCTTCTGGTTTAAGATGATGTGCAAGATTTTCCCATTTATATCCACCAACAGCACCAAGCAGAACTGCATCCGATTCATAACAAAGTTGAATTGTCTCATCTGTCAAAGGTGTTCCATAAGCGTCATAAGAGCAGCCACCCATAAGACTTTCAGTTGTTTCAATTGTTAAATTATATTTTTCAGCAACATGGTGCATAAGTTTAACTGCAGCAAACATTACTTCTGTTCCAATTCCATCACCAGGTAAAAGTGCAACTTTCTTTTTCATTAACTAATCCTCATCATTTTTATTTTTAACCCAACTCATCATTTCACGCAATTTGGCACCAATTTTTTCAATTGGATGTTCACTATTTTCTTTTCTGAGTTTGGTCATATTTGCTTTATCACCATTTACTTCTGCAACAAAGTTCTTTGCAAATGTACCATCTTGAATTTCTAATAAAGCCGCTTTCATCGCTTTTTTAGATTCTGCATTAATTACTTTTGGTCCGGTTACATATCCACCATATTCTGCAGTGTCACTAACTGAATAATTCATTCTTGATAAACCACCTTCATAATAGAGGTCAACTATTAATTTCATTTCGTGCATAACTTCAAAATAAGCAAGTTCTTCAGGATAACCAGCTTCGGTAAGCACTTCAAATCCAGCTTTTATTAATTCTGCAGAACCACCACAGAGAACGGCTTGCTCGCCAAATAAATCAGTTTCAGTTTCATTTTTAAAATTTGTTTCAATTACTCCAGCTCTTGTACCGCCAATTCCTTTAGCCCAAGCCAAAGCCATATCTTTTGTATTTCCAGAATAATCGTTGTGAATAGCAATTAAACAAGGAACACCATTTCCCTCTCTAAAAGTTCTGCGAACTAAATGTCCTGGACTTTTTGGAGCAATCATCATAACATTTATATTACTTGGTGGAACAATTTGTTTGTAGTGAATATTAAAACCGTGAGCAAATACAAGTGTATTTCCTTCTTCCAAATTAGAGGCAATTTGTTCGTCATATACTTTCTTTTGATCCTGGTCAGGCAAAAGTATCATGACCACATCAGCCCATTTTGTAGCAGTGTCAATTTCCATTACAGTCATTCCCAAATTGGAGGCTTTTTTCCAAGAATTTCCATCTTTTCTTGCTCCAACAACAACGTTCATTCCACTTTCTTTTAAGTTTAACGAATGTGCATGACCTTGACTTCCGAAGCCCAAAACCGCAATTTTCTTATCTTTTAGTGAATCTAACGATGCTTCATTATCATAGTAAGCTTTCATTTTTTGTTTCCTTATTTTTTATTAACATATTCATTTTTAGGTCGAATTTGCTCACCTCGTTTGAGAGCAACTGTTCCAGAACGAGCCATTTCAATAATTCCAAACGGCATTAAAACATTGATTATTGCATCAATTTTTTCTGGAGGTCCTGTAACTTCAAGCATCATAGTTTTATTATTTATATCAACTATTTTCCCACGAAAAATATCATTTATATTTTTAATTTCTTCAATTCCACCTTTTTGGAAGCTAACAGTTATAAGAGCTAATTCCCTTTCGGTTCTTGCCTGTCCAGTTAATTCGGATACTTTAATAGTATCAATTAGTCTATTAAGTTGCTTAACTATTTGGTCTATTAATTGCTTATCGCCAGAAGTAACTATGGTCATTCTTGAAATATCTTTTTGCTCAGTTTCACCAATTGAGATGCTATGAATATTAAATCCTTTTGCACTAAACATGGTTGCAACTCTATCAAAAGCACCAAATGTATTTTCAACTAATACTGATATTGTATGTCTCATTATTTTTTCCCTTTTGGATTTATTCGTTTATGAATCATATCTGATATTGAACCACCAGACGGAACCATTGGAAATACAAGGTCTTCCTTAGCGACTTTAAATTCCACTAATACTGGTCTATCGTTTATTGCAAATACTTTGTCTAACAATTCATCAACTTCATCTGGATTGTATGTTGAAAAAGATTCAATTCCTAAAGCAGTACCTATTTTTGTAAATATTGGATTGCTATCGCATAAATCTGTGAAACTATATTTTTCTTCGTGAAATAGCTCTTGCCACTGTCTAACCATTCCTAAAAAACAATTATTCATAATAAAAAACTTAATTGGAAGTTTGTGATATGCAGCAGTTATTAGTTCTTGCATATTCATTTGAAAACCGCCATCACCACTTATAGAAATAATTGGTCTATCTTTAATTGCAAAAGCAACACCAACTGCTGCTGGAATTGAAAAACCCATTGTTCCTAGACCACCACTACTAACATGTGAACGAGGATGATTAAATTTATAATATTGTGAAATCCACATTTGATGTTGACCAACATCAGAAACAATTATTGCCTCACCATTTGTCTTTTCCGAAATCTTTTCAATAACAAATTGAGTTCTTAATTCATTATCTGGTCTTTTATACTCAAGCGGGCATGCTTCTCTCCAATCTTCAATTTGTTTAAACCATTCTTCTTCCCTTGGTTTGTCAAAAAGTTCTTTTAACAATTCGCTCAATATTTCTCGAGCGTTTCCAACAATTGGTAAATCTACTGCTACATTTTTATCAATTGCAGTTGGGTCAATATCTATATGAATTTTATAAGCATTTTGTGCAAAAGTACTTGTATTTCCAGTAACTCTATCATCAAATCGAGCACCAACTGCTATTAATACATCACAATTAGTAACTGCTTGATTTGCATAATAAGTTCCGTGCATTCCTAACATTCCCAAAAACTGGGGGTCAGTTCCTGGAAATGAACCTAAACCAAGTAGTGTATTTGTAACTGGAATATTATTTTTTCTTGCAAATTCTGTTAGCTCTGCTGAAGCATTAGCCATTATAACACCGCCACCAACATATAATAGTGGGCGTTTTGCATTTCTAATAACTTCGGCAGCTTTTTTTATTTGATTTGTATGTCCTTTAACTGTTGGTTTGTAACCACGAATTTCAACTGTTTCTGGATATTCAAACTCACATTCAGCCGCAATTACATCTTTTGGTAAATCTACTAAAACTGGACCTGGTCTTCCAGTTGATGCAATATAAAAGGCTTTTTTAATTGTAGCTGCTAAATCTCTTACGTCTTTAACAAGAAAATTATGCTTTGTAATTGGACGAGTAATTCCAACAATATCTGCTTCTTGGAATGCATCATTTCCAATTAAATGAGATGGCACTTGGCCAGTAAACACAACAATTGGAACTGAATCCATGTAAGCATTTGCAATTCCAGTAACTGTATTTGTAGCTCCTGGTCCCGAAGTAACCAAAACAACTCCAACTTTACCCGAAACGCGAGCATAACCATCAGCAGCATGCGTTGCACCTTGTTCATGCCGAGTTAAAATATGTTCAAGAAATTTGACATCGTACAATTTTTCATATAACTTAATTGTAGCTCCACCTGGGTAGCCAAATATTTTTTCAACACCTTCTTTTCGAAGTGATTCGAAAAATATATCAGCTCCAGTCATTGTTTTTTTCTTTGTAGTCATAAAATTACCTTTATTTTATAATTCCTATTTAAGCCTTAAAACTGCACCTTTACTTGCAGAAGTTACCATTTTGGAATACCTTGCCAAGTATCCTTTTTTGATTTTAGGCTCAAAATCTGGAATTGATTTCAATCTATTATTTATTTCTTCATTACTAAGTTCTACTTCTAATATTTTATTTGGAATATCTATTGATATTATGTCGCCATTTATTAAGGCAGCAATTGGACCTTTTTCAGCAGCTTCTGGAGAAATATGGCCAATACAAGCTCCACGTGTTCCACCAGAAAATCTTCCATCAGTTAATAGTGCAACTTTATCTCCAAGTCCCATTCCCATAATTTCACTTGTTGGAGCGAGCATTTCGGGCATTCCAGGACCACCTTGCGGACCTTCATATCTAATAACAACAACATCACCAGCTTGTATTTCTTTATTTCTTATTCCAGCAAGTGCTTCATCTTGCGATTCATAAATTCTTGCAGGTCCTTTGTGAACCAACATTGATGGATTTACTGCGGCGGTTTTTACAATTGAGCCTTCTGGAGCCAAATTTCCAAAAAGTACTGCTAATCCACCTTTGTTTGAATATGGAGCATCGATGCTTTTAATAATTTCTCTATTTTTTACTTCCGATTTAGAAATATTTTCACCAAGTGTTTTTCCTGTAACTGTCATTTTATCAAGCGAAAGTACGTTTGGAAGTTTTGATATTTCATTCAAAATAGCCGATATTCCACCCGCTTCTTCAACATCTTCCATATGAACAAATGGTGAGGCAGGACTAACTTTGCAAATATATGGCACTTTTTCTGCTAAAACATTCAATTCACTTAATTCAAAAGCAACACCCGCTTCAATAGCAATTGCTAATGTATGAAGAATTGTATTTGTGCTTCCACCCATTGCCATATCTAAAGCAAAAGCGTTCATAAATGTTTCACGCGATAAAATATCGGATGGTTTTATATCTTCTTTTACCAAAGTCATAATCTGTTTTGCAGCTGAAACAGCCAATTCTTTTCTTCTCGGATCAACTGCTAAAATTGAACCATTTCCTGGCAATGCTAAACCAAGAGCTTCCATTAAGCAATTCATCGAGTTTGCAGTGAACATTCCAGAACATGAACCACATCCTGGACAGCTTACTGTTTCAAGCTCAAGCAAAGTGTCTTCATCAATTTCGCCGGTTTTATATTTACCAACTCCTTCAAAAACAGAAACTAAATCTGTTTTGTTTCCAGCAGCTGTTACACCTGCCTTCATTGGTCCACCAGAAATAAATATTGTTGGAACATCTATTCTTACGGCTGCCATTAACATTCCAGGAACAATTTTATCACAATTCGGAATACAAATAATTCCATCCAAACGGTGAGCTTCAACTACAGTTTCAACGCTATCAGCAATTAATTCACGACTTGGAAGCGAATATCGCATTCCAATATGTCCCATTGCAATGCCATCATCCACGCCAATTGTATTAAATTCGAAAGGAATTCCACCTGCTTCGCGTATTGTATCTTTTATTAATTTCCCAAACTCTTGCAAGTGAACGTGTCCTGGAATTAAATCAATATAAGAATTAACAACTCCAATAAATGGTTTGTTAAAATCCTCATTATCTTTAATAACTCCAGTAGCTCGCAATAAACTACGATGTGGTGCTTTTTCGAATCCTTTTTTGATTAAATCTGAACGCATAACTTTCCTTTTCAATATTTCAACAATTTTATATAATTTGCTTATTATCAGGTTAATCCTGAAATCTTTTTGTTGTTTAATTTAAATGAATTGAAATCTGGATTAACTTAATATTATTTAGCCTACGAGTAGAATACCCAGTAGGCTCAGAATAATAATTCCGAGCAGATTATTAATAATTGGTTGGATAACTAAATTTTGACGCAAAAATAGATTACTATATTTTTTAGTTCCTTTTTCTCTATATGTAATTGAATTTTGCATAATTCCTAATTTTGTTTTTCAAAATATATGCTTTGTATTGTTTTATGTCAAATTAAATGTCAATATATTTATTATTGCCCCTTTATATAAAGGTTATATCCAATATCAATGTATATATATGCCGAGAATATTTTAACATTTCATTTAATTAAAAATTATTGCTTGACAAAACATCGTTTTATTTCTATTTTAGCACATTATTTTAATCGTTCTTTTGCAATATTTAATATTTATCAAGAAAGGCTGAGGGATAGGCCCTGCGAAGCCTTAGCAACCTGAATTTTTATTCAAGGTGCTAATTCCTACCCATTTTTGGGATAGATAAGAGTTATCATATATTTAACCTCTTTAGGAATTTCTTAAAGAGGTTTTTTTATTTTAAACCACACATTAACAACCATACTGGAGGAAATAATGCCAAACAAATATAGATTTGAGACTTTGCAGCTTCATGCTGGACAGGAACCAGATTCTGCCACAAATTCTCGTGCAGTTCCAATTTACCAAACTTCATCATATACTTTTAACGATGCCCAACATGCGGCTGATTTATTTGATTTGAAGAAATTCGGGAATATTTATACTCGTATAATGAATCCCACTACTGATGTTTTTGAAAAACGAATAGCAGCTCTTGAAGGCGGAGTTGCAGCACTTGCTACTTCATCTGGAATGGCAGCTCAGTTATTAGCAATTTCCACAATTGCTGAAGTTGGAGATAATATTGTTTCCACAAATTTGCTTTATGGAGGCACATTTAATCAATTTAAAGTCGCTTTGCCACGTTTTGGTATTACTGTTAAATTTGTAAATGGTGATAATCCAGAAGATTTTGAAAAACTAATTGATTCTAAAACAAAAGCACTTTACATAGAAACTATCGGTAATCCAAAATTAAATATTCCCCAAATTGACGAAATTGCTAAAATTGCTCATAATAATGGAATTCCTCTAATTGTAGATAATACTTTTGGTGCTGGTGGTTATTTAGCTCGCCCAATTGAACACGGAGCTGATATTGTGACAGCTTCTGCTACAAAATGGATTGGTGGACACGGAACATCAATTGGAGGAGTTATTGTCGATTCAGGTAATTTTGATTGGGGAAGCGGAAATTTTCCCACATTCACCGAACCTTCGCCTGGTTATCATGGTTTAGTTTTTAACGATGTTTTTGGGAAGAATTCAAGTTTTGGAAACATAGCTTTCATAATTCGTGCAAGAGTTGAAGGACTTCGTGATTTGGGTCCAGCAATTAGCCCATTTAACTCATTTTTATTACTTCAAGGACTCGAAACTCTTTCATTAAGAGTTGAAAGACATGCAGAAAATGCTTTAAAATTAGCAAAACACTTGGAAGCACATCCAAAAGTTGATTGGGTTTGGTATCCTGGGTTAACAAATCATCCTTCTCACGAAAATGCTAAAAAATATCTAAATAATGGACTTTTTGGTTCGATGATAGCTTTTGGAATCAAAGGTGGAGCCGAAGCTGGCAAGTATTTTGTAAATAATGTAAAATTAGCTTCTTTATTAGCAAATGTTGGTGATGCCAAAACACTTGTAATTCATCCAGCTTCAACAACTCATCAACAACTAACAGAAGAAGAACAAATTAATTCAGGCGTTTTGCCAGAAATGATTCGCGTTTCGGTTGGAATTGAAAATATTTTAGATATAATTGAAGATTTTGACCAAGCTATTGAAAAAGCTAAATTATAAAAGAATAGATAAAATGAACGTAAAAACACAAATAGTAACACTTTTTAGCTTTAATGATCCATTAAAATTTGAAACTGGGGATATTTTATCCCCAATTCAAGTTGCATATCAAACTTATGGAAAACTTAATGAATCTGGTACAAATGCAATTTTAGTCTGCCACGCTTTAACTGGAAATGCACATGCATCTGGATATTTACAAGATGAAGAATCCGATTTAAATAGCAATCCTGATTTACTCAATAAATATTCCCAAATAAATAAGGGAAATCCTGGTTGGTGGAATGATTTAATTGGAGAAAATAAATTACTCGATACAACTAAATACTTTATTATTTCCTCCAATATTCTTGGAAGTTGCTACGGAACAACAGGTCCAGTTTCTATTAAAAATATGTTTAATAGAAAATTTGGAATGGACTTCCCCACTGTTACTGTTCGTGATATGGTAAAAGTACAACGAAAATTGCTTGAACATCTTGGTGTAAATAAGCTAAAAACTGTAATTGGTGGCTCACTTGGTGGAATGCAAGTTTTAGAATGGGCAATTATGTTTCCCGAAATGCTCGAATCAATTATTCCAATTGCAACTTCTGCCCAACATTCACCTTGGGCAATTGCTCTAAATCAAGCTTCGCGTCAAGCAATTCAAAATGACCCAGATTGGCATAAAGGAAATTATAAAGAACAACCAAAAACTGGTTTATCGCTTGCACGTAAAATTGCAATGATTAGTTATAGAAGCAATGACTCATTTGAAGCTAAATTTTCTCGTCAACGAAAGGATAATAAGAAAAACAAATTGGATAAAGAGAATATTTTCCAAATTGAAAGCTATTTAAATCATCACGGTGTAAAAATAAACGAGCGATTTGATGCAAATACTTATCTTTATTTAAGCAATGCAATGGATTTACACGATGTAACTCTAAATAGAGGAAATATTGAGGAAGTTTTAGGAAGTATAGAAATTCCAACTCTTTCTATTGGAATTTCTTCCGATATTTTATATCCACCAAATGAACAAAAAGAAATAGCCAAAATGATTCCAAACTCAACATATGCAGAAATTGATTCAATTCACGGACATGACGCATTTTTAATAGAATTTGAACAAATTGAAAATATTGTGGGTGATTTTTTTGCAAAAAACCAAATTTAGATTTAACTCCAAATTTGGTTTTTATAACTCAAATAAATTGATATTATCACATAAGTAGTATTTACGTTAACTTAAAGCCACATCTAAAAACATCATAACTGCAAATCCAAGCATGGCACCAACTGTTGAAAAATCCGTTTCATGTCCCGTTTGAGATTCTGGAATAAGTTCTTCAACTACTACAAAAATCATTGCGCCAGCTGCAAAAGCAAGTGCATAAGGTAAAATTGGCTTCACAGAAATGATTAAAAATGCTCCTAAAACTCCAGCAAAAGGTTCAACAATTCCCGAGAGCTGTCCGTAATTAAAAGCCTTAAATCGCGAAAATCCTTCTCTTCTTAAAGGAATTGAAACAGCAGCACCTTCTGGAAAATTTTGTAACCCAATACCAATAGCTAATGCAATTGCACCAGCTAAAACACTAGGTTCTGGACTAAAAGATAATGCTCCAAAAGCTACTCCAACAGCAAGTCCTTCTGGAATATTGTGAAGCGTAATTGCCAAAACTAAAAGTATGCTTCTCTGCCATGGAGTTTTAATTCCTTCTGCTTTGTCAATTGCTAAATCCATGTGAACATGTGGTAAAATTCTATCAACCAAAAACAAAAATGCACCACCAGATAAAAATCCAACAACTGCTGGAATCCAACCGGCAGTTCCACTTTCTTCCGACATTTGAATTGCAGGAGCCAACAATGACCAAAAACTTGCTGCAATCATAACGCCAGCAGCAAATCCCAACATAATATTTAATACTCTTTTATTAATATTTTTAAAAAAGAAAACCATTGATGAGCCAAGCGCCGTTACTCCCCAAGTAAAAAGAGTTGCAAAAAGTGCAAGTAAAACTGGATTATATTCAAGTAACCAATTAAAATTCATAAATATTCCTAAACTTTTATTTTACATTTTGAAATATAGAAATTAAGCAATCTTAATATCAATAATTCTTTTGGGAATAGTTTTATGATTTTTTGAAGTAAAGAAAATCCCAATCTTTTTAGATTGGGATTTTAGATGTATGAATTAATTGGATTTTTCAACCTCATCAACCAATTCCATTCCTCTATTTAAAGCATCGGTATTTAATGGAATTAAGTTGTGATATCTTTCTGGAAGAACTTCTTTTAGTCCTTTAATAATATTTTCGAATTTAATTATTGGTTTTTTCTTTAAAAAAGCACCAAGAATTATCATATTCATAATTTTTGTGTTTTTCATTTTTGCAGCTTCGGCACTTGCAGGAATTCCAACAATATTAATATCCTTTCTTGTTGGAGGAGAAACAATATTTGTGCTTTCAAAAAGCAACAATCCGCCTGGTTTAACCATACTTTCAAATTTATCAACAGAAGGCTGATTTAACGCAATAACTGTATCAAATTTTGAAATTATTGGTGAACTTATTTTACTATCACTAACAATAACCATACAATTTGCAGTTCCACCTCGCATTTCAGGTCCATAAGATGGCATCCAACTAATTTCTTTTTCTTCCATCATGCCAGAATAGCTCAAAATTAAGCCCATTGAAAGCACACCTTGTCCACCAAATCCAGCAATTACAACTTCTTCAGTCATCTTAAACCTCCTTTTCGTTTGGTACTTTTAAATCGCCAAGTGGATAATATGGAAGCATATTTTCCTCTAACCATTTATTTGATTCAACTGGTGACATTTTCCAGTTTGAAGGACAATTTGAAACTATTTCAATAAAAGATGTTCCTTTATTTAACTTTTGATATTCAAATCCCTTTTGGATAGCTTTTTTAGTTCTTCTAACATTTAATGGTTTGTGTACCGATTGTCGAGTTACATAATATGTTCCAGGAAGATGTGCTACTAAATCTGTTATTTTTAATGGAAAACCCATTGATTTGGTACTTCTTCCAAAAGGTGAAGTTGTAGATTTCATATTTGGAAGCGTAGTTGGAGCCATTTGTCCACCAGTCATTCCATAAATTCCATTATTAATAAAAATAATAAGAATATTTTCGCCACGATTGCAAGTGTGAATTGTTTCACCAGTTCCAATTGCAGCCAAATCGCCATCTCCTTGATAAGAAAATACATATTTTTCTGGAAGAACGCGTTTAATTCCAGTAGCAACTGCCGAAGCTCGTCCGTGAGCAGCTTCAGAAAAATCGACACCAATGTAATTGTATGCAAAAACAGAACATCCAACTGGAGCAACACCAATTGTTTCTTCAACTATTCCCATTTCATCAATAACTTCGGCTATAAGTCTGTGAGCAACTCCGTGTCCGCAACCTGGACAGTAATGCATTTCTGTATCAATTAGCGAAGTTGGACGTTCAAAAACTTTTGTTTCAATTATATCTAAATTTTCTAAACTCATAATTTTCCTCCAGCAATATAATTTTCGAGAGCTTCGAGAATTTCATCAGGTGCTGGGACAATTCCACCCATTCTTCCATAAAATTCTACTGGAATTTTTCCATTAACACTCAATTTTACATCTTCAACCATTTGTCCAGCGTTCATTTCTACATCCAATATTCCTTTAATATTGTTTGCACGTAAATTAATTTGGTCATAAGGGAATGGAAATAGCGAAATTGGACGAAATACGCCAACTTTTATTCCTTTTTCGCGAGCTAATTCAGCAGCTTTTGTACAGATACGCGCAACTAAACCAAATGCTGTAATAATATAATCTGCATCATCGCACATAATTTCTTCAAAACGGATTTCATTTTCTTCTATTACTTTATATTTTTTTTGAAGATGAATATTAATTTCTTCCATTTTATCAGGCTTAATATGAAGCGATGTGATTACATTGTGATCTCTATTAGATGGCTTTCCAACTGTTGCCCAATCCAATTTTTCTGTGGTTCTTTCTTGTTGTTCAAAAAACTCCACTTTTTCCATCATTTGTCCAAGAGCACCATCTGTTAAAATCATAACTGGATTGCGGTATTTAAATGCAAGTTCGAACGATAGTTTAACAAAATCGGACATTTCTTGAACTGTTGAGGGAGCAAGGACAATTAAACGATAATCACCATGTCCGCCACCTTTCACGGTTTGGAAGTAATCGCTTTGCGCTGGTTGAATAGTTCCAAGACCAGGGCCACCGCGCTGAACATTAACTATTAGACATGGCAATTCAGCAGAAGCAATATATGAAATGCCTTCTTGCATTAAACTAATCCCAGGACTTGATGAAGAAGTCCAAACTTTTTTTCCAGTTCCAGCTGCACCATAAACCATATTTATTGAGGCAACTTCACTTTCTGCTTGCAAAACTACCATTCCAGTTCTTCGTTCCGCTTCACGACTAAGGTATTCAAGAACTTCCGATTGCGGAGTTATCGGATATCCAAAATAGGCATCTGCACCAGCTCTAATAGCTGCTTCAGCTAATGCTTCATTTCCTTTCATTAATTTTATCATTTGTCCACCGTTACTGTTATGTTTCCAGTTACATTTGTAATTGTTGCAATTTGTTCTTTTTTCTGCTTTGTTTCTCTAAAAACTGTTATAACAGCATCTGGACAAACCATTGCACAATTAGAACACCCTGTACAAGAATCTGTAATTTTAATTGCATAAAGGTAACCTTTTTGATTAACTTCTTTTGACATTGCAATCACATTTTCTGGACAGGCATCCATGCAAATTTCGCAACCTTTGCATTTTTCGATACTTATTGAAATATCGCCTTTTGCTTTTGCCATATTAGTCTCCTATAAAATCGGTTTAAACTAAAAAAGGTTACTTTTTTATAGTAACCTTCTATTATGTACAATTGTATTTTCAATAATTGAAATAATATTTGTGAGAAATATGTTGTTAATCAGTTTCAATTCTTTTTCCTTTTTGGAAATAAATATTGTTCAAACAATTAATAAAATTGCACTAAAATTTATTCCTAAATTAAGCAAAAGTTTGCTTTTAACAAAAAATATTAGAATTTCTTTTTGTGAATATTTATCCAAATGGAGAGTTAGATTTGTCATTTTTTGCATATTGCTTTTAGAAAGCTAATAAAACACTATTTTGACTTATTTAATGGATATAATTACATTATTCTGTAACTATATCCAAAATTATTTTTTATAAATTTGCATGTTTTTCGGCGTGATAAGAACTACGAACTAACGGTGAAGATTCAACGGCTAAAAATCCCATTTTTAATCCAACTTCTTTGTAATAAGCAAATTCTTCTGGAGTAACAAATCTATCAACTGGAAGATGGTCTTTTGTTGGCTGCAAATACTGACCAATTGTCATAATGTCACAACCACTATCTCTAAGATTTTTCATTATTTCGATAACTTCTTCTTTGGTTTCGCCAATTCCAACCATAATTCCACTTTTTGTCCTTAATCCTTTATTTTTGAACCATTTTATTAAGTTTAGACTTCTTTTATAATTAGCTTGTGGACGAACTGCATGATAAAGTCTTTCAACTGTTTCTAAATTGTGATTAAGAACAGTTGGTGGATGTTCCATAATCATATTAAAAGATGTTTCGTCGCCTTTAAAATCTGGAATTAGTATTTCAATTGTAGTTTGTGGAAGTTGTTGGTTGATTAAACGAATTGTCTCCGAAAATATTTTTGCACCGCCATCTTTTAAATCATCTCTATCAACAGAAGTTATTACAACATGTTTTAAGTTCAACTCAACTGCTGATTCGACAACTCTGCGCGGTTCGTCCAAATCCAATTCGTTTGGAATTCCAATTTTTACATTACAAAATCCACAACTGCGAGTGCAAGTATCACCAAGAATCATAAATGTTGCTGTTCTGCTATTCCAACATTCCGATAAATTTGGGCATTTTGCTTCTTCACAAACTGTATTTAACGATGCTTTTCGCATTAATTGCAAAACTTCGTTATAATTATCGCCACTTGGCAACCGCACTTTTAGCCAATCAGGTCTTCTGCCTAATTCTGGTTTTGATTTTTCTATTTGGTCTTTATATTCTTTTTGGTGCTTATTTATTTTTTGCATAATTAAAATTTACTCGAAATAGTTGTTAATACTTCTTGAAGCGTAATTGTTCTTGAAGGTTTTACGTTTGAAATTGTTTTATGATGTTCGTGATAAGGAAAAGTAGTTATTTCTTGCCAATGTTCTGAATTATCCCACCGAATTATTAGCTCATTTTTAGAATTCATCCAATGATATGAATATTTTCGCTTTGAATCCTTTTCAAAATAATATTCTTTTATATTTAGAATAGAAGAATCGATAAATTGAATTTTAGCTATAAATCTAAATGAATTTCCTTCAAAATCATATTTTAGAATTTCCCAATTATTAATAATTGAGGAAAATGATTTAATTACCTTAATCATTTATTTAAACTATCATACTGTTCTTTACATTTTTTAAGTGAATCTACAACAAATTTCCAATCATTTAAATCATCCTCAAGGTCAAAATCTTCGTTATTATTTTGGTTTAAAACTGCATTATAATCACTATTGTATTTTTTAGCGTAAAACTCATTTTCAGCTTTATATTTAGCAATTTTGCTTAATAATATAAGTTCAATTTGACGAGTTGCCGCTTCCTCAAGACTTGCGTAACCAAGCTCTTTTGTTAAGTTATTTAGTTCGTTAGTTGCTAACATATCACACACCTATAAATAATAGTCTGAATATAAGAATATTTTAGATATTTGAAAAATCAAAGTTTTCTAATCTTTGTTTTACTGAATTAAGAAACTTTCCACCAAGCATTCCATCAATTAGGCGGTGATCGTGACTTATAGTAAGATACATCATTGGTTTAATTGCAATTGTGTCTAATCCGTCAATTTCAACTACAACAGGCTTTTTGTCAACAGAGCCAACGCCAAGAATTGCAACTTCTGGCTGATTTATAATTGGAGTTCCAAATTGTACGCCAAATACTCCATAATTTGAAATTGAAAATGTTCCATTTTTTACATCATCTGGAACAAGACCTTTATTACGAGCTTTACTTCCTAAAGATGCAATTTCTTTTGCTAATCCCCTTGCACTTAAATTTTCAGCATTTTTAATGTTTGGAACAATCAATCCATTTGGCTCAACCGCAACTGCAATTCCAAGATTTACATGTTTTTTAATTATAATTTTATCGCCATCAATTTGAGAATTTATTAAAGGAAATTCCTTAATTGCATTAATTACTGCATGCGAAATGAATGTTAAATATGTGAATTTTACATTTTCTTCCTCTGCAAATCTCTTTTTATTTTGCTTCAAAAAGTTGTACAGTTTACTCATATCAACTTCCGTAACTGAAGTTACATGAACAGAAGTATCACGACTTTTAATCATGTGTTCCATAATCCTCTTGCGAGTTGCATCCATTGGAATTATTTCATCTTCGGAATTTGCGGTAATAATTGGTACAGATTTAACTAACTTTTCTTTATTATTTACGAATTGTAGAATATCGTTTTTTGTAATTCGTCCATTTAATCCTGTTCCAGCAATTTTTTCAACTTCACTTATTGGAATATTCTCTTTGTTAGCAATGCTTAAAACCAATGGCGACAAAAATTGATTTGATTTCTCTTTTTCAACTTTTATTTGTTTTTCTTCAGTTTGAGTAACTATTTTGGAATTATCGACTTCAATTGAAGAACTTTTATCATTATTTTGCTCATCAGAAATAACAACTTGGGACGCATCTGTTTCAATAATTGCAACAACAGTATCTACTAAAACTGTTTCCTGTTCCTTAACTAATATTTCTACCAAAACGCCATCAACTGGACTTGGAATTTCAGTATCAACTTTATCTGTGGTTATTTCGTAAATTATTTCATCTTTTTGAACCTTGTCACCAACAGACTTTAGCCAAGCAATAATAGTTCCTTCCGTTAAACTTTCGCCCATTTTTGGCATTACTATATTTATTTTCATTTATTTACTCCAATTCTCATTTTAATATTTTAGCAATTCTTTTAATGAATCATAAATTTTATCTCTATTTGGAAGTATATCATTTTCTAAATTTGGATGATATGGAATAAAAGCATCTTTTCCAGCAATTCTTTTAATTGGAGCATCCAAATATTCGAAACAATTTTCAGTTATTCTTGCTACAATTTCGGCTCCAAATCCACCAGTGATTGTATCTTCGTGAATTACAATTGCTTTTCCAGTTTTTTTAACTGATTCAAAAATTGTATTTTCATCAAGTGGATTTATAGTTCTAATATCAACAATTTCGATGGAATAACCTTCTTCTCGCAATTTGCGAACTGCAAAGTTTGTTTCGTGAACCATTGCTCCATATGTAATTACCGATAAATCACTTCCTTCAACAACAATATTTGCCTTTCCAAAAGGAAGCAGATAATCAGAATCTGGTTCTGGCGAACTTGCGTAACTTTGGCGATATAATCCTTTATGTTCAAGAAATACAACTGGGTCATTTAATCGCAAAGCTGTTTTTAACAAACCTTTTGCATCGGCTGCATTTGAAGGATATGCAATTAAGATTCCTGGAATATGGGCAAAAAATCCTTCAATATTTTGACTGTGATAAGGTCCGCCATGAATATAACCTCCAACAGGAACGCGATAAACCATTGGAACCGAAAATTTATTATTTGAACGATATCGAATTGCTGCAAGTTCATCACGGATTTGCATAAATGCGGGCCAAATATAATCGCCGAATTGAATTTCTGTTAAAGGCTTCATTCCAGTTAACGCAAGTCCAATTCCAACACCAGCAATTGAAGCCTCTGCAAGCGGAGAATTAAAAACACGTTTTGGTCCAAATTTTGTCGAAAGTCCTTTAGTTGCAGTAAAAACTCCGCCTTTATGGTCAACAACATCTTCACCAAAAAGAATGATTTTTTCGTTTCGTCTCATTTCTTCAACTAAAGCGTGATTTATTGCATCTACGAGAACTATTGGATTTCCAGCTGGACGATTTTTTTCATATTCCAAACTTTCGCGAAAACCACTTTCATCTAAAACGTATTTATCAGCATCCTCACCTTTTGGATCTTCTTTTGATAAAGCAAAATCGGCAGCTTTTTCAACCAGATTTTTAATTTCTGAATTTATTTTTTCAATTTCAACTGCTGTTAAAACTCCATCAGCAACAATTTTTTCAGTTATTAATTTGAGCGGATCTTTCTCTTTATCAGCCTCAATTGATTCTTTTTCACGATATTTTCTGTGATCATCCGAAGATGAATGAGATTCTAATCGGACAACATGTGCTTCAATAAGTACTGGACCATTGCCCGAACGAGCATATTCAAAAGCTTCTTTTGCTGCAATTACTGATTCTTCATAATTTGTTCCGTCAATTGATAATCTTAAAAGACTATCAAATCCAGCCATCATATGAGCAATTGATGAATCCAAACCGCCACTTTGGTCTTGAACTGGAACAGAAATGGCAAGTTTGTTATTTTCAATTACAAAAACTACAGGCAATTTTTCTCTACTTGCCCAGTTTACCGCTTCGTGAAATTCGCCTTGACTTGTGGTTCCTTCGCCGCTGCTTACATAAGTTACAGCGCCAGTATTATTTAACTTTGCCGATAAAGCAGTTCCAACAGCTTGTAAAAATTGCGTTCCAGTAGGACTTGATTGTGTTGGAATATTTAATTCTTTTGAAGCCCAATGACAAGGCAGTTGCTTTCCAGCAGACATTGGATCATCTTTTTTTGCCAACATGTGTAAAAATATATCTTCAAGCGAAGTACCAATTGCAATCATAAAAGCTAAATCTCTATAATATGGGAATGCCCAATCGACACCCTTATTCATTTGCAAAGCACATGCAACTTGAATTGCTTCATGGCCAGCTGGTGACATGTGAAAAAATGATTTTCCTTGTTTCAAAAGATTCATCACTTTTTTATCTGTAAATCTTGTCGTTCCAATTAATTTTAGAGCTTCTATTAAATCAATTTTGTTATCTATTTTTAAATTATCCATAATTTTCTCACCTTCTAAATTATTTTCAATTAAAAATTTCCATTATGAATTTCTAATTCGTCATAATTAAATATTTCGTAAAACTTCTGTAACAAACTTTTTTTTACTAATTCAATTTCAATCTGTTTATTTAACTCATTTTTTAATGAAGTAACGCCTTTATTTTTAATTCCGCAAGGAATTATTCCATTAAAATATTCCATATTTGTATTTATATTAAGTGCAAAACCGTGCATTGTAATCCAGCGAGTAACTTTAATTCCAATTGCACATATTTTGTTGTTTCCAACCCAAACTCCAGTATGTTCTTCATTTCGCTCGCCATTTACTCCAAATTCCAATAATGTTTGAATAATTACTTCCTCAAGCGTTCGCAAATATTTGTGAGTATCTTTCTTCCAAAGCGAAAGATTGATTATTGGATAACCGACAATTTGTCCAGGTCCGTGATAAGTTATATCACCGCCTCTATCAATATTATAAATAGCAATGTTTTTTTGTTGCAATTCCAAATCAGAAAAAAGAAGATTAGCCTTGTTTGAAGATTTTCCTAAAGTATAAGTATTTGGATGCTCAAGCAACAAAAGTGTATCTTCAATTTCATTTGATAAACGATTATTAAAAGTTTCGTGTTGTAAATTCCATGCCTTTTGATAATCGATTATTCCTAAATTGGAATAACATAACTTTCTATATGTGAATTGCTTTTCCATCTGCATCTTCCGCTGCTTCCATTATTATTTCTGAAAGAGTAGGATGAGCATGAATTGTATTTGCAATTGATTCATTTGTAGCTTCAAGTGATTTAGCAATTCCAAGTTCGGCAATCATTTCGGTTGCTTCTGAGCCAATTATATGTGCTCCAATAAGCTCGCCATATTTTTTATCAAATATAAGTTTTGCAAATCCTTCACGTTCACCAATTGCTGCGGCTTTTCCACTTGCAGATAGCGGAAATTTACCAATTTTTATATCAAGTCCTAAAGCAATTGCTTTTTCCTCGGATAAACCAATACTTGCAACTTGTGGTTGCGAATATGTGCAACCTGGAATATTTGAATAATTAATGTCTGGAATATTTTTCCCGTGAATTTTTTCAACACAATGAATTCCTTCGGCAGAAGCAACGTGAGCTAAACAAGGCTGACCAATTACGTCACCAATTGCAAAAATTCCACTAACATTTGTCTGATAATTCGATTTATCAACCACAATATTTCCACGTTCAGTCTCAATTCCAAGTTCTTCAAGACCAATATTTTCCGAATTTGGAGAAACTCCAATTGCATTAAGTGCTTTATCGGCAGTTAATTCAATTTTCTCACCATCTTTATCAATTGATACTACAACTTTTCCATCTACAACTTTTACACTTTCAACTTTTGTGGATAAATAGAACTTAACTCCACGTTTTGCTAAACTCGCTTGCAACAATGATGAAACCTCTTTATCTTCAAGCGGAAGAACGGAATCTAACATTTCAATTACAGTTACTTTTGTTCCTATTGTGGAATAAAAATATGCGAATTCGATTCCAATTACGCCAGCACCAATTATTATCATTTCATTTGGTTGCTCGGATAAAGTCATTGCTTCACTACTTGTAATTACAAATTCTTTATCTATCGGAATTGTTGGAATTGCTTTTGGTCTCGCACCGGTTGCAATTATAATTTTATCAGCATTTACAGTTTCAACTATTTTGCCTTCGGAATCGATTATATCAATTCCCTTTTGCAAATTTAGCTTTCCAAATCCGTTTACTCTATCAATATTATTTTTTTTGAAAAGATACTCAACGCCTTTAACAATTTTCTTTGAAACATTTCTGCTTCGTTTTATTGTTTTTGGAAAATCGAAACTTACATTTTCGACATTAATTCCAAAATCTTTTGATGAATTTGCAACTAAATCATAAACTTCTGCACTTTTTAATAATGCTTTTGTAGGAATACAACCCCAATTTAGACAAACTCCACCAAGATTTTCCTTTTCAATAACTACAGTCTTATAACCTAATTGCGATGCTTTTATTGCTGCAACATATCCACCAGGACCGCCACCAAGAATTGCAATATCGTATTTGTTTGACATAAATATTTCCTATTCTAATTATACAAATATACTTAATCTACTTGTCAAAATAAAACCTATTGTCCGAGTTTGCATTATTCAAAACTCACGACTAACGATTCTCGTTTTAAGAATTTATCCTATCAATTATTCCACCAGCTAAAACATATCCGTTATTATCATAAATAACCAACGATTGTCCAGGAGTAACTGCACTTTTGGGCAAAATAAATTTAAGATGTATTTCATCTTCGGTTGATTTAACAATTTCAGCTTCTGAGCCTTTATCAGAATATCTAATTTTAGCAATTACTTGCATTCCTTCTTCCAAAATTGATTTGCTCACGTAATTAATTTGATTAGCGAAAACGTTAAATTCCAAAAGTTCATTTTTATCTGCTAACTCAATAGTGTTGTTTTTAACATCAATATTTTTAACATAAACTGGAGTTCCGAGAGCAATTCCGAGACCTTTTCTTTGTCCGACAGTGTAAAAAGGAATTCCGTGATGCCTTCCAACAACTTTTCCGTGATAAACAAAATCGCCTTCGGGAACAGAAGAGATTTTTTCTGGAACACGTTCACGCAAAAATCGCTCATAATTATTATCCGCAACAAAGCATATTTCCATGCTATCTGGTTTATTTGCTGTTTTTAATTTAAATTCTTCGGCAAGTTCTCTAATTTCAACTTTTGTATATTTTCCAAGTGGAAGCAATGTGCGACTGAGTGATTCCTGCGATAATCCCCAAAGTGCATAAGTTTGATCTTTTTGAGAATCGACTGAATTTATAAGACAATAACGATTATTTTCTTTATCAAAATCGACTTTTGCATAATGACCAGTTGCAACATAATAAGCATCAAGTTGATTTGCTTTTTCTAACAATTCTTCCCATTTTATTGCACGATTGCAAATAACACATGGATTTGGAGTTCTTCCAGCAAAATACTCATCAACAAAATTATTAATAACGGCTTTTTCGAATGATTTTGTAAAATCGACTGTGTAATGCGGAAAATCGAATTGAGTTGCTACATTTTTTGCATCGTAAATTGCATCTAATGAACAACAACCAGATTCATGTTTTGGAGCACCACCAACTTCCATAAAGCCCCAGGTTTTCATCGTAATTCCAATAACCTCGTAACCTTCTCTATGCAAAAGTGCTGCTGCAACCGATGAATCAACTCCACCACTCATTGCAACAATTACTCTATTTTTATTCATACTTTCTTTCTGTTTTTATGAAGTACAAATATAAGGATAATTAGATTTATTTGAATTTTTAAGGTCACTTTTCTTAATCTTAATTCTACTCTTAATTTTACTCTTAATCATTTCATAAAAAAACTAAATTAAAATCAGATTAAGAGTAGGATTAAGAATTAAGATTAAGAAATTTTGATAGAAAGGAATCTTTATAATGCGTGCTTAGTTCTTAAAAATAAAATAAACAGCCAAAATTAAAAATACAAATCCAATAAAATGATTTAATTTGAATGTTTCATTTTTGAATACAATTAACGAAAAAAGGACAAATACGGTTAAAGTAATCACTTCCTGAATTACTTTTAACTCAACTAACGAAAATGGTCCTCCATTTCCTTTAAATCCAATTCTGTTTGCTGGAACTTGAAAAATATACTCAAATAAAGCAATTCCCCAACTAATTAGGATTATTGAGATAAATCCAAGTTTATTAAACCATTTCCACTCAGCAAATTTTAAATGACCATACCACGCCAAAGTCATAAAAGTGTTTGATATTATTAGCAATCCTATTGTTAAAATTGATTTCATTTGTTATCCATTTACTTAATTTTTTATATATGTTTGATTTCGAGTCATCATATCTAAATAAACTTGCATATTCGATTTTGCAAATTCTTCCATTTCTTTTGCTTTATCAATATTTTCGTCATAATAATTATATTTATCATGCGTTTTGTATTTATGTAGCTGCATTTTTTCTTTTTTCTTGATAATCAATAAATAATCATTGTCAAGGACATCAATTTTGTTATCACCGTTGATAATTGCATATTTGCGACTATCGTTTAATAAGTCAATTCCTAAAGTATTGTTAATATAAGGCAACTTTAACAATCCCATTATTGTTGGAAAAACGTCAATTTGCGACGCAATACAACTTTTTTGATTAGACATATTTAAGTTACCAGGAGCATAAATCATCAAAGGAGAATGGTGATAATCCAATGACATAGCATACTCAGCATTAATTGGCACGCCGTGGTCAGCAAGAAAAACAAATATTGTATTATTAAACCATTTTTGCTTTGAAGCCTCTTTCATAAATTGCTTAATTGACCAATCAGCATATTGAACAATTTGTTGTTTTTCATCATCAGCCGTTGGATTGAAATACTCGGGAATGTAATAAGGAATATGATCACTAACAGTCATAAATACAGAAAGGAATGGTTTTGAATTTGCTTCCAGTTTATTTAGAATTGGAATAGAAAATCGAAATAAATAGTCATCAGTAACACCAAAAGCTGTTTTTAATTCGCTAAATGGGAAATCCTTTTGACTTACTACCCTATCAAAATCATTATCTAATAAAAAAGCTTCTACATTATCAAATTGTCCATCGTGAGTAGTAAAATAAATCGTTTGGTAGTCATTCTTTTTCAAAGTATTTGAAATTCCGTTGTATTTTCTTAATCGCTTCATAGTATGTTCACTATAAATTGCCGGAAAAGAAAACAATGTGCTAAAAATACCATTAAAAGTATGTCTTCCAGAAGTATAAAAATTATCGAAATAAATTGAATTATTTGACAAACTATCTAAAAATGGAGTTAAATTATTTAGATTTCCACCACGCTTCATTTTTGCAGCGCTCATACTTTCCATTATTACAATCACAACATTTGGCTTTTCTAATAATTCTGAACCTGGCTTAATTAGTCTCGCAATTGGTGAGCTCAAACTTCGCTTACTAATTTTAAGATATTCCTGGACATTTTTCTCCGCTAAATCAGAATCCATAATATTTATAGCTGACTTTTTGCTTTCAATATAACTTGTCATTAAGGTAAAAACTGGATTAAGTCCCAATTGATTTAGAAATGCATTATTGCAAAAATAGGCTGTTCCAACTCTTATTGGCGATTTCACACCAATTCTTCCCCTAATACCCAAAAACATTACCAGTATTACAAATAAATATAAAGGAATTTTCAAAGATGTTTTAATTTTGGAAATAGTTCTTTTATTGAGGATACTTTTTAACAATTTATAGTATGCATAAATGAGAATTATAGTTAAAATGAGAAAAATGAAATGTTTTGATTCTTGAAAAATCATTTCAAGGATAATTAGTGGACTATCAATCCATTGAAAAGCATCAATAGTAATGCGTGAAAAGAATTGATTAAAATAAGGAATATCCGCGGCTGCAATTATAAATGAGAGACTAAAAAGTATGAAAATATACCAAAATAAAAATAATGTGGTAATTTTGCTTTTGTAATTATAAATATCGAGCACAAAAATGAATAACATAGGAAGTAAAAGCAAATAACCCGAAATTGCAATATCAAAACGAAGCCCAAAAACAAAAGCCGAAAGAATATCCGAAAGTTCATCAACTGCTAAGTCAATTCTGTTTAATTCAGTAAAAAATAGAACTGCTCTAAAAATAAAAAAAATAGATAACGATAAAATGTATAATTTTACAACAATTGCTATTGGATTATTTTTCCAACTTTGAACTTCACTAACGCTTTTTTGCATAAATCTCTTATCAATTTCAAAATATTACATTTATAATATTTACTTAGGTCTTTAATTTTTTAAATGTCAAATATAATTCATTTTTTGATAAGACTAACATCGAAAATTAGAGTTGAAATCAATTTGTAAGTAAATTTTACAAAAGGATGGAACAAGAAGAAGATTTAAAGCAATACTAAATGCAAACCAAGGTTTTATAATTTACTTAACTTAATAACCAGCATTTTCATTACTATTTTCTTGCATATTTTTGAATTGAGATTCCAATATTTCCATATTTGGTTCATTTTTCATCGAAGAAGAAATTTCTTTTTGCGAATTCATACAACGATAAATCCAACTAATTCCCCATTTTTTGTAATATTTATCATTTTGATGATAAACAGAATCTGTTAAAGCATCTTGTAATGAAATAAATGAATAATCCCGTTTGGTTAAACAATCGACAAGAATTGGCAAATAATCTGCGTTTATCGAATTATCATGACACAAATAGATATGCTTTATTTTACGATTATAAATTTGGGTTGAAATTGAATCATAAAACTCAAAATATTCAAGTGTTTTGTCTATGTAATTTCTTCCAATTTCTGCTGCTTTATCAAATTCCTTATTAGCAAGATGATTTTCGTAAACCGCATTGTACATCCAATCAGAACTTTCAATCGTAAAAGGAGTTGAAATATATCCTTTTGAAGCTAAATATTGTTCAATTTTTGAATGCTCAAGACTATCTTTACCCAAATCGTTATAAGGAAATCGGAAATATTCCAACTTTTTTGAGTATTTGTCAACTAAAACTTTTGATAACATTTCACCTTTTTCAATATCCGAGACAAACATGTCAAAACCAACATCGGAATATCGCGAATGACTAAAAGTATGATTTCCGATTGTTACATAATCTCGTTTTGCCCAATTTTCTAATAATTCGTGGTTTTTATCAAAACTCCCATCTTTATTTAGCAATTCCTCATTTACAAAAACTGTAACTGGAATTTTTAATGAATCTAATTTATTCATCAATTTTGATTCATAATTATCCTTTTGATATTTGGCAGTATTTGGAACATCATCAATTGTTATAGAAACATATGATTGACCGAACATTATGTTGGTTGTTAAAAGGAGGAAAAGGAGTGTTATTTTTTGTTTCATTTTCATAAAATATTCAACCAATTCTGTTTATATGTTCAATAACTATTTTTTTAATATTTGCAATTGCAAATATTAATGTTTTCTTATTCTAATTTATCCCAAATCTCAATAGACTTCATATCAAGCTTTGGAAAAGCAAACCATTTTTTACCCTAATCATAAATATCGCCTTGCTCCACACTTTCCTTTTGAGGTCTCAAATTACGACCTCAAAGACTCATCCTTATTTTTGATGTCACATTTTGTGATATCAACTCGTAATATTTTTCATGAATCTTTGAAGTGCCAAATTGGAACCCCAAGTCTCCGTTAGTTGAAAACGAAAGGTTTCATGAAATATTTCAATATTTCTTTTTACAGCTCGATTAAGATATTTTGTTCGCTAATGGTTAATTAATTCATATTATTTTAATATTTAATAACCAAATTGTTATCACTCTTGTGATAAAATTACTTATCTAAAATCTTTTTCACTAAATAAACCGCAGCTAAATAGCCTTTTTCTTTAAATCCAGAAATATAACCATCTGTTTTAGGCGCGGTTATTGAGCGATGTCTAAAATCTTCACGAGCGGAAATATTGGACAAATGGACTTCCACTTTTGGTAATTTTGCAATTTCCAAAGCATCGCGTATTGCAACTGATGTGTGAGAATATCCACCAGGATTTATAATTAAAGCTTCATATTTTTCTGTGGCAGTTTGAATTTCATCAATTATTTCGCCTTCGTGATTGCTTTGGAAAAATGTAAATTCGTCATTTGGATATTCATTTTTCAATAATTCTTCAATTTTTTCAAGCGTTAATTCACCGTAGTTTGATTTTTCACGTTGCCCAAGTAGGTTTAAGTTTGGTCCGTTAATTACTAAAATTTTCATATTTTAATTAGATTCAAGATAAAAGACACAAGAATTTAGAGTTAACTCTTGCTCTTAATCTTAATCTTACTCCTAATCTTTTTATAAATTTATTTTGATTCATCCATTTCATCAATTATTTCACGTATTCTTGGAGGAATATATATATTTTCAGCACCAAGTTGAGTTAATGCGGATGAAAGGATTGCTATTTTCTTTTGCAAGGACGAAAGTTTATTTATCACAATAACTTTACTATCTAAAAGCAAACAATATCCACCTTTAAAATCACCACGCTCAAATCTCACTTTTGCACCCATTTCGGTTGCAATTGACTTTAAGTCTTGTAATACTGTTTCAAATTCTTTTTCTTTAATTTTCATAAGAAATTTTTATCGATAATGTTAAAATTCATTATTATTGCATCAAAATTAAATTATTTTATCTATAAATGAAAGAAGAATATGAAAATTGCATCTATTGATATTGGCTCAAATACTGTTTTGTTGCTAATTGCGGAAGTAAATGGCTCCGAATTAATACCAATTGTAAATGAATATAGGATTCCAAGAATAAGTAGCGATATATCCAAAAATGGATTTATTTCGGAGGAATCAGTAAATCGACTTTTTGAGGTTTTGGCGGAATATAAATCGTTAATAAATTTCCACAACTGCGATAGAGTTTTAGTAAATGGAACGCAAGCATTACGAATTGCGAGTAATTCCGCAGAAATTCTTTCCCAAATAAAGGAAAAATTTAATTTTGATTTGAATATAATTCCAGGTGAAACAGAAGCACTTTATTCGTTTAAAGGTGCACTTTCGTCATTTACCGAATCTGGAAATTACTTAATGATTGATATTGGCGGTGCAAGCACAGAAATTGTAATTGGAAACAGAAATGAAATTTCGTTCAAAAAGTCATTTCCAATTGGAGTTGTTGTGGGAAAGGAAAAATATTTGAAATCAAATCCACCCCAAAATGATGAAATTTTAACGTTTAAAAATGAATTATCGTTGATTTTTAGTGAGCTTAAAACGATTGATTTTAGCAATTTGCAAATAATTGCCGTGGCGGGAACTCCAACAACTCTTGCAGCTCTCAAATTGGGTTTGGAGGAATATTCTGAATCAAAAATTGAAAAATCCTTTTTAACCAATACGGATTTGGAGTATTTTTCAAATAAATTCCAAAAATTGACTTATTCCGAAATAAAATATCATTATTCACCAATTATAAACGGACGCGAGGATGTAATATTTTCTGGAACATTGATTTTAGATTATCTTTTACAACTTTTTAATAGTGAAATGCTATTTGTTAGCGGTCGCGGTTTGCGTTATGGAGCAATTTTGGATAATCATAAATAGCTTAACTCTGCAATTATTAATATGTGACGTTTCTCACAACAATGATTTATATCACAAATTATTCCTTTTTACATTATTATTTTAGGTCTGTATCTTTTATAATTAAGGAGTATTTATGACTACTTTTAAAAATCTATCACTCGTTTTATTGTTATTAACTTTAAATACTTTTGCTCAACTTAGTGCTCCAATGGTTGAAAGTGTTTATGGCGGAAGAATAAACGGAATAGCTGGTTTTGCGAAAAATAGTGATACAAGCAGAATTTTTATCGCTACTGAAAGTGCAAATTCATTGTTTTACTCAGATATTTTTTCTAATTCCACAACTCCCGTTTTCAACAGATTTTATGCAATGCCGGGTGTTGACGCAAGTGCAAATTATGGGGCAAATATTCGCCTTATTGCGGCCCATTCAACATCTGGAAATATATATTTTTCAGTAGAAAATGAGATACTTTACACAAATCCAAATACTCATTTAGTTTCAACAGCTTATTCTGGAACTGGATTTATTGGAAGTCTTTTAATAATAGATGATTATTTATACTTCATTCAAGCTGGTTTTCTTCATTTTGGAACTTTAGACGCAGTAGGAAGTTTTACTGAAAATAGCGTTTCTCCTTTATCATTTACTTATTCAGGAAACCAAATTGTTCTTTTCAAAAATCCAATATCTGAACAAATTTATATTTTTGCTGAAGGAAATTCACCGTTTCTTTATAAAACTTCAGATACATATAATTCACTTACTTCAACAACAACATTTTCAAATATTCCATTAACAACGCTTTCAACTTCAGTTTATTGGCGTGGTTTTGGAATTGGTCCAGATGCTCGTGTATTTACAATTGGTGATGATAAATATTTTGCATACTCTGATGATGAAACAACTTGGACTCAATTTCTAATCCCAATTGGTGGAGTTGCAAATAGAACTATCGCATTTTCTGGCGATTCATCAAAATATCGAGTTTTTGCATCAACAATATATTCATCATTTAAAGGTGAAAGTGGAACTTGGAATTCTTTTGGAAATCCTGGCGGAATGGAAACACACCCAAATGATGGTGATGTTTTTGTCGATCCAATAAATTCAAACATTGTATATTTAACGACAGATCAAGGATTTGGAGCTTCTGTTGATAAAGGTGAAACAATTTTTGAAATAAATAATGGAATTGAAGCTGTTCAAGTAAACGATTTTAGCATGTTAACCAATAAAACTTCTGCATGGGTAGCTGCAAAATCTGGATTAAGAAAAGTTGTAAACTATTTAACAACTCCAAGTTGGACAAATGCAATTTTCCCAAATTTTGATGGATCTCCTTACTATTCAATTGAAATGAGTAAAGATGATACAAATCGCGTTTTTGCAGGAAATCTTCGTATTTACAAAACGATTGATAATGGTAACAATTGGAATCAAGTTTTTACTCCAGAAAATGCTCCTTATAATTTTCCAGGAGTTGGAACAATGGCTAATGCAATTGAAGAATGCAGTTTCTCACCAAATATTGTAATGGCTGGATTTGAAATTCAAAATACAAACAAAGGTGGTTTGTTTGTTTCTGAAGATTATGGTAATACTTGGAATCAAATATTTCTCGAAACAACTGTAATTGGCGAAGATGTTGACGTTGCCGATATTGTTTTTAATTATGAAGGAACTGATACTGTTGCTTATATTGGAGCAATTTACGACCTTTCACTTCCACAAGGAAGAAGCATTTATCGCGTTGTAAAATCTGGCACAAGTTGGATTGCAACTCAAGATATGGACGCTTCTGGAACTGCTGTTGGCTATCCAATAACAGCAACAATCCAAGATTTAGTGGTAACTTCAACTTCAGATACAATTTATGCTACAGGAACAGATGCTGGAATTAATCACCCAATTACTTATTATAAAGTACTTTCTGGAACAAATCTTTGGACCACAATGCCAACTTCTGGTTATCCATTTGCAACTGGGAAGCAATCAACCGCAATTACTGTTGGAATTGACACCATTTATGTAGCTGTTGACCATGAAATTTATTTCTATCCTTTAGGTGCAACTCAATGGCAACTTGGTTATTCTTATCCAGTTGGAACAGAAATTAACTTCCTATATTTTGATGAATTACTTGCTGGAACTAGTTTTGGATTATATGGTCATATTGGTGAAAATACGACTTATGTTAATGATAACTCAATTATACCAACAAAATTAGTTTTGGAACAAAACTATCCAAATCCTTTTAATCCTGAAACAGTAATCAATTATAGCGTTCCAAATCAAACAAATGTTGAAATCTCTATTTTCAATATTCTTGGACAAAAAGTGCAAACTTTGGTAAATAGTCAACATTCTTCAGGTAATTATAACATAAAGTTTAATGCAAACAATTTTTCAAGCGGAGTTTATATCTATCAGATAAAAGCTGATAATGTTTTAATTTCTAAAAAAATGTTGCTCGTTAAATAATTTAAAAAGGCTGACAAGATTCTTGTCAGCCTTTTTTCTATAATCTATTTTTTTGATTAATTCTCACAATTCTTTTGATTCGACTAAAATTGTAACTGGACCATCATTTAAAATTGAAATATCCATCATTGCTGCAAATATTCCAGTTTTAACTTTTTCATTTCCAATATTTTCTTTAACTCGTTCAATAAATTTTTCGTATAAGTAGTTAGCTAATTGAGGATTTGCGGCTTCAGTAAAACTTGGTCTATTCCCTTTTCGAGCATCGCCATACAAAGTAAATTGCGATATTATTAGCATTTCGCCATTAATATCTTTTAACGAAAGATTCATTTTGTCATTTTCGTCACTAAATATCCTTAAATTACAACATTTATCAGCTACAAAGTAAACATCTTCAATTGTATCGCCTCCTTTAACTCCGAGCAAAAGGACAATTCCATGACCAATATTTTGCTCATAATTTTCGGATATGATTTTCACACCACCACTTTTTACTCTTTGTATTAATGCACGCATAATTTATTTCTTAATAAAATTTACATTTGGCAAATTGATGAAATCGTAGTCTTGCGTCCAGACTGTTGCATTATTTAGTAAGCCGGTCACATATATAATGCTATCAGCCATCGGCATTTTGTATTTAATATTAAATCGTGCTGCTTCAATTGAAACTTGAGATGTAACATTAATCACTTTAGCTTGTTGCATTAATGCAATTGCTGTTAAAGCATAATTTTCATCCGTTTTTTGCAGAATCTTTTTATAAACCTCATAAATATTAATAACTGAAACAATAAGGTCTCCTGTATTCTCAATTATTGGAGTAAAATGTTTAGCGTTTGTGTCATCGGTAAAATATTCTATCCAGCCTGATGAATCAACTAAATTCATATTCTATCTTCCTCTCGCTCAATATTGCTGTCTATTCCTTTCCCCTTTAAAAATCCTCGAGCATCTTTAATTTTCATTATTGGAACAAGTTCTAATCTATTTCCTATCTGAAATATTTGAAACTTTTGACCAGGTATTATATCAATAGAATTACGAATTTCCTTTGGTATTACTATCTGAAATTTTGGTGATACGGTTACAGTTGTCATATTTAACCTTTGCTATTTTTATTACAATAAATATATCGATATAACAATAGTATGTCAAGAATGTATCGATAATTTATTTGTTTGTTCCTAAAACAACTCTTTCAATGTTGTTCAAATCTTTTTTTATTTGAACATTTTCAAATCCATTTTTTTGCATTATCGATTTCACAGTTTCCGCTTGTCCGTGACCGACTTCATAAAATAGCATTCCTTTATTTTTAAGCAATTTTACACTTTTCTTGGATATTTCTTTGTAAAATTTAAATCCATCGTCAAAATCAGTTACTGCATTTTGTGGCTCGTGGTTTATTATTTCCTTTTGCAAAGTTTGAAATTCTTCCAATTTAACATAAGGCGGATTTGACACAATTAAATCGAAAGTGTCGTAGTATTTTTCCAAATCGTTGGTTAAAATGTCAGCTTTTATAAATCCAATTCTGGATTTCAAATCGTGAAATTCCCTGTTCTTTTCTGCTACAGAAATTGCTTCGGCAGAAATATCAATTGAAATAATTTTTGCATTTGGCAAATTTATGGCAAGTGATATTGGAATATTTCCACTTCCAGTTCCAATATCCAAAATCTTTAATTCTTCATCTTTTGAAGCATTTTCGATGATTTCATCAATTAATATTTCAGTTTCTTGTCGCGGAATTAACACATTTTTATCCACATGGAATATTAAACCATAAAACTCCACTTCGCCAACAATATATTGATATGGCTCAAAATTGCTTCGTCGGGAAATAAACTCGCGATAAAGAATTGTATCTTTTTCAGTTAAAGGTTGGTCAAAGCGTAAGTATAAATCCAATCTTTTACAATTAAGAATATGGGAAAGCAGTAGTTCTGCGTTCATTCTTGCAGATTCAATTCCCTTTTTTTCAAGGAAAGTAGTTGATAATTTTAGCGATTCTAAAACAGTAAGCATTTAATAGTAGTTTAATTTCGAAAGGTGAAATATAGCTAAAAATTAGTTTGTTTTTGAAAGAATGGAAGCATTTTTACTTCCATTCATTTAAGAGCATTATTTCATTACAAGTTTTTCTTGGAGTAAAATTGAATTTGCATCATTAGCATTTATTACTTCTTTAACTTTTAGTTGTGCGGAAGTATCGAAAGCAATTTGGAGTTTTATTGATAAAAGTGCAAATAATCCTACAAAAAGAAAGACAATTACACCTCTATATTTCAAATTCCCGTCTTTAATCATGTGATAAAGCAAAGAAACAATTAGCAATAAAATTATCATTATTCCAACAGTAATTCCAAAAATTGATTTTGAAAGAGCAACTTTTGGAATTGACATTAAATCAACAGTATAAAGAATTGGTTGAACTAAAAGGAAAATCATTGCAGTATTTTGGAAGAATTTTTTAACCATATTTTTGTATTCAATATTACTTTCATCGCTTTTAGTATTTGGCTTAAAATACAAATAAAGTGCCATAATTGAAGTTAAAGCAAATGAAGTTGAAAGAAAATATAAAAACGAGATTAAAGTAGCTTCATTAAAAAGCATTGCTGAAATGGAATTTGAAGTTGCCCATCTGCTTGAATCGCTAATTAAAGTAATTGCCGCAATTAAAATGTAACTTGATGCAAAAAGTAAATAAAACGCAAATCGTGATGAATTTGTTAACAATTTAATCGATTTGAAGTTGTAAACTGAAAATTCTTCACTTTTGGTTGATTTAACTCCATCATTTTTGTTTACTAATTTTGCAATTTCTGAAAGTTCAAAACTATCTTTATAGACATAAATTAAAAGTAAAGCTGGAACGATTAAAAACACAATATAAAACAAGTTATCAAAAACCAATTGAGAAGAAGCTTGAACTATTTGTGCGTAAAAAAACATTAACGAAAACAATGGAAATAAGACTAATGCAAGCGAAGCGTATAAATTAAAAGTCGGAATTGTAATTAAATCCTTCGATAATTTGATATAATGAGCATTTTTATACGTTTTCCCTTTTCCGTTAAACATACAAGAAAGTAATGTTGAACTTAATAATAATCCAAGATAAGGAAGCAAAATCATATAAGAAATTGTTGCTAAATATGACAATAGTTCAATTCTTTGAAGTGATTGTGGATGTATTATATTTTCTAAAATTTCCATTCTACAAAATCCTTAATTGATAAAATTAAAAGCAATTACAATTAGCAGTTCTAACAAAACAATTCCCTTAAAAATATTTTGAATTAGCTTGTTTGAACTATTTGTCATATAAACTGAAATTATAACAAATGCACTAATTGAAGAAAGCAATAAAATATAAAATTGTGTGTCGGTTCCTATTGAAATTCCACTAATTACAACTTGTAGAATAGCACCTAAAATTAGAACAAGCCAGGTGATTAAATATTTTCCGTAATTCATATTTTTATTTTCATTAACCATAAAATCCTCGCTAAATTAAAAATAGAATTGGGAAAACAAAAACCCAAATCATTGATAAATAATTCCAATAAACGACAGTAAAACTTAGGCTGGAATGCTTTGATTTTTCATCCGAATCTTTGATTAAGTTGAATAAAAGCATTAATACAAATATAATTCCAACAAATAAATGTGCCATGAAAAAGAAATAAATTATAAAATATGTCGTGAAAAACGAAGCAACTCCAGCACTTAAACTCGCAAATGCTTCAGTTCCAAATAAAAAACCTTTTCCCAAAAGATAAGTGCAATCAATTGCTCTATTTGCAATAAAAAGCATTGCCAAAACAAAAGTTACAAAGACGAAAACGATGGCAAGGAAATTATTTTTGTTAAATAAAGCAACTCGCGAAAGTCCTATTGATAAGCCACTTGTTAATAAAATAACTGTATTAAAAAAGCCAAAAGAAAGCAACAATTGCGATTTTGCAATTGCAAATTCATCTTTAAATTCAAAACCATTTGACATGTGATAAGCCAATAGACCTAAAAATATTAGGAAATCGATGAAAATGAACGCATAAAGTCCTTTATTTATTCTAAACAGACTTTGAAAATCATCATTTACAATTTTTTCATTTGACGGCATTAAACTCTCCAATTAGATTATGAGATTTGAGACATTAGAAATTAGATTTGTAATTCCAACATCTTAATCAAATTAACTATTTATCCACTAATCTGTTTTAAGTACAAATATATTGTTTGCAATTCTAAATCAACCAAGTTTACAACATTTGCTTTGTAACCAAGAGCAACTGGATCTGTGTTTAATATTTTTGAAAACGTTGCAAAGTCTTTGGTGTTTTGTGTTGAAATAAATGAATAAACTACTTTTTCAATATTTTGCACATTACTTTTTAGAAAAAGCGCTTCAGTAGAGTTGTCTTTTTCAATTTTTTGCGAAATATTCTGTACTAATTCAATTTTTGATTTATTTTCTTCACTAATAAGTGTAATTGCTTTTTGAATTGGAATATTATTTGGGTCAACAACTCCAGCAGATAATTTATAAGTTGCATCCAATTTATCATTCACTTCAGCATCGGTAACTGCTGGGAAACTAGCAAAAGTTCTCAAATAGTGAATAATTGCAACTCTTTCTTCTGGTGGAAGAAATTCGTAAGCCGCCATTCCAGTTCCAACAACACCTTCGTTTAATGTTTTATACATATCAAAAAAGGTTCTTCCGTTTGTCCAACCTTCAACAACGTGAAAATTTCTTGGTTTTGGATTTAGAGCCGCAGCGGCAACGCCATCGCCTTTTCCATCATTTCCGTGACAAGAAGCGCAAACTGTTTCGTATTGTTTTTTACCAGTTGCGATTAAATCGGCTGTTGGATTTGTAATTAAACTCAAATTCATTGCTGGTTTAATTCCACCAACTTTTGTACTTATTTCACGAACTTTATTTAACGTATCAAGCGATGTGCCTGGAACTGTATTAAATGAAGCAGTATTCATTGCACTTAGGTAGTAAATTCCAATAGTTAACGCAATTGCGAAAAAGTAAATATAAACTAATCCAAATAACCTAATTGGATTTTTGAGCAAGGTTTTATAGCTAATTTCACTTTCAATTTTTCTTTTATTTTCCATATAAAATCCTAATAGATTAGATTATAATCTAAAATCAATTCCTCTTTTTAATCGTGGATCACCAATTGCAACAAAATTTTGATTTTTTGCTTTAAGACTAAAAACGACCATTACAATGCCAAATCCAAGTATTAAAAATCCTAATTCAATCCATCCAAAAACGAATGAATCCCGACTAAATGTTGGCATTACAATCCAATATAAATCAAGAAAATGGACTAAAATTATCCAAACTGACATAATTTTTAGTGTTTTTGGATTCATCTTTGAAGGTTGTGACAATAAAGCGAAATAAGGAATTAAAAAATGCACAACAACAAAGAATATTGAAAAATATAACCACGAGCCATTCCATCTTTGAAGAAACCAAACAGTTTCTTCGGGCAAATTTGCGTACCAAATTAGCAAAAACTGACTGAAAGCTATGTAAGCCCAAAAGTTAATAAATCCAAAAAGCAACGCACCTAATGAATAATAGTGGTCTTTTCCAATTCCTTTAACTAATAATCCTTTTTCGTTTAACCAGATAACCAAAAACGTTCCAGCAGCAATTGCAGCAAGAAAAGTTCCAGCAAAATAATAAACTCCGAAAATAGTGGAAAACCAGTGTGGTTCAAGCGACATTAACCAATCGATTGATGAAAAAGTTAAAGTAATTGCAAAAAGTGGTAAAAATATTGCTGATAATTTTGTATTAATTTTTGTCAGTTTAACATCTTTTGTAACATCTTGAGCTTTTGAATTTCGGGTAATTAGTAAATGGAATAAAATCCAAATTACGAAATATGCAATAATTCTAATTGTAAAGAATGTCATATTTAAATATGGCGATTTTTCCTTCAAAATTGGGTCAGCAGCAACAACTTCGAGATGAGTCCAATGGAAAATATCATGTGCGTGCAAATAAACTGGAATTGCTACTAACGGAAGAATTAGCAAAACACTTGAAAGAATTTCAAAAACTCGACGGAATGGAGTGCTCCAAACTGCACCGACAACGTACTCCAAAGCAATTAAAAATAGTGAGCCAATTCCAATACTTGAAAGAAACTCCAAAAGAATAACATTGTTATACGCACTTCTAACTGGTTCGGATAAATATGCCAAAATTGACAATACAAGCCCAATTCCAAACAAACCGAATCCAAATTTGCCAAATATTGGAGGTAATTCTTTTTTGTTGTAATCAATTATGTTTTCAGTTGAACTCATTTTAAGTCGGACTCCTTAGCATTTAACGATCTTTGTAACGCACGAACATATAAAATAACAGCCCATCTTTCATTTCTTGTTAGTTGATAAGAATAAGAAGGCATAACATTTTGACCATCTGTTAAAACATTAAAAATTCTTCCGTCTGTCCACTGTCTTACTTTTTCGGAATGCAAACTTGGTGGATTTGGAAACTGTCCACGCAGTCTGCTATCGCCTTCTGCAAAATATCCGTGACAAGGACTACAATAAATATCAAATTTCTTTTTGCCTAAATCTAAATTTGCTTTTGTAACTTCTAAAGGATTAGCAAGTTCAGATGATTCATCTGGTTTTTTAGTGAATTTATAAGGCAATAATCCTCGTTGAACTGTTCCAGCAACTGGATTTCTCATTGCAAACTCGTCACTGAAAAATGTCGATTTTTCTTGTGGAATATACTTTGCTTGTTCACGCATCCAATTAAATGGAGTCATGAACATCAATTTATTTAGTGTAAAATATGTAGCTCCAGAAACTCCAATAACCAAAACTAACAATAAAGCTAAGAATTTGGGTTGAAGAACGGAATTTTTGAAATTTGCTTCGTCATTATCCCAATAAATTGCAGTTACATTTTTAGCACCAATAGATTGAAGAAACGCTTTCGCTTCATCAACATTTTCATCATCTGTTAAGTCAATGCTAATTCCATATTTATCAGATGTTACCGATTTCATAAAATCAGTATCGTGCAATGGATGACTAATATTTGGAAATTTGAAAAATATGGCAATCATAGAAACAACTGTTGCAATTGAAGCGGACAAAACTGTTATTTCAAACAAAACTGGAACCCATGCTGGGAATGAGAAAAATGGTTTTCCGCCAACAATTACTGGATAATCGATAGTTGAAATCCAATACATAAATCCAAGCATTCCAAACATAGCTGATAAACCAACTACTAATGCAACATAAGGCAATCGCGAAGGCTTTAATTTCATTGCCGAATCCATTCCGTGAACTGGATATGGCGTGTGAACATCATACTTTTTAAATTTAGATTCTGCAGTTTTATGTGCAGCTTCTATTATTTCATCAGGAGTATCAAATAATCCAGTATAACCGTAAAGAATTTTTTCATCCATTATTAATGATCCTTGTGAGTTGGTTGAGCACCAAAAGTCACAGCTTTAACTTCTGCCATAGAAACAACCGGTAATGTTTTAGTAAACAACAATAAGAAAGTAAAGAAAAATCCAAAACTTCCAATTAAAATTGCAAAATCGGTAATAGTTGGTGTATAATAAGCCCAACTTGAAGGCAAATAATCACGCGAAAGTGAAGTAACTGTAATTACAAATCGTTCAAACCACATACCAACATTAACAAAAACGCCAATTACAAACATAAGTGGAATTGTTCTTCTAATTTTTTTGAACCAAAATAGTTGTGGAAATATTACGTTACATGAAACCATAATCCAATAAGCCCAAGCGTAAGGTCCAAAAGCTCTATTTACAAATGTAAATTGTTCAACTTGAACTCCACTATACCACGCCATAAAAAATTCCATTCCATAAGCATAACCGACAAGCATTCCAGTAAGTAAAATTACTTTGTTCATTTTTTCAAGCGTATCAAGAGTAATTATATGTTCAAAATTGAATATTTTTCTAATAAATATTAAAACATTTTGCACCATTGCAAAACCAGAAAATACTGCTCCAGCAACGAAATATGGTGGGAAAATTGTTGTATGCCAACCTGGTAGAATTGAAACTGCAAAGTCAAAACTTACAATAGTGTGAACCGAAAGCACGAGTGGAGTTGCAAACCCAGCAAGAACGAGATAAACCATTTCGTAATGTTGCCAATGTCTGTTTGAACCTCTCCAACCAAGTGAAGTGATTGAATAAATAGTTTTTTTGAGCTTGTTCTTTGTTCTATCTCTAAGAATTGCAAAATCGGGAATAAGTCCCACATACCAAAATATAAATGAAACAGTAAAATAAGTTGAAACCGCAAAAACATCCCAAAGAAGTGGTGAATTGAAGTTTACCCAAAGTCCGTGTTGATTTGGATAAGGGAAAAGATATCCATCCAACCAAGGACGCCCGGTATGAATTGCAGGGAAAATACCGGCAGTCATAACTGCAAATATTGTCATTCCTTCTGCAAATCGTGCAATACCATTTCTCCATTTTTGTCTTAACAAAAACAAAATTGCGGAAATTAAAGTTCCAGCGTGACCAATTCCAACCCAAAAAACGAAGTTAACAATTGGTAAACCCCAACCAACTGGATTGTTGTTTCCCCAAAGTCCAGTGCCATAATAAATTGAAAATGCTAAAGCAATTCCACCAATTCCCATCATAGAAAGAGTTATGGCAAGTGCAATATAATATTTCTTATCTGGCTTTGTGTCAAGCGGTTTTGAAATAATATCGTCAATAGATCTAAGTGAAGGCTTTCCTTCTATAACAGAAATGTCTTCTAAGTATTTAAGAGAATCACTACTCACTATGCATCCTCCGAATGAGTGTTTCTTAATTTTGCTAAATATGTAACATTTGGTTTAACATTTAGAGTTTGAAGCACTCCATAACCTAATTGGTGCTTTCTGTATTGCGAAATTTTTGATTCTGGGTCATTTGCGTCACCAAAAACAATTGCATCTGCAGGACAGCTTTGCTGACATGCTGGAACTACATTATCGCCTTTAATTTGTCTTCCTTCTCTAATTGCATCTTCCCTTTCTTCCGAAATTTTTTGAACGCAGAAAGTACATTTTTCCATAACTCCGCGTGAACGAACTGTTACTTCTGGATTGTGGACTAAAGGCGTAACTTCATTTAAGTAATATCCTTCTTCAAAATGATCTCTAAAATTATAGAAATTAAAGCGTCTTACTTTATACGGACAGTTATTTGCACAATATCTTGTTCCAACACAACGGTTATAAACCATTTGGTTTAATCCATCGGGACTATGGTTTGTTGCATTAACTGGACAAACATTTTCGCAAGGAGCATTATCGCAATGTTGACATAACATTGGTTGATTGCTCACAATTGGGTCTTCGGATGTTCCAGAATAATATCTATCAATTCGCATCCAGTGCATTTCTCTACCAATTTCTACTTGGTCTTTTCCAACAACTGGAATGTTATTTTCAACATTACAAGAAGCAACACAAACTGAACAACTTGTACATTTGTTCATATCAATTGACATTGCCCACTTTTGACCTTCTTGTTTGTGTTCGGAAGTGATGCTAACTAATTCAATATCTTCTTGACGAGCAAAATTTGGATTTTTTGCATATTCATCTAAATTTGCTTCGCGGATTATACCACGTTTTAAGTGCAAATCTTTTACAAATTCTTCATCCAACGAATGATGTTCCTGTGTGGAAACTAATTTATAATTCTTTCCAGTTGGTTCAATTGTGGCGTTTGAACAAATCCAACGCGAACTTGTATTTTTAATATTTAATAAACTATTTGCATTTTTACCAACTTCTTTTCCAACTTCGCTAATTACAGTTCTTCCATAACCAAGTTCAATTACAACTGTGTTTTGAGCAACGCCAGGTTGCAATAAAACTGGAATATTAACCGAATTATCGCCAACTGTTACTTTTATAATATCGCCGTTTGATAGTCGCATTTTTTCGGCGCTACTTGGAGCAATTGCAGCATAATTATCCCAAGCAACTTTTGAAATTGGATGTGGCAATTCTTGAAGCCAACCATTATTAGCAAAACGTCCGTCGCCAATAAAATAATCTTTAGCTAAAAGAACTGAAAATCCAGTGCTTTCTTTTACAGAATCAGAAATATTTAGCTCAGCAATGTTAAATGGCTTTCTCGAATTGTCATTATTTTTAATATTTACATAGCCATCGTGCAAAGCTGAATTCCAAAATGAAAGAAAATCAACACTTACTTTTTGGTTTGAATAAACACTTTCGCGACAATTTTCCATCAAATAATCGTGATACAAACTTTCGTTATAAACTTTTGGGCTTCCAAGAATCCAAGTTAAAAGAATGGCTTCTCTTTGGCGAGTGTTAAATAACGAAGCAATTACTGGTTGTCGTAAACTATAAACGTTTTTTCTGGAATGAGCATCGCCCCAAGATTCAAAATTGTGATTTATTGGAAGTGTAAAATTATCATTTATTGTCGATTCGTTTGGTGAATCAACAAGCGAAACAACAAATCCAACTTTTTTTAATGCTTCATCATATTTAAGCGATTTTGGAAGATGAAAACTTGGATTTACATCATAATGAACAACAATTCCAACTTCACCGTTATTAAATGATTTTATCAATTCTTCAATTTGTGGAAAATGTAATTGATTTCCAGTATTCACATAAGCTGATTCCAAATTGTATAAATCTGTATTTCCAAGCACTTCATTAAGCAAATTGACAGCAATTTGAACATCGGCAGAAAGCGACTCACCAGCGTAAACTATTGATTTACCTTTATTTGCAATCAAATCAGAAATTAAATAATTTAATTTAATAGAATCTAAACCATTTGATTTGGCAATTTTATCCAACGAATATTTGCTTAATTTGCTTTTTACAACAGAATCAATAACAATTGTGGAAGAACCTTTTTTTAATATTTCATTAAGAAGTGCCATTACAAAATTATATTGTGCTTCTGGTTTTAGTCTCATTCTATAATCAGCATTTGAGCCAGTGAGACTTAATCCAGCCTCAACAACATACAAACGGTTAAAATTCTTTACATTCGAAAAATCCCTTTTGGAGCTAAATAGTCGAGTATTTTCAATGAAATTTCCTTCTTTTCCAAGAAAATCACCTTCTAATGAAAGTATTACATTTGCTTTATCCCATTTAATTGAAGGAATTTCGGCATTTCCGTAACTTTTGAACCAACCAAATTTTTTGTTGCAATTGTTAAATAATTCAAAAGCGTGGATTTCTGCAGTTGCAAATCTCTGTTTAAATTCATCCAACATTTTACGTTCAGTTGGTGAATTTATTGAATTTGTAAGTACAACAATTTTTTTGCCCGATTTACTAACAGAATCTAATTTGGCAATAATTTCGGAATCGGCAGTTGCCCAATTTGTTTTACTTGTTCCTTTTAACGGATTTTGTAATCGAGATGGGTCATATAAATTGTATATTGATGACTGTCCAGTTGCACATATTTTGCCTTTGTTTATTGGATGTTCATCATTTCCATCAACTTTAATTGGACGACCTTCGCGGGTTTTAATTAATATTCCACAAGCTTCTTGGCAACCACTACAAGTTGAAGCATAATAATTTGGTTTACCAGGCAAAACTCCTTCTGGTCTATTTGTGTATGGAATTATTTCTTTCTGGTCGTGATAATCAGAGCAAGCTGTTGCTGCAATTGCTGTCGATGCTGAAAGCAATCCTAGAAACTTTCTACGCGATAAACCACGCATGCTCGAAACATTAAAACCATCAGTAACACCATCTAAAAATTCGCTATTGCTTTTTTCTTTAGTATTACTTTCAGAATTTAATTCTTCTAAACTTTTCCAATATTTTTTGTTTTCTTCAGACATAGTAAATTCAATTCTTTTAATTATTTATTGCGTTTTACGGCTTGATTATGAATAACAACTTTTTTTAATTTTTTAAATCTATCATTTGAAGCAAATAGTTTTGTTGGTAACGCCGAAAGAATTATTGTTCCAAATAACCCTTTGCCTAAAAACGAAAAAAAACTTCTTCTATCTGTATTATTTTCCATCAATTTCTTCTCCTTTTATCTATGACAAGCGACGCAATGTAATGGACCTTGTTTAATATTTTCAACATAAGGCACAAATTCTTTTGGATTTTTGTGGCAATCAATACAAGCTCCCATATTAAATGATTTTACTTGCTTAATTTCTTCCATTTCTCTCACATTTCCATGACATGTTTCGCAATCAATTCCAACATTTACATGCACACTATGATTAAAATATGCGTATTCTGGAACTTTGTGGACTCTTTTCCAAGGTAAAATTTTACCACTTTCGTAATACTCTTTTAGCTTAATAATTTCTGGTCTATCTTTTCTGGCAACTGTATGACAGTTCATACATATATTTACCGATGGAACTAAAGCCTGACGACCTTTTGTAACTCCAACATGACAATATTGGCAATCCATGCCCATTGTTCCTGCATGCAGCTTATGAGAATATTTAATAGGTTGAACAGGTTGGTTACCAACTCCGTCTCTCTCCTGCCGAGAAACAAAATAAGTAGTTAAAAAGGAAGCTATAATTACAAAAATAATTAGTGGAACACGTACTTTAAGAGTATAATCAAGTATAGTTTTCTTCATTTCTCTCCTATAAACAGAACCTTAAAGAAATTAAATGTTTTATAATTAACTTTTATTTAAGTAAAAGTTATATGATTAAAGGACAAGATATATTATTTAATATATATGTTGTTAAGTTAATAATTAAAAAAATAAAATGTAAAATTATTTTTCAGTAAAAAACAAAATCTTTTAAATAAAATAACAATCGTTGATTTACAATATAGTACAATATTTTTATAATTTTTTATATTTTAATATTAATCAACTTTGATATATTTACATTTTCGAGAATATTAATTACCTAAAAGTGAGTTTAAGTAATTACTAAATTCTGCAATAAAGTTCTTTTTTAGAGCTTCATTTGCAGAGTATTTTGCTCTTGCAAGAGCAGCAGACTCATTAATTCCACCCTCTCTAATACTCTTTTCAAAATTAAAAACAGTTTCGTTAGCAGCATTAGTTAAGGCAACATTAACAGACCAATTATAAAATATTTCTTTTCTCCCTAAATCAACTTTTTCATAATTCATTGTTGAAGTAACTATAAAATCACCAGTTTCTGCAATTTTGAAACCTTTAGAAGTTAGCAAACTTGAAAGTAAATTTATCACATCTTTATTGCTTTCATTTGATATAACAAATTTAATATCACTAGCAACTTCGCCTTTTTTGCGATATAATTTTTCATAAGCAGAAATCTGTTCTGAAAAATTACTTGTATTAGGACTAATAATATGAAGTTTTTTCATTAATTCAATATTTTCATTCATCAAGCCTGAAGCTCTGTTATAAGCAGCATATTTAAATATTTTTGAATCTGACATTTCGGCTGAGTTTTCCATTGCAACTATTGAAGAATTATTGTTCTCAATTTTCTCTTCATAAATTGATGCTGTTTCACTTCTATTGATGTAGGCAACAGCATAATTGTTCCCATTGCTATCAACTCCATGTTTACCATATTTTACATTTAACAATTTTTGGTCTGATTGAACATTAGTGCGCTTTGTTGTTTTTGATTCATAGGTCAAAGATGAATTTTCATCATCAGAAAATTCAGAGAAATGCTCATGTAATGATTGATTAACATCAATATTTGATTCAAAAATAAGCGACAGTTTTGCCAACGCATTTTTTTCCGCTTCACTTTTAGAATCACCTTCGCCAACAGCAGCCAAATATTTTGAATCAGGAAAGCTCTTTTCCAAATTAACATAAACATCATTGCTTTGCTGTGCAGAACAACTTGAAATAATTGCAGCTAATAAAATAAATAGTAAGTTTTTAGTTTTCATAAGTGTCTCGTTTTTATTTTGAAAAATAATATAAATTTTATTTTTATCAAATAAGATAAAATTATATATTTTGTATACACAATTTTTTTATAAAATAAATCATAGGGGCTTCTATGAAAAACATATTTATTTACATAATTGCATTGTTTTTAATAGTTTTTATTGCTGGTTGTGGTTCTTCAAGAACTGTTACAAGAACTTCAACTGAAACGACAGTAGATTTAAGTGGCAGATGGAACGACACTGATTCGAGACTTACTGCAAAAAAAATGATTGACGGATTGTTAGAAAGCCGTTGGATTTCGAGTTTTGTAAAAGAAAATCAAAAAAAACCAGTCGTAATTGTTGGAACAATAAAAAATAACTCATCAGAACATATTCAAACAAAAGTCTTTAGCAAAGATATTGAACGCGAGTTAATAAATAGTGGCGAAATCAAATTTGTTGCCTCAAAAGAAGAACGCGATGAAGTTAGAGATGAACGTTCTGAACAACAACAATATTCATCAATGGAAACCGCAAAAGCTTTAGCAAAAGAAACTGGTGCTGATTTTATGCTAAAAGGCGTAATTAGTACTCAAAACGACTCTTTTGACGGACAACAAGTTAAATTTTATCAAGTTGATTTAGAGTTGATAAATTTAGAAACAAATGAAAAAGTTTGGTTGGATTCAAAAAAAATTAAAAAACTTGTAGATCAAGCTGGTTATGGTTTCTAAATGGAATATTGTAAAGTATTCATAAAATACTTTTTATTTGCTTCAATTATTTTTATTACTGGTTGTTCAAGCATGGTAACTTCTGTTGAACAATATAAGACAGTTGATAAATTTGTAGCACAAGAAAATTTTGCAGAAGCTGCTTCGACTTTTGAAAAAAGCAAAAACAAGTATTTTACTGAAAAAGATAGAGTTCTTTTTTGGTTGGATTTGGGTTTATTGTATCATTACGCTCAAAAAGACTCCAACTCTATTAAAAACTTACAATTAGCAGATTTTGCAATGGAAGAATTATACACAAAAAGCATTTCAAAAGGTGTTACTTCCATGCTTCTAAATGATAATGCTTTGGATTATTCTGGTGAGGATTATGAAAATTTCTACATAAATGTTTTCAAAGCTCTTTCTTATTATCGACAAGGTTCAACTGACGAAGCGTTAGTCGAAATTAGAAGATTACTTGAAAAATTTGTGGAATCTGAGCAAAGATATCAAAAAGAAATTGATGTTCTAAAAGATACAACTGCTAATTATGGTAAAGTTGATGAAGTTAAAATCAATTTTTACAGTTCTGCCCTTTCGCATTTTATTAGTATGATTTTATTCCACAATGACCAAGCTTACGATGATGCCCGCATTTCGAAGGAAAAACTTTACGAAGCTTTTGAGACTCAAAAAGAAATATACAATTTTGATAAACCTAATTTTGACACACTTCTTTCATTTACTGGAAAATCCAAAATTGCATTTTTGAGTTTTTTGGGCAAAGCTCCCGTTAAATATGATTATGTTTTTAGCATTGATACTTTTAAGGATTTAATTATTATTTCCATAATTGAAAATGGAGTTTGGGTTCAATTTTCTGCAACAGCATGGGAAGGAATTGAAGGCGGATTGCATACAAAATTTGCAGTTCCTAAAATGCGAAAAAATGGCTCAATAATTGACAAAATTGAAATTATGGTTAATGGAAAGCTGCATTCCAACTTAAGCAAATTGGAAAGCATAGAAGATATTGCTTTTGAAACCTTCAAACGCGATGAAGCAATTATATATCTCAAAAGTTTAACAAGGACTATTACAAAAGCAATTGCAAACGAAGCAATAAATAAAGAACTTGATAAACAAACTGGCGGCGGTGATTTTGGAAGTTTGACGCGTTTGCTTTCTGGGGCAATTATTAACGCTACCGAAAATGCTGATTTAAGAATTTCGCATTATTTCCCAAGTTTTGCTTATGCTGGAAGTATTGAACTTGAGCCTGGTACTTATAATATCGAAATTGTTTATAAAGGAATTAACAACAACGTAATTGCAATTGATAAATTTGACAATTATTTAGTTACACGAAAAAAAGATATTGATTTAATAGAAACAGTTTTATTACAATAACAAACATGAGGAAAACATGAAAAAGAACATGCTTTTATTTTTAACAGTTTTAACATTTTCGCTTTTACTAATTTCATGCGGAGGCTCAAAAAGTCTTTCTGAAACTGAAACTGGTGATATTCCAGAATGGTATTTAAACACTCCAACAGCAGAAAATTACATTTATGAAGCTGCTTCATCAACTTCTCGCGATATGGATTTAGCTTTAAACAAAGCCGAAACTGAAGGACGTGCTAAAATTGGTAGAACAATGGAAGCAAAAATTAACTCAATGCAAAAGAAATTTGAAGAAGAAGTTGGCGAAGGTGAAAATTCCGAACTTTTATCACAATTTACACAAGCTACAAAAGTAATTGTATCAACAGAATTAACTGGAAGTAGAGTAAAAGAAAAGAAATTTGTAAAAGATGGTTCAAATTGGAGAGTTTATGTTTTAATGGAATATCCAATTGGTGCAGCTCAAAAAGCATTTTTGAACAAAATTAGAGATAATAATCAACTTTATACTCGTTTCCGTGCAACCGATGCAATGAAAGAAATGGAAGATGATGTTCAAAAATATGAAGAATGGAAAAAGAACAACTAGATTTTGCTCATATTTTAATAAAAAAAACCAATCATACGATTGGTTTTTTTATTTCAAATTTTCAATTCAAAAATCTATTTTTTATCTACAAAACGATTTATATAATTCATCAATTCCGAACCGACTCTTTTGATTCTTCTTTCAGTTTGTTCATCAATGCAATTACCTTCTAAATCAATTTTTTTATCAACATTTGAAATTGAAGTCGCACTTGGCAAAACATATCCACCAATGTGAGCACAAACTCCACGCAAAGCTTCAATTGATTTAATTGCTCCCATATCACCCGAAGCAATTCCTAAAATTCCGATTGGTTTTCCAGATAATTCTGAAGGATAACCTAAACTTTCAATCACTAATTTTATAATGCTGCTATAACTTCCATTATATTCTGGAGTTGCAAGCAATGCTCCATCAGCCTTAGCAACAATTTCTCTTAGCTTTGCTTTTGATTCATTCATAATTCCCGAACCAGGAAATGGTAGATCAAAATCTCGTGGATCAATTATTTCAACGCTAAAATTATCGTGTTTTTCAATTTCGGAAACGGCAATTTTAAGCGATTTTCGTGTAAAGCTGTTTTTTGAAATGCTTCCAATTATTGCAACTATTTTGTATTTATTTTCTTTCAAATATTCCTTTTCTTCTTTCTTATTTATTTGAGCATTTAAAAATTAAACATTTACTCAATTACATAAACTAAATTTGCTGTGAATTTGTTAATAATCAAAGCATTTTTTATTAACTATTTTTTGTTTTAAATCCTTTTGACATCCAACCTTTTGCTAAAAATAATCCAATTGGCGAAATAATTGCTATAAATCCATAAATTAACCACATCATTTCTGTGTTCATTTGTGCTGGAGCAAGGTCTTCTGGACAGTAATTCATCAAAAACCAACCAGAATATAATGATGTTACAACTTTTGTTAAAAACCATGGAAATTGACCAATTCCCATATAAATTCCAGTCATATTTTTAGGAGCAATTTCTGCAACCCACTGCAAAAATCGTGGTTGCCACATTGCTTCACCAATAGTCATAATTACAAGATAAGCCATAAGTGTGTTAATATTTGGACCAAGCGCAAGAATAAATGTTGGTGACGCCATTACAAAAGTTCCAATAATCATCATTGTGTATGTGTTCTTTTTTGCTGTAAGAGCCGTAACAATTGGTGTTAAAATGAAAATTAAAATTGGATTTAGGTTTACGAAAAAATCGAAATTTTCGCTAACAAATCCTTCAAAAGCACGACTTGTGTATAGCGGAAGCGTTAGCCAGTTGTGAGCAAATAATGTTTGAACTGGAATTAAAATGAAAATGAAATACAAAAATCGTAAATCACGCAACGGAAAGTTCTTCATATAGTAGCTTAATTTTTCTTTAGCTGTCATTTTTGACATTATATCATCATCTTCTTCAACAACTTCGGTTTCAGTTTCTTTTGCTTCTTTTATTGCATCAGCAATTGCTCGCTTTGACATAATAACTGCAACAACTGCAATTCCAACAACAGTTAAAGCCGAATAGAACCAAAATACGCCGTCAATTCCAAAAGATTTACGAAGCGGTGGTTGAATAAGTGCTGGAATAAATCCACCAAGATTCATTAAAGCATATAACATTGCATAACCCATTGCAGAGGTTTTGGAATTTGTAAATTGCTTAACTCCAGCATAAGCCGCTGGCTGATAAATTCCGTAACCGATTATAATTCCCACAATTCCAAGCATTGAAAACAAGTGAGCTGTACCCCAAATTCCAGTCCCACCAAGTTGTGGCGACATTGAAAGCACTATTCTTCCAGCCAACATAAAAAACAAAGAAATTAAAATTGCTTTTCTAACTCCAATCCAATCAACAGTTGCTCCAAGAAAAAGCATTGCAATTGTAATTCCAGCAGTTTGAAATCCTACCATTCTTCCAGCATCAATGTCATCAAGACCGATATATTCATTAAAAAATATTGCAAGTAAGCCAACTATTCCAAAATAAACCAAACCTTCAATTACGTATGAGAGATTTAAGCCAAACAAAGCTCGTGATGTGTGTGCCAAATCGATAAAAGGTTGCACCAATTCGTTTACAATTTTGCCCATTCCTTGTTTTTCATTATTGCTATTCATTTTTCACCATTACTATTAAAGAATATTTACTTCGTTAATTAAATTTATATCAAATTTGTTTTTTACTTCATTTTCAACCATTTTGGAAAATTGCAAAATCTCGTTTCCACTGGCATTTCCATAATTTACAATTACAAGAGCTTGATTTTCGTGAATTCCAACATTTCCAACTCGCTTCCCTTTTAAGCCACACTTTTCAATTAGCCAACCAGCGGATATTTTTATTGTTGAATTACTTTCTGGATAACCTGTTAAATCTGGATGTTTTTCTAATATTTTTTCAAATTGCTCTTTTGGAATTACTGGATTTTTAAAGAAACTTCCGGCATTTCCAATCATTTTTGGGTCCGGAAGTTTGCTTGTTCTAATTTTTATAATAGCTTCTCTAATTTCTTTTGATGTAATTTCAGATTCATTTTTGTCCGCGAAATAGCTTAAAAGTGGAGCATATTTAAGATTTAGTTCTTTTTTCTTCGAAATATTGAACACTACAGACGTAATTACAAATTGATTTTTTAGCTCATTTTTGAAAATACTATTTCTATATCCAAAATTGCATTGCGAGTTGGTAAACGATTTGCTTTCTAAATCTACCAAAAGAATTAGATTAACACTTTCAATTAAATCTTTTACTTCAACTCCGTAAGCTCCAATATTTTGAATTGGTGAAGCCCCAACATTTCCTGGAATTAGTGAGAGATTTTCAATTCCGCTCAAACTTCTATCAACGCAGAATTTTACGAAATTATCCCATTCAACGCCAGAATCGACTTTTATTGTAACTTTTTCATCTGTTTCGGAAAGAATATTTATCTCGGAATTACTGAGTTTTATAACAATTCCATCAAAATCCGAAGTGAACAAAATATTGCTTCCACCGCCAATAAATAGCTTTTTTTCTAATTTGTAGTCGGAATTTGTTAATAATTCCATCAATTCGGATGTATTATTAACCTTTACAAAATATTTTGCTTTTACATCAATATTGAATGTATTTAACGATTTTAGCGAAATGTTTTTTTCTATGAGCATTATTTTTATTTTAATTTAAAGAGCAAAGTTAAAAGTATGCAACGTTAAACACAAAATTAAAAAGGTTAATTTTAATTTATTTTTGTTAAACTAAAAATCTTGCCATGCAATTTTTGATAAATTATCACCATCTGATTGAAAAATGAGAGCACCTTCTAAATCAGTTCTGTATAATTTTACTTTGCTTTTTACAAATCTATCCAAAATCATTTTTGTTGGATGTCCGAAACTATTGTTTAATCCCGCACTGATTAAGCCAATTTTGGGCGAAACTTCGTCAATAAACATTTGAGATGAACTTGATTTGCTTCCGTGATGACCAATTTTCAAAATATCTGAATGGAGAAAAATACCATATTTTTCAATCATCAATTGTTCCGATTCCTTTTCGGCATCACCAACAAGAAGAAAACTATTTTTGCCATGTACAATTTTAAGAACCCCGCTTTGATTATTTGAATCAAAATGTTTGTATTCACTGCTTGTTGTATCGTTCAGAATATAAAGAGCTAAATTTCCAAAAATCATCTTCTTTTTGGAATAATAATTTAATTTAACCTTATTTTCGTATATAATTTTCTCCAAATCCACATCTTTTTGCTGCGAAGTATCTATTTGTGGTTTATAAATTTCTTTAATCCAACCATTTTTAATTAAATACAAAAAACCTTTATAATGGTCACTATCAACGTGAGAAATAAATCCGTAATCTATTTGTTTAATCGAAAGTCGGCGTAATAAAGGAGCAATTACTCTTTCGCCATTATCAAAATCAAAAGTTGCATTTCCAGCGTCGACCAAAGCGGTTTTTCCGTCTGGAAATTTAAGTAAAATTCCATCACCTTGACCGATATCAATCATAACTAACGAAAATACGCCATCTGGTAGAAGTTGTTTATCATCAATTTTTAAGAAGAAAAAGAGATTTAATCCAACAACTACAAAAAGAATTACTGAAGCATAAACATTTGTGAATTTCTGAATTGAGTAAATTATAATCGAAAACAGAATGTAAAATGCAATTCCATCATAAATTGAAAAGTTTGGAATATAAAGAAAGGAATATTGCTGATTTCCAGTAAAATCGACAATTTTCATCATAATTTCAGTAGCCAACATATTTGCGGAGCCAAAATATATTGCAATAATTATCGAAAATGTTGAAACAAAAATGGTTAAAACGCCCAAACCGATAATAATTCCAATTATAGGAATTACAAAAAAGTTAGCAAATAATGAGATAATTGATAGTTTCTGAAAGTAAATTAACGTAAAAGGCAAAGTTCCAACTTGAGCAGAAAATGAAACAGAAATGAAAAGTAATAGAAATTTTAGTGCTTTATTTTGCGTTTTTATCTTTGAACTTAAAATTGGATAAATCACTAAAATTGACAAAACTGCCGAAAATGAAAGTTGAAATCCGGGATTAAATATTTCGTTTGGATTTATTAAAAGAAGAATTAAAGCAGCAATTGCTAACGAATTTAAGGAACTGTAATTTCTATTTGACAAATATGCCATAAACATGACGACAATCATAATTGTAGCTCTAAAAACAGAGGCTGGCGAGTTTGTGATAAATAAAAATGCAATTAATCCCAATATTATTAAAATTGTTCGCGGATAAACTGAAATTCGACTAAATATGAACATAAAAATTAGGACAATAAATCCAACATGCAAACCAGAAACCGCAAGAACGTGAATAACGCCAGAATTTACAAAACTTTCTTTCGTGCGATAATCAATTTCGCTTCTATCAGCCAAAATTAAACCTTTTAGGAGCGATGCAGTTTGGAAATTGTGCGTTAAATCAATTTTGTTGGAAATCCATTTTCGCACATTAAAAATGGAATTATAAAACAAATTTACATCTAAATTGGTTTGGACAATATTTTTGAGTTCGCGAACGTACAAAATTCCAACAATTTCTTTTGATTGAAGATATTTGTAATAATCAAATTCGCCAGGATTTCGTTCATTTCTGCCCTTTCGTAAAGTGCCAATAAGTCTAATTTTATTACCAATTTCAAGTTTATTGTATTTTTTTTCCAATTTTCGCTTGCTTTCGCTAGAAATATTGCATTGAAATTTGCTATTAATAAAATGCGTTGAGTCATTAACATTTATGGAATCGGAGCTTACCAACAATGTAAATTCATCTTTGTGCAATAATTCAATATTCTCAATTTTGCCCCAAATTATTGTTTCAGAAATTTTGGATTCGGGGAAAGGATAATTTACTTTTCCATTTTCGCGAAACGAAGAATACAAAAATCCAAAAAGCAGACTGCTAATAATGAACAAAACAGTCGCAATTTTGAGCTTTTTGATTTGAAAAAGAATAGCAATGGCTAAAACGATGAAAAATATGTAAGAAAAATATTTAGTTGAAAACGAAAAATAATCCGCACTTAAAATGCCAAAAATGAAAAATATAACATATTTAATTAAAGGATAATCTTTCATCATTCCCTACTTTGAACTAATATTTTTAGTTAATACAAGTCAATAATTGACGATTTAATATCGCTTAAGTCTTTAATTTTATTTTTTAATTCAAGTGCACCAAAACCCGCAGAAATTGTTAAAGTTGGATTATTTGTGTGTCCTTTTACGCTTATATTTTCAATATTTCCGTGATCGGAGCAAATTAAAAGTGTTGTACTTTCTGGAATTTTTGAAATTATTGTAAAAAGGAATCTATCCAAATCGTTAAATAAAATATCAAATTCGTCCAAATTTCTGCCGTGACCGAGATGGTCGGTAAAAAAATATTCAAAAAGCGTAAATTGATTTTGCGAAGTAATATTCAAAAGTCTTTCTGCTGCCGTTTCTGGTGTAATTTCTGGAATGTCGTATTTCAAGCGTTCATTCCATCTTCTGTTTGTAATATCGGAAGAAACAGCAGTTCCATTTAGTAAATCATCAACTGTTTGCAATTTCAAATTGCTATATAAAGCCATTAAAGTAGTAACATTTAACCTATTTCGTCCCGAATTTATGTAATCAAAAAATATTTTTGGAAATGCATTTGCAAAACAGACATTCATATTTTTTTGGATAAAATAATTGAAAATGTTTTCCTTTTCAATTATTGGCTTCAAAGTCGAAAATGGATAAGGACCAAAATGCTTTCCAACAATTTTTGCTGCATTTACTCCACAAAATATTGAAGTTTGTCCCGTTCCACTTTGTGGCAAACCTTCAATTTCTAAATTTGCATCGGTTGGAAAAAGATATTTATTATCTTTTGAAATAGATTGATTTTCTAAATGTGGAATTTCCCCAAAATTTTCGCTCAAAAACTTAACTTTTCTTTGGAAAAATGGATTATTTTCTGGATTTTTTTGCCCAATTCCAACTCCATCAAGAAAAATTAAAAGTGTTGAATGCATAATTTCTAAACCAAATATGGAATAAACAAGAATAACTCAACTAAAATTACTACAAACATAGCTGTTATCGAAATTGTGTAAACCCTATTTTTTGATTGAATATAATTTCCAATTCCAAAAAGAATTGCTGACCAGATGAAAATCAATATTTCCATGATTGAAAATACATAAGCGGCGGTTTCTTTAATAAAAAATGGTGACGGATTTGAAAACAGCCAAAATTTGCCAAAAACAGCAAATTCAATTGGTAAAATTAGAACCAGAAAAAGCACAACTGGCATTTGTGAAAAAACCAAAATCGCTAAATTGTCTTTATATCGCGTTTTTATCAATTTTTTGTCGAGAAGAACCTTTTGCAATAGTGGAAAAAGCAAAATGATGACCAAAAATACTACAAATCCGATTCCAAAATTAAGACCAAAATTATTTTGATAATCAATTGGCTCAATTAATACTGATTGAACATAAAATGAAGTTAAAACGAGTTTTAAGACTAAAAATGCAATTAGAAAAATAAGATAATTTTTATGTTCTGCAAATATTATGCGATTTAATGCTTTTGATGGAGTTTCAATTAGTTGCCAAATAGTTGAAAATAAGTCAATATTTGGCACTTTATCACGGAGCAATGAACCACAATTTGAGCAATTCATTCTAAAATAATTATTTTCAGATTTACAATTTTCACATACAACTATATTTTTCATTTTTGCTATCCAATAATTTGCAAAATTCCAACTTTTTTGACGTTTTAAGAAATTAAATGTTGTTTGTGATAAAACCCAAATAATTGCTAATTAAAAACTAAACTTCATACTTAATTCCGGCTGATGTGTAATAGGATTTTCTGTTACATCAAAATCAAAAAATTGAGCATCAACATAAGCATCAAGCATATTTAAGAAATAAGAAATTCCAAGAATTAGAGCATACTTGTCACGGTCATCACGATAATTATCTCGTGCATCGCGATAATATGAAATTCCAATTCCCGTTTCCAAACTATTTGTATATAAAGCTTTATATTCTTTATATAATTTGTCATTTTCGTTATAAAGATATGCAAACCAACCCAGAACTCCCCAAACGACTGGAACTTTCCAATAAGTTTCATTATAAAGCTGTCCCCAACCTGGAATTAAAGCACTACGTGCAACTGCAGCCCAAGGTGATTTTGTCATTACAAAAGTCGTATCAGTTTCGTTTTCCAAATTGGTAGAACTTGTAGAATCCGTAACAGTTTGGCCACTTACAGAAGCAACAAAAAGCAACAAAAAAAGCAATATTTTAATATTAATTGTTTTCAATGGTATCAAATAAGTCTAATAATCTGTCTAATTCATCTGCGGAATAAAAATCGATAGCAATTGTTCCCGAATTATCTTTTTTCTGTTTGCAAATTACTTTAGTTCCAAAAATTCCACGAAGTTTTTCTTCAAGGCTTGAGTTAAAAATATAATCAGATGGATTTTCTTTTCCTTTATTATCTTCTTTTGGAGGTTTTGATTTAACCAATCCATCTTTAACTAATTGTTCAACATTTCTAACGGAAAGTTTATCCTTCAATATTTTTTCGAAAATTTCTAATTGAGCACTTTCGTCAGATAAGCCTAAAATAGCTCGTGCGTGACCAGCGCTTATTTTATTATCAATTAAAGCTTGCTGAATAACATTTGGAAGTTTTAACAATCGCATTGAGTTTGTAACGGTGGAACGCTCTTTTCCAACTTTATCCGCAATTTCTTCTTGCGAAAGATTGCATTCAATCATCAATTTTCGATAAGTTTTTGCAATTTCTATGGGATTTAAGTCCTCGCGTTGCACATTTTCTATTAAAGCCAATGCTAACATGGCTTCTTTTGTATCAACTTTAATTATGTATGCTGGAATGTCCTTAAGTCCAATTTCTTTGGAAGCTCGTAAACGTCTTTCGCCAGAAATTAGCTCAAAGTGTTTATCAACTCTTCTAACAGTAATTGGTTGAATTAAACCATTTTCAATTATTGATTTTTTTAATTCATCCAAAGCACCAGGTTCAAAATTTGTACGAGGTTGATAAGGATTTGGAACAATGTTATTTGTTGGAATTTTTGACAAAATATCTACAGATTCGCCATCATCTTTAATAATTTCTGAATCAGAAATAGCAATTTTTTCTTCCAAACTTTCTTTGTTAAAATTTGGATTAATTAGCGCACCAAGTCCGCGACCTAAGCCAGTTTTCATTTTACTCATTTATTTTCTTATTTTTTTGAATTCTTTCGATTAATTCGGAAGCCAATTGCATATAATTTTTTGCACCAGTTGAAATTGAATCGTACAAAAGTACTGGTTTTGCATGACTCGGAGCTTCCGAAATTCTAACATTTCTATGAATTATTGAATCAAATACTTTTTCACCAAAATATTTATTTACTTCGTCTCTAACTTGGTTAGATAATTTTAATCTTTGATCAAACATTGTTAAAAGTACACCTTCAATTGAAAGATTTGGATTCAAATTTTTTCTAACAAGATTAATTGTATTTAGAAGCTGTCCAAGTCCTTCGAGAGCAAAATACTCGCATTGAACTGGAATTATAACCGAATCGGAAGCAGTTAAAGAATTTAGCGTTAACAAACCTAAAGAAGGCGGACAGTCAATAAATATAAAATCGTATTTACTTTTCAAATTTCTTAATGGTTCTAATAATTGATGCTCTCTATTTTCGACAGAAACGAGTTCAATTTCAGCTCCAACAAGATCAATTGTTGATGGAAGAATATCTAAAAAAGGCATATATGTGGATTGAATTGCATTTTCGGCATTTTCCAAACCCATTAAAACATCATAAACAGAAGGATTATTTCTTTCAACTCCTAATCCAGATGATGAGTTTGCTTGTGGATCAATATCAACTAATAAAGTTCTATATTCGGCAGCAGCAATTGATGCAGATAAATTTATGGCTGTCGATGTTTTTCCAACGCCACCTTTTTGATTTGCAATTGAGATTATTGGCATATTTACTATCAATCTTTTCTTGAAGCCCAACTTCGTTAAAGTTCATATTTACAAATAAAGTTGGGCTTTGTTTGTAATTTCATTTCAATATTTTATTTATAGCTCTATTTCTTGTCCATATTTGAGAACAATTGCTTTTCTTCCAATTGCCTCAATTTTTGACTTAAATTCATTTGGACTTGCTTCAATAACTGGAAAAGTGTTAAAATGAATTGGAATTGAAACATCTGCGTTCAAAAATTCGGCAGCTTTTACCGCATCATCTACTCCCATTGTAAAATTATCGCCAATTGGAAGTAACGCATAATCAATTCTGTTCATTTCGCCAATCAATTTCATGTCCAAAAATATTCCAGTATCGCCAGCATGATATATAGTTTTGTTATCAATTGTAACAATAATTCCAGCGGGTTCGCCTCCAAAATGGTTATCACTTGTTAGTGAACCGTGATGAGCAATTGTAAATTTAACTCTACCAAACTGAAATTGATGACTTCCACCAATATGCATATTATGGGCATTTAAGCCTTTTTCAATACAATAATTAGCAAGCTCATTTACTGCAATTATTGTAGAATTGCAGTTTTGGGCAATTTTTATTGTGTCGCCAAAATGATCGCCGTGAGCATGCGTTAGCAAAATATAATCAGCTCTTACTTCATCCGATTTAACTGGAGAAGTAGGATTTCCATCTAAAAATGGGTCAATCAAAAGAACTTTTCCGCTATTAGTCGTAATTTGAAAAGCAGAATGTGAAAAATATCTAAGTTTCATGATTTTCTCCTTTTTGTTAAGCAAATTCTACTAATTTTAGTTGTTCAATTTAATATTTTAAAAATTATAATTCAGAAATGTTTTTTGTACTTCTAAATAGAACACGCAAAAAGCCCATAATTGTTGCAAAAGGACGCATTTTACTTTTGTTGTTATTGTAAATTATTGGAATATTAACAAACCCAATCGATTTTTTGGCAAATGCTGCATTTATCAACATTTCCGTTTCGGCTTCAAATCCAGTTTCAACTGGTAAAATTGATTTAACTATTTCTTTTTTAAAAGCGCGATAGCCACTTTGACTATCCAATATTTTAATTCCAGTTTTCTTTGAAAGCATCCAACTTGTTAAACAATTGCTTGCAATTCTATGACAAGGCATTCCTTTTATTGAAGTTAATCTGTTGCCAACAACAACATCAAAATTATTGATAGCTTCTGCAAATTGTGGAATTTGTTCAGGCAAATGTTGCAAATCGGCGTCAATTGTTATAATTATATCGCAATTATATTCAAGCGCTTTCATAAGTCCAACTTTTAACGCAAATCCTTTTCCTCTATTTTTGCCGTTTGAAAGCAAAATTATTTTATCATTTGGCTCAAGTAATTCCTTACTTCCATCAGTTGAACCGTCATCTACACAAATAATTGTGGAAGAAAACGGATAAATCCTATTAAGAAGTTCATCAAGAAAATCGATTTCATTAAAAATAGGAATTACAACACAGATATTATTTTGATTTGTTGAAAAGTTCAAAAATACCCTTCACTCCTTTATGTTGTTTTGGTTCAATACGTTTTGATAAATATTTACGAACGGAATCGCGAGATAATCCACGATAAAGTTTTCCATCTTCGGCAATTGAAATAGAGCCAGTTTCTTCTGAAACAATTAGACTAATTACATCGGCTTGTTCTGTCATTCCAAGTCCAGCTCTGTGACGCATTCCAAGTGGCAATTTGTCAAACTTTGTGGAATTAGAAAGTGGCAAAGTACAGCGAGCAGCAAGAATAATGTTATTTCGCATAATTACTGCTCCATCGTGTAAAGGTGAACGAGGATAAAATATTGAACGAAGCAAATTTACACTTACTTCGGAATTTATTTTTTCGCCAGTATCTATAAAACTTTTAATTCCAACAGTTCTTTCCAAAACTATTAACGCACCATGTTGATGTTGCGAAAGTTCAAATGCAGCATTTGTCAAAATTTCGGCAACTTCGTCTTCGGAATCATCTCTCTTGAAAAAACGCGCCCCAAATGGCTGTTTTCCAAGCAAAAGCAAAAATCGTCTAATTTCTGGTTGGAATAAAATAATAAATGCAATTACCCAAATATCGGTTACTAACTTTAACAACCATCCAAGAGCTTTTAAATTACCAGCTTGAGCAATAAACGAAAAGAAAAGTACTACAATTAGTCCTAAAAATATTTGGGCGGCAATTGTTCCTCTAATAATTGTGTAAATTTTATAGATAATAAATGATACCAATGAGATATCAAGTAAATCCAAAAGAGTGAACGACATAAAGCCAATTTTAAATATTTCGAACATATTTTATCTATTTAATAAGTTATTTAATTCTCTTAATTGCACCGCATTTTTCACATTGTGCGTTCTTACAATTTTTGCACCTTTAATTATTGCATCTGTTTCAAGAATTATTGTTGCAATGTCTCTATCTTCAACCGAAAGATTTAGCGCTTTTCCAATTAAAGATTTTCGCGAAACGCCAATTAATAATGGAGTTTCCAATGTTTGAAATTTAGCTAAATTTATAAGTAAATCATAATTGTGATTTACACTTTTGCCAAATCCAATGCCAGGGTCAATAATTATTGACGAAATACCATAATTTTTTGCCAATTCAACTTTTTGCTGTAAAAAAGTAAATACTTCATCAAAAACGTTATCATATTTTGGATTTTCTTGCATAGTGCGAGGTTTTCCTTGCATGTGCATAATGATAACTGAAGCATCATATTTTTTAACAATTTCCAACATTTTTGGGTCAGAAAGTCCAGAAATATCATTAATTATTTTCACTCCGCTTTGTAAAGCAACTTCTGCAACTTCCGATTTTGTAGTATCAATTGAAATAATTGTACTTGGTTTTTGCTTTAAAATGCTCTCAATTACTGGAATTGTTCTATTAATTTCCTCATTTGTCGAAACTTCTTCTGCTCCTGGACGCGAAGATTCGCCACCAATATCGATAATGTCTGCTCCGTCTTCTATCATTTCAAACGCATGTTCTGTTGCTGAGTTGATGTTTAAATATTTACCGCCATCCGAAAATGAATCTGGAGTAACATTTAAAATACCCATTACAAAAATGTGCTTTTCGGTAATTAGTTTTTGATAGAAATTATTTGACAATTGTGAGCCTATTTTAATTACTATATTTTACTTGGATTTATAGATTTTGAGTAGTTAACTCAAATGCTTCATAGTCTATCCCTTTTTAATAATATTTTAGGAAATTAAGTTTTTCAATTCAGTTGCTGCGGCAGAAATATTATCTTGTCCAAAAATGGATGAACCAGCTACAAAAATATCGCATCCGGCGGCAGCAATTTTTCCAATATTTTTGGAAGTAACACCGCCATCTAATTCAATTTCAAAGTTAAGATTCATTTCCTCTCTCATTTTTGCCAATTGGGAAACTTTATTTAAAGTTGATTCAATAAATTTTTGTCCGCCAAAACCCGGATTTACGGACATAATTAGCACAAAATCAATATATTCGAGAATTTCTGTTAAAGTACTAACTGGCGTTGAAGGATTTAACACAACTCCAGCTTTTACACCCAAATCCTTAATTTTAGTAATAGTTCGGTTTAAGTGAACAACTTCTTCTTGATGAACCGAAATATAATTAGCGCCAGCTTTTACAAAATCCTCAATAAAATTATCTGGGTCTTTTATCATTAAATGAACGTCAATTGGCAATTTTGTAACTTTTCTAACAGCTTTTACAACAACTGGTCCAAAAGTGATATTTGGAACAAACTTTCCGTCCATCACATCGCAGTGAATTATATCAGCACCACCAATTTCAACATAACGAATTTGCTGAGCTAAATTTGAAAAATCGGCAGAAAGTATTGATGGAGCAATTTTTTTCATTTTAATCCCTATTACTTTTTGAAATTACAACATTTACACTATCGCCAACGGTTATTAATTCATCTTCCATAGGAAATTGACTTATGATAGTATTTGGTAATAATGTTGGAGATGCAATATAAGTTTTGATTCCTAATTTTAGACTGAGTTTGTCCAGTATTTTAACAGCTTCTTTTTCAGATTTTGCAATTAAATTTGGAACACGAACCATTCCAAGTTCAGGTCCAACACTAATTTTAAGCCTAATAGAATCCCCTTTTTGAATTTCTGACCCAACTGGAAGTCCTTGTTCAACAATAGTTCCATTTGGTAATTCTGAAGTAATTTCTTCAACAACTTTTGCAAAAAGCCCCAATCTACCCAGATTTACGGTAGCATCTCTTAAAGTTTTCCCAACAAGTTCGGGCATTTTTACAACTGGTTCGCCACCACTAATATGAATATAAATATTTCTATTTTCCTTAACATCACTTCCAGCATAAGGTTTTTGGAAAATAACTTCATTAACTTTATACTTTCCATCATAACGCGTACCTACAACAATTGGAGTTAAGTTTAAGTCCTCAATCATTTTAATTGCTTTGTCCTTTTTAAGTCCAACAACGTTTGGAACAATAACCTCATTAGCTTCAACAAACGAAGGCATTATGAAATCGTCAATTGCTATAAAAATAGCAAGAAAAACTACTCCATAAATAATAGCTGGTTTGATATATGGTTTAAGCTTTGTTTTCAATTCATCTTTAGTCAATTTTCTATTTCCTGTTAATTTTTTATAAATATTTCATAAAATTGCACAAAATATATAGTTAGTAATTCAAAAATACGAAATTATAATTTTATTTTAAGCCATAGCTTCAAAAACAGATAAAAACATTTTTGTCTTCATTTCCAATTCAAAAAGAGATGAGCTATTTTTAATAGTAAAATCGGCTAAATTTTCTTTTTCACTTTCTGGCATTTGGAATTTCATTCTGTTTCTAATTTCTGTTTCGGATAACCATCGCGGTTTTTAATTCTTTCAATTCGGGAATTTTCATCGGAAGTTATCAAAAGGACATAATCCAAAATTGAATCAACTTCTGCTTCATAAATTAAAGCCGCTTCAACAAATACTATTTTGTGCTTTATTAGCTCATTTTCCATCAATTCGTTTATTTTTTCAACCATTGGTGGATGAACAATTGAGTTCAAAATAGCAACATTTTCAACTGACGAAAACGCTTTTGTAGCAAGATAGCTTCTGTTTAATTCTTCATTATTATATGAATTTTCGCCAAATTCTAAAATAATTAACTCACGTACGGATTCATCGTCAATCATAATTTGCTTTGCAATATCATCGGCGTTTAATACCACATATCCGCTATTTTCAATTAGTTTTGAAACTTGCGATTTTCCAGAACCAATTCCACCAGTTATTCCAATTTTCACAGATTTTATCCTAAATTGTTAAATATTTTGAGCTACTATTTTTTATAATATTTTAATGCTTCGGGCATAAGTTTCTTTAAATTTTCAATTCTTGTTGCGTCAGATGGATGTGTGCTTAAAAATTCTGGAAGTGCTGAACCAGCTTTTTGAGCTGCCATTCTTTTCCAAAAATCAACTGCACCTTGTGGATTATAACCAGCCATTGCCATAAAAATAAGACCTAAATGGTCGGCTTCGCTTTCGTGCAATCTGCTAAATGGCAACATAACTCCCAATTGTGTTCCAATGCCAAAAGCAGTTAGCCAAAGTGCTTGAGTTTCTTTTGGTTTATCTTCAAGAGCAAGCGCCAAACCAATTCCACCAAGCTCTGCAACCAAACCTTGACTCATTCTTTCACCACCGTGTTCGGCAATTGCGTGAGCAATTTCGTGTCCCATAACAACTGCAACTCCTAAATCATTTTCACAAATTGGCAAAATTCCAGTATAAAAAACCACTTTTCCGCCGGGCATGCACCAAGCATTTACATCTTTGCTTTCAACCAAATTAAACTCCCATCTGTAACCATTTAATTCGCTAGAAAGGTTATGTTGAGCAAAATATTGTTCAACTGCTTTTTGGATTTTTGCACCAACATTTTTAATCATTTGCGTTTTCTGTTTGTCCGTGCTACGTTTATTTTCCTTCAAAAATTGGTCATATTGTTGATAACTTGCCGACATCATTTGCGATGCGGGAATTATGCTTAATTGTTTTCTTCCCGTAATTGGAACAACACTACACGAAATTGAAAATATTACAAGAAATATTACGCTTGTTATTTTAATGGGCATTTTCATTTTTATTCCTAAATTGATGTTATTTATGATTCGCTCAATTACTAAATATTAAATATTTGAGTTCAAAAGATAACTATTTTCAGCAAGGCTAATTGTACTTTTTTGAAGATTTTTACTACTTTTTAATCAATTTATCTTCCGTATAAAATATCTTTACAAATTTGAGCATTTTCGTAACAAGTTGCATATTTTTGTCAACAAACATTTTGGAGAAAATAATGGCAGATACAATATTTAAGAAAATAATTAACAAAGAAATTCCAGCAGATATAGTTTTTGAATCCGATTCCGTTTTAGCTTTTAGGGACATAAATCCCAAAGCACCAACTCACGTTTTAATTATTCCAAAAATAGAAATACCAACAGTTCGTGAAATTAATGGAAAAGAACACGGCATTCTTTTAGGTGAAATGATAGATGCTGCTAATTTAATTGCCAGAAATGAAGGAATTTCGGATGATGGATTTCGTTTGGTCTTTAATTGTGGAAAAAATGGCGGACAAGAAGTTTATCATTTACACATGCATTTACTTGGTGGCAGACAAATGACTTGGCCAGCTGGATAATTTTGGGATATTAGAATAGCTATATCTTTAATATTAATTCATTTTACCTATTTATTCTAATTTTTCAAATAAGTTATTATATGTTGTAATTTATTTTTCGTTTTATGTTAGTAAATCATTTATTTCGTTTTTTAATTAAAAACAAAACAAAACTTCTTTTTGTAAATATTTTTTACAATAAACTCTTTTATAAAGTATTTCTTCTTTGTATGTTTGGCTTTTCAAAATAAGATAATAATGTTTATGGCTAAAATGAAAATCAAAAAAGGTTTAAACCTTCCAATAAACGGCTCACCAAAACAAGAGATTTCAAATACAATTTTGACAAATAAAGTGGCATTACTTGGGGATGATTACATCGGATTAAAACCAACTATGCTTGTTAATGTTGGGGATGAAGTAAAAAAAGGACAACTTCTTTTTACTGATAAAAAGACTCCTGGAGTTAAATTTACTTCGCCAGCAACTGGTAAAGTTATTGAAATTAATAGAGGTGAGCGTAGAGCTTTTCAATCACTTGTAATTGAAAAAAGCGGAAACGATGAAGTAACTTTCAAAAGCTATTCAGAAAAAGAGTTAGATAGCTTAAATTCGGAGCAAATTAAAGAGAATTTGATTGAATCGGGATTATGGACTTCAATTAGAGTTCGTCCTTTTTCAAAAGTTGCTAATCCAGAAACAACTCCTCATTCAATTTTTGTAACTGCAATGGATTCAAACCCACTTGCACCTCAAATTGAAAAAGTTATTGCTGGAAAGGAAAAAGCGTTTGAAAATGGTTTAAAAGTTCTAAATAATTTAATTGAAGGAAGTATTTTTCTTTGTAAAGCACCAAACACCAAAATTCCAATAATTAGCTCACCAAAACTTAAAGTTGAAGAGTTTGAAGGACCACATCCAAGCGGTTTGGTTGGAACTCACATCCACTTTTTAGACCCAGTTAGCTCATCCAAAAAAGTTTGGTACGTTACTTTGCAGGATGTAATTGCAATTGGAATGCTTTTTACAACTGGTAAAATATTTAGCGAAAGAGTTATTTCTCTTGGTGGTTCGCAAGTTAAAAATCCAACATTAATTAAAACAGAAATTGGTGCATCTATTGATGAACTTGTTAAAGATTTGCTAATTGAAGACGAAAATAGAGTTATTTCTGGTTCGGTACTTAGCGGATTTCACGCAACTGGTAGTGTAGCCTATCTTGGCAAATTTCATCAACAAATTTCGGTTATTAAAGAAGATACTAATCGCGAATTTTTAGGTTGGGTAAATCCTTTTGGAAATAGATTTTCGGTTAAATCTGTGTTATTTCCTAAAAAACAATTAGATTTTTCAACATCCACACATGGCGGTCATCGTTCAATTGTTCCCGTTGGTAGCTACGAAAAAGTAATGCCTTTGGATATTCTTCCAAATTATTTACTACGTTCTTTAGCTATGAATGATATTGAAGAAGCTGAACAACTTGGTTGCTTAGAGTTAGATGAAGAAGATTTAGCATTATGTACTTTTGTATGCCCATCAAAAGTAAATCATGGTGAAAATTTAAGAAACAGTTTAAATAAAATAGAAAAAGAAGGTTAATTACGTGAAATTCCTTAGAAATTTTTTAGATAAGCAAGGCAAAAATTTCGAAGCTGGAGGAAAGTTTCCTAAACTATATCCTCTCTTTGAAGCGGTTGATACTTTGCTTTACACGCCTGGCAAAGTTACATCTAAAGGTTCACATGTTCGCGATGCGTTAGATCTTAAGCGAATGATGTTAACTGTAATTTATGCCTTAATTCCAGCAATAATTATGGCTTTATATAATACTGGCTACCAATCAAATCTTGGAATTGCAGGTATTTCAAATTATGAACCAACTGGCTGGCAACAACAATTTTTTATGATGTTAGGACTAACATTCGATTCAACTTCAATTTTAAGCAACATGGTTTTGGGAGCACTTTACTTCTTTCCTGTTTATCTTGTTACAGTTGCAGTTGGTGGTTTTTGGGAAGTCCTTTTTGCAGTAATTAGAAAACACGAAATAAATGAAGGTTTTTTTGTTACAAGCATGCTTTTTCCTCTAATTTTACCTCCAGATATTCCTTATTGGCAAGTTGCAGTGGGAATTTCATTTGGTGTTGTTATTGGAAAAGAAGTTTTTGGTGGTGTTGGAATGAATATTCTAAATCCCGCTTTAACTGGAAGAGCATTTTTGTTTTTTGCTTATCCCGCACAAATTTCTGGTGATAAAATTTGGGTTGCTGTTGACGGAATGAGTCAAGCTACTCCATTAGCTCAACTTGCCGATACATCAATGCACTTAACTTATTCTTGGTGGGATTCATTTATTGGCTTAATTCCAGGCTCAATGGGTGAAACTTCAACACTTGCAATTTTAATTGGAGCAGTCATTTTAATTGTTACAAAAATTGGCTCATGGCGAATTATGGCAAGCATTCTTTTGGGAATGACACTTATGTCGCTTACTTTCAATTTAATTGGAAGTACCACAAATCCAATGTTTGCAGTTACTCCAATATGGCATTTAGTTCTTGGTGGTTTTGCTTTTGGAACTGTTTTTATGGCAACCGACCCCGTTTCTGCAGCTTTAACAGAAAAAGGTAAATTCTATTATGGATTATTTATCGGAATTTTGGTGGTTTTAGTCCGCGTTGTAAATCCTGCCTTCCCAGAAGGAATGATGTTAGCAATATTATTTATGAATGTATTTTCACCAATTATTGACCGATTTGTAATTAAAGGAAACATTAAGAGGAGGCTAGCAAGAAATGTCTAATGATAGCACTAAAAAGACTTTATTAGTTGCACTTGGAGTTTGCTTTGTTGCTTCAATTTTGGTTTCAACAGCAGCAGTTGAGCTTAAACCAGTTCAAACACTTAATAAAGAACTTGATTTGAAAAAGAATATTCTTTCCGCTGGTGATTTATACCACGAAGGAATTGATATAAATTCAGTATTTAAGGAAAAATTAACAGCACAAATTATCGATTTAGAAACTGGTGATGTTATTCCAGAATCAAAATATGATGATGTGTTAAATATTGAAAAATTTAATGTGGAAGCAGTTGCTTCTAACGCAAAATGGGGTAAAAGCATTTCCCCATCTGATGATATTGCAGGAATTAAAAAAATGCCTAAAGCAATGGCAATTTATACTGTAATTGACAAAAACAATAATGTTGATAAATATATTTTCCCTATTTATGGAAAAGGACTTTGGTCAACTCTTTATGGATTTATTGCTGTTGATAAAGATTTACAAACAGTAAAAGGTTTTACTTTTTACCAACATGGCGAAACTCCAGGTCTTGGTGGTGAAGTTGATAATCCAAAATGGAAAAGTTCTTGGATTGGTAAACAACTTTTTGACCAAAATGGCGAGTTGAAAATTGAGGTTATAAAAGGAAAAATTGATAATAATAGTGATAATGCAAAATATCAAATTGATGGATTATCTGGTGCAACTTTAACAACACGTGGAGTTAGTAATTTGGTTCGTTTTTGGTTAGATAAAAATGGATATGGTCCTTTCTTAAACAAATTGAAAGGAGAAAACAATGGCTAGTAAATATAAAGAAATATTAATTGACCCAATTCTTAAAAACAATCCAATAACATTACAAATTCTTGGAATTTGTAGTGCTCTTGCAGTTACTACAAAAATGGAAACCGCTGTAGTTATGGCTCTTTCTGTTATGCTTGTTACTGCGTTTTCAAGTTATTTTGTTAGTTTAATAAGAAACCATATTCCAAGTAGCGTTCGTATTTTAGTTGAAATGACAATAATTGCATCTCTCGTTATTATTGCAGACCAACTAATTAAAGCATATGCTTACGATATTAGTAAACAATTATCAGTTTATGTTGGTCTTATTATCACAAACTGTATTGTAATGGGTAGAACTGAAGGTTATGCGTTAAAAAATCCACCTGTTGAAAGCTTTTTGGATGGAATTGGTAATGGAATGGGTTACGCAGTAATTTTATTAACTATTGGTTTTCTTCGTGAATTACTCGGAGCTGGCAAATTTTTTGGAATGACGATATTGCCTTTAACTACAGATGGTGGTTGGTATCAAGCTAATGGTTTAATGTTGCTTGCTCCAAGTGCATTTTTCCTAATTGCTATGTTTATTTGGGTTCTTAGAACATTCTATCCAGAACAAGTGGAGGAGGAATAATTATGTTAGAGCATTATTTAAGTTTATTTGTTAAGTCCATATTTATCGAAAATATGGCTCTCGCATTCTTCCTTGGAATGTGTACTTTTTTAGCAGTTTCAAAAAAGGTTGATACTTCAATCGGACTTGGAATTGCAGTTGTTTTTGTTCAAGTTATAACAGTTCCAGTAAACAATTTGATTTATCAAAATGTTTTAAAAGAAGGTGCATTAGCTTGGGCTGGTTTGGAAGGTGTTGATTTAACATTCCTTGGCTTAATTACTTATATCGGCGTTATTGCTGCTATAGTTCAAGTTTTAGAAATGATTTTAGATAAATATGTACCATCTCTTTACAATTCACTTGGTATTTTTCTTCCATTAATTACTGTAAACTGTGCAATTCTTGCTGGTTCTCTTTTTATGGTTGAACGTAATTACGATTTTGGTGAATCAATTGTTTATGGATTTGGTTCTGGTTTTGGTTGGGCTTTAGCAATTGTTGCTTTGGCTGGTGTTCGCGAAAAAATGAAATATAGTAATGTTCCAAAAGGTTTAAGAGGACTTGGAATTACATTTATTACAGCTGGCTTAATGGCTATGGCATTTATGTTATTTTCTGGAATTCAATTATAAGGGTTTAATATGGATGGTACTAACTTAATTATATTAGGCGTGGTGATGTTTATTGTCATCGTAATTGCCTTAGTATTATTAATTTTACTTGCAAAATCGAAGTTAATTTCTGCAGGTACTGCTACAATTGAAATAAATAGCGACCATGAGAAATCTATTGTGGTCCCAGTTGGTGATAAACTTCTTTTTACTCTCGGCAATCAAGGTATTTTCCTTCCTTCTGCTTGTGGTGGAAAAGGAACTTGTGGCGAATGTAAATGTCAAGTTTTAGAAGGCGGTGGCGATATTCTTCCTACCGAAACTGGAAAACTTTCTCGTGGACAAATAAAAGATAATTACAGACTTTCTTGCCAAGTGCCAGTTAAAACCGATATTAAAATTCAAGTTCCCGAAGAAGTTTTTGATATTAAAAAATGGGAATGTACAGTTCGTTCAAATAATAATGTTGCTACATTTATTAAAGAACTTGTTCTCGATCTTCCACAAGGCGAAAATGTTGATTTTAGAGCTGGTGGTTATATTCAAATTGAAGCTCCTGCTCACACGGTTAAATATTCCGATTTTATTATTGGTGAAGAATACAAAGGCGATTGGAATCATTTTAATCTCTGGAAATTTGTTTCAAAAGTTGAAGAACCAGTTCTTCGCGCTTATTCTATGGCAAGTTATCCCGAAGAAAAAGGAATGGTAATGCTTAATGTGCGTATTGCTTCTCCTCCACCCAAAATGCCAGATGTTCCTCCAGGACAAATGTCTTCGTACATTTTTAATCTTAAACCTGGTGATAAAGTTACTATTTCTGGTCCTTATGGCGAATTTTTTGCTAAAAAGACCGAAGCAGAAATGGTATTTATTGGCGGTGGTGCTGGAATGGCTCCTATGCGTTCGCATATTTTTGACCAATTAAAAAGATTAAATTCCAAAAGAAAAATCTCTTTTTGGTATGGTGCTCGTAGCTTACGTGAATCTTTTTACAACGATGAATTTGACGAATTAGCAGCAAAACATAGCAATTTTACTTGGAATTTAGCTCTTTCTGAGCCTCAACCCGAAGATAATTGGACTGGAATGACAGGATTTATTCACCAAGTTCTTTATGATAATTATCTTAAAACTCATCCCGCTCCTGAAGATTGTGAATTTTATATGTGCGGACCTCCTATGATGAACTCTGCAGTTATAAAAATGCTCGAAAATCTTGGCGTTGAACGTGAAAACATTATGCTTGACGATTTTGGCGGTTAATTTTTAATAGAATTTTAGCGGAATTATTTTATAATTCCGCTATTATCTTTTCTTTTATCATTCTCAATTATTATTTCTATGAAAAAAATACTTTTAATTATAATTCCAATTTTATTATTTACTTTTAGTTGCACAAATTCAATTGAAGATGAAGTTCACTTAATAAGTGGTGAAACTATGGGAACTACTTTTTCAATTAAATTTACATCCAAAACTTCAATTGATATTTTACAAATTGAAACCGAAATTAATAACATACTTCAAATTGTTAATCAACAAATGTCCACATATATTCCAAGTTCTGAATTGTCACTTTTTAACACTTCTTTAGATACAAATTGGATTAATGTTTCACCCGATTTAGCATTTGTTGTTAGCGAAGCTCAAAAAATAAGTAAGCTTTCCAATGGTAAATTTGATATTACTATTGCTCCTTTAGTTAATCTTTGGGGCTTTGGACCAGACGATAAACCAGAAACAATTCCAGCACAAGACGTTATTGATGAGTTTAAAAAATTTGTTGGTTACAAAAATATTGAAGTTCGACTTTCTCCCCCTTCAATAAAAAAACATAATCCAAAAGTTACTTGCGATTTATCTGCAATTGCTAAAGGTTTTGGGGTGGATAAAGTATCTGAATATTTGCTTTCCAAAGGAATTAACAACCATCTTGTTGAAATTGGTGGTGAACTTAGAGCAAGTGGAAAAAAGTTTAATCACGACTGGATTGTAGGAATTTCTACTCCAAATCAATCAGCTACTGTTCAAGAAAAAATTAAATTGAATAATCTTTCAATGGCTACTTCTGGTGATTATTGGAACTATTTTGAAGAAAATGGAATTAGATATTCGCACACTATTGATCCAGTAACTGGAAAACCAATTACCCATAATCTCGCTTCTGTTACTGTTGTTGCCAACACTTGCGCCGAAAGTGACGCATTTGCTACAGCAATTGATGTTATGGGACCGGAGGAAGGACTTCAATTTGCAAAGGATAATGAACTTAAAGTTTATTATATTGTAAAAGATAAAAATAAGTTTAGCTCATTTTATACAGCACAATTTGAAAATTTAATATCGAAAGGAAATTAAAAATGGCACAATATATAGTTGTTTTCGCATTTTTTACAATTGCATTGGTTCTAATGCTTGTTTCACTAAAGTTTAGCAAATATAAAGAACGTCCAGAAAGTTGTTGTGGAGGCGGTAGTTGCTCTTCTGGTCATTCACATGATCATGGTCACAGTCATGGTGAATGCAAAAAAAGTGAAGAAATTGCTAACAAATTTACAATTGAAGTGGATAAAATTAAATTTTAGGCTCTTTAATTGATGCATTGTTCAATTGTTTAATTGTTCAATTACCGTCGGTTTTAACCGACGGATAATTGAAAGGAAGGGGGAAAAATCATTTTCTCTTAAAATGGGGCTAAAGCCCAAGAGATTTGTGTTTTGTCTTTTTCTTATTCTGTTGACTAAAGCCAACGGTAATAACTCGCCTTTACAGAAAAACGACAATTTTAATTAAATTTCAACTTTTTTATCAGTTGCAAACTTAATGGTATTTAGTTTGCAATCAACAAAAGTCCTAAAACAGCATTAAATAGTATTAATCTATCAACTTTTTCAGTAAAGAATCGAGTTCTTCTCGATTGATTTTATAAATTTTTACAATATTTCCATTCTCATTTATAAATGGCGTACTATTCGAATAATCATTGGGATCATATAATATCTTAATACTATCTCCTACTTCTAATGCTGGATCACCTTCACTAAACTGATAAGACCAACTATAGTCATCTTCTAAAATTGTATATTTATAACGAACAAATCTTCTAGATTTTGAATATGTAAAATCAAAAACTACTCATGTGATTTCAATTCCATTCTGGTACAAATACTCTCTATTTTCTTGTCCACTATTCACATATTTAATAATTAAAATAACCGCTATAGTAATTATGATAATAGCAATTATATCACTTTTTCTTAGTTTAAACTTCATAACTTTAATTCCTATTAAACATGTTTAATCATAAAATCCAAGATGAAATAAATTTATTATCACTTACTTGCATCAAATTTATCGAACCAATCATCACTAGATGTAACTATTCGTATTTATATTCCTTTGCTGTTAAATCTGCTGCCGAGTACCATTCCTCGACATTTTTGCTTTGCTTGCGCAATTTCGCTTCCATTTATTAGTTTCTATTGCTTAATCCCAGAGTTCTTCTGTTTCTCATGCTTTTCTGTCGAGGAATAGTCCTCGACAGCAGTAAAAAATTGAATTAAAATATATATTTAACTATCGCTATAATTAGTATTATAAATCCTAAAAACATAAGACTGAGAATCTTTACTAAATCCCAAACTCTCGATTTCCGTTCTTTACTATCTAACTCTTTATAAATATTTAGTAAATACAATGAAAACAATAATCCTAGCAAACCTAAGTATTCATATATTTCCATTCATATTTCCTCAGTTTTCCTTTGCTGTCGAGGACCATTCCTCGACATTTTTGCTTTGCTTGCGAAATTTATCTTCCATTTATTTGTTTCTATTCCTTAATTCCATATTTCTTCTATTTCTCATGCTTTTCTGTCGGGGAATACTCCTCGGCAGCAGTAAAAAGTCACCAACACCATTAAAACTCCTTTTGCTACACAAAGTTAAGCATTTCAAAAGTTAGAAATCAACTGCTGAAAACTGTGAAGCAAAGGATGAGAAATAATTAATTAGAAATTTGAATTACTTAATTGTTTTTCCAATTACATGTAGGGAACGAATATTTTCGTTCCTTCTCTGCTGTTATTCATATCACACATTTCAATTATACTTGAAATATATTTTGTTTTAGGCAATTATTTCTATTATATTTGAAATATTTTTCAAAGGAAATTTATTTAATGGAAAACTTAAAACGAAAATTTTATTTAGATAAAGTAGTGCCTTTTATAGGAAAGAATTTAATTAAAGTTTTAGTAGGACAAAGGCGCGTTGGAAAAAGTTACCTACTACTTCAATTAATTGATTTAATCAAAGAAAAGGACTTAAATGCAAATTGTGTTTTTGTGGATAAGGAAAAATATCAATTTGACGAAATAAAAAACTATTCCAATTTGATTGAATATATTGAACAAAAAATGGAAATAGATAGGACTAACTACGTCTTTATTGATGAAATTCAAGATATTGAAGGATTTGAAAAAGCACTCCGCCATTTTTATTCATATGATAATTTTGATATTTATTGCACCGGCAGTAACGCAAATTTGCTTTCGGGAGAATTGGCATCTTATTTAAGCGGAAGATATATTGAAATAAAGGTTTTTGGACTTTCGTGGAATGAATTTTTACTCTTTCATAAATTGCCTAATGATAAATCGAGTTTGGAAAAGTATTTAATTTTTGGCGGACTCCCTTTTATTAAAAATCTTCCTCTTAAAGAAGAAATTGTTTTTGATTATTTAAAAAATATCTATTCAACAATTATTTACAAAGATATTATCTCACGTTTTAATATCAGAAATACTAATTTTCTCGAAAATTTAGTAAAGTTTGCGGCAAATAATGTTGGGAATATTCTTTCGGCAAAAAAAATAAGCGACTATCTAAAATCTCAAAAAACAAATATTTCGCCACAAGTTGTGTTAACTTATTTAGATTATTTGTGTCAAGCTTTTTTGATTTACAAAGTAAATAGATCAGATATAGTCGGCAAAAAGGTTTTTGAAGTTGGAGAGAAGTACTATTTTGAAGATTGGGGAATAAAAAATGCAATTATTGGTTATCAGCAAACACACATTAACCAATTGCTCGAAAATATTGTATTTATTCATCTAAAAACAAATAATTATGTAGTTTTTGTGGGAAAATTAGGTTCTAAAGAAATTGATTTTATATGCGAAAAAGATGGAAACATAGTTTATATTCAGTGTGCATATTTAATTACCGATGATAACGTTAGAGAACGTGAGTTTGGAAATCTTTTGGAAATTAAAGATAATTACAGAAAAATAGTCGTTTCTTTGGATAATTTTACTCTTGGTAACTATAAAGGAATTGAACATCTACATTTGTTTGATTTTCTAAATACATTTAACTAATAATTCGATTTTGGATGCTTCTCAATTGTTGAACTGAAAAATTGTTTTATTGTTTTATTGTTAAATTGTTGGATTGTTAAATTGCCGTCGAGGACCATTTAGGCTGTATCAAAAGTCCTTGTGAACAAAGCAAACATAAAAATCTTTTGCATCGTCCTGAAATTGGTGGACTTTTTTATTCTTTTGGAGTCAACCTATTTAAGAATGCTGCATTACTTTCATCAAAAAAAAATTTTCTCATCCAAAAATGATTTTGGATGAGAAATAATTAATTAAAAAGTTTGTTTTGAGTAAACTATTTTATTATTTTTCTAAAGGCAACAACTCTTTAGTATCAATTTTTGAGGGCATAAAAATTCCAATAACTCCTTTTAAGCCAACTGTCATAACAATATTATAGAAAAATGCTAAAAATGCCACGAGTAATAATCCACCAGATAAACCTGCTAAAATCATATAAAGGCTAAATTCACCTTCAAAATAGACAGTTCTTCGTAGCATTCCTTTTAAGCCTGCCATCCCCATAAATGCACCCATACCAATTCCACCAAGTAAATGAGCCCAAAAATGGAAATTGCCAAGTTTTTTGCTATATAATTCAGCTCCATTTGTAAGGATTGGGAGTAAATAGTAAATTGCAGAATACAAAGTCATGGTTAATCCAACTAAAATGGCCACGTGAACATGTGGACCGACAATCCATTGGGTATTGTGCAAAATTCTATTAAGTCCCAAATCAGCTTGCATAATTCCAGCAGGTACAGCAAGTGCAAATCCTAACAAACCACCAAGTAAAAATTTGAGTGGAAAAGTCATTTTTAATGGACGAGCACTCCAAAGTGTAACTAAAGTAATAAAGAATGCCAAACCTTGAGTAATAAGTTCAAATGCTGTAACCATTTCACCAGAAAGAATTTTTAAAATTCCCGGTTGGGCTTGGTCAGACATTAAATGGTGCGACCATACTGTCCAAGAAACAACAAGTTCAAGAAAAAGAGCAGCTCGGGCAATATTTTCCATAAAAAGTTTTTTTCCAGTAATGAGCATAGCTAACAAATACCAAGTACCAGCAACAAAAATTAGCACAAGTCCATCGGCAATTAAATCAAGTCCCCACCAAAACCAGTTTTTATAAAGAAGAGCATCAACTGCAGATTTTCTTAAATCGTAACCCAAAACTGCAGCAAGCATATAAACTAAAATAAGTACTCCAGTAAATAAAATAATTCCAGCATTAAGTGCGGTATCAACAGAACCTCGTGCAATGGCAGCAACTGGTAATGAAACTAAATTCTCTTTTTTATTTTTTCTAAAGAAATTAGCTACTCCAGTAATTCCAAGTGCTGATTTTAATAATTCTGAACCATTCTGTTTTTCCCAACCCTCTGGAGTATAAGCAATAGTTTTGAAAATATTTATTACAAAAAATGCTGTTCCAACCATAATAAGAGCAATTCCTAAAATAAAAAATACTCCACCTATTGCACTAAATTGGCTAAAATCAGCAGGAAGAGGCCAATATAAAGTATAAAGCGGAGCAAAATGTGAAATAAATCCGGCAGTCCAGAAAATTAGCGTTCCAACTGCGATAAGAGCCATTGTCCAATTGCCCAATTTTATGCTCCAAAGTGGCTTTTTCATCAAAAAGGGAACAAGAAACAAGAAAGCTCCAAAAACAATTGAGTAGGTTGAGCCAAATATTCCAACAAGTGGATGTGCTGTTAAAATTGCAAAAAATTGTTCATTTCCAATTTGTTCAATTGGTTTTATTTGATAAATTCTCATTATCATTCCTTCAACAGCAGCAAAAGCGTAGTAAATTAATCCAACTACAACAAAACGTAAAGTTAGTTTTTGCATAGGAGTTAAAGAATCTGGCTTAAATAAGCCTTTATTTCCATTAGTAAATGTTTCAATATAATTCATTTTTAATTCTCATTTTTATTAAAAAATTTTTAATCCAAAACTTTAACAGCATCTTTTACAATCATATTTATGCCTTTTGGGCCTGAGTATTCAGTTGACCTAATTGAATAAACGCCAGAATTTACAAATTGCCACAAAATATCGTTATTATGCCCTGGTAAAACCTGCATTTGAAATAACATTGAATTGTCTTTTCTGAAAAGGCCAAAACCATAAGTCAAATCAGCAGAAGTAACATTAAAAAGCACTTTATCGTTCTTTTTAATTATTATTTCTTCTTCTGGCATAATAAATTTGTGGTTAGCAGCAGAAATATTGAAAACCTTATCTGGAGTAATTTCGGCTCTGTTTAAATCGAGTGGTTTCCAAGGTATTGTGTAATGAGTTAATAAGTGCAAAGAGACACCCATAAGAATTAATAAACCAACAAAAGAGTAAAAGTAAATTGGTTTAAACGCTTTATCTGTCCCCTTTCTTGTAACCTTATAACCAAACCATCCCATAAGAAGCATTATTGCTAACACATAAAGAGTGTAAGCATAAGCCTGTCCGGTTAAAACTACATTTGAATCAATCATATCATAATCCTATATTATTTATAAATCAGAATATTTATTCTGGTTTAAACTAATTGATTGTTTTGTATTTGTCAAGTAATATTTTGAAAATAAATTTTTTAAACGGATAAAGACTCTGTTTTTAGTCGAGCGCGTTCGCCAATTTTGTCGAGTTTTAGAATTATATTTCATCAAATTCGTCATTTTAAGTCCAATTATCAATTTGGCACAATTGTAGTAAGCAATAAGCAACTAATTATTAACATAAATGGAGTAAAAAAATGAAAAAGAAGTTTTTAGCAGTCACCTCTCTGTTATTTGCGCTAATTTTTGTCGGTTGTGAAAGTAACAACTCAATAGTTGCTGCAGATGACCCTTTCCAAGATGTACAAACTCAAAATATTGAAGATGCAATTGCAAGTTTACCAACAAATGTTTTAACAGATTCGACAGAAAATGGCTTAGTTTTTATGCGTGAAGAAGAAAAATTAGCACGTGATGTATATCTTTTCTTCTATGAAAAATATGGTTTAAGAATTTTTAACAATATTGCAAAAAGTGAAAATACACACATGACAGCAATAAAAATGCTTTTGGACAAATACGAATTGAAAGACCCAGTAGAAATTGATGAAATTGGAGTATTCCAAAATCAAGATTTGGCTGCTCTTTATACACAATTAACAGAAGCTGGAAGCGTAAGTTTGCTTGAAGCAGTTAAAATTGGTGCAACAATTGAAGATTTGGATATAAAAGATTTAATGGAATATAGTGCCGAAATTGAAAGTGAAGATATACTTTTAGTTTATAATAATTTAACAAAAGGTTCACGAAATCACTTACGTTCATTTTATTCAAGAGTTTTGCAATATGGCGGAACTTATGAACCACAATTTATTTCGCAAGAATTATTTGATTCAATAATTAACTCTCCAAAAGAGAGAGGTTCTTTGTAAACTCAACAAGGGAGTATTCAATTGCCAAATGATGCTCCCTATTTTTTTTATTTGACAAACTATTTTTTTTTATTAAATTTGGTTAGTGAATATTAACTAACAAGTGAATTATGACAACGAGACAATCTGAAATATTAACCGAAGCCATTAAACTTATTGCCGAAAAAGGCATTCAAGGTTTAACAATCAAAAATTTAGCAAAGTCAATAAACGTTACAGAACCAGCAATTTATAGACATTTTGAGAACAAACAACAAATATTAGTTGGCATATTATCGCTTTTTTCTGAAAACAAGGAGAACTTTCTTTCAAACGTTGGAAATGAGAATATTAGTCCAATTATTAAATTAAAGTCAATTTTTGAAACACGATTCAAATATTTTGCTAAAAATCCAGCAATTGCTTCTGTAATTTTTTCGGAAGAATTATTTAGAAACGACCGACTACTTTCTGATAGAGTTTTTGAAATAATGAATTCAAGTCAAAAATTTATGCTCGAAATAATTAAAAAAGGACAAAACTTAAACATAATTATTGATTCTGTTCCCGCAGAACAATTGGCTTTTATAATTACTGGAGCTTTGCGGTTGATTGTTACAAAATGGCGACTTTCAAATTATTCGTTTAATCTTGAAGATGAAGGTTTGATTCTTTGGAATTCACTTGAACAAATTATAAAAAAATAATTTTTTTAACTAATAAGTTAGTAACTATTAACTAACAAGGAAAAATAAAATGGAAAAAATATTAAAACAAGTAATCAAATTCCCATATTTGTTTTTGATAACTACAATAATTATCTCTGTTTTTCTTTTTATGAAAATGAAAGAAAATTCAAGAATGGAGACAAATCTTGACGAATATATGCCAAAAGACCATCCAGCATTTGTTTATAGCGACCAAGCTGAAGAATGGTTTAATATTAAAGACGGAATTATAGTTGCCGTTGAAAATAAAAGTGGAATTTACAACACAGAAACACTCCAAATAATTAAGGATTTGACCAAAGAATTCCAAAAAATGCCTCAAATTGAAAAGGCAGATGTCACTTCCCTTTTTACTGCCGATAATATTGTTGGAACTGAAGATGGAATGGACGTAAAAGCATTTTACAAAACAGTTCCAGAAACAAAAGAAGAATTTGATGAACTTCGCAAAAAAGTTGTTACTAATGAAATGGTATTTGGACGTTTAGTTTCTAACGATGAAACGGTTTCTGTTGTTATTGCCGCTTTAAATGATGATGTTTTTACACAAGAATTTTATAATGATATTTTGGAATTGGCTAAAAATACTGAAACGGAAAATATAAAAATACACGTTGCAGGAAGACCAATTGTAGAAGGCACAATGGCTCTTTTAGGTCCAGCAGATATGCAAAAAATGGTTCCAATTGTTTTACTTGTTATAATTTTAGTCTTGTACCTAACTCTGCGAAGTGTAAAAAACACTTTTGTTACAATATTAGTTGTGGTTATCAGTTCTCTTTGGGCTTTTGGATTAATGGCGTTGTTCAACATTCCAATATATGCAGTTTCTACAATGATTCCAGTTATGCTAATTGCAATTGGTGTTGCTGATGGAATTCATCTTTATAGTCATTTGCAACTTTATGTTAACAATAATCCACAAGCAACAAAACAAGAAGCCGTTTATGATATGTATAGCAAAATGTGGAAACCTGTTGTTATGACTTCGGTTACAACTGCTGTTGGATTTATTTCACTAATCACTTCGCAAGTTTATCCAATAAAATATTTTGGAATTTTCACAGCATTTGGTGTTATGGTTGCAATGTTCTTTTCTTTGTATTTAATTCCAATTGGTATTTTATTGCTCGGTTTGCCAAAAGTTAGAATTAAAAAAGAACAAAAAAATGATAATCATTTTTCACATAATCTTACTATAAAAATTTTGAAATATAAAACAGTTACGCTTTTTGCAACAATTATTATAGTGGCAGTTTCAGTTGTTGGCATTGGAAAAGTTTGGATTAACTCCAGTTTTTTAGACAAATTTGAAAAAGATAGCGAAATTGTTTTAACCGATAATTTCATAAATGAACATTTTGGAGGAACTTCAACACTAAATTTAGTTTTGGATAGCAAAAACGAAGATGCTTTCAAAAATCCAGAAGTGCTAAAATTAGTCGATAAAATGCAAAATGATGTTGATAATTCGCTTAAACTTGTCGGAAACACATTTACTTTAACAGATTATATTAAACGAATGAACAAAGTAATGCACGCAGATAGCGAAGAATATAACTCAATTCCAAACGATCAAGATTTAATTGCACAATATCTTCTGCTTTACGAAATGTCTGGCGACCCCGAAAATCTTTGGAAAGTTGTTGATTATAAATACAACAAACTTAATGTCAACTTCCAATTAAAAAGTGATAATTCAAAGACAATAAACGCAACAATTGAAAAAATTGAAGCTTATAAAGATGACTTTAAGAATTTAGGAATTGAAATGAATTACGCTGGTTCTGGCTATAAAGGACTCGTTTTTACCGATTTAATTCTTGAAGGACAAATTATAAGTCTTATTCTTTCGCTTTTTATTGTTATTGGACTTATAACTATTATGTTCAAAAATTTCTACTTAGGATTAATCGGTTCTGTTCCTATTATAATAACTGCAGTTTTAGGTTTTGGAATTATGGGTTGGACAGATATTGCGCTTAATTCAACTACTGCTCTGCTATCGAGCATTGCTATTGGAATTGGAATAGACTATGCAATTCACTTTTTGGAACAATATAAACTTTATGCTCAAACCAACGATAAACTTTTAACTGCTCAAGAAACGTTTGCTCATTCTGGAAGAGCAATATTGTTCAATGCAGTTGTTGTTATTGCTGGCTTTTTAGTGTTGCTATTTTCAGTTTTTCCTCCAAATAGAGAACTTGGAGCATTAGTTTCATTAAATATGTTCACAAGTTTTATTGCAACATTAACTATTATGCTAATAATATTAAATAAATCAAATATTTACTTCAAAAATAAAAAGGAGAATTAAAATGAAAACTTCAAAATTATTTGTTTCGTTAATAGCTTTATTATTGCTATCAAACTTTGCAATTTTTGCTCAAAACTTAACAGCTTTACAAATTGTGGAAAAAGTTTATGATCGCGAAGTTGGTGATGACATGACTTCCGATTTAACAATGACTTTAACAAACTCTGCCAACAGCAAAAGAGTTAGAGAAATTAAACAATTTACCAAAGATATGGGTAAAGTTGAAAAGAAAATTATGTTTTTCCAATCGCCAGCCGACGTTAAAAACACATCTTTTATGAACTGGAGTTATGACGACGACAGTAAAGAAGATGATCAATGGATTTATCTTCCAGCTTTGAAAAAGACCAAAAGAATTTCGAGCGATAGCAAAAGCGACTATTTTATGGGTTCTGATTTTACTTATGACGACCTTGGCGACCGCAAACCAAAACAAGATTTGCATAAAATTCTAAGAGAAGAAAAGCTAAATGGCGAACAATGCTATGTTATTGAAAGTAAACCAATTGACAAAGATTATATGTATTCCAAAACAATTACTTGGATAATTAAAGACAAATGGATTGGCTTAAAAAAAGAGTTTTATGACGAAGATAAAGAATTACTAAAAGAATTAACTGTCGAAAAATATAAAGATATTAAAGGCTTTTTGATAATTACACATTCTGAAATGAAAAATAAACAAAAAGACCATAAAACAATTATGGAACTCAAAAATGTTAAGATAAATTCGGGAATTGAAGACGGAAAATTCACTGAAAGAATTATGACTAAAGGAATTTAAGTTGAAGTATTCAAATTCAATATTGTTAAATTTTGTAAAAAATATGGGAAATATTAGGCAGTTATTACTAATTTTTCTATTAGCTACTAATACTTCCCTTTTTTCTCAAAATGAATTATCAGAAAATAAAAAATATGATTTAACACTTATTTCGGAAGTAAACCAAGGAAATAGTTATTTTACTTTTGGAGGAGGTTTAGGCAATATTGAACCATTAATTTTTGAAGGCAATTTAATTCCCAATTTTGTGATTAGAGATAACAAAGAAGCAAATTTGATTGGTGTTATTACTCCGCAAATAATAATTAGAATGTATAACAAGGAATCACTTCCTGTTCAAACTCCAAGCTATTTGCCTCATATTAGTGTCTATTATAATTTTAGGAATAGCAGTTTTTTGAATAATTTAACACTTTTTGGAAAAATTGCACACCATTCAAATGGTCAACAAGACGATTTTTACTTGGAAAATGGCGACATGAATCTAAATTCTGGAAATTTTTCTACTAATTATTTTGAATTGGGATTTATAAAAACATCAAATATAAATGACTTAAATGCTATAAAATTTTTCAGTTCATCAATCGAAATCCACCCAGAAAGACTTTCAATTGACGAATTAAAAGGAAAATACAGCTTTTACCGATGGAATAATCAGTTTTCGATTTTCAAAATATCTGATGAATCATCACACAGTAAAAGCCAAAAAGCTAAATTTTCGTTAAATGGACAATTTACTTGGCTTTTCGGTGATATTAACGATTGGAATTTTTTCAATTCCAACAGAATAATTGCAAACTTAACTTTTTATTATCACCCAACTTTTCTCGAAGATATTGGATTATTTGTCCAATACTATCACGGTCAAGATTATTATAATATTTACTTTGCTAAAATGAAAGATATTATAAGAATTGGTATTATGACCGACCAATTTCGATTTTAGGATGATTCAGATAATGTAATTAGTTAAGTTTTTTAATAACAAATTTTAGTAGGTAAATAAAATGAAGAAGATAATTTTTATCACAATAATGCTTACATCTATAATATTTTCACAGGATGTTAATTTTTCGGGGTATGTAAGAAATTATTCTGGAATGCTTTTGGGAAATGGAACAAACGATTTTGTGATTCTGCAAAATACTTTTAACCTTAATATTGAAAAAGATTTTACAAATGCTGCTTTCAAAGTAAATCCAATTTTTTATCACGATAATTCAGATAGTTTATCATTCAACTTCCGCGAAGTTTATCTCGATTTATATTTTGACAAATTTGATTTGCGAGTCGGAAAGCAACAAATTGTTTGGGGAAAAGCAGATGGTGTGTTTATAACCGATATTGTTTCTCCAAAAAATTTATTCCAGTTTTTATTGCCCGAGTTTGATGAAATTCGTATTGGCGTTGAAGGTGCAAAGTTTGATTATTACATCGGCGATAACACATTTGAACTCGTTTGGTTGCCAATTTTTACATCAACTGAGTTTGCTAATCCAAATTCTGTTTGGGCTGTAAAACAAGATTTTCCACTAACCCCAACTTTTGATTATTCAAATCAAAATGTGAAAGCATCTTTGAAAAACAGCGAAATTTTTGCAAAATACTCAGCTTTAACTTCGCTAATTGATTTTGAAATTATGGGCGGATACATGTGGGATGACGACCCAACAATGTTTAGTACACTTTCTTCGAATGGTGTTGGGGGAATGAATTTAGTAATTACTCCAGAATATAAACGACTTTCACTCGCTGGTGGAAGTTTTAGCACAACAATTGGTCCATTTGTTTTACGAGGCGAAGGTGCATATTATTTTGGAAAATATTTTAATACTTTAACACCTGATATAAATCAAGGAACAATTAAAAAAGATTACATTCATTATATGGTTGGAACTGATTTTACGGTTTATGATATAAACTTAAGTACACAATTTATTCAAAAAATAATCTTGGATTACGAAACTGTAATAAGACCAACTCCATTATTTAATGATGAATATAGCAATATGGCAACTTTTCTCGCCCGCTATTCCATGTTTAACGAAACATTAGATATTGAACTATTTTCGTATTACGATTTTGAGTTTGACGATTCACTCATAAGACCAAGAGTTTTGTATGACTATACCGATTCAATAAATCTACAATTTGGAGCTAATATTTTTACAGGCTCCGAAGGTCAATTTGGTCAATACGACAAAAATGATATGATTTACGGAAAAATAATCTACAGTTTTTAATAATTACATCATTTCGTAGCACAGATTTGCAATCTGTGTAAAAAAAATGAAATTTCCCAAGCACAGATTTGCAGTCTGTGCTTAACTTAAAAAAAGCAAAAATGTACAATGGAAAAAACAAATAAAGCAATTTTGATTCTTATTTTCATACTATCAATAAACCATTTTTCGATTGCACAAAGCAAAAAAGCAGATGCAATTATTGGAACATGGTTAATGCCAGAAAATACTGGCAAAATTAAAATTTACAAAGAAAATGACCATTTTAATGGAAAAATAATTTGGTTTAAGGAAACTGAGAAGGATGGTTCACCATTAAAAGATAAAAATAATCCTATAGACAGCCTAAAATCACGTACAATTATCGGAACTAATGTAATGGAAAATTTCAAATATAAAGGTAAAAATCTTTGGGATGAAGGAACTTTTTATGCACCTCAAATGGGAAAAGTTACAACTCCAGCATGCAATTTAATAGATAGAAATCATTTAGAAATTGAAATTTCACTCTGGCTTTTTTCCAAAACAATTAAACTGACAAGAATTGAATAATTTTCTAAATAAAATAATGGTAAAGTAAAAATGATAAACAACGGAGTTAACTCATATATTTTAAAATCAAAAATTACTATTTTGCGATGGATGTGGATGAAGTTACTTATAATCATATTTACATCACCAATATTGATTATTGCTCAGAATATACCTACTTCTTTAGATACAAACGATGTAATTACAGATTCATTTACAAAATTTTATTCATCCAAGAACGAAGTTAAAAATCCTTGGTTAGCTACAACAGAAGTTATTGGTTTAAATATTTTAGTTTGGGCAAACAGTAAATATCTTGCTAAAGAAGATTGGGCTGATATTAGCCTTTCAACTGTAAAAAAGAATTTACAAAACGGATTTACTTGGGATGGTGATAGTTTTATTATGAATCAATTTTTTCATCCATTCCATGGAGCAAACTACTATAACTCGGCAAGATCAAATGGTCTAAATTTTTGGGAATCTATTCCTTATGCATTTGGTGGAAGTTTAATGTGGGAATTGTTTATGGAAACAGAACCACCATCTTATAACGATTTTGTTAACACTTCGATAAGTGGTATTACTCTTGGCGAAATTTCAAATAGAATATCAAATTCAATAATTGATGAAAGTACATTCGGTATGGAAAGGATTCTTAGAGAATTGACTTCTTCAATTATTAATCCAATGAATGGTTTCAACCGACTAATACGAGGTGAAATGTGGAAAACTGGAGAAAAGAAACAAAAAACTAACATTCATATTACATTTGCAGCCGGCACTCACAATGTTTTTATAAATAAAAATATTGATAATAATGAACATTATCTTACTCTGCGAGGTAATTTAGATTACGGAAATCAATTTGAAGTTAATAAACACAAAAATCCTTTTGATTTTTTCACAGTACAGGCTGAAGCAAATTTACGAAACGGTGATGATATATGGGCAATTATTGCAAGTGGTGTAATCACTGATTCTAAAATAAAATTGTTCGATTATTCAAATAATATTGTTGGAGTTTACAAAGAAATTGATATTTATTTTAATGATGTTTATAAGTTTTCATCAACAAGTATTTCTACTCAATTGGTAAATACAACTAAACTTTCATCCAACTTAAAAATGCAAAATTATTTCGGTTTATCGCTAATAATAATGGGAGCAACCAACTCTGCTTATGCAAATGAAGTAAATAAAGATTATAACCTTGGACCAGGAATTAGTGGAAAAATTGGTATTAATCTAAAGTTTGATGAAAATGCGTCTATATACATAAACTATAAAGGAAACTGGATTCATACGTTAAGTGGAGCCGAAAGTGACGAGTTTATAGGTTTATTAAACTCAGGATTTAGTTATAATTTATTTTCACAAAGCTATTTAGGAATTGAATATTTAATATATGAGCGTTTTGGAGATTACAAATATTTCCCGAACACGAAAGACTCAAATTCTGCTTTAAGATTTTATATAAAACAAGTGATTTAAAAATTAACATCTGCGAGGATAAAGTGAATAAAAATTTCTTTAGAAAAAGTTTTGCTATCATAGCCTTAATGTTCAGTGCTTTAACTTTAGTTGAAGGAACAAAAGTTCTATTTGGATTTACTCAACAAGATTATTTTGTTTATAAGCCTTTACTAATTTATAATGTAATAATGGGTCTTGTCGGTATTATTGTAAGTATAATTATTTGGTTCAATAAGAAGAATGTAAAAATGTTCCCTTTAATGGTATCTCTTCTCCATTTAACTATTCTAATTGTTGTTGTTTTTAACTATTTAACAATAGGTACGATAGCATTTAATAGTGTAAAAGCAATGATTGTTCGAACATCTATCTGGATTGTAGTTGCTCTAGTTGTTATGGTAACAACCAAATTAAATAATTCTAATCAATAAAAAGAATCAATTAACTTAAGAATATAATTTTATGAATTGTAAAATTTTAGTAATACTATTTGGATTAATGACAGAGGAATTTAAATTTTAATGAATTACTACCTCATTCTCAATCGGTTAATAATATTAAGTTTGGCTCTTACTTTTGAAATTTTAGGTCAGAGTTATAAAAATCCAACTAGTATTACAAAGTCTACAACTTCAAAAGATTCACTGGCACAAAACCAACAAAAAGTATCTATCTCGGCATTACCTTTTGCTTTGTATAGTGAAATTTTTGGCTGGGCTACTGGCGGGTTTGTTGGAATTCAAGGATTATCCCAAGATAATATGTCGCTATACGCTGGTGGGCTAATAAGTACTAACGGAACAAAGTATGGATTTGTTCAATTAAAAGAATTCTATTTGCCATTTTATCCAAGAATTTATATTGCTCCTGACCTTCTTGGTGGATATTTTGGCGTACTAAACGTTTATAAAGATTCTCCTTCTGAACCAGTTTCAGAAGATTCTAAATATCGCGCGGGGAGCAATGAATCAGATAAAAATGATTATCTTGAAGTTAGCGGTTTTGATCAGTGGTATGAACTAAAGTTAAGATATCTTCTTCCAATTGGGCATGGAAAAGACTTAAACTTATTTTCACCTAAATTAGAAAATGGAATTTTAATATCTGGAGAAATGGGTGGAACACACTCTAACCCTTTTTTAAGTGGAAGAACTTTTATTGATATAAAACCTTTTTATAGAAAACGTGTTGCTTTCTCAACAAATGGAATTGAATTTGCATTAACAAGAGAAAATACAGATTATTATGTGAATCCAACACAAGGAAACTTCCAGAAATTTGCTTTTAGAAGGGATTTTGGATGGTTTGATACTATGGCACCGTGGAGTGTTGTTGAAGCAGATCTAAGATGGTACTTACCGCTTCATAAAATTTTTTCTTATAAATATTCTCTGCCAAAAGTATTGGCTTTTGATTTTTGGACAGTGAACACACTTACATGGAATGATTATGATATTGTTGGAACGGATTTATATGGAAATGGTATAAAACAATATCATCGTCCACCACCTTATACAGGTGCTTATCTTGGTGGTAGATATAGGCTTCATGCTTTTTACGAAGGTAGATTCAACGATAAAGCAGCAATTTATTATGGAACAGAATACAGGCAAACAATTGATTGGAATCCATTTGATTTATGGTCGGTTACTGAAAAATTAAATGTCCATTGGCTTCAATTGGCTGCATTTGCAGAAGCTGGTCGTGTTGCACCCGAATGGAACATCTCCACTTTACACACTAATATGAAATGGAGTGCAGGTGGAGGTTTAAGAATTTTTATGAACAACTTAATCTTAAGAGTTGATGGTGCTTTTAGCCAAGAAGGATTTTATACACAAATGTTTGTAGATCATGCTTTTTGATGTTCTATTTATCAGTTTTGTTATAACTTTTTAATCAACTTACTAAAATATTCTCGATATTAAACTGTTGATAAATATAACTGTTAAAATATTGAATCATTTTTTTAAGCAATAATCTTGCTAATAATAGTTAAAAAATAGTTTTATTAAATGTTAAAAATAAATTTTTGAGGTAAACAATGTGTCTTGTTAGTTTAAAAAATGTTGTAAAAGTTTATAATTCTGGAGAAATTCCTGTTCAAGCCTTGAAGGATATTAATATATCGATTCACAAAAAAACGTTTGTTTCGTTTATTGGACCATCTGGGAGTGGTAAATCTACATTGCTCAATCTTATTGGATGTTTAGATAAACCAACAGAAGGAAAAGTATTTGTTAATAATGTTGATATTGGAATGTTAGACCGCACTGAAAGTGCAAAATTTAGAGGTAAAACTATCGGTTTTGTATTTCAAAATTTCAACCTAATTCCAGTTCTTACTGTATTTGAGAATGTTGAATATCCCTTGTTAATGCTTGAAAATCTTTCTGTTTTAGAACGGAAAGACAGAGTGCTTCATTTGCTAGAAAAAGTTGGTATGGCTGACCAAATGAAAAAATTTCCAAATCAAATTTCTGGTGGACAAAAACAAAGAGTTGCCGTTGCGCGAGCTTTAGTAACTAATCCACAAATTGTACTTGCAGATGAACCAACTGCAAATTTAGACCACTCAACAGCATTCAAAGTTTTAAATATTATGCACGAAATGACTAATGAATTTGAAACAACTTTTATTTTTTCTACTCACGACCCCAAAATTGTTGGTGAAGCAGAGGTAGTTTATACTTTAGAAGATGGCACAATAATTAGTTCGGAAAATAAAAAGGAAGTGATAAAATGAAAAATCTAATAACAATTGCTTTTAGAAATTTATTTAGAAACAAAAGAAGAACAATTCTTACTTCATCTCTAATTACATTTGGAGTAACTCTTGTAATTGTGTTTGGTGGATTAGCAATTTCATTTAAATCACAAATGATTGGCATTTTGACAAATACAGCAATGGGTGAAATGCAAATTCACAGCAAAGGTTATGTTGAATCAATTGATAACTTACCATTAAACATTACACTTTCTGAAACTGAATTGTCAAATATTGAGAAAGAATTGAAAAATATTCCAGAAATTGTTTCATATAGTCCCCGTATAAAATTTGGAGCTATGATTAGTAACTATGCACAAACTTCCAACATCCGAATAAGTGCTGTAAATCCCAAAATGGAAAATAGGACTGTAACAGAATTTGTTAAAAGAATTAAAGGCAAAATTAAAAATCCAGATCAGTTTCTTTCACCTGGTGAAATTTTAGTCCCAGAAAATTTGATGCAAGGTCTTTCATTAAAAATTGGGGATGAAGTTGTAATAGTGGCAACAAATAAAGAAGGTTCGGTAAATGCAGTAACATTGCGAATTGTAGCAATGACCGATAATGTGTTTGGGCCTTCTGGTAAAGATGGATATATCCACATTGAAGATGCAGTAACCCTTCTAAGAATGGATAAACCAGAAATAGTTGAAATTGCTATTCATATCCAAGATTATGATCAACTAAATAGCGTATATAAACTTTTAAATACCGATAGTATTACTGAAAAATCAAAAGTTGAAGTACATACGTGGGAACAACTTTCTCCATTTGCAAGCATTGCACGAATTGTTGACCTTTTAATCTTAGTTGTTAAATTTATTTTGGTTTCAATTGTGCTTGTAAGCATTCTTAATATAATGACAATGTCTGTTTATGAACGTATTAGCGAAATTGGCACTATTGCAGCAATTGGAACACCGCCTCGTCGTATTCTTTCACTTTTTCTTATTGAAGGATTTGCAATGGGTTTGGTTAGCACTTTTGTTGGAATTATTATTGGGCTTGGAGCTTTGTGGATAATGAATTTAACAAAAATTGATTTCACTTTTGGAAATATGAACATTTCACTTTCTCCAAGTATTCCAGTTATAGAAGTTGTAATTGTGGCAATTATTGTTTTGATAGTTTCCTTATTGGCGGGATTTCAACCAGCTTATAAAGCCTCAAAAATGGAACCAGTTGATGCTTTGGGTCATAAATAAGGATAAAAATAATATATTCTTAAAAATTTAGTAATATTTTGGAGAATCAATAACAAATTGTAATAATACTCAAATGAAAATGGAATGTTACAACATTTGGGATGCCTAATTTTGAAGAATTTTGGAATAATTGAATGCTAAGTAGCCTAACTATTCTCAAAAATATTAGTATAAATAAAAAAAAAGTTTGATTGTAAATAAAAAAATAATTTAATATATGTTTATCCATTAAAGAAAGGAATAATATGAAAAATATATTGTTGTTGCTCATTACCCTTATGTTTTCAATAGTTATAACTGCACAAGATGCGAACAAACTCTTAAAAGAAGTAGATGATAATTTAATGCCCGATTCATACGAATCAATTCGTAAGCTTATTAACGAAGAGCCAGACGGTTCAAAAAAAGAATTCACTTTTTATACCATTAAGAAAGGCAAAGACAAAATAGCCATGTTATATCTTGCTCCTGCAAGCGAAAAAGGACGTTCTACTTTAAGAATTGGAGAAAATATGTGGCTTTATATTCCAAGTGCCAATAAACCAATTCGTATTACAAGTCTTCAGTCTGTTGTCGGTGGTGTTTTTAATAATGCCGATATTATGCAATTAGAATATTCATCAGAGTACGATGCAACGTATCTAAAAGGAACTGATTCTGAATATATTCTTGACCTAAAAGCAAAAAACAAAACGGTTTCTTATGACAGATTAAAAATGTGGATAACAAAAGACAAGAAAATTCTTCGAAAAGTAGAGGCATATTCTGCAACTAAAATGCTTATTAAAACTCTTGAATTTAAAGAAGATAAAAATTTTGGTGCTGGACTAACTCGACCCGCAGTTATTGAAACTTATAGCCCATTATATAAAGGTTTTCGTTCTCTAATGATTTATCAAACAATAAAGAAGAAAAATTTTCCTGATGAAGTATTTACACAAAATTATATGGGAAAATTAGGGGAATTAAGAAAATGATGTTTACCCAATATCTATTAATTATTTTAGTATTTTTTTCAACCTCAATTTTATTTGCTCAAGAAAATGAATATTCCTCTTTTGAAGGTGAAACGGAAAACAAACTTGAATGGAGCGGAAATCTTGACGCTAAATACTCCATTTATAATATGGATAAAAGTTCTTCCCTATTCAAACTCCAATTTTTAAAGAATTTACCCACTTCATCATCACTTTCTCAATACAAAATTGAACCATATTTAAATGCGGAATTTAAATCCAGTGAATACGGATTTACATTAAAAACTCATGCAACTTATTATAACGACGATAATTCGAGCTTTGATTTGTTTGAAGGTTTTGCAAATTACAATCCATCATTTAATACAAGTCTGCAAGCAGGTAAAAAAGTTTATAGTTGGGGAAAAGGATATGCGTTTAATCCTGTTGGATTCGTAAATCCAATTAAAGATCCAGAAAATCCGGAACTTGCCCAAGCTGGATTATTATCGGCAAATGTTGAGTATATTAAAAGTTTTTCAACCGATAATTTTCAAAACTTTTCTTTCCTCGCAGTTTTAATTCCAACAAATAACGTTTTTGGAACAAATTTTGTAGAAGTTCAGAATACTGATATTGCAGTAAAAACTTCTTTTTTAATATACGATACCGATATTGATTTCCTGTTATATTATAGTAACGTAAAGCCAAAGCAATTTGGTTTTGATTTTGCAAGAAACATTAAGGAAAACATAGAAATTCATGGTGAAATAAGTTTAAACCAAAATGCTGAAAAATTTACAATTGAGAATAACTTATTAACAAGTAAATTTTCCAACAATTATTCTTTCCTTCTCGGTTTTAGATATTTGGACAAATCAAATACAACTCTCATTGCAGAATATTACAAAAATGGAAATGGTTTAAGTAAAAATGAATTTGTCAAATACATAGAATATTTGAATAATGGAGCAAACTCTTCCAATCTACTTGTTGCTCAACAAACATTATTTACAAGCCAATCATATTTTAAAGGTACAACTTTAATGCAAGACTACCTATATGTGAAAATATCACATCCAGAACCATTTGATTGGCTCTATTTCACACCTTCTATTTACACAATATTCAATATTGCAGATAATAGTTTGTTGCTGTCTTTTCAATTAAGTTATAAACCCATTAACAACACTGAATTTATTTTTTGGACTTCTCTATTTGAAGGCAAAGGAGGAACAGAATACGCTGAAAAACAAGTGAAAAATAGGGCAGAAATTTGGATGAGAGCTTTTTTTTAATGACATGATTTTTGCAAATATTTTTAATTATCCTTAATCTTAATTATTTTTGCTTTCATTTATAAAAGGTTACTTATGGAAAAGATAACTCTTAACGATTATATAAGTAGAATTCCAAAAGCGGAATTACATTTGCACATTGAAGGTACTTTTGAACCCGAATTGATGTTCAAAATTGCTGAAAGAAATAAAATAAAGATTGATTACAATTCGGTTGAAGATTTGCGAGCTGCGTATAATTTCAACAATCTTCAAGAATTTCTTAATATTTACTACACTGGCGCTAAAGTTTTAATAACTGAACAAGATTTTTACGATTTAACTTGGGCTTATCTCGAAAAAGCGAATAAAGATAACGTAATTCACACAGAAATAATGTTTGACCCACAAACTCACACAACGAGAGGAGTTGCGTTTGATACCGTAATTAACGGAATTCACTCGGCATTAAAGGATGCAGAAACTAAATTTGGAATTAGCTCAAAGTTAATAATGTCAATTCTTCGACATTTACCTCAAGATGAGGCTTTTGAAACATACGAAAGCTATTTTAATCACAAAGATAAAATTGACATTTTAGGTTTAGATTCATCCGAAGTTGGAAATCCACCAACAAAATTTGCCGAAATTTATAGCAAAGGATTTAATGACGGATTAAAACTAACTGCTCACGCTGGTGAAGAAGGTCCATCGGATTATGTTTGGGAAGCCTTGGATGTTCTAAAAGTACATAGAATTGACCACGGAAATCGTTCGCTTGACGACCCCAAATTAGTTGAAAGAATTGTAAATGAACAAATTGCATTAACCGTTTGTCCCCTTTCCAACCTAAAATTGAAAGTTGTGGATAATCTTAAAAATCATACACTAAGAACAATGCTTGAGCATGGAATAAGAGCAACAATAAACTCGGATGACCCTGCATATTTTGGTGGTTATATAAATGATAACTTTATTCAAATTGCAAACGCTTTGCAACTTTCAAAACAAGATATAAATAAGCTTGTTAAAAATTCGTTTGACGCAAGTTTTGCTGATAATAAACGTAAAAATGAAATGCTTGCTAAATTGAATGAATTTATAGCGTAATTTTTCAAATATTCCTCATGAATTTGTATTTGGTTCTAAGTTTTGGAAAAAAGTATAATTTAAAGCAAAATGTAGCTTTTTATTGAATTTATCTACACTTCTCAATTGCAATTACTTACCAAAAAGAATATTTTTTGACATAAAAAATATGAGGTAAAAATGAATGCAATAGAAATAATTAGAGAAGTTCCTAAAGTGTTACTTCACGACCATTTAGACGGCGGATTACGTCCCGAAACAATAATTGAATTGGCGGAAAAAATTGGATATAAAAAACTTCCAACAAAAGACCCAAAAGAATTAGCCGATTGGTTTTTCCGAGGTGCCAATAAAGGAAATTTAGTCGAGTTTTTACAAGGATTTGAACACACAATTGCGGTAATGCAATCAAAAGAAAATCTTGAGCGAATTGCTTACGAAATGATTGAAGATATGCACAAAGACGGCGTTGTTTATGTTGAAACGCGATTTGCTCCAGTTTTGCACATTGGAAATGGACTTTATTATGACGATGTTATGGAAGCGGTTCTTGACGGTTTGGAACGTGGCAAAAAAGAATTTGGTGTTGGATATGGAGTTATACTTTGCTCACTTCGAAATATGACAAATTCGCTTGAAATTGCAGAACTTGCGGTTAATTTTAAAGATAAAGGCGTTGTAGGATTTGATCTTGCGGGCGAAGAAGGCGGATATCCACCCAAAAATCACTTGGAAGCATTCCAATTTATTATGCGCGAAAACTTTAATATAACAATCCACGCTGGCGAAGCTTTTGGAAAAGAATCAATTTGGCAAGCAATACAAATTTGTGGCTCGCACCGAATTGGTCACGCAACTCGTTTAAAAGAAGATATTGTATATGATGCAAATGGTGACATTTTAAAACTTGGCGATTTAGCACAATATATTTTGGATAAACGCGTTCCACTTGAAATTTGTTTGAATAGCAATGTTCACACCGGAGCAATTGATAAAATTGAAAATCACCCATTCAAAAAGTTATACGATGCCAAATTTAGAGTATTTTTGAATACTGACGATAGACTTATGAGTAATATAACTTTAACAGATGAGTATTTAACAGCTACCGAAAAGTTTGGAATTACTCTTGACGACATTGAAAAACTTAATATTAACGCAATGAAATCGGCATTTACAAATCACTACGAAAAATTAGAATATATTTATAATGTAATTAAACCAGGTTATCAAAAAATGAGAGATAAATTGTTATCTCTAAGAGCTTAAAAAGGATTTTTACGAATGAAACAATTATTTAAAAATTACACTTACGATTTTGACAAAAATGAGGCTAAAATAATAACAAGTTTTTGCAAACAAGCAATTAAACAAATGAGTTCCAATCAAGATTTTTATAGAGATATAAATGCTTTTGAATCAATTTTGGATAAAATTGCTACTAATGCTTCTGAAGTAAAACTTACTAAGGATGAAAAAACACGTTTAGTGCATCAACTAACCGAAAATAGAAAACAGCTAAAAATTACTATGGATAAAGTTGGATTTTTCAAAAAGTGGTTTTACAAAGCTATGTTTAATCAATATAATGCTTTAATTGAAACACATTTTTCGGATTAAGAAAAAATGATTAGCCGCTAATACGCGAATGAAATTCTAAGATAATCCATTCGCGAATAAATTTTTGGAAAATCCATTCGCGAATTCGCGGCTAACAAATTATAAATATTAATTGGTAATAAAATGATAAAAAATATTGAAGCTCCAAAAGGAACTGAATTAACTTGTAAAGGCTGGATTCAAGAAGCCGCAATGCGAATGCTTATGAACAATTTGAATCCCGAAGTTGCCGAAGACCCCGATAATTTAATTGTCTATGGCGGAAGTGGCAAAGCAGCACGAAATTGGGAATCATACTCTGCAATAATTGAAACCCTCAAAAATCTCGAAAACGATGAAACTCTGCTTGTGCAATCTGGAAAGCCAGTTGCAGTTTTTAGAACACATGAAAATGCTCCACGCGTTATAATTTCGAACTCAATGCTTGTCCCCGATTGGGCAAATTGGGAAGATTTTCGCAAACTTGAAGCAAAAGGACTTACAATGTACGGTCAAATGACTGCTGGAAGTTGGATTTACATTGGAAGTCAAGGAATTGTTCAAGGCACTTATGAAACATTTGCCGAATGTGCTAATCAGCATTTTAATGGAACTTTGGCTGGAAAATTTTTATTAACCGCTGGTCTTGGAGGAATGGGTGGCGCACAACCACTTGCTGCAACTATGAACGGTGCCTCTTGTCTTGGAATTGATGTTGACAGAGCGAGAATCCAAAAAAGGATTGACACTGGTTACGTTGATGTTATAACCGAAAATTTGGACGAAGCGCTTGAGTTAGTTCTAAAAGCAAAAGATGAAAAGCGTGCGCTTTCGGTTGGATTAGTTGGAAATGCTGGCGAAATACTTCCACAAATTTTGGAAAGAAATATTTTACCAGATGTTGTAACAGATCAAACTTCCGCTCACGATATGCTTCAAGGATACGTTCCTATGGGAATGAGTTTTGAAGAAGCCATCACTCTTAGAAAAAATAATCCTGATGAATACATAAAGCAAGCGAGAGCAACCGTTGTTACACACGTAAAAGCAATGCTGGAGTTTCAAAAACGTGGTTCAGTTGTTTTTGATTACGGTAACAACATACGTGGCGAAGCAAAAGAAAATGGAGTTGCAAATGCTTTCGATTTTCCAGGCTTTGTTCCCGCTTATATTCGTCCTTTATTTAATGATGGAAAAGGACCTTTCCGCTGGGCTGCTCTTTCGGGCGACCCAGATGACATTTTCACAACAGATAAAGCTGTTATGGAAGCATTTCCAAATGACAAAGCTCTTATTCGTTGGATAAAATTGGCACAAGAAAAAATCCATTTTCAAGGAATGCCGACTCGTATTTGCTGGTTAGGTTATGGCGACCGAGCAAAACTTGGAAAAATATTTAATCAACTTGTCGCCGATGGAAAAGTTAAAGCTCCAATAGTAATTGGTCGAGACCATTTAGATTGCGGCTCAGTAGCCTCACCTTATCGCGAAACAGAAGCAATGAAAGACGGAAGCGATGCAATTGCAGATTGGCCCATACTAAATGCTTTGTTAAACACAATTGGCGGTGCAAGTTGGGTTTCTGTTCATCACGGTGGCGGTGTAGGAATTGGAAAATCAATTCATGCTGGAATGGTAATTGTCGCCGATGGAACAAAGGAAGCCGAAATTCGTTTAGACAGAGTGCTTACTTACGACCCTGGAATGGGAATTGTCCGCCATGCAGATGCTGGCTACGAAAGAGCAATAAACAATGCAAAAGAGAAAGGAATTAAAATTCCAATGATGAAATAATATTCACTTTTTGTGATTAAAATGGCTTATTGAGAAAAATATCTTTAACATAATGTTATTTAGAACAAATGTTTTATAGCTGAATTGCTAAACTAATGATTGTTAAATTGTTTTATTGTTAAACTATTTCAAGCAATAAAACAATTGAGCAATTAAACAATTTAGTATTTTTCTATATTCATAAGCGTGTTGATAAATTTTATTAAATAATTATTTGAGGTAACCTATGAAAGTATTAGTAGCAACCGATAAGCCATTTGCAAAAATAGCTGTCGATGGAATTAAAGAAGTAATTGAAAACGCTGGATTTGAATTAGTATTATTGGAAAAATATACTAGCCAATCTCAGTTAATTGAAGCAGTTGCCGATGTTGACGCAATGATAATCCGAAGCGATTTAGCAACGAAAGAAGTAATTGACGCAGCAAATAATCTTAAAATTATTGTTCGAGCCGGTGCTGGTTACGATAATATAGATTTAGTTGCAGCAACCGAAAAAGGAGTTGTAGCAATGAATACTCCAGGACAAAATTCAAATGCAGTTGCAGAATTAGCTCTTGGAATGATGGTTTATGCTGCTCGCGGAATGTTTAATGGCAAATCTGGTTCAGAGTTAAAAGGCAAAACTCTTGGAATTCACGCCTATGGAAATGTTGGTAAATTAGTTGGAGTTATTGCAAAAGGCTTTGGAATGAAAATAGCCGCATTTGATCCATTTGTTTCTGCAGATATTATTGAAGCTGATGGCGTAAAAGTTTATAATTCAGTCGAAGAACTTTATTCAAATTGCGAATATATCTCGTTACACATTCCAGCAAACGACAAAACCAAAAACTCAATCAATTATGAACTTTTGAACAAAATGCCAAAAGGTGCAACTCTTGTAAACACAGCTCGTAAAGAAGTTGTTAATGAAGCTGATTTAGTTAAATTAATGGCAGAAAGAAACGATTTCAAATACATTTCCGATATTGCTCCAAATAATGCAGATGAGCTTTTAAATAGCTTTGCTGGAAGAGTTTACTTTACTCCAAAGAAAATGGGTGCTCAAACCGAAGAAGCAAACATAAACGCTGGAATTGCAGCAGCAAATCAAATTGTAAATTTCCTAAAAAATGGAGATACAACTTTTAAAGTAAATTAATTACTTTTAGGGGATGTTCTAAAAAACATCCCCAAATTTTTGGATGGAAAATGAAATATTTATTGATATTATTTGTAACGTTTTCGCAAATTTGTTTTACAAACCTTATTAAATCACTGCTTTTAAAATAAAATAACGAAATTGCTTTTTATTTTTTTAAATAATTAGAATGCTTTAATATGAATATTTCGGAATTGTTATGAAGAATGAAATTATTTTATATCGTCCAAATGAGTTAAGCGAACATATTGAAGTTAAGCTCGAAGATGATACTGTTTGGCTCAATAAAGAACAGATTAGTGTTCTATTTGGGCGAGCTAGAACTGTGATAAGCAGACACATAAATAATATTTTTAATGAAGGAGAACTGCAAAAAGAAGTGGTATGTGCATTTTTTGCACTAACCACTCAACACGGAGCTATCAAAGGCAAAACACAAACAATCCAAGTTGAGCACTTCAACCTCGATGTTATCATATCAGTTGGTTATCGGGTAAAATCAAATCAAGGAACAAAATTTCGTACTTGGGCAAATAAAATATTGAAAGATTATTTGCTTAAAGGCTATGCCATCAACAACCGAATGAACCGTATTGAGGACAATGTATATGATTTAACAAATAAAGTGAACGAAATTGAATTGCAAATAAACACCCACCTTATTCCCACACAAGGCGTTTTCTTTGATGGACAAGTGTTTGATGCCTATGAACTTGCTTCCAAAATTATTCGCTCGGCGAAAAATAGTATTGTTTTAATTGATAATTTTATCGATGAAAATACTCTTACGCATCTTACTAAAAAGAATAAGAAAGTAAATGTTAAAATTCTTACTAAAACTGTTAATAAACGAACTAATTTGGATATTGAAAAAGCAAATGAGCAATATGGCGGATTTATTATTAAACAATTTACAAAAAGCCACGACCGATTTATGATTATCGACAATAAAGAAGTTTACCATTTAGGTGCTTCTTTAAAGGATTTGGGCAAAAAGTGGTTCGCTTTTGCTAAATTAGATAAAAATTCTGTAAGTAATATTTTATGTTCTATTTTTGGATTATTATGAAAAATATCTAAACTAAGATTATTTCATTTGCGAAGGTAATTTTATAAATAAATTGGATTATTTAAAAAGTAAAAAGCCTTGTAAAGTATTATTTTACAAGGCTTTATTGTGGGGGTACATGGATTCGAACCAAGGACCTTCTGCTTGTAAGGCAGACGCTCTAACCAACTGAGCTACACCCCCGTTGGGTCATTCAATATTTGAATAATTTCGACTCCAAAGATAAATTATATTTCTACTTTTTACAAGTCAATTTTATTTTTTTTCTTAAATATTTGTTATTCGTACCGTAATGCCTCAATTGGGTCTAAATTTGCAGCTTTATATGCTGGATATGTTCCAAAAAGCACTCCAATTAAAACACAAAGGAACACACCCACAAAAATCCAATCAAAAGGAATAACGGCGGTTGCATTCATAAGTGAGCCAACAAGATTTCCGACAATAACACCAAGAATAATTCCTATAATGCCACCTAAAAGCGACAAAGTTACTGCTTCTGTTAAAAATTGGACTAAAATATTTCTACTTTTAGCGCCAATTGATTTTCTAATTCCAATTTCGCGTGTTCTTTCGGTTACGGAAACTAACATAATATTCATAATTCCAACACCGGCTGCTAACAATGCTATTGCTGCAATTACAAAAGCACCAATTCTAACTCCAGCGGTTATGTCGTTAATTTGTTGCAAGGTGTTTTCGTTTGAACGTATTTCAAAATTGCTTACTTCACCTGCTGGAACTTTTCTAATTGTTCTAAAATATCCTTCAGTAGTTTCCATTAAGTCTTGATATGAATCTTTTTCGTAAGCTTGCACGGTAATATTAACGCTTCGTCTATTTCCAAAAAAAGATTCCCATGTTGAAACTGGCATTACGGCATAATTATCCTGGCTTTGACCAAAAATGGCTCCTTGGCTTTCCAAAACACCTAAAACGACTAATTTATGACCATCAACTTTAACTTCTTGCCCAATTGGATCGGAGTTTGGAAACAAAACATTAACGATATCTTTTCCTAAAATTATTGATCGAGAAGCACTTTCAACATCGCGTTGATTAAATTCTCGTCCATCTTCAATAGTCCAATTATTATTTGGGAAGGCTCCTGGTGTGCAACCACAAACTTGTATATTAGGATTTGTTTCTTTATTTCCGAACTTAATTATTTGACCAAACATCCATTGCTCGGCAGCAACATAAAGAGCTTTGCCATCAAGTTTATCTTCTAATCGGTAATATTCTTCCATGGTTAAATCAGGTCTATTTCTTAAAAGAGCTCGTTCCTCGGCACTTCCAGTTTGCACTGAGGGCCATTTTTGTAGTTGGAATGTGTTTTTTCCAAGAGCTGAAACACCTTGTTCAATACTTGTTTGAAGCATTGCTATTATTGTGCTAATTGAGATAATTGAAAAAATTCCAACTATAATTCCAAGCATAGTAAGGCTTGACCTCAATTTATTTATTTTTATCGAATTTAATGCAATTTTAATAATTTCAATTAACTTCATTTTATTTCTCCAAAATTTACTTTAGACAAGGGATTTAAGACAAAAGATTTAGGCTGTATTATCATAAACACTTAAAATAGTATTTTAATATACTTTGTTTCTAAAATCTTAAATTTTCGTCTCAAATCTATAATCTTTCTTTTACTCATATCTTAATGCATCAACTGGATCTAACTTTGCAGCTGTGTATGCAGGAGCTAATCCAGAAAGCACTCCAGTTATTAGCGAAATTGTTACTGCAAGTATTACCGCATCAATATCAACTGTAACTGGAAAATCGAATTGAGCAATAACCATACTTCCAATAATTGCTACACCCAAACCAATCATTCCACCAATTAGACAAATAATTGCGGATTCGGATATAAACTGTCCAAGAATTGTTCGTCTTGTTGCACCAATTGCCTTTCTAATTCCTATTTCGCGTGTTCTTTCTTTTACTGATACAAACATTATATTCATAATTCCGATAGCACCAACAAAAAGTGCAAGACCAGTAATTAACAATCCAGCAATTTGAATAACACCTATAGTTTCGTTAATATTTGTCAACAATCCTTCTTGTTGATTGATTGAAAAATCGTTTTTCTCGTCATATCTAAGTCCACGAACTCTTCTCATAATTCCCAATGCTTCTTCTTTTGTGGCTTCAACCATTGTGCTGTTTTGGGCTCTAACGTTTATAGTTATTCCATCCGAATGACGGCTAACAAAGTATTTGAATATATTTTGAATTGGAACATAAACTTGGTTATCTGGATTCCAATTTCCCATAACCCAACTTCCCTGCTCTTCCAAAACGCCAACTACTTTAAATCTATTTCCACCTATTTTAATATATTGGTTCATTGCTCCGCCTTGTGGAAAGAGCTTTTTAGAAACTTCGCTACCGAGAACAACTACGCTTCTTCCACCATTGCTTTCCAATTCAGTGAAAAAACGACCTTCGTCAAAAGATAAATTTGTGGTGTTTATGTAATTATGGTCACTTCCTGTAATATTTACAAACTGAACTGAACGTTCCTCAAATTTAATAGTTCTTTGAGAATTTGCGCTTGGTGAAACAGAAGCTGGTAGTTTGGCAATATCTTTATACGCTTCAAAATCTTCCATAGTAATGTGCTTGCGGTTTCTCATTTCCCAAAAAGGAATGTCGTTATCAAACCAAGCCCATTTATCAATATAAAGATTATCAGAGCCAAGTGACGCAACACCTTGTTGAAATGATTGGTCAATTCCTTTAATTGCAGTTGACATAAGCACAACTGAAGCAACGCCAATGATAATTCCAAGAGTTGTAAGCACCGATCTTGCTTTATTTGCTCTAATTGCTTTTAAAGAAATAAGCAATCCTTCTTTTATTTCAAACAATAAATTTTTCATTTAAAAACCCGTTTATTTTGATTTAATCAAACTGGAATATATCTATTAACTACTTCTTCATCGCGTTCTATTAATCCATCTCTTAAGCGAATGATTCTAGCTGCATGTTCGGCAATATATTCTTCGTGAGTTACAAGAATTATTGTATTGCCAGCTTCATGAATTTGGTGGAACAAACGCATAATATCTTCGCCAGTTTTTGTATCAAGATTACCAGTCGGTTCATCTGCCAAAATAATTGAAGGATTTGTTACTAAAGCACGAGCAACAGCAACTCTTTGTCTCTGTCCACCAGAAAGTTCATTTGGTTTGTGATTCATTCTATCTTTAAGACCAACATTCTCAAGTGCAGCTTCAGCACGCTCTCTTCTTTCTTGAGAAGAAACGCCAGCATAAATAAGTGGCAATTCAACATTATGGAGTGCATCTGAGCGAGCTAAAAGGTTAAATGTTTGAAAAACAAATCCAATTTGTCTATTTCTGATTGACGCAAGTTCATTATCATTCATTTGACTTACATTTTCACCAGCAAAATCATATAATCCTCTTGTTGGAGTATCTAAGCAACCAAGAATGTTCATTAAAGTTGATTTTCCAGAACCAGACGGACCCATAATAGCAACATATTCATTTTTATTTATTTTTAATGAAACATCAACAAGAGCTCTAACTTCTTCGCTTCCTACTTGATATATTTTAGCTATATGTTCAATATTTATAATATTCATATTTTATTTACCTAATTAGATTTAAGATATTAGAATTGAGATTATTTATTATTCCCAATTCTAAACTTACTCTGTTATTGTTAACTAATTATTTTCCGTTTTCTCATTTTTTTTATCATCTTTAGCCGATTTTTTGTCGTCTTTTTTAGGTGCAATCACTTTTGTATCGTGTTCTAATTCTTTAGAAATTGCTCTATAAGGACCACTAACAACTTCTTCACCACCAGATAAACCAGATTTAATTTCAATGTAAGTATCATCGCTAATTCCAGTTTCAACTTTTACTTTTTTAACTTGATTGCCTTCTAACAAAAATACAACTTCTTCAGGTTTCTCTCTTTTTCCATTTTTTACTTGTGGTTTGGGTTCGTCGCCTTCACCTTCTTCACTTTCTTTAACAACTGCATTTTTCATTCTTGCAGTAACGCTTTGTATTGGAACAGAGACTACACCATATTTTGTATCAGTTTGAATATCTGCATCGCAGGACATACCAGGTCTAATACTTTCATCTGGAGAAATTAAGCTAATTCTAACTTCAAAATTAACAACTTCATCTTGCGTTCCAAGTCCAGTAGTTTGAGCACTATTTCCAATTTGAGAAACAAGAGCTTTAAATTTTTTGTCGCCAAAAGCATCAATTTCAATATTTGTAGTATCACCAAGTGAAATTAAAACAACATCATTTTCATCAACTTCAACGCGAGCTTCCATTTTTCCTAAATCAGCTACAGTCATTAAATGCGTACCTTGGCTGAACGAACTTCCAAGTACACGTTCACTTAATTCAACATTTAACGCAGTAATTCTACCATTTATTGGTGAATAAATTACTGTTTTATCAAGCTGTTCTTGAGCATCGTTCAAACTTGCTTCTGCTTGTTTTACAGATGCTTGTTGCGATTCTAACTGACCAACACTTTGTAAATAGTTTGCTTTAGCTGCTTCAAGTTCTTGATCACTTGCAAGTTTTTTTGCATATAAACCTTTAACACGACCGTAATCCGATTCAACTTTTTCTAAATTTGCTTTGCTAACTTTTAACATAGCTTGTGTTGATTGAAGACTTGCTTTTGCTCTATCACGTTGAGCTGTGTATTGTTCAGGCTTAATTCTTATAAGTAATTGACCTTTTTTAACAATATCGCCTTCTTCAACTGGTAATTCAACAACTTCGCCAGTTACTTCTGGTCTTAGTTCAACTTGATATTCTGGATAAATCTTTCCAGTTGCTGAAACTATTTGTGTTATATTTCTTTTTTCAACTTTTTCTGTTTGAACAGAAGTAATTTTCTCATTATCGCTATTTGTTATCACTACAACTACAAGAATGACTATAATTAACGCAATTGCTCCAAAAATCATATATTTCTTTTTAGAGTTCTTTTTTCCAAGCTTACCCATTATTAATCTCCTTAATACCGTTATTCAATTTTTATTTAATTATTATTTTCTGATTGTTTTTCATAATCTGTGTAATTTAACTTTCCAATACTGTTAAGAAGTGCTTGTCGCACACTATGAAAATTAAATTCTGCATCTATTTTAAGACTTAATGCGTTTTGATAATCTCTATCCGATTGCAAAACATCAAGGAAAGTTCCTGAACCAAGACTATATCTTTCATATTGTACACGTCTATTTTCTCCAGCAGAAATTACTGTTTTTGTTGAAACTTCTAACGCTTTTGAAACAGCTTGAAAATCCAAATATCCTTGTTTAATGTCTATTTTAATTTGTCTTTCAAGAGCAATTAAATCTTCTTGAGCACTTAGTTCTTTAACTTTAGCAAATTGAACAGATGTTTCTGTGTTAAAATTTGAAAATATTGGAATGTTAAGACTTAAACTAACGCCCCATGATTTTCTATTAAATAGTTCATCAACCGCCAAAGCATTTGTTGAAAGGCTATATCCACCAGTTAAACTTGGCCAAAAACCACTTTGAGCCATGGTAATTCCATCTTTTGCGCTTAGCAAAGTTTTTTGTTGACCCAAATAATCAGTTCTGTTTTTTAAAGCGACTTCAACCATTTTGGAAATTTCATCAAAATCGGATGAGAAAGATCCAATATTTGTATCAGTTATGGCTTCAATTTTACTTACAAAATTATAATCGCTTAACACATCTAAAGCCAAATAGTTAATTAATGTATTTTTTGCTGCATCAACACTATTTTGAGCTCTAATCATCTCAACTTCGGCACTTCCAGTTTGTACTTGTTGAGCATATAAATCAGCAACAGCAACAGAACCGAGTTTATTTCTTTCAGTAATTGTCTCAAGCAACTTATTATTATATTTAAAATTTTCTTCCTTAACTTTTAATAGAGCTTCGGTTTTAAGAATTGTGTAATAATGTATAGTTGTTAATTGAACAACATCCTTTTTATATTTATCAATATTTAATTTAGCTGCATCATAATTATTTTCGGATGACGAAATGTTTGCATAATTTGATAATCCATCAAACAAAGTAACTGAACCACCAGCACTAACAGAATAATTACGTGAATCAGTTGAAGTTGCTGGAACAACAATAGGATTTCCCAAATAATCAAGTTGTGAACCACCACTATCTTCAATTTTACTCCAACTCCAACCACCATTAACACCAAAGGATGGTAGCAATTTTCCATAAGCAGATTTTACTGAAGCTTTACTGCTTTCCAAATTATATTTTGCCTTAACCAATGCACTATTTTTTTGAAGTGCTATTTGAATTGCTTTTTCAATTGTTAAATCAGTTTGCGAAAAAGATACTGTAGTAATAAAGAGTGTCAATATTAGTATCATTAGTTTTTTCATAATGTCTCCATTAGTCATTAAATATTTTATATATAGTTGTTTTGACGATAGTAATTTGGAAAAGTTACAAATAATATCTTCCTAAACTTAATATTTTATAAAGATAGTTGGTGAATTAAAATTAAGGAAATTTCAAGATTGTAAAAAATATTAGATGCTATATCTGTTTTTCAAAAATATTATTGCATTTTAAGCTGTTTTTTGATATTTCGACAATAATATTCTTTTATAGTTGTTTTTTTTAATTTTATAAATTATTTTTCTATAAACAATCTTTTATAGGAGAAAACAAATGAAAAAAGCACTCTTTGTACTTAGTTTCTTGCTCACAATTTCTGTTGTTTCAGCACAGGAAACAAAAGTAAATGGACACAAAGATAATGTAGTTGGCCCTTTTAACACCCCGCAAGAAGTTACAAAAGCTTGTTTAGAGTGTCATGAAGAAGCAGGAAATCAAATTTTAGAATCACGTCACTGGAATTGGGCAGAAGCTCCAAGTAAAGTTAAAGACGGTGTTGCAAATCTTGGAAAGAAAAATTTAATCAACAATTATTGTGTTGCAATACCATCTAACTGGGCACGTTGTACTAGTTGCCATATTGGTTATGGTTGGAAAGATGCTAATTTTGATTTCAAAAATAAAGAAAATATTGACTGCTTGGTTTGCCACGATCAAACTGGAAATTATACTAAAACTCCAACAGCAGCTGGAATGCCAGATGCAAAAGTAAATTTGCTTGATGTTGCACAAAATGTTGGTAAAACTAACCGTCAAAATTGTGGAAACTGCCATTTTTATGGTGGTGGCGATGAAGCTGTAAAACATGGTGATATGGATGGAAGTTTATTAAATCCAACAGCCGATTTTGATGTTCACATGGGCGGTAAAAACTTTACTTGCTCAGAATGCCATAAATCTGAAAATCATTCTATTTCTGGCAGAAGCCATGGTTCAAGAGCAATGGGAACTGGCACTGATGTAAATTGTGAGAGCTGCCACACTGGTGAAATTCACAAAAACAAAACATTAAACAAACATACAGAAACCGTTGCATGCCAAACTTGCCACATTCCAACTTATGCAAAAGAAGTTCCTACAAAAACCTATTGGGATTGGTCAACTGCTGGAACAGACGCAAAAGTTGAAAATGATGAATTTGGCAAACCAAATTTTGATAAGAAAAAAGGTCACTTTAAACGTGGAAAAAATCTTACTCCAGAATATAAATGGTATAATAAGTCAGCAAGTTACTATCAACTTGGCGATAAACTTGACCCAAGTAAAGTTCTTGTATTAAATCCTTTAAACGCAACAATAGCTGATAAAAATGCAAAAATTGCACCTTTTAAAGTTATGCGAGGCAAACAACCATTTGATGCAGAACAGAATATTGTTGTAATTCCTCATTTATTTGGAAAAGATGGATTTTGGAATACTTACGATTGGATTGATGCAACAAATAAAGGAATGGCTTCTTTAGGAATGACATTTTCTGGAAAACTCGGCTGGGTAGAAACTGAAATGAATTGGCCAATAAATCACATGGTTGTGCCAGCTAAAAAAGCATTAAAATGTACATCTTGTCATGGCGAAAAAGCTACTTTAATGGATTGGAAAGCTTTGGGTTATCCAGGCGATCCTAAAAAAGCTGGAAGCCGAGAAAAATTAGGTTTAGTTAAATAGTAAATATTTCTAAAAATATTCAATAAAAAAGCCGAAATTCTTATTTCGGCTTTTTTGTAATACTCAATTCAAAATTATTTCAAATAAATCTATCTTTAATTTTCATCAAAAAGGAAAAAGCTTCTTCGTAATTATTGCCAATTTCACCCTCAAGAATTGCTTCCTCAATTGCTGTTTTAATTTCTCCTACTTTTCGCGAAGGAGGAATATTAAAGATTTGCATTATTTCTTCACCTCCAACTGGGGATTGAAATTCCCGCAATTTATCGCGTTCTTTAACATCGCGGACTTTGTTCATTACTTTATCATAATTAGCCAAATAGCGATTAACTTTTTCTGGATTTTTGCTTGTAATATCAGCACGACAAAGTGTAATCATATCTTCCAAATCCTCGCCAAGTGCAACAATAAATCTTCTAATTGCCGAATCGGTAACAACATCGGAAATTAACGCAATTGGACGAAGGTGTAATCGGACTAAAATTTGAACATAATGCAATTTTGTTAGTGGCAGTTTCATTCTATTAAAAATATTTTTCATCCATCTGGCACCCTTTTCTTCGTGACCATGGAAAGTCCAACCAACTTTTTCGTCAAATTTTTTGGTAACTGGTTTTGCAATATCGTGCATTAAACCAGCAAAACGTAACCAAACATTATCAGAAATTTTTGCAATATTATCAACAACCAAGCAAGTGTGCAAAAATACGTCTTTGTGATGAAAATCCTTACGTTGTTCAACTCCAGCAAGATTTGCCACTTCTGGAAATATAACTTTCATAACTCCCGAATCATACAAAAGTTTTAATCCAACAGATGGTTTTGGCGAGGCTAAAATTTTAAAGAATTCCTCAGTTATTCTCTCTTGAGCAATTATTTCAAGTCGTTTGGATAAATTATTTGCAGCCACTAAAATTTTTTCATCAAGACTAAAATTTAGTTGCGAGGCAAATCTAAATGCCCTTAAAATTCTTAGTGGATCGTCATCAAAAGTAATATTTGGGTCTAAAGGAGTTTTAATTAATTTGGATTTAATATCATTTACGCCACCAAATGTATCTATCAATTCACCAAAACTGGATTTATTGAGCGAAATTGCAAGTGTGTTAATAGTAAAATCGCGACGATTTATATCATCTTCGAAAGTTCCAACTTCAACTTTTGGATTTCTGCTATCGCGTGTATAAGATTCTTTTCTCGCACCAACAAACTCCAAATCAATATTTTGATAAGCAAAATGAGCTGTTCCAAATGATTTGAATAATGAAACATCTTTAACTTTGAGTGTTCGAGCAAGTTTTTTGGCAAAATTTAGTCCAGAATCGGTATTCAAATTATTTTGCGGAACGACAAGAATATCAATATCATCCACATTTCGCTCTAAAATTAAATCGCGAACAAATCCACCAACAGCATAAATATTTACATTCATTTCACTAGCAATTTCCGAAGCTGCAGTGAAATAATCCTTTTGGTTTATATATTTTTTGAAATCAATCATAATTCTTAATTAAATATTTGAAATGTAAATTTAAGCAAAGTGAGTTTTAGATGTTATTTATTCTACAGATATCAA
>Ga0209575_10000039_pt1 | contig 169371 bp, 126 predicted proteins | sample Medcelwee11metaG_FD_187172 | JGI IMG/M metagenome (GOLD analysis project Ga0209575, IMG submission 187172) | Freshwater pond sediment microbial communities from the University of Edinburgh, under environmental carbon perturbations - Medium... | ecosystem: Environmental > Aquatic > Freshwater... | reverse complement strand
GAGAGAGGCTCGGCGGAGGTGTCCAACTCCGCGCCGTCCCAGCCGAGGCGCTGCAGCCAGAGCTCATCGAACGCCGGGTCCCAGATGTCTCCAGGGTCCGGGGCTATGGCCGGCTCCCACCAGGCCAAGTACACGCCATCGATCGTCTTCGCGAGTGCAGGCCTCCCTCGGGGACACCCAAGCACCGTGGGTTCCGCAAGCGCAACGCCCGCCCCATCGAACGTCGTGGCGACCATCTGCCCCTGGCCATCGGCGTAGGCCGCGAGCATCGTGGAATCATCGAGATCGATCAGCGCCAGCGACTCGCCGGAGGCGGCGGGCTCGAAGGGGTCCGTCACAAACGCTCCGCCACCAGGCAGCTTTACGTGGTAGTTCGACGTCTCTTCGTCATCGACCCGGAACGAGGTGACGACTTGGCCCTGCAACGTGGCAAGGGAGACCCGGCTCGCGGGGAGGGGAAGAGCCGTGCAGCTCTCGCCCCCCGCGGGCAGAAGCTGCGCGTCGAACCGCCTCGTACAAATCCGGCGCGGGATCGTGCTCTCGTCTTCCCAACCCACCACCAAGTGGTTTCCCGTCCACAGCACGTCAGCAGACCGTTGACTGAACAGCTTCGTTCCGTTCGCCGCCCCCACTTGCGTGATCACGCTTCCATCGCTGGACACGCACACCAGCGAGATGCCCAGACCGTCGCCGTCGGCGTCAAAAGCGGTATACGCAACGGCGTAGTCTCCATCGGGCAAGGAAGCCACGACCGGATCTGCATCGAGCGGAACCGGTCCCCACGAGCTCTGTCCCAACCTCACCCCGACAGGCGAGAACGCGGCCAAGGCCACGTGCGCCTCGTCTCCCGCCTCACCCGTCATTTGCACGGTTACCACTGCATGCCCGTGGAGTCCTCCGGCTACGGGGTGCCGGCCGATGCCCAAGCGACGCTCCCGGGCATCGATGTCATGGCTGGCAAGCCTGTCCACCACAAGGCACGTCGAGGTGCAAGCACGGTCTTCGACGCTCGAAGGGTCGAGCCCATCGTCGCACTCTTCGACAAGCGGGTCGCGCCACCCGTCGCCGCAGATGTTGGGGCCGGTGGGGCCGTCGGGCGGGGCGTCCGCGGTATCGGGTGGTACGTCAGGCTCGACATCCGCAGCATCTGCGTCCTGAGGGGCATCGACCAAGTCACCGTCTGGGGGATGCCCATCGCTCGTATCCTCGGCGCTGTCGGAGGGGGCGTCGGGTGCGATGCCCGCCTCGCCTTCCTCCGCAGCGTCAGGCTGCTCGACATCCGGGGCTGCGTCCACGCTCGCGTCGGGGGGATCGATTCCGGGGTCGGAGCAAGCGCTGATCAGCCCAATAGCCACGGCGGCCAGAGCCAACCTGGCCTCGGTCAGCGAACATCTTGGTGCACTCCGAGGACCAAGCATCAGAACCTCCATTCGGACTTGTCGCAACGCATCCACTGTCAAGACTGCTCACGGCTGCGCGTCGATAGCCGACCAGTACCGGTACTTGAGCACGACTTGCACGTCCTCGAGCCGATCCCACCGCAACGCGCCATCGTCCCAGATGCGGAGACGGTAGCTGCCGTCGAGAGGCCTCCCGCGAAACTCGGACTTCTCGATGCCCGATTGCACAAGCAGGGCCCCATCCCCCGACCCAATGGGCAACGTGATGTACCTTTCACTTGCGAGAGCCTTGCCGTGGTTGATGGCAGCGGAGCCGAAGTTGAAGTACTGCTCCTCTCCATTCCAGCCGACGATTCCGCTCTGAAATGCATCGTGACGCAGGGTGTACTCGAGGAACCCGGAGCCGTAACAGGCCATGCCGGCGCTGTCCTGGCAGTCTCGAATCCCGGTGCCGACAAGATTGAGCGCTACCGTGATGTGACGTAGGTTGAAGTTTCCGCTCGCCAGCTTGCCGTTGAGATAGGACGACGGACTGCCGAGGGAACTGGTGTCGATGGTCATGGGCTGCGCAAGTTCGTAGAAGCACCACCCGCCCTGGTCGCACTGATAGCGGAACGCCGCGCGCAGCTCTTCGGCGGACAGGTTGTCACAGTCGGAGGTCAGGTGACTGCGCGTGACCCCCGTGGAGACGTAGGCGCTCGGCGCGCTTCCGGCGGCAGAAACTCTCTCTAGCTGAACGTTGGCGATCGCGACGCTTCCAGCCGGCTCCGTCTCCAGGGAGATTCCGAAGGCCACATGGTACGTACCCGCTTGCGAAACCGTCGCCTCGATTGTCCGCCGTGGACTCCACACGCGAGTCCTTCTCCACACGATGTTGGGCTGGTTGAGCTCTGCCCGCACGGGGTTCCAGCCCTCGTCATAGATCCCCACGCGGAGCGTGGACGGGACCGTGGTAGTATGCCCTTCTTGCAGGGACACGTATCCCGTGCGAGAACGAGCCTGGTCACGCCAGGAAAGAACGTACGTTCCGGGTTCGAGCGCCACGGTCTGCCACACGATCCGGGACGGGATGTCCGTATCCTCCCCTTGCAGAGCCTTCGACAACTCGTCTTCGCGTAGCCAGGTGACGCCCCCTTGGCCGTCTTCCGACGGCGGGTCGTTAGCGTTTGCCGGCTCCATGTAGTAGACGCCCGTACGCGGAGGCGGCAGCGCGGAGCCCTTCAGCGCGAGCAGGCACCGCTCGGAGTGCGTTCCACAACCCCGCACTTGCCAGCCGCGAAGTTCGGGATCTTCTTCCGGACGAGGCACGCTCTGGTTGGTGTCCATCTGGTCAGAGAAGAAGAGCTCATTGCGCGCGTTGCGCACGCACGCCCCGCTGCCCGGCAGAAAGTCCTCGCGAAGCGACAGGACCGCCGTGTCGTCCCCGTCGTGGGAGGGGTATTGGATGTTGTAGTAGTCGACGAAGTTGCCCAGCTTGGCGACGTAGTCACCAATGTAAGCGTCCGCGAACTCGGCGACGATCTGCTTGCTGTACTCGTCCAGTGACGGGCGGAAGCGCCGTGGGAGGAACGAAGATGCCTCCGTGGTGCAATTCGCACGCAAACGCGATGGCCTGTGACATTTGCGCGGCTGCCCCACAGGTTCCTGTGGGGGGGTACGAATTGACGAACGCCGGCACGCGGTTGCCCGGCCCACAGTACAACGGTCGAAGCACGCGGTGCGTGTACCTATATGGATACGTATCAACGTTCCCGAGTATCGGCGAATCCGGGTCGTACACGTCGTGCTGGGGGTCGGCCGCATCCTCCACGCACACGCTGTTGAAGGTTGTGGCCCCGCTGCCCGAAACCCACTTCTTGCAGGCCAGCGGGCTGACCCCGCCAAACTCCTCGTCCGACCCCAGGGCCATGTAGCCGATGAACGGCGAGAACAGCCGAGATTGCAGCACCGCGTCCACGCTCGAGGCGGTCGGAAGGAAGCCAGGGATGATGTCCCGCACGTTGCGCCTCGCGAACGCGTCCCAGCCGTGTTGCGTCATAGTCAGTGTCTCGACCTCCAACCGGTCGCGCAGGTCAACGGCAACACTGACTCCCGAGCCGGCAGGGTCCGGAAATGCGCGGACCGCGAGCGTCGGCCGGTACGTGGCTTTCGGCGTGTGGCATAGCTGACCCCACGCTCCCTTGCTGGACCTTTGGTTCGCAAGCAGTTCGTAAGAGGCGAGGGGCCGCTCTCCGGCCGTCCCCTTGCCCTCGAAAGCGATGGTTCCGCCTGCGGAAGCGCAGACCAGGGATCGGAAGCCGCCCGTCACCTCTCGAATGAATCCACCCGCGTCCGCAACGGCCTCGAGCTTCATGTCGGGGTTGGCCCCAGCGATGTGCAGGTAGTTTTCATGGTCCGTGTACACATCCCGAATCCATTGAGGCACCGCGGGCCAGGTCTGGGGGTAGGGCGACTGGTCCAAGGCCCATGCGTCCGGCAGGCTGATGTTGTCGTCGTCGATGTCGGGAGCCGTGAGCCGGTAGGCACCCCCGGAAATCTGCACGAACCCGCTGTGCCCGTAGATAGTGGGGAGCGGCGCGTCGATGTCGGGGGCCTTGGCGAAGTTCACCGCCGGCACCTGGACGTTGTACAGGCCCCCAGGCACGATTCCTGCCATGCTCGCGAGCGTCCAGATCGCTCCCTCGACGCGCCAGCGGATCATCGCGAGCTCTTGCTCGGCAGTTACCCCATCCTGGCCCAGGGGCCCGCCGTTGACACGGAAGATGCGGTCGAACACTTCGACAGACGGGTCGTCGGCATCGCAATCACCGCGCGGATTCGTGACGGGAGTGGCTGTCCAGTAGCAGCCGGGCCACCTCCCGTCAGCGTTCTGGCCGGAGTCCATCACTGTTTCACCGGCGAGGATCAGCCTCCACCCGTGAAGCCCGTTGGATTCCCATCGAAGACTACGAAGAAGCGTCTCTGTGTGCTGTGTCGTCATCCACCCCTCGGACAAGACCGCGTCCAGGGGCGACGGGTCGTATCCACTGCGGAGGGACTCGAGCACACCGATGGCGTTTTCGCAGGTCTGCGCGTTGGAGAGTGTTGGCCGTGACGATGTCGTGATGTTCAGGCCATCCGTCGAGATCTCGATTTCGGGCTTCTTGCATAGGACGTTGTCAGACTCCGGGCACCCCAGCACCTTGTACGGGGTCACGCTGCTTCCGTTCTTCGTCTGGTCTTCCGTCAAGAACACGATGTCCGCGGTCTCCTCCTCCAGACACCGCTTCATGCCGTCGTCGTCCTCCGGCGGAATCACCTTCCCGTCCTCGAACTTCACCTCGTCCAGCGAGCCATAGGATCCGCACAGAGAGCCGAGCTCCTCGCCGGCGGCTTCGCGCCGCAGGTCCTTCTGGAAACCCAACTCGATGAGCTTGTCGGCAAGTTGGTCCGCCCGCGCGGCCGCGTTTTGCGCAAGATTCAGATAGTGACGCCAGGAATTCTCGTACATGTCGCTGTCCGAGGTGAGCTCGGACTCGAGAGGTACGAACAGACCGCGCGGAGCGTCTGGGATGCAGTAGCTGAACGGATGAGCCAGCGACTCGATCCCCACAAGGCCGCTGTTCATCGAAAAGCCCGTTCCAATACCCAGTACGTCGTTCAGCAGCCGGCGTTGAGACGTGCTCACGGGCGCCGACGTCACCCAACCGGGTCGTCGAAGCGCCAGCGCAGCGAGCACCTTGCCTCGGGACGGGTGATCGGGGTCGGACCGCAAGATGACGTACAGATGTTCGTCCGATGTCCCGTCTTGCACGATGCGCGGGCTGAACTGGGAGACCTCTCCGCCTACGGGGAACGTCATCACCAGAGGCGTCCCGTCGAACCCAGTCAAACGACGGGTCCACGTCGCCTCCGTAGTGATGGAGGAAGGAGAAACCATGTGGGTCAGCGCGAAGTCCACCGGACACGACGACCGCTGCTTCGTCGCACAATCCGCGACCCACGCCGGTCCGTACACGAGGGCTATCTGGGAACCTGCCTCCTGGACGTTCTCGACGCCCAGATCTGCCGGTTCCATCCCGAGCAGTCCAACCCGAATCTGCTGGACAGTTGACCCACTCACCATCGGCATGGCCGCCACGCGCCCCTCGGCAGTCCATGTCCGCACCTCCGCGGCCGCGGTGTTGGCGACAGCCCACGCAGAACCGTCCTCCGTGTTCAACCCCGCGGCCTCCGTTTCCTCCCGTAGGACCACAAGCCTTCGGTACAGGCTCTGTCCGAGGGAGAAAGAGTCTTGGAAGGGCGTGCCCACGGCAAGGTCGGACTGCACCTCGGCCGCAAGCGGGACCGCGCACTGCGACGCCTCCAAGATGCCGGCAGCTTGGGAAAGGATGTCCGCGGAAAGGTCCTGCGTCGGCATGCCCTCCGCCAGCACCGTTCCGCCCAGCGCCGCAACCCCGGACACGTTCGGAGCCTGCGGCAACCCTGCACGCTCCATTGAAACATCGACGTCCTCGGCCGTGGATGTCAGCACGCGGTACTTGGCAAGAGACCGATCGAGGGCGAAGCGCAAGTCGCCGTCGGTGACATCCGCCAGGGCCGCTTCGAGCGCCTTGCCTTGGCCCTTGTTTACGAAGTCCTGAAACGCACTGCTCGAGGGGCTGATGCCTTGCTTCATCGCTCCGTTGACGAGGACCTGCTCCCGAACGGCGGCGCGAAGCGCGGCCGGGTTTCCGCTCTCGAGAGCGGTCCGGGGCAGCACGATCCCGTTGGATTCGATGAGTTGGATCGCTCTCGTCTGTCCCTCGCTCGTCGCCGACTTGTCCTCGACCCGCGCGCTGACGGCCGACCCGTATGCCTTCTGCAGTAGATTCCACGCGGGAACGCCCCCACACACCGGGTCGGGCGAGTTGGGCCCCATCTCCCACCTTCCTGCGATGACCCGGATGGCATGGGAGAGGGTGTTGTAGGGCAGTTCGTCGTTCTTGGGTACGCCCCAGGCGATCTTGGCGCCTCGGAGCGGGTCCGTCTCCGCGGCACGTCGCTGCTCCGTTCCGGCCAGGTCGGCAAACACCGATGTTTCCGTGAGGTGCTTGGAGAGGCGCGCTGCCCCCCGAAGGATGTGCGCCTGAAAGAGCATGCGTGTCCGGATCATCTTACGGACGTGATCGGCATTTGTGACGTCGAGGGACGGGTTGTCGAAATAGTGGCTCACCGCAGACGCCTGCGAAGCATCGTAGGCGAAGAGGTACTTGCGCTGGGCGGCAGTGAGAGCCGGTTCCTGCAGGGCCTCGCTGTACAAGGTGGAGCAGACGCGACGCTGGTTGGCTTCCTGCGCCGCGGTAGGCCACGTCGTGTCGAACAGGGCGAGGTGCGCCAGAACGTTCTGGGCCATCGTTCTCAGGATGAATCGATCGGCACTGCGCTGAGGCGGGATGGTGTAGGGGCCCGGGGGATAACCATCCGGTGGACTGACCACCTTCGCAGGACCGTCCCAGCGCTCCGGCGCAACGAGATCAGCGGCGTCGGAGAGTCGCTGGGCGATGCACAGAAGCGTCTCCTGGTACGCCGTGTTCTGTGAGCAACTGACAGGTGGCGACAAGAAGATGTACCAAGCTCGTTGCCCAGTCTTGGTGTTCAAGGTACGCCAAGGGGGCACGGATGCTTGACGCGTTCCCACGTACTTGTTGTCTGTCTCCCGAGGATTGTTGACCATGCCGCACTCCGCAGCCGCGGCCCACAAGAGGAGAAAAGCGCCGGGCGAAGTGGAGGGGCGGGACTCCTCGAACTGGTCGAATTCCACGCCTCCGTCCCTGGCATCGACCACAGCGGACGGTGAGATAGAGGGCCACTCCGATGCGACCCCCGAAGCCTCACCTGAACTGGCAGCGTCAAGTCCCACCAGCTGCGCCATGGAAGCCTCAGCATGCTCATACGGGCGGGGAGGCGCGAGGTCGACCCGAGTCCAACTCGGGCCTGGACCCGCGTATAGATGGAGATTCCAGGAAGATAGCGCGTCCGGACTGTTCTCGCTGGGCGTCCGTCCAGAGGACCCCGATCCTTCGTCGCTCGAGCAGGCGATCATGAGGACGTTTGCCAGCGTCAGGAGCACGCTCACGCATCCCAGGCAGCGACCGGAGCATGCGGTGCTGGAAGGCTTCCGATCTTCGACGACAACAGGGGCTTGGGTGCGGTTCATGGGCAACTCCCAGGAGCGGGGACTCGCTCGATCTTGACGTTTCGCGCCGGCGCGTTCGGGTCGTCGGTCACCACGACGAACGCGATGTAGCCACCGATCCAAGCCAGCGAACACTCGAAGGGCGTCGCCGAATCTATGCAGTAGTCGCTGAACATGTAATCTGTTGTGTTGATTCGCCAGGGGGCACCGACAGTTGCCTTGAGCACCGTCCCGGGAACGTCGTCGATCAGAACTTTCACCCCCGTTCCGTAGGCCGTCTCGACTGGCCCGTCACAGAGTTCGCCACAAGCTGGGTCCACACCGGGGTGGAACGGCGTCCTGAAGATGTACGGAAGTTCGGATTCCTCGGTCACGGTGACGCCATAGGGGCCTTCTTCGCGACACGTGGCCATTTCGCATCGAGGCGAGACGACGTCACACTGCCCAGAGCAGTCCATGGGCAGACCTTCAGCGGGGCAGGGGTCATCCTCCGGTCCTGGCCCGGGCGACCCAGCCGCGCCTGCGTCAGCCCCGCCCGCAGCGCCGCCTCCGCCACCCCCCGAATCCGCACCCGCACCTCCGGTGGCGGTCCCCCCTTCGCCCCCAACGGCCTGACCCGAGGCTCCTCCCGACGCAGTGGAGCCTCCGGACCCCGCTCCGCCTTCATCGACCACGCACCGCCCGCCCTCGAGCCGGGTGCCAGGTCCGCATTCGACCTGGTTGGGACTCGTCAGGTCTTGGTCGGACCCGCAGGAAAGCAACGCCATCGCTCCGCAGAAGACCGTGAAAATGGACCCGGATCGCATCGGGGCTTCTCCTCGTCGTTGGCTCGGATTTCGAGCATCTGCAGACTCTTCGGACACGCGGCCGGGTTGGTTGCGCGAAAAGTGATCGAGGGCGGAGAAATGTTGGCTTGCCTCCGCTGGTCCAGCCCGGACACACGTAGGGTAGGTGAGTCGCCAGAGTCGCTCAACGTGTGTTTGTAATAATTTTCGTGGAATGCATATGTTCAAACGATGAGTCTCCAACGACCGACGCTGCTCCGGAGGCAGATCGGGACGTGAAGCCCGACATGACGGGGACGGGGCCTGCGCCGGGGCCATCAGTTGCTGGGTGGCTGGCTCTCGTCTCGTCGAAGGCAACCACATCCTGGTGCCTGTCTGCTCGGAGGAAAGTGTCGTCGGTGCTGACAGGGTCAACCTCGAAGCTCGGCAACCCATCCCCCGTTGTGTTCTCGCACCATGCGGGACCACCCGGTCCCCCCTGTCATCCTCTAGCTTCGCCGCCAGATGAACTACTGCCGCCGTTCGGTTCTGCGGTGCTTTGCCGTGCGCATGATCCGGAAGTCCCGCGTCGCCGTGTCGAACACGCCGAAGGTTCCGAGTTCCGGCTCTCGGCGAACGAATTTCGTCGCTGCAGGGTCGAAGACGAGCCGTCCTTCGGGCACGTACCTCGCCTCGCGCATCAGCGTTCCCGGGTTCAGCACCAGACCTCCAGAATCGGCGCGTCGCGTGAGCGGGGCATGCGTGTGTCCCACGACCAGGACGTCGGCCTTGTAGTCCTCGAACCAGCCGTCCAGCACGGTCGATGATGGCTCGTCGTCGTAGATCCCGTTCATGTCCGAGCCCGGTCGAGCGTGAACGACCAGGAACCTGGTCCCGTCGATCTCGATGCGCAGCGTCGCGGGAAGCGAGCCGAGGTAGCTCAGCGCGGCTCGAGACAGGTCCCACGAGGTCGCATCCACGCATGCACAGTCCTGCCAGTCTTGGGAGAGCGCTCCGCCGCTGCTCGTAGCCCAACGGTCGTGGTTTCCGCGCACGCAGAGGATCTTGCGCTCGCTGACGAGCCGGATCGTTTTTTCTGGGAAGAGCCCGTAGTCCAAGAGGTCGCCAGCACACACTACGCAGTCGCAGCCAAGCGCGTCGATCATGCCGAGGGCGTCCTGCAACGCGTGGAGATCCGCGTGCACGTCGGAGATGATCGCGACCCGGGCCATGCGATGGTTCGGTAGCACGGCAGCGGATGTTGGGCCATGCCGAGCGCTCGCACCCGAACCCTCGTCAGGTCTCCATGCGCGCATCCGACGCCTGACAAGGCCGAGGCGTTGGACGGGATCGAACGAGTTGACGACCCCTTCCCAAGGCACCTCCGGGCGTGTCTCGCCAGTCGCTCGTCGCGACGTGAGATGGTGGCGGGTCGTGTCACATGCTGTCACGCCGCCCGACTGCGCAGACCCTTGCTTTCTCAGTGATCGTGTGTTTTTGCCGCCCTTTGTTGGGGGAGCCTCCGTCCACTCCGGGTCACCCGTTCCGGTCCGTTGGCTCCGCGTCAGCGCAATTCTGTCTAAAACAGCCGAACCTGACCGTTCGGCTCGATCAACGGCTCACCCCGACGTTCGGACGCCAATTCCCCCTCTTGTTCGTCCTCGACCTCCACCATCTCGCTCTCTGCCTGCGCTCCCCCATCCCTCACCAACACCAAAAACTCCTCCTCCGTCAACACCCGCACCGAATGCCCCTCCGCCAACATCTTCTCCGCCGCTCGCTGCTTCGACGACACCGTCGCCCGCTCCGACCTGCCCACCACCAGCACGTCCAGACCCTTGCCCACCGAAGACACCACCCGCCCCCCACGCCCGGTCACCAGCCCCTCCGCCACCTTCCTGTCCATCCCAAGCGCCCCGGTGAACGCAAACGACATCCCTGCCAATCCCGTCCCCACACCGTGCGTCACCTCCACCATCCCCGCAAGCTCGTCCACCCACGCCGATCGCTCCGCCAACCCCTGCACGATCGACCGAGCCACCACCTCCCCGATTCCCTTGCACGCCGATAGCTGATCCACCGTCGCAGAACGGACGCCCCCCAGCGACCCGAACCGATCCGCCACCAGGCGCGCCGCGCCCTTGCCCAGATTGGCAATCCCCAGCGCCTGCAGAAACACGTCCAGCGGCAGCCGTCGCGCCTTGTCGATCTCCACCGCAATCTTCGCCGCGTTCTTCGCCCCGCACCGATCGATCGACGCCAACTGCGCCTCCGTGACGCGATAGATGTCCGGGTACGCCGTGATCAACCCCATCTCGAACGCTCGCTCCAAGATGCTCTCCCCCAACCCTTGGATCCCCACCGTCGACGCGTAGTGCAACACTGCCCCAAGGCGCGCCGATGCACACTGCTCCGGTCTCCCGCAAGAGAGGAAGTCACCCTCGCGAACGACTTCCCCCCCGCAGGAGGGACAACACGCGGGGACGCACACGGGCGCATCGCCCGCCTCCACGACCCTCTCGACGTGCGGGATCACGCCCCCACGACGCACCATCACGAGCTTCGCCCCCAGCGTCAACCCCAGCTTCTCGAGAAAGCCGAGGTGGTGGAGCGTCGCCCGCGTCACCGTCACACCCGACAACTGCACAGGGTCGACGCAGGCCACCGGCGTGATCGTCCCCGTCCGGGCCACGGACCACTCCACCCCACGCAGCGTGCTCGTTCCCTCCTCCCCCTGGAACTTCCACGCCAGCGCATACCGCGGGTGGTGCGCCGTGATCCCGAGGCGCGCCTGCTCCGAGAGGTCGTCCGCCATCAACACCACACCATCGGTCTCGAACGCCAGACTCGCGCGCTGGAGCGTGAATGTCTCCACCGCAGCGCGAGCCCCGGACCCTGGCACCACGAGGTGGGGTATGGCCTGAAACCCCATGTTCGCAAGGCGACAGAGCCGGTCGTGCTGCGTCCCCGCGTCCACGCCGCGCAGGTCATAGGCAAGGAACGACAACCCCAACGCTCGCGTGCGATTCGGGTCCTTCTGACGCAAAGCACCCGCCGCCGCGTTGCGCGGGTTCTTGGGAGCCCCCTCCGGCTTCCGCTCGCATAGCTGCGAGAACCGCTCGACCGACAGATACACCTCCCCCCGCACCTCCGCAGGTCCCCCGTCGACCCGCAACGGAAGGTCCGCAATCGCTCGCACGTTGGCGGTCACGTCCTCCCCCACCTCCCCATCCCCCCGGCTGGCTGCCCTCTCCAGCTCCCCTCCCGCGCCATACACGAGAGAGCACGCGAGCCCGTCGACCTTGGGCATGACCACGACGTCGCCCGCGAAGCTCCCCAACCAACGCTCGAGGTCGACTTGCTCGTAGCACTTGTCCAGGGAGAGCATCGGCGCGCTGTGCCGCACCTGCGCCCCGGCCTGAGGACTGGGCCCGAGATGGCGGAGCGCAGGACTGTCAGGGGCGAGCGAGGCCAGCTTCCGGGTGAGGCTGTCGAACTCGTGATCGCTGATCTCCGGGGCCGCGTGCACCCAGTACAGCTCGTTGTGCCGCGCAACCTCCTTCTCCAGCGCATCGATCTCCTTCTGTGCGCGATCCGCGTCGAAGAAGTCCACCCTCGAAGGAAGCCGCCCCAGACTCCCCTGCTCGCGCGCTCGGTATAGCGTTGTCGCCAACTCCTCCAGGTCCGCCGCGCGCTCGAGCCCACGCACGTACCGCTCCGGCAACCCCTCTGCCCCGACCATGGCGCCAGCCACCGAGCCCGCAATGCATGCGATGGAGTCCGAATCCCCGGACGACGTCGCCCCCCGCCTCACCGCCTCCTCGAACTCCCCCTTCGCCTTGCCCAAACACCATAGCGCACACGCCACCGCCTCGTCGCCCACCCAGGCGCCCCCCAGCAACGAGCACACGTCGTCCGTCTCCTTGCCCAGCATCCGGGCGGTCCGGCGGAGCGCCTCGACTTGCTCCGAAACGCCGACGGAAGCCGCCCGCAGCGGGTCCACGCCCAACGCCACGAGCCTGTCCCGGTCGAGCCTCTCCACCAGGGACGCGGCGAAGTCGATCATCCCGTCGAACCCCTCCCCGCGACACGCCCACGCCACCGCCGCCGCCGCCGCCACGGAGGAGGCAATCGCGGTGGGGTGACCGTGCGTGAGCACACTCTGGGCCCCAGCAACCTGCACGAGACGCTCGTCGTCGTCGAAAAACATCAACCCCACAGGGGCAGCACGCATCGCCGCCCCGCAGCCTTTGCTGCCGGCCACCCCGCTGCGTAGCCAAGGCGTCCCCTTCTTCAAGGCCTGACAGCCCGACATGCACGTACTGCCAGGGGCCCGGTCGTTGCTCGCATGCGTCGACCAGGCCACAAACTCCTTGCCCAGCTCGACCATCAGGTCCTCGAGCGTCGCACGGCCCTTCTTCGCGAGCGCACGCGCCACCGCGATCGTCATCTGCGTATCGTCGGTAAACGTGCCCGCGGGGTGCCGTCCCGCCGGAGCGAACGCCTCGATGCCATTCGGCCCGAACCTCTCCTTGATCCGCCGGACGTCGGAGATGAACTCCGTCGGGTGCCCCAGGGCATCGCCGATCGCGAGGCCGAGTACCGAGCCACGAAAGCGTTCCACGAGCTGCACGACCACCTCCCGCCCGGTCTATCGACTCCCCTGCAGCAGCGCCTCGAAGGCTCGCTCCAGGGGTTCCGCCTTGCTGGGGTCCACCATCGCCAAGAACCCAATCCGCCCCCGCAAGTGGGCCTCGAAGCACGGGTGCCCTGCCCGGTTCTGGCTCTCCAGCCCGTGCTTGGCCGCATTGTGCAGGATCGCGCGCAGGCGCCTCACCTCCCTGCGCATCACCGTGGGCCGGTCGTTGACCACCACGCCAGTCACTTCCTGCCGGCCCCCCTTGCGCATCACCCGGGTCTTCTTCTCGTTTACCCGGAACCCCTCCTCCGTCACGACGCGGCGCACCTGACCCAGCAGCTTTCCGAGCACCTCGAAGTCCGTCCCCGAGAACGTGAGGTCGTCCGCATATCTCGTGTAGCGGAATCCCGCCCTGCGCGCGAAGCCGTCCAGCCGCTTGTCGAGGCGACGGCACAGTACGTTGGTGATGGCCGGGCTCGTGCAAGCCCCCTGGGGAAGCACGCGGTGTCCGAGCGCGACCCACAGCTTCGCCCCGTCGATTTCCACGGGGGCCCGGGGCGGCTCCGTGGTCAACAATCCAAGAAGGGTCGCCACCGGCTCGGCGTACCCGAGCTTGCAAAACATCCCCTTCACGCGACGGAACGTGATCGTGGGGAAGAAGTCCTGCAGGTCGAGGTTCACCACCACGGGCTTGCCGACGTGCTGCGTGGCATTGGTGACGATGGACCGGTGGCGGACGAACCCGTGGGCGGTCGGGTCCGCGGGCACCTTCGCAAGGATGGAGTCGAGAATGCGGTGCTGGGCCTGCCCGAGGCGCCTCTTCGGCGCGGAGATACGGCGCATTCCCCCTGATTTTTTGGGGATTTCGTACCGGTGGTAGTGAACGAGTGCAGCTCCCCTGCGGTGGTAGGTCAAGTGACGGAGCTCCTCGATCCCTATCGCGAGGAACCGGGCCACGTCGTTCGCGTCGTGAAGGATCGGCAAGCCGTTCTGCAGCAGGCGCGCCTCGTCGCTGCGCCCGCCGCTCAACCCCGCGGAGACCCCGATTCCCGCATGGACGATGGTGCTGCGAGACAGCTCGATCCACAGCGCACGACGCTGGACACGCGCTTCCTCCCGCGCCTTCGCGCGCTCCTTGCGTCGCTTGCGCGCCTCGAGGATACGTCGCTGGTTCTCCTCACGGAGAGCCTTGGGAACGTCGACGCTGCCGAGGGCGGTGGCGAGCAGGGCGGCCTTTTGCTTCTCGAGGGTCTGTCGCTCGGTCGCCTCCTCGGGCGGGTCCTCGGGCAGACCTTGCCCCGAAGGCCAGAAGCCGAGGGCGCGCATCCGACTGAGCACGGCGTGGTCCGGCGCGCGGAGGACCCGCTCGTAGATCACCTGCTGGGCGCTCTTGTCGGGCTTGTCGGTCATGCTTCACCGTGACAAGGGACGGCAGGACGTCGTGCACCGCGGGAAGCGGTGCAAGAGACGACGACAACCACCCCTGGGGACGTGACCGCTCCACTCATAGCGATCGGCACCTGGGCCGATAGGCCGCGGGTCGCGGAGCGACCCATCCAGCTGCGGCCTGGCCCAGGTGCCGATCGCGAGTGAAGAGCGGGCGCGTGACGATTGACTGGCATGGCGGCTTGCACGGCGTAGCACCGTGCCTGATGCTCGAAGCCTTCCGCCGTCCTGCCATCCCTTCTCACGGTGAACGCTGCAGAGCTCATTCGATCCCCTTCCCACCCTCGGCCCGGTCCATGTACGCCAGACGAAGAGCGAGCAAGTGCTCGCAAGGCCCTCGCGTCATCCCATGCTCGCGAAACAGCGAGCACGAGCACTTTCCCTCGATGATCTCTCCTTCCTTGCTGATGTGAATCTGCGGCCGGACCCGGTCCCCGCCGGTCCCCAGCACGCTACCCGATACCTTCTCTCCTGTCGACACCGGCCGACACGCAATCAAGCGTACGTTGCCCGTATCGAAGATCACGCGCGCGGCCTTGGCCTCCGGCTTGTGGTCCTCGAGCGACGACGTGGTCGCCCGCCTCGCCTCCGCCAGCGTGAACCCGTCGGAGAACAAGTCTCTGTGGCGGAATGCGCCGCCCACCAGATCGTGGGTCGCCCTTCCCACCTGACACAGCGACGACAGCCCACCTCGCACCCGTTCCAGGGACACCCCCGTGACGGCTGACAGGTCCTCCGCCGTCGAGACCCGCTTCTGCTTCAATGCAGCGTACAGTCCCAGCAACTCCTCGGGCGCGGCATCGACGCGTCGGCTCAACAGCTCGAAGCTCGCCCCTTCCGTCCAGTCGTTGTCCGTCCACCCGGACAGACCGAGCGTGAACGCGACGGGGCCCAGATCCATGACGTAGAAGCTCGGCATGCCAAATCCCGCGAGAAACACCCGGCAGGAACGCGCCACAGGCAACAGGCGTCGCAGCACCTGCAACCGCACCCGCCCCCACGTGCGAATCGTCTCCGCCTTCGCTCCACCGTATACCGACGAGAACGTGAACACGTCCTCCCACGGCTCCAGCACCGCGCGCACCCGCTTGCCCGGCTCCAGCTCGAATCGCAATGCCTTGGGGCTCGTCCGCGCCTTGCGACGGAGCAGCGCACGGATCACGTTGTGCAAGTCGATCGGGTGAACCTCGAAGGACCGCAACGCCATCGTCGTCGTGGCCTGCACCTGCAAGAACCCATTCACCCAGGACTCCGGAAGCTGGATCTTTTTCTCCTTGTGCACCTCGCCATCCACGCTCACCGACAGCCCGCCGGGGGCCACGTCGAACCTCGTCTTGCGATAGCTCCTGAGCCGATCCAGCTGCCTCGCCAGCCCCGCCGAGAAGTCGATGTTCGTCGTGCCGTACTGCACGTCCCCCAGCTCGGTCCACAGGAACCGCTTGGCCGACAGCCTCGCATAGCTCGACTCGTCCCTGGAGAAAGCCTCGAAGAACACCTCGTCCGGGTGCACCGTCACGACCGGATCGTACAGCTCCGAAAGCTCCCACTCGTTCGCTACCACATAGTCCGCGTACTTGCGGCGCGCCTCGTGGAAAGGACGCAATCGCACGCCGCGCAACCGGTCGAGCTCCGCAAGACGCACGTCCACCTGCTCGAGCTTCTGCTTGGCCTCCGACGCCTTCGTCTTCAACGACGCAATGAACTTTCGGTCCTGTTCCGCCAGCCACGCCTTCCAAGCGAGCCTGTCCCGCGGCTGGTATCGAAAGTCCCCCACGACCACGTCGTGCAAGGCGCCCAGCGCCTCGCGGAGAATCTCGCCCTGCGCGATCTCTCCGTGGAAGAACGTGGCCTCGCGAAGCGTGTTCGTGGCAAAGGCCACCCGCGCATCTTCGAGCCCCGAGCTCGCCCCGCTCGCTCCCACGTATCGGGTCGCCAGCTTCATGACGCCCCCTCGAGATGCACGGGAGACGTCACCTCCGGATACGCAAGCTGCAGCCGCACCAGCCCCTCGAGCGCCCTGTCCCGCACGTCGTGGGTCGCACTATGCAACACGTCCCCCAGGATCGACGCCGCCAGGTCCGCCTGCGCCCCGTCGCACAACCCACGCTCCACGAGCAAGCCCAGCACCCGCGTCCGCAGCTTGCGGTCCGGACGCACGTCGAACAACACCGCCCGGAACAGCGGCTCCATCTTGGCGAGACGCACGAACCCCGGACGCAGGTGCGAGATGGCCAGGTCCACCACGAAACCGCGCATCGACGGCGACGGGTGCTGCGCAAGCCGCGAGAGCACTTCGTGCGTGTCGACCCGCTCGAGGTTCCTGAGCAACAGGTCACGGGCCGCCTCCTGCACCTCCTCGCGCGTGGAGTCGAGCAGCCCCATCCACGCGGCAAGGTCGAAGCCCGAGACGTCTACCTGCATCAACCGGCGAGACGCTGCCTTGCGCACGTCCTCCCAGTCCACGTCCGCAAGCTGGAGCAACAGCGCGAAGTCCGGCAACGGCTCCTTGGCCAGAACGGACAGCACCACGCGGCGCCTCGAGGCGCGATCAGAGGAAGCGAGGTCCAGCACAGCCTGGGGACCGAGCGCGCCCAAGGGGTCGGACATCGACGCCAGCACGATCTCGGCCACGGCGGCCGCTGCGTCGGAGTCGAGCACGAGCAGCGAGAGCGCGGCTTCGACCCCCACGAGAGCGGCAATCTCCGCCTGAAGGACCCGCGCCACCTCGACGAACCCGGCGTGCGCCCCCTCCGCGGACTCCCCCGTCGTGACGGCTTGCACGATGCGAGCCGCCAGGTCGCGTCGCACCGCCGGTGGCAGCGAACCGGCCCCCGCCACGACGAGCCTCGCGGCGGCTTCGCGCCCCACATCGCTCTTCATCCCCAAAAGCGCCACGACGCGTACGGGGTCTCGCGTCCACACGTGCGCCGCGTCCCGAAGCAACAAGAGCCCAAGGGACTTCGCACTATCGTGCTCGGAGGCCAGCAGCGCGTCCAGCAGAGCAAAGTCCGGAGCATCGGGGTCGAAGCGCCGCCGCAGCTCCTCGGTGGCCCGTCGCACCAGCGCTTCGAACCCTTGCCCCAGCATGGACGCCAGCTCGTCCTCGGTGGCCTGCTCGATCAACGTCGGATGCCGCTCCAACGCCGCGACGGCCATCTGCACCGCATGCCCGTGCCTGGCCCGCGACAGGAGCGTCAGGTACGCCCGGGGCGCCCCGTCCCAGAGCTCCGGGAACGCCTCCTCGCGTGCCCCCGGAGGCGCCGCCTCGGCTACCGCAGAGCGCCACCGGAAGCACGTCCTGCGAGCATCGTAGACGAATCGCGGACTGCGATGCATCAGGATGCGGTGAAGGACGTAGCTCTTGCCGGTCCGGGGCACCCGATGGCGCGGGACGATGTCGTCCTCGTCGCCGTACGGGACGAGAAGCCAGGCAGCGACTGACGCGTAGCTCGCGGGAGCGTACCGGGCCACCCGCACCAGCCACCGCCACACGCTCCTTCGCAAGTAGTCCACCGTTCGTCGCGAGAACACCCGGACCTTGCGCTTCTGCCCGTCGTACCCGGACTTCAGCGTGGCCGTGGACCCAGCGTTTTGCCGACTCAGCAGCTCGATGCGGTGCAGAAGCACCCCCACCGTGGCACCGTCCAAGCGGAGCATGGCCCGCTTCAGTACGCTCTTGGCATATCGCCAAATGCGCGGGCGCGGGAGATCCACCGCGAGCAACCCCTGGCACGCGGCGGCTGTCGACAGAGGCGTCCCCATCTCGTAGAGCGTGTCCAGAACGACGCCTTGGTCCGCGACGGGCTGCGCAAGCACGACCTCCACCAGCGCCGGCGCGGCGGATACGTCGGTATCGTCGAGGGACTGCAACACCCCCTGCACGGGGGCGGGCAATCTGAAAAGGGCTTGGTTTCGTGCGTCCGCAAGCCCCTCCACGTCCCCCAACATGCGGAGGGCCTCGACCCCCGCTCGCCGGCGCGACAGCAGCTTGCGTCCCGCCTCGGACCGAACCACCGGGATCGCTCTCGGGTCCCCGATACGTCCCAGCGCCTCCACCACGGAGGCGATGTCCTCCCTCGGCTTGGACGCGAAGGCGAGAAGCGCATCCACCGCATGACGCTCTCGTCGCCAGCCGGCGTTCAGCGCGGCGTGGGCCCGGGTCTTCGCACGCTCCGACGCAAGGTCCTCGAGGCGAGCCGCCGCGCCCGCCTCGACGTACCCCTCCGACCGCAAGCCCTCCAGCACCACGCGAAGGGCCTCGATCGCCTCCTCGACGACATAGGGCCCGAAGAGGCGCGTATCGAGCAGGTTCGCGCGAGAGGGGCCGCGGGCCACCTGCACCAGCAACGACCCCGCCTGGCTCGCCGGCTCCACCGACACCACGGCCAGGCGATCGGGCCGCGTCGGGTGGTACAGGCGATGCGAGGTCCCCATCAACGTCTTACCCCTCAGTCCTCTTCGTCCTCTTCGTCGTCCTCGTCGTCGTACGCAGAGTCGTCATCCCCGTCGTCGAAGTCATCGATCTCCTCGTCCGGCAACTCCTTGGGCTTGGGCGCCGCCACCGCCGCCGTCGCCGCCATCACGGACGCCTTGCCCGTCGGTGACTTCATCTTCTCCCCAAAGGAGTCGAGAGGCCCGAGGATCTCCTCGAGCGCCGCGCGCATCTCCTGGAACGATGCGAACTCCTTCTCGCGAAACAGGTTGTAGGCCGTCCACATGAGATCCGCACAGATCTCCACCGGCGTCCGCCCCGTCGCCGCCCCAAGCCCCGGCAGCGCAATGGATCGAATGACTCCCCCCTGCTCGGAGTTGGTCATGTGCACCACCTGAAACGCAGCACAGCACGCGAGAGCCACGTTCAAGGTCCCGCTCACGTCGTCGCTGCTGCCCACCATCGTCGGCGTGGAGATGAGGTAGCGCGGCACGGGCGCCCCGGTCGCCACACACGTGGCCGTCCCCACCGGCATCATGCCGTTGAACTTCGCCCGCACCTCCGCTTGCACCTTCTTCTCGATCCCCGCACCAAGCTGACGCTTGATCACCCCGTCGAGCCCGCCGTCCATGCTCGCTCGCGCATTGGTGGGCGTCACCCAGGCGCCCACCTGCTGCTCCAGCATGCTGCCCTGGACGATCTCCACCTCCGGGTTCTCCTCGAAGGAATCCCGCCACGCCTTGATCATCTTCGGGTTGATGTCGACCAACGTCACTCGAACCAGCATGCTCCGCCTCCCTGTCGTCGTCAGCTCGCCGTCTGGAACTCCACCAGCATCTCCATCCGCTGCTGGTTCTGACGGTAGATCACATACTCGTCGTCGTCGAACTGCGATGGATTCTGGGCCGTCCTGCGCACCCCGTGCGTGGAGTCATACCCGGCGGGCGGACCCTCGAGCCCATAGGTGATCTTGGTGTAGTCCTTGATCTTCCCGAGTCCCACCCGCGCGATGGCGAGCAACCTCGTCTTGCGCTTGCCCGGCGTGGTGTAGAACGCCGCCGTGCAGGCCGCATCGCCAAAGTAAATGCCGTTGCCCAGCCAACCCGCGTCCGTGCGGTTCACCCCCATGGACACCACGATCTTCGGCAACAAGATGCCGCGCGAAAGCAGCCCCACCCAGTTCTGGATCCGGCTGCCGTGGAAGAGCATGCGCTCGTTGCCCACCGCCGCGTCGAAAGCGTCCCACTCCCCCGAACGCTTGACCTGATAGACGTTCACGACCTTGACGTCCTTGCGCTTGACCTGCGACTTCTCCACGTACGCGGCGCACTCTCTCCACATCGGGGACGACGGGTCGACGGTACGCAGCTCCGCACCGAGCGCCTTGTACTGCTGGTCGACCTGGTCGTCGAACAGCACGCTGCCGCCCTCGCCGTTGACGGCGAGCATGTCCTTCATCAACTGAAGCGTCTCCTGCTTCTGGCTGATCTGCGACAGGTCCGCGATGACCGCCTGGGCAATCGCGTCACGCGTCCGTCCGATACGGTGCGGAACGGCCGTGTAGAACTCGCCCGACAGCTGCTCGAGCCGCGCGCGAGCCGGACGCTTGCCCTGCACCACCCCGTGGATGTCCTGCAGGATCTGCTCGCCCTTCTCGATCTGGCCGACCGTCAACACGCCCAGCGGCGTCTCGATGCCGTGCGCCGTGATCGTGGCCGCCACCGTGCTCGTCAGCGCCTTCGTCGCCTCCGCGAAGACGTACTTGACCAACTCTTGCAGCGTCGGGTCCAGGTCGCTCTTGCGACGCTCGACAGGTGCACCGTTCTTGGCCTTGAGCTTCTCGAGGGTCTTGTCGTCGACTTCGCCCGCGGACTCGCCGCGCGCCTTGGAGGAACCGATCTTCGAGCTGGCCAGGGCGACCTCCTTGTACCCTTTGGCCTTCGACGTCTTCGCCCGATAGATCTTGTCGTACTCGGCGTGCGCCTCCTCGATCGATGAGAAGAAGCGACACTCCTTCTGGCCAGCGTTCGGGTTGGTCTCGAGGTCGTCCGTACGGCCGTAGTGCGTGAACACGCGGAACGAAGGCTTGCCCTTCGCCGACGCGCTGTGCATCTCGATCGCGTAGTACTTGTTGTTGTTGTTGCGGATGTCCGTGACCTGCAGCACGGCCCTGCGCGCGATTTCGAAGTCCTCAGGGAAGCTCGGGGCTCCCGGCTCGTCCACCTTCCACGCTTTCACGCCCATCGATCACCTCCGGCCGGGACGCGCGTCCCGCGCAATCCCCACCTGCTACGTCCGGAACGATGCACTTCTTCCTTCGTCACTGATACGTCGCCATCCCCGATGCCACCGTGCCGCCCGCCGTGACCGCGGGAACGTATTCCTGCACGTTCACTGTCCAGCCCGACGCGTCGATCTCCTTCGCGTCCCCGCCCAGCACCTGGAACGTCCCATCAGGCCCCGGCGGGATCGCCGCCATCGCCGAAGCCGGCACCGTGCCAGACCCCGCCGACGCCTCGAACGAGCAAGAGACCATCACGGTCCGCGTCGTTCCGGACGTGACGCTGCGGGTGAGCATCGCCATCATCTTGCCGCCCCCCGCTCCGGTCCACGCGATCGAAAGCGGAGTCGTCGTCGACAACGTCACGGGCGTGCCGGCCGGTGGGAGCGCCGGCAACGTCAGCAACGCAGGCACCGCACCGTAGAGGGTCGCTTGAAAGGCAGGGACCTCGTCCCCCGCCGCCGAGATGGACAGCGCGGCGCCCCCTGACCAGAGCTTCTCTTGCCCCGACACCACGGCATAGGAGCCGGCCGCGGCGGGAACCAGCGTGAGCGGCTTGTTCGCACCCGCCAGCGAAACGGTCCCTGCGCTCGCGGCCTCGTAGCCGGGGGTTCCGCCATCCGTGGGCTCGGTCGTGCAGTCGGTGATTCGGCACGGTCCGTCATCGCGGAAGTCACATGTGGAGGCCCCGGGGTCGTAGGTCCCGTGCGTAAATGCCGCGGAGAAGCTGTAGCTCGCGTACTCCGTGCCCGCGATCGTCATGACCGACTGCATGAGGCTGACATATCCACCCTGATAGTAGCCCGAGCCGCCCGTGCCTGCTGAACCTCCCGTGCCTCCCGAGCCGCCCGTGCCTGCTGAACCTCCCGTGCCTCCCGAGCCGCCCGTGTCCCCACCCCCCGAGCCTCCTGTCGAACCACCACTTCCCCCGACTCCCCCGACGTCGCTCGCACCGCTGCCTGCCTGACCCGCGACTCCACCGGAACCTCCCGCGCCACCGGATGCGCCACCCGTACCCGCCTCACCTCCGCTCCCTCCTTTCGACGGCGCGCCCGAGGACCCATCGTCGTCCCCCGAACACGCGAAGAGCGCGCAGCCAACGAACGCGGAGATCGAAACGAAGAACAAGACATGGCGCATGGGAGCCCTCCGGTCTGAAGTCGGACGGCATCCTACCAGGACCGCCCCGTTCGTTGCGATGGTTAGAAAATGTGAGCCGCCAGCGCACCACGAGAACACGGCGTTCTGACCCGTCTGGGTTCACTTTCCTCGTGGAGGTTGCGATGACTCGGGTACGTTGGGGCCTGCGTTTGACGTGCGCTTGCTCGATGTTGGCGGCTCTCGGCGCTTCGGGTTGCGGTGGCGACGATGACCCATCCCTCGGAGGTGCTTCGGGGCACGCCGACGCCTCCCTCGATGGCACCGCCGACGGCTCGGAAGACGGGAGCACGGGAGGAACTGGGGGAACGGGCGGGACCGGCGGCACGGGAGGCGCGGCCGGTTCGAGCGCCTCGGCTGGCAACGGCGGCGAGTCCGACGCCGCGGTCGATGCGCCGGACGACGCCTCTGAGGATGCCGTCGAGGAGGGGTCCACCGATGGCGACACCGATGGCGACACCGATGCGACCACGGATGCGCCCCTGGATGGGGACGACGACGACGCGGACGCCACGGCCTGCCTTCCCACAGGGGCCGATTGCACCGAAGCGTCGGACTGCTGTTCGGAGGTGTGCGATCAGAACGTGTGCGTCGGTCAGACGGGCCTGTGCTTCAGCCTGGGGGACCCGTGTCTCGCATCCGCGGAGTGCTGCTCCGGACGGTGCGAAGCGGTTCCCACGGGCGAACACGTCTGCGTGTTCGGCGGGTGCGCGGGCGAAGGAGAGACGTGCACGACGGCGCTCGAATGCTGCTCGCTCGGATGTGTCGGGGGCGTGTGCAGCGCGGCCTCCGTCTGCGCGATGACCGGGGAGAGCTGCCAGGACGACGTGGACTGCTGCTCGGCGATTTGTACGAACAACCTCTGCGCGAAGGCACCGTCCACGTGCATCACCGCGGGCGAACTCTGCTCCGGAACCGGGGCATGCTGCTCGGGGAGCTGCGAAGAAATCGACGGGGACATGCGCTGCACACTGGTCACCGTCTGCCGAGGCGGAGGCGACGTGTGCTCTGACGACGCGGACTGTTGCAGCGGCGTGTGCGGCGCGGACGGCACCTGCCCGGACCTGAAGAGCTGCCAGACGGTCGGAGAACCCTGCACCGGCCAGTTCGAGTGCTGCTCGGGGCTGTGCGCGGACAACGGGACGGGCGTCGAAGTTTGTCAGTTCGCTTCGGGTTGCCGTCCGATTGGCGAGGTCTGCCTGAGCAATGACGATTGCTGCTCGGAGCTCTGCGAGGAGTACGAATCCACGGGGGTCAAGATCTGCTCCAAGCCCGGCGGATGCCTTGCCACCGGAGAGATTTGCTGGCTGGGCATGGCCGCCAACTGCTGCCCTTCAGGGCCCACGGGCGGACAACAGCTCTGCCTGCCCACGACGCTGGGGATCACGCGGTGCTACCCGCCCGGGTCCTCCACATGCCTCGACGACGGGAGCTCGTGCTCGTTCTCGGACGAGTGCTGCGGAGGGTACTGCCTGCCCGATCCCGTGACGGGGGAGCTCGTCTGCTCGGCGGAGTGCGTCCCCGTGGGCAGCGCCTGCACGGCCGACGTCGACTGCTGCGAAGGGGCATGCTGGGGAGGGGTCTGCACGCCGTCGATCGTGGACTGCAAGCCGTTGGGAATGGCGTGCACGGCAGGCCCGGAATGCTGCTCGTTGTACTGCGACCCGACGGAGAAGACGTGCATGCCAGCGCCGTAGGTTCGCGAGCGACGCACGAAGGTCATGAGCCGCTTGCGGCCCCACGACGGCACTCTCCGGGGTGTGGTCCCGATCCCCGACAACGATCACGATGACACGGCATTGCGCCCTGCCTGGACGCACACCAAGCGCTGCGCTATCGTGAACCGCGTCATCAAGGTTCCCCGGAGGCTGTCCATGCTGGCTCGATCGTCGCTCAAGGCAATTGCGGTCCTCATCTCTGGACTCTGCGCCGCGTGCTCCGCCGGAGGCGGTGACTCGGGCGTTGCGGGGGGCTCCAACACGGGCGGGGGCACCCAGGATGGGGGGACCGGCGGCTCAGGCAACGAGAGCGGGGGAGGCAGCGGCGGCATGATTGTCCCCGACTCGGGTCCGGTGGACGCCGCCCAATCCGTCGCGACACTCAAGGGGCGTGTCGTGGCCCCCGAGGGCACCATCCCGATCTCCGGCGCGCTGGTCTACCTGGCCAACACGCCGCCGGCCCCGATCCCCGACGGCGTGTTCTGTGACGAGTGCGTAAAGCTCGGCCCCGACGACGAGTACACGCTGACCAGCCCGGACGGCAGCTTCTCCTTGGAAGCGTTCTCGACTGGCTCGCAATACATCATCGTGCAGAAGGGGCAGTTCCGAAAGGTACGGACCGTCAACATCGTGCCCGGCGAACAGCAAGTGGACCCGGAGTTCACGCGCTTGCCTGGCCGCATGAACAAGGGAGCCGGGGAAGAAATCCCGAAGATGGCCGTCATCGTGGGCCAGTGGGACGCGATCGAGTTGTCCTTGGCCAAGCTCGGACTGGCGAACATCGTGGACGGGGTGTTCGGTTCCACCGTCGACGCCGCCACCGCCGGGTTCGACATGATCCAGTCCACGTTCCCCCCGAACCTGTCGGACCCGATGAAGAACCCCACCGCCTTCTTGAAGGACTACGAATACCTCAAGCGGTATCACATCATCTTCATCCCCTGCTCGGGGAGCGATGGCACCACGTGCACGGACACGCTTCCGGACAACCAGCAGGTGCAGGAGAACCTTCAGCGCTTCGTCAGCGAGGGCGGCAAGCTGTACGCCACGGACTACTCCTACGAGTACATTCGACGCCCCTGGCCCGGCTACGTGACGTGGGACACGGAGACGTCGTCCACAGGGTCCGCATGCCTCACGGGAGAATACGACGCTCCCGCCACGGTCGAGGACCCGGAGATGCGGGAGTGGCTGCTTGCCCAGGGCATCGATCAGTTCGAGGTCGAGGCGAACTGGACGCGCATCACCTCCCTGCACACCCAACCGGGCGAGGACCCGCAAGGAGCCACGGTGGACATCACGCCCAAGGCCTGGGTCAAGGGGAGCCAGAACCCAGCGACGATCAGCTTCGAAGACCGGTGCGGGCGCGTGCTGTTCTCCACCTACCACACGGAAGGCAGCGGAGACAGCGGCCTGCTCGCCCAGGAGAAGGCTCTGCTCTACGTGCTCCTCGAGGTCGGCGTGTGCGTCGGCCAGCCCATCCCGCCCAAGTGACCCCTACGGCCCGCAAGCCGCTTCACTGAACGCGAGCAGGAAGTCGGCCCACCCCGTCGCGCACCAGCCTGCGGCCGTGTCCCGGTACGCACAATCCATCCCCCCCGCGCGCGGTGGCAAGTACACGGAAAGGCCATGCGCACCGGGGTGACTCGACTGTGCCGCGTGCTGAAGGACCGCGGCCTCGAGCCCCTGCGAGAGGGCCACGGCAGCGTCCATTACCCCGACCGGGGCTCCCGGTGAAGCGGCGAGGTGATCGACGAAGTCGCGAAAGTCCTTGAACCGAGGGTCGCCAAACCCCTGGGTTTGCAGGCGCGCACTCTCCACGACCCCGAACCACCCGGGATTCGCCGAAAGGGCGTTCGCCAGGGCGCTCACGTCACCGCCGAGCGCCGCAACCGCGGGCAGGTCCACCGCGCCCAGCGTGGCATTCGCGGCGGACGCCCCGTGATAGGCCTCCACGATGTGCCCACCCAGCGCTTCCGAACCCATCTTCGGCTCCGCCTCGAGCGCAGCCAGCACTGCATCGTAAGGCCAACCGCTCGACGGCACGTTCTCGGACGACGCCACCAACACCTCGGCGTAGGGGGCCACGGAAGCGGCTACCTCCCACATGCCCATCAGGCAAGCATCGAAGCCCACGAGGTCGAGGGGCGCCCCACCGATCGCAGAAGAAATGCCGAGCAACGCCCGCCCCAGCTCCCCTCCGGCCACGGAGATGGAGCCGGCACTCCCATGCACATCTTCGGAGAAGCCCTTGATCTGAAGGGGAGTGCCGAGGGCGCCCTGGCTCGACCAGCCGCGCCCGTGATCCCACAGGACAAGCGCATAGTGCTCCGCCGGATACTTGCGTACGGCCCAGGCCCCCATATCACGCAGCGTGCGCCAGTCCCCCATGTCCGGCTCCCCGAACGTCGCCGCCGTGGAATGACTCCCCTCTTCGACGTACAGCGCCCGGCCCCCTTCGGAGAAGGTGTCGAGCAGCACCACCACGTGCACCTCCGGCCCCGACCCCACCTGCATCATCTGCGCGAGGTTCGCGAAGGCCGCACTCTCCAGGTCGTTGTCCGCGCTCATGTACACGATCACGGACCATGCCCGGTCCGGACGGCACGAGCCCGATTCCAGCACGAACCCCTCCGCACACAAGGCGCAACTCTCCCCCGCATACCCACGCGGACACGCGCACGTCGCGACTCCACTCCAGTCCTCACAAGCCTGGCCGGAAGAACACCCGAGCCCCGCCGTCGCGCAGTCCGGCATACACACGCCGTCCTCGTCCCGGTCCTGGAACCCCACGCTGCAAGCACATACCGCCTCCCCCCCGGCGTCGTCGCAAGCCCCGGGACCCACACAGACCTCTCCCGCCGTGCCGCAATCCGGCAGGCAGGCCCCGTCCTCGTCATGGTCCTGATAGCCAGCTTCACAATCCGTGCACCCATCCCCCGCATGCCCCACGTCGCAAGCACATACCGGCACACCACTACCATCCTCGCAGTGGCCGTGAGACGAACAGACGAGGTTCGCAAGGTCGCAGTTGAAGAGACAAGTCCCATCCCCGTCGTGGTCCTGGTAGCCAATCTCACAAGCCGAGCAGTCGTCGCCCGTATGCCCCGTATCACAATCACACGTCGCCCGGCCCCCGCCGTCGTCACACACACCATGCCCGCCGCACACGTCTCCCGCCGTCTCACAGGTGGCCAGGCACGCCCCGTCGTCATCGTGGTCCTGGTACCCGTCGTCGCACACACATACGGCCGTGCCCCCCTCGTCGTCACAATGGGCGTCCGACCCGCAGTCCAGCGCAGCCGTGGCGCACGAAGCACGGCACGAGCCATCCTCATCCTTGTCCTGGTACCCCGGGTCGCACACACACCTTACCCAGCCCTGCCCATCGTCGCAGTGGGCGTGTCCCACGCATGCGAGCCCAGAGGTCTCGCAATCGGGCAGGCACTCACCGTCTCCGTCGTTGTCCTGCAGCCCCGCGGGGCAGTCCACCTGGCCGTCCGGCCTGGCATCTGCCTCAGTGGCACCGTCGTTGGTGGCATCCTCGCCGGCTTCGTAGCTCGGCGCGTCGGTGTCCGTCCCGACGTCACCGGCGCTGTCCGGCCCGGCCTCGCCGGCAGCCCCGCCATCCGGGGCAGTAACCCCATGGGTGTCCTCGGCGCACCCGCCCACGACAGAGCCACAAAGCCCGCCGAAAGCCAGGAGACCGATCCACCGCCGAAAGGACATGGCGGGGAGGATCATAGCAGGGTCTCGAGGCTCCGGTGGGGAGAATGTCGAGGGTGGGCAGGGTCACCGATCCGCGCAACAGCGGAATCCCGTGCTGTAGTCCCAATGAGAGACTCCGTGCGCCGTCGTCGTGTACAGACACCCCTCTCCGTTGAGCTTGGTGTCGACGTAAAACCCACCCTTGAACGTCCCGTCCGGGTCGTCGATCCATTCGTGCAGGTTGCCCATCATGTCGAAGACGTCGTCGCCCGTGACGCAGCCAGCGTACTGACCGGTTCGTGCCAAGCCGTTCTGGACTTGGTTGATGCACGGGTGTCCGAGCTCGGACCAGATCCAATCCTCGGCGGTGCCGAAGTACTCCACCGCGGGGTGCGCGGCACGCGCGTCGTTGCAGACACCGGGCTCGCGCACGTCCCCATAGGGATAGGTCTCCGACGCCGGGCCCATACAAGCCGATTCCCACTCGTCGCGGGTGCACAGACGCTTCCCGGCTTCGAGACACGCCGCGTCCGCCTCCACCTCCGAGACGTAGCCTTGCGGAACCGCGCCCGGGGCTGACACCGCCCGCACCGCAGCTCCCGCGGGTGAATGGTAAGGCGACCACGGGGCGGTGGATCCGTCGTTCAGCAACTCCACGAGATGCGCCTCCCAGCGGTCGATACACGTCTGGCCGGTCCACGTCTGCGCCATGCCCGCCGGACAACCGTCGAGCCCCGCGGGGGCCTCGATTCCCACGTTGGGCTGGCGCACCTCGTCTCCCACGCACTCCGTCTCCCAGGTTCCGTCGTCCGGGACGCACGTCTCCCGCACGACGCCCCCGTCCCCCAGCCGCTCGCGCCACCGGCACACGTATCCCGGGCGGCACCCGCCGGCGGGAAATAAGTGCCAGTCGCATCGGGGGAAGCACATCCCCTGCACCGAGGCGTCGGGCCAACCAATGCAGAACGTCACGGGGTGGCCAGCCTGCTCCGAGTCGGGACAAATGCCGTCGCAAGGCAAGGAGCACATGCCGCCGGGAAAGTCATCGACCACGCAAGTGGCGCCTTCGTACGCGCAATCCCCCGGGGAGTTGCAGGAGGCCCCGATCCAGCCAGCCCCGGCCGCACCGCCGTCCGGCACCACGTCCGCGGGAGCGTCGAGCGGCCCGTCGGACGCAGCCTTGTCATCCGGCGCGTCAAGGGGATGCGCGTCGGTCCCGCCATCCGTGGTCGCACCGTAGCTCCACGCCGACGTCTCGTCGTCCGCGCCGCAGCCAATGGTGACCAGAGCGATGAGAGCGAAGCCGAACGCGCGCATGAGGGTAGCGTCCGACAAGATCGGGTCGCGGGCAAGGATGTTTTGGGCGAGACGTAACGCTCTGGGGGAAGGGGCGAGGAGCCCCGGCCGAACGCCGGGGCTCGATAGGGTCAGTAGACTTCGAACCAGAGGGTGGCGCGAATGCCGTCCTGGTTGTAGTCCTGGATAGGCATCTCGCCGTTCGTACCGTCGTCGAAGAACACGTCGCCGGCGGCATAGGGCGGATCGGACGTGTCATCCGCTGCGTAGGTGAGAGGCCAGCTGATGGGAGTGGCGAAACGCTGGCCGTCATAGGCCCAGTGGGGGGTACCGCCGAAGAGGATGAGATCGATCTGCTCCCCAGGCTCGACCTCGAGCCCCCAGACGTTCGCGCAGATGTATTGCACGTCACCAGTGTTGGCCTCGACGGGGTAGTACCCGGCTGGCTCGTAGATCCATACCCCCTTGGAGTTTCGGAGCGCAACGGTGAATCCATCGTGCTCGTGGCCGTCCGCCTCGGTCTTGACGACCGCCAGGCGGACTCCGTGAATCTCCTGAGAGGGTGCGAGGAAGGACTGGCCGATGTAGGGACCCCCGTAGGTGTTCCTGACGTAGGAGGTGTCGATCGAGAGCACGTCGGAGACGTTGGTTCCGACGTAGTCGATGACCTCGGTGCCTTCGACGCAAGCGCCTCCCGTTCCTGTGGAGAAGGTCTTGAGGAACTCGTCCCAGGTCGAGTGCTGCGCCCAGATCGCGCCGGAGTCGACGTAGACGGAGCTGACACTGTAGTCCGGAGCGTACCAGGCAGGCGGTAGGAAGATGGAGAGACCGGTGGCGCCGGTTAGCTCCTTGTAGCTTTCGTGGATGTTGGCCCAGTCGTACACGATGGCCTTGTCAAGCGCAGCGAGAAGGGCGTCCGCCGCGACCGTCACGTTCGCCGGCACACCGGGGATCTTCTTGACGTTGCGAGCGAAGTCACCGAGGTCGACGAGGTAGCGATACTCCATGCGCTGGGAGTCGATGCGAGCCTGGTCCAGATGCGCGTAGAAGGTGTCGCTCTTGGCAGCGACCAGGGCATCCGCAAAGCCGCTGACCGCCGCGGTCAGGTCGGAGGTGCGGGCGAGGTCGGTCATCGCGGCCGTCACCGCGTAGTAGTTTCCAGGGGAGTCGAAATGCCCGCCCATCGCGTAGGTGTCGATGAAGACTTCACCTAGTTCCTCCAAAGTGATCGTGTCCAGGTTGTCGATCAGGTGGTTGAGCCAGACAGTGTAGTTTTGGAACCCATACTGGCTCTCCTCGCTGGCTAGCATGTAGTGAGCGAAGGGAGCCCCCACCTCCGCCATCTCCCACGTGCTCATCAGGCACGCGTCGTAGATGAGGAAGTCGAGCTTCTGGCCGGCGGCGTTGGTGATCGCGGTCAAGGCCGCTGCCAGCTCGCCGTTCGCCACACCGATGATGTTGTCCGTGTGCTCGTCGTGGCAGATGCTCTTGAGCACGGGGTTGTCGAGCTGGGACTGCTGCCTCCACGCGCCACCGTGATCGCTGGGGATGAGGGCATAGTGCTCGGCCGGGTAATGGTCGACCACCCACACGCCGAAGTCGGCCAGGGTCTTCCAGTCCCCCGTGTCGGGGCTCCCGCCAAATTCGTACACGACCTTCATCTCGCCCGGAAGCATTTCCGCAATGTAGCCGTCCTGGCCCCAGGGGTCGACCAGCACGATCAAGCGAACGTCTTCGTTGTAGTTGACGTTCATCCAATCCTGAAGCTCGGGCAACGACTGGTTGAGCAGGTTGTTGTCCATGGCCCAGTACATCATGAAGGTCCACTTGGCGTCCGGCTTGACCATGCAGCCACCCGCGCCGTCATCTACGTAGATGGCATCGCACGCGCAGTCGTGGGTTCCATTCGCGAGGTCAGGCGTACAGTGCGTGTTGTCCCCGCAGGTAACGCCGACGCACGGGTCCGCCACGCAATTGCCGTTGTAGAAGAGCTCCCCCGGAGTCTCGCACACGCATTCGTAACCGCTCCAGTCCGCCTTCGCATGACACACGGGAGTTCCCGGGCACACGGTGCTCTCGTTCGCACAGGGATCCGCATAGAAGCTGTAGTCGAGCGTGTACGCGCCGCTCGCATCCGCCGGATCCGGCCGGCTGTCCCAACCGTCCACGAAGAGGTAGTAGGTGCCCGGCACGAGCACCTCGCTGAACTCCTCACTTCCCCCCAACGCGCCCACGTCCACACAGGCCACCTGGCTGTCGGGGTCGTCGCACGCGGTCCGCATGTGCATCAGGCCGTCGAACCCGAGGTCCGGGTTCATCGTGATGTTGACACGCATCTCCTGGGTCAGCGTGAAGCCGTACACCCGGTCGGGTGCTGGGTTCACACTGCAGGTACCCTCCCCGTCGTCCACGGCGTTTTCCGTGGTTCCGGCGATCTGGGGCCCCGGCCCGGACACCACGGGGATCGCAATGACGCCGTCACACGCTTCGCCATCGGCGCTCGCGTTCGGCTGGCACACCCCCGCACCGTCCGCCACGAAGCCCACATTGCACCCGCAGGAGTACGTCGCCGGGTCGACGGTGACGTCGGAGCTGCAAGCATTCTTGTTGGCCTGCACGCACGGGTTCGGGTCGAGGCAGGGATTGTCTACGCACCCGTCCGTGGCAGAGCTGTAGAGCGTGCCGCTGGGACACAGGTTGGTGATGGTCGTGACCACGCGGGTCGCTCCACTTCCGAAGTAGTCGAACAGACCGACCACAAGATAGTAGTCATTGCCCGCGGTGCCCCCGTCAAGCTCCACATCGGCAGAGGCAGGAACGACGTAGCCAGGGGGAATCACGCCGAATCCGCAGGCCGCCTCGGTGGCGCTGGCGCAGTCGGCCCCTTCGAGCACCGCCACGGCCGGAATGTGAATCCGCCCCAACGCGTCGAACGCGTCCACGGTGAAGTTGACGTTCCGCGTCTCCCCCGCTGCCACGTGGATGTGGTGGACCATGTCCGTGTAGGGGAAACCGTACGCGTTGCAGCTGAACGTGAACTCCCCGCTCTTGCCCGTCATGTCGCTGATGAGCACGCCGTCGGACAAGTCCGTGAGCTCGAGCATGTCCGCACAGGCGTTGCCCGCGCCTCCCACGGCCAGACACACGTCCTGGCCGTTGTCGTAGAAGCCCGCGTCACAGACACATGCAGCCGTCCCGCCCGCGTCGTTACATACCTCGTGATTCCCTGCACTGCAGCCGAGGTTCGCGGTGGCGCAGTCGGCCTTGCACACCCCGTCGAAGTCGTTGTCCTGCTGGCCCGCCGGGCAATTGCACACCGCCACACCAGCCGAATCGTCACAGCCCAGCGCTCCACAAGCGAGCCCCGCCGCGATCGCCGTCGCGCAGTCGGCCGCGCAGGCACCGTCCGCATCGTTGTCCTGGTAGCCCGTCGCGCAGGCGAGACAATCATCTCCCGCCTCCGTGGCGTCATCCGCGTAGCCCGTGTCACACGCACACACCGCCGTCCCACCGTCATCGTCACAGTGGGCGTTGACGTCGGGACAGACCAGCGGGTTCGTCTTCGCCGCCATCGCAGCCGCACAGTCGAGCTCGCACGTGCCGTTCTCGTCGTTGTCCTGGTACCCCTCGTCGCAAACACACTCCTTCTTGCCCGACTCGTCGCTGCAGACCTCGTTCGTCCCGCAGGTCATCCCATCGTAGTAGCACGTCGTCTCGCACACCCCGTCGTCGTCGAAGTCCTGCCAGTAAGGGCTGTCACACACGTCACACGTGCGTCCGTCATACCCCTCGTCGCAGAGACATACCGCCTGCCCGCTCGCGTCGTCGCAGGTCCCGTTGCCGGTACAATCCAGCGCGGCCGTAGTGCAATCAGCCTGGCACGAGCCGTCATCGTCGTTGTCCTGGTACCCCGGCTCGCACGCGCACTCCGCCGCCCCGCTCGCGTCCGTACACGCCTGGTGCTCCCCACAGGTCAGCGCCGCGGTCGCGCAATCGGCAACACAGGACCCGTCGTGATCGTTGTCCTGGTACCCATCGCCACAAACACACGCCACCTCGCCGCTGCTGTCGTCGCACACCTGGTTGGCAGCACACGCCATCTTCGTCGTCGCGCAGTCGGGCAAACACGACCCGTCGTCGTCGTTGTCCTGATAGCCGTCGTCGCAATCCGTGCAGTTCGGGCCCGTGTAGCCGATCGCACATACGACGTCCGCGGCCGAGTCGGTCCCGGTATCGGTCCCAGTATCCGTCCCGGTGTCCGTCTCGGCGTCGGTCCCGGTGTCGGTCCCGGTGTCGATCTTCGAGTCCGTTCCCGCATCGGTCCCGGTGTCCGTCCCGGTGTCTGCACCCGCGTCCTTGCCGCCCGGACTCCCATCGTCCGAGCTCTCGTCGTCCCAGCAGCCTGCCGTCAGGCACGCCGCCATGACCACCACGAGCCACCCCGAGCCACCCCAGTCCCGATATCTGCGCATCCTCGCCTCCTTGCCGCGTGTTCGGGTCGGCTATCCGTCGCCCCGCCTCGCGGCCCTTTTTCTAGCCTCGCTGGCAGCCTAGAGCGCGCGATCCCGCGACGTCGTCACCCAGATGGGTGATGCGGTTCGATTTGGTGCGGGTAGGACATGGTTACAACGCCAACCACACGCTCCCAAGCCTACTGCCCCGCCTCGCTCACCATCCGCTCCCGAACGTCCAGCGGCAGCTCCACGAAGTAGGCGTCGTACCCCCCGATCGGGACGACCATGTCCCGGTAGTCCACGGGCTCCCGAAGCGCCCTGTCCAACTGCCCAGCATCCGACGTCGCCACGCGAAGGTGCATGCCGCCCAAGTCCAGGAACGCCCTAGCGTACGCGACAATCCGCTCGAGGTGCGCGTCGTGGGAGAGTCCGGCCCCCGGAAGTGCCGCCTCCAGCACAGCGCCCCCCTGCATGTGCAGGCCACGAAGGGCCGCCGCGTGACGCAGTTGGGTCGCCCCCCCCGCCGCCGCTCGCCGGGAAGGACAAAGCCCGAAGGCCAGCGGCTCACCCCCGAGCCGCCCGCTAGGCAGCGCGAGGGCCCGACTGCCGAATTCGAGGTCCCCGCCAAGCCCACCGTACGACACGACCCAGCGCCCCCCCTCGCGCCGATCCCTCCCCCGAACCGTCGCGTGAATCATCGCCGCCACGCGCTGCGCCACCATCGACACGTCGTCCGTCCCATCCCCGTACTTTGGCGCGTCCTTCCGAACCTGCTCACGCAGCGTCGGCTCCCCGAGGAAGTCCTCCGCCATCGCGGCGATCAGGTCGTCAAGAGAAACAGCCCTGTTGCGAAACACCATCGCGTCGATCGCACCGATCGAGTCGACCACGTCCGCGAAGCCCACCACCACCACACAAACGCTGTCGACCGCAACGCTCCCCACGGCAACTTCGCTCCCCGCCCCATTCATCACCGACGACAGCAACGGAACGGGAACTACCGCCCGCAACCCATGCTCGACCGACGACACGCCGTCCGCCGCCAGGTCCATCAAGGCGTCGAACTGCTGGCCCAGCGCATCGATCAGATCCGTCGTGCAGCACCAAGAATCCGGGGCGTTCCCCGAAGGCCCGACCCACCCCGGCAAACTCGGGTGGACACCGTCGTGCAACGCCATCTCGAGGGCAGCCGTGAGGTCGATCGTGACGGCAGCCGGGTAAGTGACTTGCTCGCCCACCACGGAAGGCGTGACCGTCCCCGTGACCCCCCAGTCCCGCGCCCTGGCTTTCGGAATGCCCATCGACTCGAGCGCGCGGATCGTGACGTCGTCGTTGTGGATCGAAACCGTTCCTCCGGTGAGCAGCGAGACCTCGCAGGCCCGCCGCAACGCGTAGTCCGGCGTCCACCGCGGATGGTAGCGAAGATGGATCCGCGGTGACGCGAGCCCGAGCATCTCGCTGGCCTTGAGCAGCACGTACGTCATTTCGCTGACAGCCGACGATCCATCCTCGTGGGTCCCTCCCACCGTGATCGCTAGGCTTCCGCGGTAGCCCGGTCGCATGCGAGCGACCGCCGCGGAGACGAGCGGAACGTGATCGGCCAAGCTGAGAAGAAGGCAGGCAACCCGCTCCACGGCACGGCGAAACACGGCATCCCGGTCCGGCCCCGCCTGCACACCCTCCAGCTCGCGGTCGAGAAAGGGCTGGAGCAACACGTCGAGCCGCCCCAGGGAAAGCTGGTCGTTCGTGCTCTCCTGGTGCAGCGAGGCCACCGTGATCCGGATCGCATTGAGGGCGTCGAGCAACGTCTCGGCCGGGCGCGCGGGACAGCGACGGCACGACAAGGCGGTCTCCATCAGCTCTTGGCGACGTTCCTTGTCCGGGGCGTCGCGAGCAGCAAGCTCGGCTTGATCCGCCAGACGCTGGGCGTAGTCGAGCACGCCCTCGATCACGAGGGTCGTTGCCTGATGAGACGCGGACTGTCTCGGGGAGGTCTGCGCGTCGCTCTCTTGGCCCGCCACCGCGCGCAGCCCTCGCCGCAGCACCGTGGACAGGTCCGGGATCGCAGCCACTCCATCCTGCACGCCAAGGTGAAAGGGGCGCGACCCTGCGAGCCAACCGAGCAGAGGCTGGAGCCCGGACGCTTGGGACGCGACATCCACGACGTTGCGACCCATCCAGAAGGGAAAGACGAAACGATCGAGCCGCTCGTGGTCCTCCCGTGATAGCTCGATGGGCAAGGAATCCCGCAGCTCCAACGTCAGCAGCTCTGGCCAGAGCAACACGTGAGACAGCTCGGGGTACACCGGAACGCCCACGTCGTGCGAGGTCGTGGTGCCCAGCACCACGTCGTCTTCGCGGACCCGGGCTGTCTTGCGGTGCAGGACGTGCGCGATCTGACGGGCGCGAACGAGCACCTCGGGGGTGTCTGCGTCTTCCGCGAGCCGAGAGGCGGCCTCCGTCAAGGCGACGGCTCGTTCGGTGCAAATGCGCGGGCGGGCAGCCAGCAAGCGGCGCAAGGAGCGCTGGACACGAGGGAAGTCGAGCAGGGTCAAGGACGAGAGCGCCGGGTCCGGCAGTCGGCCCCCACCGCTCGGCGTACCGAAGGGCTTCGTGGTCCCGCAACGCGGCAGGATCTCAAGCTCGCCCTCGTCTGGGGGATCGGACGGCCACGGCGCACGCCTCCGCGCCGGATGCGCGCCTCGATGCGCGGACCCAACGACGTGCAGGAACTTCGCGACACACGAGACCTGGCCGGTCACGCGCGCCCCCTGGCTCGTCCAGGAAAGCAGATCGTCCCCCTCCGAGAGGAAGCGTCGGAGCAGGTCCTCGTCGTCGAGGTCAATCCATGCGTCGGCGTCCGCGGGCGCGCCGGGTCCCGACCGAAGACGCCCGGACTCCACGCGCATCCACATCTGCTGGCCTTGGGTGACGCGGAAGTGGAGGGTGAACGACAGGTCGTGGGTAACGCCGTCCGCGTCCTCGAAGCGAAGCTCCTCGCGCAGGGCAGGACGAAGCCGGCAGCTCCAGCCCAGCGCGCGCAAGGTGGTGAGCGCGACCTGGGGGACCAAGGCCTCTGTTAGCTTCGGCAACTCGAACCTGATGCGCCGTCGACTCGCCACCCTGCAACTCCGACGGAGAGTCTAACAAAGCCTGCTGCGCGAGGAGGCCGTTGTTTCGGCAAACACCCGAACCGCCACGACAGCGCGATTCGTGATAGGAGCGCGAGCAACAACGATGCTCGCCAACCCCGTCCCCCGATCGCCCGAGCTCGACACCCTCGCCAAGTCGGCAGTGGCCGTCAGCGTCCTTCTGATCGCAGCACGCATTGTCCTCTCCGAAGGCATCGGCTTCGGTGACGCCGAGGCCCTGTACGCCTCCTACGCGCTCTTCGGTCAGGCCACGTATCTCGATCACCCCGGACTCATAGGCTGGCTGGGCTCGTTGCTGGCCGGCGAACGCGGAACCCCCGAACCCGTCACGGTCCACCGCTTCACCAGCATCGCTGCCACCGCGATCCCCTGGTTCGGCGGTCTCGCCGCTCGGGGCGCAGGGGCCTCCTACAAGGGCGTCCTGATCGCGGTTATCGCGATCGCAATCGTCCCCGAAGTCGCCGTCGGCCTCTTCGCCTTCACACCGGACCTCCCCCTCGCCGCCGCCTGGCTCGGCGCCCTCGGCTTCGCCGCCCTCGCCCTTCGCTCACCCCCCACGTCCATCCGTTGCTTCGGCGCCACGCTCGGCGCAGGCCTTTGCACCGGCATCGCATGCGCCTCCAAGATATCCGGCGTCTTGCTCGCCGTCGCCCTCGTCGCCACGTGGGTGTCCCGCCCCGCGCGCGATCGACTCCGCACCACGGCCCCCTATGCTGCCGTGTTCATCGGCTTCGTGGCCACCCTGCCCATGCTCCATCACGAAGCATCCCTCGGCTGGCCCATGCTCCATCACCGGCTCCTGCACACCCAGGCCGGCTTCGGTCCCAGCTTGCGCAACCTCGGCGCCCTCATCGGCGGCCAAGTCCTCTACCTCACTCCTTTCGTGGCCTTCGCCATCGTCTTGATCGCCATCGACCTCACCCGGCGCACCCGCAACGACCCCATCGATCGCCTGCTCTTCAACACCACCGTCCCCCCCTTCGCCGCCCTCGCGATACTCACCGTCCTGTCGCGCGTCGCCGAGCCCCACTGGGTCGCGCCCGCCTACCTCGGCCTCGCGCTGCACCTCGCACGCTCCATCGACCGCCCCCTCCTCTCCCGAAAACTCGCCATCGCCTCCGTCGCCACGTCGCTGGTCGCCATCGCGTTGGTCTTCGTCGTCGTGCGGTTCCCTGTGCTGCCAAAGCTCCTCGGGGAATCCTACGAGCCCAGGTATGACTTGGTGAACGACCTGTACGCATGGCGAACAGGCGCCCCTCTGGTCGAACAAGCCCTCCAACAGGTCCGCGACGCGGAAATCGACGCCGTGACAGTCGTGGGACCGCACTGGATCGTCTGCGCGCAAGTACAGGCCGCGCTCGGACGGACGGCCCGGGTGGGCTGCGAGACCCCGGAGGGGGACGACTTCCAGCGAATCCTCCCCCGGTCGGAGTGGGAGCGCGACGCCGTCCTGTTGTACGTGACGGACGATCGGTTCCCGGTGGACCTTCCGGCCCGCTTTCCGGATCGGACGGTGACGGGGGTGAGTCGGTCGAGCGTGCGCAGGGGTGGGGTGGTGGTGCGCACCATCAGGGTAGTCCGGTTGGGACGAATGGGTTCGAGCTGATCAACCGTTCGCACGTGCCCGTTGCGAAGCGAGCCCTTCGCTTCTAGGTTTGCGGTCATGAAGCACAACATTTCTTCCCTTGGTGGTTGGGGTGGACGGTTCGGTTGGGTGGCGGTGACGCTGGGCGTGGCGACGCTCGGAGCGGTGGCTTGTGGGTCCGACGACGAGGACTCGGGGTCCGGTGGATCGGGCGCCACGGGTGGATCGGGCGGCGCCACGGGTGGATCGGGCGGCGCCACAGGGGGCTCGGGCGGTGCCACGGGTGGATCGGGCGGCGCCACAGGGGGCTCGGGCGGTGCCACGGGTGGATCGGGCGGCTCCACCGGTGGATCGGGCGGCTCCACCGGTGGCTCGGGCGGCTCCACGGGTGGCTCAGGCGGCACAGGCGGAAGCAGTGACCCCGGCTTCGTGGTCGGTCTCGACGGCATCGCGGCGTTCGACGCCATGTCCTCTGCAGACCAGGACGCGTTGAAGGACACGAAGGTCTTCTTCCAGCACATGTCGGTCGGGGAGAACCTCATCATGGGGTACAACAACTGGGACCCACCGTGGAACGGCGGCACCAATTCCCTTGGGTTCGTGTTCGACAGCGTGGACAGCGCGTCCGACTACGGCAGCGCCACGCTGGGAGAGAACGCGTTCGGCTACAACGGCGACCCTTTCGAAAAGCTCGACGGCTTCCAGGAGCATGTGCTGAACATGGGCATCGGGGGAGCGGTCAAGGTCGCGGGGTTCAAGTACTGCTACAACGACCTGACCGTCGACATCACGGCGACCGGCGATGACGTGATCTCCGCGTACCAATCTACGTACCAAGAGATCGAGTCCGGGACCTCAGGGGTGTCGTTCTTCCACGTCACCACGCCGCTGCAGCCGGCGGACGAGTGGCAAACGGTGGAGAACAACACGTTGCGCGTGAAGTTCGCGGACTTCCTTCGGAGCACGTACGCGGGCGGGCGTCACGTGGTGTTCGACCTTCAGGAGATCGAGTCCACCAAAGCCAACGGCGAGACCTGCAGCCAGAGCGGGGTGCCGGTCCTGTGTGACGAATGGGCGGCGGACAACGACGGGCACCTCAACGACGCGGGGGCGACGAGAGCGGCCAAGGCGTTCCTGTACGCGCTGCATGTGGCTCGAGGCCTGTAGGGCGGATTGCCAGCCCCCTACGCCCCCACCCTCCGTTTGGCCTATGCGCTTTGCAGCCGCGCGAAGGGGCTTTCTTGACGGCCCGGTCCACAGGTTGGATGCTAAGGGAGCAATGACCGTTCACGACCATGAGCCAGCGTCCCATCGGCCTCCCGCACGGCTTCACCGGCATTCCGTTGCCATCTTCGCAATCCTTGGCGTGACGGCGTTGGCCGTGTCCTGCCGACTCGGGGAGTCTCTCGACGACTTCACGAAGGGTGGGCCCGGCCCAGCGGGCGGGACGGGCGGAAGCAGCGGCAAGGGAGGCTCGGGTGGATCGGGCGGAGCGGGGGGAACCGCCACAGGCGGCACCGCGGGCGCGGCCGGGTCGGGAGGCTTGGCCGTCGCGTGCGAGGGAACGCCCACCGAATGCGACGACCTTGGGGGCGAGCCCCAGTGGCTGTTCGGCTGCTGTGAGAGCAACACCCGCTGGTGGTGTGAGTTCGACGGGACATTTTGGACCTTGCGGTCGGAGAACTGCGACACGACGGCCAAGGTCTGCGCGTACGACACGAGCGCCCAGGCCATGCGATGCACGGAGGGTTCGGGTGGAACGGGCGGAGGCGCCACGTGCGCGTCCGGCGAGTGCGTGGGTTCCTGCCAGGACTGCGACGGCGATCCGACGGATTGCGAGACGGACACGAACAACGATGCGGAGCACTGCGGGGAGTGTGCGTTATCGTGCCAGGGCGGCAAGTGTTCGGGAGGGACGTGCCAGGTCTCGGTCCTCGCGCCCAATCAGAAGACACCGTGGGGCATCGCGGTCGACGGGTCTTCGGTGTTCTGGCTCGCGGAGGGGGATGGCTCGGTCTATTCGGTCCCCGTGGGAGGAGGCACCGCCGAGCAGATCGCTACGGGGCAGAGCGGGCCTGTGCAGATCGCCCTGGACGGAGAGTACGTCTTCTGGACCAACTTCCAGGGGGGCGGCTCTGTCCGACGCATGAGGAAGGACGGGACCGACCTCACGACCCTGGCGCAGGCCAGCGGCCCCTGGGCCCTCGCCCTCGGCGACACCTACGTCTACTGGACGAACACGTCCGATGGCTCCTTGCGTCGGGTCGTCAAGCCCGGCGGGCAACCGGTCGTCCTGCTCACGGGAGAGTCGAGTCCCCGCGGCATCGCGGTCGACACGACGCACATGTACTGGACGACCTCCGGCAGCGGTCAGGTCAGGCGCGCCAACCTCGACGGGACGGCAGCGGAGACTCTCGCGACCGGCCAGAACTATCCGCTGGGCATCGCCCTCGACGACACCTGGGTCTACTGGACGGAGGTGGGGGCGAACTACTCCTTGGGGGACTGCTCGCAGGCGGACGGGCGCATCGTGCGAGCGAAGAAGGCCGACGGCTCCAATCTCATGACGGTGGCGGACAACCAGGCCTGTCCGCTCAACCTCGTCGTGCAGGACGGGGTCGTGTACTGGACCAACGCGGGCACGGTCACCGGCTCGAACTACAACTACGACGGCACGGTGCAACGCGCTAATGTCGACGGGACCGATCCCAAGCTCATCGCAACGGGACAAGACCGCCCCTACGGCGTCGCGGTGGGTGACGTGGCGGTGTTCTGGACCAACCAGGGGGTCTTCGCGGCGCAAGGCTCCGTGATGAAGATAGCGAAGTAGCGAGCCTGTATCTCACGTTGGGTGAGGCTATTGTTCCCGGACAAGTCTCGTCCGATTGCTTGAGCATGGCCCGCAAACCCCGTATGGTTTCAAGCATGCTGGGGTTCTTGCGCGCAGGTCACAACGAGAGACGACAACGGCGTGAGACAAGGCGGTGCAGCTTCGCGGCACCGGCGTGGCCGACCCGAATCGTTGTGCTCGCTGTCTTCACGAGCCTCGCTCTGATCGCATGTGGCGGAGACGACGGAGCGTCGGGATCGCCTGTGCCCAAGAAGGACGCGGGCGGTTCGGACACGTCGACGGACGTGGCGACCGACGTGGGGAAGGACACAGGAGAACCGGACACGGGCCCCACGGCGTGCGAGCCGAAGACGTGCGCCCAGATCGGGGCCAACTGTGGCTCCGCTCCCGACGGATGCGGGGGAAAGATCGAATGTGGGGAGTGTCCCGACGGCCAGTTCTGCGGTGGCGGCGGCACGAACGTGTGCGGTATGGATGACTGCTCCCCGAAGAGCTGCGTGCAAACCGGAGCACAGTGCGGGTGGGCGTCGGACGGGTGCTCGATGGCCATCGACTGTGGTGGGTGTGCGCCGCCGGAGGCTTGTGGGGGCAGTGCCGAGTTGAACGTCTGTGGCTGCACGCCCAAGACGTGCTCGCAGCTTGGCGTGAACTGCGGGACCTTGCCGGACGGATGCCTCGGCACGTTGAACTGCGGCGCGTGCAGCGGCGGACAGGTCTGCGGAGGCGGCGGCACGAACATCTGCGGGACGTCGGAGTGCATGCCCAAGAGTTGCGCGCAGCTCGGCGCTGCGTGCGGGTTCATCTCCGACGGGTGCAGCGAGGCACTGGACTGCGGCGAGTGTGCGACCCCCGAGGTATGCGGGGGCGGCGGGTTGATCAACCAGTGCGGCTGCACGCCCAAGTCTTGCTCCCAGCTCGGGGCGTCGTGCGGTGCGGTCGACACCGGGTGCGGCGAAGTGAGTTGCGGGGACTGTGCGGCCCCGGATACCTGCGGGGGCGGCGGTGTGGACAACCAGTGCGGCTGCATGTGCACCTTGCCCAACGCCACGACCAGCTGCCTCGCCGGCGTGTGCTCCATCAAGAGTTGCAGCGCCGGGTGGGGCAACTGCGATTCCATCACGGACAACGGCTGCGAGCTCGACACCAACAGCAACCTCGCCAACTGCGGGTCGTGCGGCCACAGCTGCTCCTTCGCCAACGCGTCCGCTTCCTGCGTGGGCGGCACCTGCGTGCTCGGGGAGTGCAGCGCTGGCTTCGCGGATTGCGACGGCAACCCGGACAACGGCTGCGAGGCGAACCTCGAGGCGGACCCCACGAACTGCAAGACGTGCGGCAATGAGTGCCCCGCTGGCGGCGGAACCGCCGTGTGCGTAAGCGGCGTGTGCGACGTCTCCGACTGCAACCCCGGTCTCGGGGATTGCGACCCGGGCGTGCCCGGTTGCGAGACGAACACCACGAGCAGCGCAGAACACTGCGGCTTCTGCAGCAACGCCTGTACCTTTGCGAACGCCACCGGCGAGTGCGTCAACAGCAGCTGTCGCATCGACTCCTGCAACGGTGGCTGGGGCAACTGCGACACGAACGACAGCAACGGGTGCGAAACCAACACGAACACCGCCGTCGAGAACTGCGGCACGTGCGGCAACACGTGCCCGACTCGGGCTCACGCGACAGCCACGTGCGCCAACGGCGCCTGCGGCTTCACGTGCACCACCGGCTGGGAAAACTGCGACGGGTCCGACGCCAACGGCTGCGAGATCAATGTGCAGTCCAGCGTCAACCACTGCGGCGGGTGCGGCAAGGCCTGCAACCTGCCCCACGCCACACCGGCCTGCTCCAACGGGTCTTGCACCGTCAGCTCCTGTGACAGCGGGTGGGGCGACTGCAACGGAAGCCCCTCCGACGGGTGCGAGGTCGACCTGAACAACACCCCCGGCTACTGCGGAAGCTGTGGCAACAGCTGCTCCGTCGCCAACGGGACCGCCGGCTGCTCCAGCGGCAGCTGCACCATCGCCTCCTGCAACCCCGGCTGGGCCAACTGCGACGGGGTCGTCAGCAATGGCTGCGAGACCAGCACCGCCTCGGACCCCACCAACTGCGGCGTCTGCAACAACACATGCAACGGCACCAACGGAACTCCCCTGTGCCAGTCGGGAACCTGCGCGATCGCCTGCAACCCGGGCTTCGGCAACTGCAATGGCTCCCCCGCCGACGGGTGCGAAACCAACACCCAGAACAACACCAGCGCATGCGGCGGCTGCGGGCAAGCCTGCAGCACAAACAACGTCCCGAGCCCCTCCTGCGTCAATGGCGTCTGCTCAGGCGCCTGCGCCTCGGGCTTCGCCGACTGCGACGGCAACAAGCTCACCAACGGCTGCGAAACCAACATCTCCAGCAACGTCGACAGCTGCGGCGGGTGCACCAACGTCTGCTCCGGCAACAACATCCCGACACGCGCGTGCTCAGGCGGCGTGTGCACCGGCAACTGCGCGAGCGGCTACGCCGACTGCAACGGCAACAAGCTCACCGACGGCTGCGAGATCAACACCGCCAACAACACCTCCCACTGCGGCACGTGCAACACGCCGTGCTCCAGCAACCACGTGACCCCCAACTGCGCCGGCGGAGTCTGCAACGGCGCCTGCCAAGCCGGCTGGTCCGACTGCAACGCCAACAAGCAAACGGACGGCTGCGAAACCAACATCGCAGGCGACGTCCTGAACTGCGGGTCCTGCAGCAACAACTGCACCAACCCCACGCCGCCCCAAACCAACTCCGTCGGATGCTCGACGGGTAGCTGCGTCGTCTCCCAGTGCACGGCCACGTACCACGACCAGAACCAGGTCTTCTCGGACGGCTGCGAGTGCAAAGACGACGGCGTGGCCGACGTGTGCACCTCGGCCACTCTGCTCAACACGCTCTATGCGTCCACGGTCACCATGCCGTCGACGACGACGTACTACAACCTCGTGCCCACAGGCGATCGAGACTGGTTCTCGGGCACGATCTACGACTACGGGATCTACTACTCGAGCTGCAACTACCGTCCGCAGATCGAGCTGGTCGACCCGAGCGGGCTGTTGCTCATGAAGGTGTACAACGCAAGCTCGTGCTCCTCGACGACGGGGTATGCGTGCAGCACGGCGGAGGGGGGCAACTCGACGAAGGGCGTGCGAAGTTGGCAGTTCGGTCACTCCGCCACGTGTGGCGACATGCAGTCGATCGATCCCACGCCTGCGACCTCGACCTACTACCAGCAGTCCACGGTCTACCGCATCGAGGTGTACGCCACGGCCTCGAGCACCAGCTGCCTGCCCTACCAGATCAAGCTCAGCCGCTACTGACCCGGTTTCCGGGTCAGAACCTGCCCCCGAACGCTCCCACCGCGCCACCTCGCACCGGCATCAACTCGACGCGCGGAACCTTGGCGACCTCCGCCCCGACCTTCGCGTCCGAGGAGCCCGACAGGAACAGATACGTAGCCACGCCGAGGGAGACGACCCCCACCCCCGCCGACACGAACGCCATCGTGCGCGTCTTGGACGCGTCGTCCGCTTCCGCTTGCGTGCAGTTGGGCTTGCACGCGTCCATGTCGTCGAGCTTGCCGTCGAATTGCGTGCCGAAGTAGGTGAACGCCCCGAGCCCAATGAGGCCGATGCCTCCGAACACATAGGCCGCAGGGCTGGGTCCCCCGCCTTCATCCTGGTCCGCGGCAACGACGCCCGCCCCGGCCGTGTCGCTTTCCTCCGCGGCGAACTGAATGGAGATCGCCCTGTTCTTGGCCGCCGCGTGGATCACGATGCGCTTCTCGACAGGCTCCTCGCCCGGCGCATCGAAGCGAAACACGCGCACTCCAGGGTCCACCGCCACGGCCTTGCCGTCGATCTGCGCGACGAGCGCCTCCCCGTCCACCGTCACCCGCACGTCGACCAGGTCCTGGCCTCTCTTGTCCTTCACCGAAAGCACGACGGTCGGCGTGCTCTCGTCCACCTCGCTCAACCACTGGGTGCAATCGCGACGGAGAATTTCCGGGCACACGTTGCGCGCGCAGACCAGCAACTGCTCGCGCGCCCCCACGAGCTTGTCTTCCTGCCTCAACGTCTGGGACTTGTCGTACGCCTCCAGGCAGACCTGCTTGTCGTCCGCTCCCGCTCGCTCCGTCGTGCTCAGAACGACCGTCGCGACCAGCGAGACCCACGCGACACGAGACCAGCAAGACATCCGCATACGTTCGATCCTCCGACCTCAGAGACAATGAACCTTCGGTACCCGCACACCGCGTGCATCGATGGTGTACGGAGGATTGCAGTCGCCCTTCGGCGGCTTGGACGTTGGCTCGGTGGGCGGCGGCTTCACCTCCGTCTTCGTCGGAGGAGGCGCCACGCGCACCGTCCCCGGAGGAGGCGGCCTCTTCGCCGTCGCCACCGCACTCGCCTCCGCACGCACGTCAACCGCCGCATCCGCTACGTTTGCCGCCCCATCGGACGCATCCGCCTCGACGAACACCACGTCCTGCGGCTCGGCGTCCGCCTTGTCCGTGGCCCCCAGGCCCGAAGCAGGCCCGGCGTCAAGCAGGCCGTCGCCCTTCGGCTGCAGCATGCCGGAGACCACCACCACGCCCGCCACCGCAAGCGAGGACAGCACCAGGGCGACCGCGATGACAGCCATCAGCACGCGTGGCTTCGGCCCCGCCCGTGGAGGCTCCTGCGCCATCGACAGGCTGGTCATCTGCGAAGGAGAGCTGACCGGCTCCTGCAGCTGAACCGCAGGCGCCGTGCCGGCCGCCGTCGAAAGCGCCACCGAGCTTGCCGTCGTGTCCGAGATGATCGTCATCGCATCGTCGTCCACCTCGGACGGCACCTGCGTGATGGACACCGGGGCGTGCACACCGGAAGTCGATCCCACACCCGGCCCAGATCGTCGCGGCGGAGGCGGAACCCTCGGAGGCGGCAACCCGGGCCGCGGCGGCGGAGGAGCGTGGGCCGACACCGGGCCTGACGGCACAGGACCGATGCTGACAGCAGGAGGCTCGCCCGTGGAGCCGCGCGCGATCATCGCCTGCACGCTCAGCGTCGACACGCTCTCGAGCTCCGCAATCTTGTCTGCGCGCTTCCTCAACGTGTCACGCGCCAACTCCTCCACCCAGCCCCCCACCTCTCGAGGGCTCGCGACCCCGGCCACCTTCTCCAGCGCGGTCGCCATGTCTCGCGCCGTCGCAAAACGCTGGCCCGGGTCCAGGTGCAACCCCCGCATCGTCACGTCGTCGTATCCCTTCGGAATACTGGGAATCACCGAGCTCGGCGGCGCGATCTTGCCCTGCAACACCATCCCAAACACGCCAATCTCGTCGTCCGCTTTGAACAGCCTCGTCCCCGTCAGCGCCTCCCAAAGCACGACGCTCGCCGCGTAGATGTCCGTTCGACGGTCCACCCACTCCGACTTGAGCTGCTCGGGCGCCATGTACGCAAGCTTGCCCTTGAGCTGTCCGTCGCGCGTCGACTGCATCCGCCCCGCCGCCTTCGCCACCCCGAAGTCCAGCACGCGCGAGACCCCGTCCATCCCTACGATCACGTTCTGCGGGGATACGTCGCGATGCACGATCCCGAGCGGCTCCCCATGCTCCGACTTCGCTTCGTGCGCCGCGTGGAGCCCGTCGAGCACGCCCGCCATGATCGAGGCGATGATCCGCAGCGGGATCCTCGACTTGCGCGCACGCGTGGCGCGGATGAGCTTCGACAGCGACTCCCCCTGCACGTAGTCCATGATCAGGAAAAGCTCGCCGTCGCGCGCCACGACGTCGAGAATGGGCACCACGTTCGGGTGCCGCACGCGGGCCGCGAGCCGCGCCTCGTCGAGGAACATCTTGGCGAATTCCTCGTCCTTCGCGAAGTGCGCGTGCAGGCACTTCACCGCCACGGTCCGCGAAAACCCCACCTCACCGATCAATCGCCCGTACCGAACCGTCGCCATCCCGCCGGCAGCGATCTCGTCGAACAGCATGTAGCGGCCGACGACGCGCGGGGGCTCTGGTCCGTTCTGGGTCACCATGGCAGTTTGGCAAATCCGCCTGTGCGGCGGCAAGGAATCGACGCGATAGTATAGCTCACAACTTTTAACCAGGGGTCCGGCGTGTCAAACTTGAGGTTTGCACTTACCTTGCCCCACCAAGAACCCAGGGACATGTTCGGACGTTCGCTCGGGCTGGTGTCGCCAGACAGACCGGGATTAGATACGCCCATGCCCACCAAGAGAAACGTCGTCTTCGGCCTCCTGGGCACCACCTTGGACGCGGGCAAAGGTTCGCGACGCTGGGACCGGTGGCGACCGACCGTCGCCCTGTGCCAGCACGAAGACTTGCTCGTCGACCGGCTCGAGCTGATCCATGCCCCACGCCACCAAGAGCTTGCCGCCATCGTCGTAAGCGACATCCATGCCGTCTCCCCCCATACGGAGGTGCGGAGCGTGCCGCTCGACATCGCAGACCCGTGGGACTTCGAGCAAGTGTACGGCTCGCTCCACGACTTCCTGCTCGGCTACCCCTTCCGCCCGGACCAAGAGTCCTATCTCGTCCACATCACCACCGGCACCCACGTCGCTCAGATCTGCCTGTTCCTGCTGACCGAGTCCCGGTACTTCCCCGGCCGCCTCGTCCAGACGTCTCCCGCCAGCCGAGGGGAGACGAACACCGCCGGTCGCTACGCCATCATCGACCTCGACCTCTCGAAGTACGACCAGCTGGCGTCGCGATTCGCGAAAGAACAGCGCCAGGGGCTCTCCTACCTCAAGGCGGGCATCGACACGCGCAACGCGCCGTTCAACGCCATGATCGAGCAAATCGAGCGCGTGGCCGTCGGCTCTCGCGCCCCCATCCTGCTGCTCGGTCCCACGGGCGCCGGAAAGACCCAGCTCGCGCGGCGCATCTACGACGTGAAGCGGACCCGCCGGCAGGTCGATGGCGACTTCGTGGAGGTCAACTGCGCCACGCTCCGCGGGGACCACGCCATGTCCACGCTCTTCGGGCACGTGCGCGGCGCCTTCACCGGGGCCACCACGGATCGTCCGGGCTTGCTGCGAAAGGCCCACGGCGGCGTGCTGTTCCTGGACGAGATCGGGGACCTGGGCATCGACGAGCAGGCGATGTTGCTTCGCGCGATCGAGCAAAAGGTGTTCTACCCGGTGGGCGCGGACCGCGAGGTCCGCAGCGACTTTCAGCTGCTGGCAGGCACCAACCGGGACCTGCGCGAGCGGGCTGCGGAGGGCCGGTTCCGCGACGATCTCCTCGCACGGATCAACCTGTGGACCTTCCGTCTCCCTGGCCTGGCGCAACGGCCCGAGGACATCGAGCCCAACCTGGACTTCGAAGTGCAACAAGCCTCCCAGCTCGTGGGCGTCCACGTCACCTTCAACGCCGACGCAAGGAAGCGTTTCCTCCGCTTCGCCATGAGCGACGGTGCCCGCTGGGCCGCGAACTTCCGCGACCTCAACGCCGCCGTGCTCCGCATGGCCACGCTTGCCCCCGGGGGGCGCATCACGACGGACATCGTGCAAGGTGAGATCGCGCGCCTCGAGACCGCCTGGCAGTCTGCGCCAGGCCACAACGCCCTCGGGCCCTCCGACCTCACCTCGCGCATGCTCGGTGCACGAGCCGCCGAGGTCGATCGGTTCGACCGCATACAGCTCGAAGACGTGCTTCGTGTGTGCCACGCGTCCCGCTCGCTGTCCGAGGCCGGGCGCACGCTCTTCTCCGAATCCAGAAAAAAGAAGACCAGCAGCAACGACGCCGACCGCCTGCGCAAGTATCTCGCCCGCTTCGGCCTCTCCTGGCAAGACTTCGGACAAGCAGACCTCGACACACCCGGCCCCTGACGACGCAGCCTCGTCCAAGTGTGGCGCCCGTGCATTCGGCTTGCTAGGAGTGCGGCTCCGCTGTCCTCGTCGGACACATCCCATGGCAGAGCAGACCCACTGGACATCGTTTCTTCGGCGCCACTCCGCCAAGCTGCTGGCGTCGCTCGTCGTGGCAGCGGCTTTCTGGCTGATCTTGCGCGGCGGGGGGCTGCCCATGCTGCCCGCAGGCGAGACGCTCGAGGGCATGCGCTGGTGGACTTGGGCCGCCTACGCGGCAAGTGTCGCGTTCTGGAGCTTCATCCGTGCAGCACGCACGCGCCACCTGCTTCGCCCCGTAGCGGACGTGCCAGTGCGCCAGGTGCTCACGGTCTCCTGGATCGGGTTCCTCTCGATCTTCGTGCTGCCCTTCCGCATCGGAGAGGTCGTTCGGCCTGCGCTCTTCCATCACAAGGGCAAGGTGTCCTTCGCCACGGCGACGGGTGCGTGCGGCGCGGAGCGCATCATCGACGGGCTGGTCTTGATGACCGTGCTTGGTGTGACGTTGCCGCTGGGTGGGCCGCTGGATCCGCTCCCCGACCACATCGGCAAGCTTCCGATCCCTGTCGTGGCGGTCCCTGCCGCCGCGTACTCCATGTTGCTGCTGTTCGTCGCCGCTTTCTGTGCGATGGCCGTGTTTTACTGGCGACGACAGTGGGCGCGACGGATGACGGATCGGGTGGTGGGGTTGGTGTCGAAGAAGCTTGCCGCGTTTCTGTCGGGACAAGTCGAGAAGCTGTCGGAGGGGTTTCGTTTCCTGCCTTCGCCGCGGCATCTCGTCCCGTACCTTGTGGAGACGATGCTGTATTGGGGCATTGCGGCGGCAGGAATGTGGCTGCTTGCGTGGGGCTGCGGTGTGGAGGGGATGACGTTCGTCCGTTCGTGCGCCTTGCTGGGCGTGCTCGGCCTGGGGATCATCGTGCCGGGGGCCCCTGGGTACTTCGGCGCGTTCCAGGGGTCGATCTACGCCGGACTCGCCCTGTACTTCGCGGAGGATGTCGTGCTCGGTCCCGGCTCGGCCTACGTGTTCTTCCTGTACGTGACGCAGCTCGGGGTCATGTTCCTCATGGCCGTGGCGGCGGGTTTGATCGACCGGGACTCGGTCGTGGCGGCCGCGCGAACGAACCTGTCGGCACCGACCGCGGAAACGTGAGGCTCGGCTACGACCAGAATCGGCGAAGACGGGCAGAATCGGCGACGGCGACGGCCAGAATCGGCGAAGACGGGCAGAATCGGCGACGGCGACGGCCAGAATCGGCGACGGCGACGGCCAGAATCGGCGACGGCGACGGCCAGAATCGGCGACGGCGACGGCCAGAATCGGCGACGGCGACGGCCAGAATCGGCGACTACGGCGGGCTTGTACCGACCCCTCTTCACCCGCGCCCGCCAACCTCGGCTTCTGTGCTTTCTGCGTCCTCTGTGGTTCTCCTGAGACCTTCAGTAAGTTGGCCCGCACGTGGGGAGCGGTTAGGACAATGTTCACGATGATGTCTCGTGGACGGATGCTTGGGGTCGCGGCGGCAATGGTCACGTCGGGACTGTTGACGCTTGGTTGGACGATCGCGGAGGCGGACGCGAAGGCTTCCTACGCGTGCCCCTACACCATGTCCCAGACGTACAGCGCTGCGTTGCGGCTCATTCGCGTGGACAATGGGTTTTCGGTGACGGAGCGGGACCCGGAAGCGGCGTACATCATGTTCGACTACGAGAGCCGGGAGAGCGGGACGCGCGTGACGCCGGGGGCCATCGAGATGGTGCCGAGCGGAGACAGCGTCACGGTGGTGGTGAAGCTCGCGCAGATGCCGCGCTATCACGAGGAAGTTCTGCTCAACGCGCTCAAGCGCAAGCTCGAATCGGATTACGGGGAGCCTCCGGCCAAGCCCAAACCCAAGCCGGAGCCAGACGAGCGACCGGACGGGGGCGCGGATGCTGCGCCAGACGCGCGAACGCGCAAGGCCGCCGGCCGGTAGGAAAAAAACGCGTCCATGCCCGTGGAATGGGCTTGGTTGGCGCGCTTGCTTCGGCCATGCTTGGGCCTGTCGGATGGTGTCCGGCATGGTGCACGCCATCCTTCTGTACGCTCATGGGTGAATCGGAAAGCCTTCCCGCAGAAGTCGGTCGCTACCAGATCGACAAGGTTCTCGGTCAGGGTGCCATGGGGCGCGTCCTGCTCGCGCGCGATCCTGTTCTCGATCGCGCCGTGGCGATCAAGGTGCTGCGCGCGGACCTCGACATCAGCCCGGAGGTGCGTGCGGGGCTGCTCACGCGCATGCGGCACGAGGCGAGGGCGGCGGCACGCGTGGCGCACCCGAACATCGTCACGCTGCACGACATGATCGAGGACCCTGCCCTCGGGCTCTGCCTGGTCTTCGAATGCGTCTCCGGCGAGACGCTGAAGGACCGCATTGCCAACGGCCCTTCCCCTCCCCTGGAGATGGCGCGTGTCGCCCGGGAGATCGGCTCGGCGTTGTCGCTCGCGCACGAAGCGGGCGTTCTTCATCGCGACATCAAGCCGGAGAACATCATGCTCGCGCCCTACGGCGCGAAGATCACCGACTTCGGGATCGCTCGCGTGCCGGACTCCACCTTGACGCGCGCGGGGGGTCTGCTCGGCACGCCAGCCTACAGCGCACCGGAGACGATCAGCGGGAGCAACTTCAGCCCGGCGAGCGACCAGTTCTCCCTCGCGGCGACCCTGTACGAAGCCATCTCCGGCACCCGCGCGTTCCCTGGTGAAGACGCCGTCACCGTGGCCGCTCGCATCGGCACCGAAGAGCCCAAGCCCGTCGCACAACAGCTCGGCCTCGACCCGCGTGTCGACCAGGTCCTCGGTCGCGCGCTCACCAAGGATCCGGCTCGACGATTCGCCTCCTGTGCTGGATTCGGCGAGGCGCTCGCGGCCGCCCTCGAGATCGGGACCATGCTCGATACCCGAAGCATCCCCGACGTGCCCATGGTGGCGCCGCCTCGACCCATGGGCCTCTGGGCCAGCGTGGGTCTCGGAGGCGTTGCCGTCGGGGCTCTCATCGCGATCTTGCTCTTGTCTCTGCTGAAGCCTCCCGCGGCAACCCCCTTCGAGCTCGTCGCGGCCCGTGGCGCCGCCTCCGCGTCGATGGGGGCCGACCCCGCCGTGGCGCCCGAGGCACCTCCTGTCCGTGCCCGGTTCAAGCCGCGCGCCCCAGAAGACGACGAGCCCGCCCCGCCGACCGTCGGAAAACGCGATGCGGGCGCGCCCGACGCGAGCAGTCACGCGAGCACGGACGCAGGCAAGGCGCGGACCGACGCAGGACTCACCCCGGATGCCGGCCGCGATGCGCGCGGATCTGCCGTCCGGGACGGGGGCTAGACGTGCTCGGACGGACCTGCCGCGCCGCTCTCTCGGCCGCCGTGCTTGTCTCCACGTTCGTGACGGCAGGCGTCGCGAAGGCATCGCCAGATCTCGTTCTCGACGACGAGCAAGTCTCCCTGGCGGGCACGCACCGTTTTCGGGTCGTGACCCTGAGCAACGGTTCCACGCTGCGCGTCGTGCCCTACGCTGGAGATCCCAAGACGGGTGGCCGGCTGGAGATATTGGCCCACTACATACTCATCGACGGCACGAGCGCGATCGACGCGACGGCGGCGGGGTACCGCGGTCTTCCGAACGCGGATGGGGAAGGAGAAGGCGGAGGCAAGGGGGCCACGGTTTCGTCGGACGCCACGGGGGGAGGCGGGCATGGCGCCCTGGGGGGAGCGGGCGTGTTGTCGAATGGTTGCGTTGCGATCGCGGGAGCCACGGGCGGGGTCATCGCGGTTGCAACTGCTCCTGGGGTCACGATGGGCGGGGCGGGGTCTTCGGCCGGCACGGCGGATGGGGACGACGGGGGACGGGGCGGTCACGGTGGCGGGGTGGTCGTGTTGCGTGCGGGACGCATCGAGCTCGACGGTGCGATCGTGGCGAACGGGCAGGCGGGCGGAGTGTACGCCGACGACTCCGCGGGGGGGGGCGCGGGAGGCGGTGTCTTGTTGCAGGCGTCCCAGTGGTTGGGGTTTGGAGGGATGGTGCAGGCGGACGGTGCACCGGGGGGAGTGTCCACGAAGTGCGAGGGCGGCGCGGGAGGCGGCGGGTTCGTTCGCTTGTTCGTGCAGGGGATCCCGCCCGGGGTCACGGTTTCGCAGCGCGGTGGTGTCGCGACCTGTCTATCCGCCCAGGGTCAGGACACGTCGCTCGAGCCGGTGCAGCCACCCGGCTGTCTCGATCTGGATGACGACGGGTTTCAGTCCGATCAGTGCGGGGGCACGGATTGCGACGACTCGGACCTCGCAGTGAACAAGGGCGGGGTAGAGACCTGTAACGGACAGGACGATGATTGCGACGGGGTAGTCGACGAAGGGTCGCTCTGTCCCGGACAGTGCGTGAACGGCGCGTGTGTGCCGGACGATGCGGGATTGCCCGATAGCGGGGCGGATGCGCAGGACGGCAGTCCGGATGCGGAGGGAGACGCGTCCGTAGCGGATGCGGGCGCGGAGGCGTCGGTGGATGCGGGGGAGATCGACGGCGGGATGGTTGTGGAAGGGGGCGCGGAGGGGGGCGACGGGTCGAAGGGGCTTGGGGAGCCGTCGATCACGTTGCGGGGTGGATGTCAAGCGAGCGTGTCACGTCCGAGGGCCACGATTGGGTGGGTGCTGTTGGGGCTGGCGATCCCGGGCCTTGTTCGGACATGGCGAAGAAGGCGATGAAAGGGCCGGGGCGGGCATCCTTGGACGAACTCTTGCCATTTGGGTCAAACGTACCGTAACTTGACACTGACGCGGGCTGAGCCATACTCGACTTCAGTCCTTTGCGGCCGATGCCGCACGTCTTGGGAGGAAATACAGATGAAAACATTGCGTTGGTTGGCGATCGTGACCCTGGTGGCCGGAGCGTCTCTTGTTGCTTGCGGAGATGATGACGAAGACAACGCCGGAGGAGCGGGCGGAGCGACCGGCGGATCCGGCGGCGGAGCGACCGGTGGGACCGGCGGTGGAGAGACGGGCGGCACGGGCGGCGGAGAGACCGGCGGCACGGGCGGCGGAGAGACCGGCGGCACGGGCGGCGGAGCGACCGGCGGCACGGGCGGCGGGGCGACCGGCGGCAGCGCGGGTGAGGCTGGCGGCGCAGGCGAAGGCGGCGCGGCGGGTGCGGGCGGCAGCACGGTCGACCCGTGCGTCATGACTTGCATCACCAACGACCAGGCCGGTTGGGCTGCCCTCGTCGACCTCATGGCTCCCTGCGTCTGCGAAGCGGGCATCTGTGACGACGTCTGCGAGACCTCGTTCTGCGCGGACCCGATCGACTACAACCCGCCTGCGGATTGCGCGAACTGCGCGCTGAGCAAGGGCCAGACGGACTGCACAGCCGAGCTCACGGCCTGCTTCGGCGACACGGAAGTCTGCGCGCCGTTCGTGCAGTGCCTGCTCGCCTGCCAGTCGTAATCTTGCGTTGAAGTCGTGATGCGGGCGGGTCCTCTGCCCGCATCTTGCTTTTGTGCCCACCCCTTCGCCACGATTCCGGTAACGCCTGAAAGGTGCCGCTGCGCTGCGACGCGCGCGACGACGGGAAGCTTTGCCTCGGTCTTCGCGGCAACCCTGGAAAGACATTCCCCGTCCAGACCCAAGAAAGTGTTCTGAATGCAATTTCGTGGGCCCCACGCGCTTGACAGAGTGCCTGGCGCACGATAGGCCAATTCAAGCTCGTTCGCGGGCATGTGTTACTTAGGAGGCTCCCCCATGAAGATTTCCCATTGGCTCATCGTCGCTAGCTTCGTTGCTCCCGTCTTCGCTTGCTCCGCATCGGAGGACGACAACTCAGGTGGCTCGTCCGGCTCGGCGGGCACCGGCGGCGCCACCGGCGGCTCCGGCGGCGGTGTTGTGCTCGGCGGCTCCGGCGGCGGCACGGGCGCCACGGGCGGCTCGGGCGGCGGCGTGACGGGCGGCTCGGGCGGCGGCGTGACGGGCGGCTCGGGCGGCGGCGCCACCGGCGGCTCGGGCGGCGGCACCAGCGCTTGCCAGCTGGAATACCCCAGCCTTCCCGCAGCGTGCAACAGCTGCCTGCAGACCAAGTGCGAGACCCAGTGCGTCGACATCCAGGGTGACGCCGACTTCGCCGCGTACCAGAGCTGCCTGCAGGGCTGCTCCGAGGACGACGACGCCTGCATGACGGGCTGCGACAACCAGTTCCCGACCACCGCCGCGAAGTTCGACACCTTCGTCACCTGCATCGGCGCCGAGTGCGGCACCGAGTGCGGCGGCACCACCGGCGACTGCATCGTCGGCTGGAACGAACCGGCGTGCCTCGACTGCGCCACGGCCAAGTGCGCGGACCAGTGCAAGACCTACTCCGAGCTGCCGAACGCGATGGACCACTTCAACTGCATCCTCGGCTGCGACGACCAGGGCTGCATGGACGGCTGCGACGCGACGTACGCGGCCGAGGGCGCTGCGTTCAACACGTACTACGAGTGCGTCAGCGACGGCTGCAAGGACGAGTGCGGCATCAGCGACTTCTACGAGATCTGCGACAGCGGACTCGGACTCGGCAACGAAGCGTGCGCCACCTGCGTGGGCGACAGCTGCTGCAACGAAGTCAAGGCCTGCGCGGCCGACGCCGCCTGCAACGCCTGCCTCACGGGCGGCGGCACGGGCTGCGACACCAACACGCTGGCAACCGCGGTCGACACCTGCTGGGAAACGAACTGCACCGCGGCCTGCACCGTCACCGGCGAGTGCACCATCACCTTCGGGACCAACACCGCTTGCACCGACTGCATGAACCAGAAGTGCGAGACTCAGTGCATCGCGGCGTCCGACGACCCCGACATCGGTGACTACCTCGACTGCGTCAACGCGTGCACCGACCAGGCCTGCATCGACACCTGCGACGGCCAGTACCAGTCGGCCGCGGCCGCCATCGGCACCCTCGAGACCTGCCTGACCGCTCAGTGCGAGACCGAGTGCGCGACCACTCCGTGACCTAGGCGCATGACGCGGGATACCGTCCGCGGCATCCCGCGTAGCCTCTCCTTCCCTCCCATCCTTCTCGTTGCTGCCGCAGTCCTCGGTCTGTCGTGGACGCCCCTGCCCGTCGCGCAGGCACAGGCACAGGATCGCCCGCGACGGACGGGCGCCCTCGCCCCTTCTCCGTCGTCCCGCGCCCTCACCGGGGGCGTGGTCACCCTGCTCACGCCGGGCCCAGCCGAGATCTTGTTTCCGCGGGGCACCTTCACCATGGGCTCGTCCCGTGTCGAGGTGCAGCTCGCCCTCGACGCCTGTCGACGCGAGCCCCTCGGCTCCGAGTGCAAGCCCGAGATGTTCGAGAACGAGCTCGACGCCCACCGCGTGACGCTGTCCCCCTTCTGGCTCGACCGCACCGAAGTCACCGTCCAGGCCTACCAGCGCTGCGTCGACACGGGCGCATGCTCGCCCCCTCCCTATCACCAAGGCGCCCGACGTTTCGACGCGCCCTCCTTGCCTGTCTCCCTCGTGTCTTGGGAAGACGCTCGCGCCTTCTGCCACTTCGTCGGCAAGCAGTTGCCCACGGAAGCGCAGTGGGAGCGCGCCGCCCGCGGACTGTCAGGACGTCGCTTCCCTTGGGGCTATCATTACGCCACCCGCAGGACGAACCACGGCGTATGGGCGCTCGACAACACGGACGCGTCGGACGGGTATTCCGAGCTTGCGCCCGTCGGCTCGTTCCCGCAGGGCAGGACCACGGAGCAGGTCGAGGACTTGGCCGGCAACGTGGCGGAGTGGACCCTGGACTCCTACGAGGACGGGTACGAAGCGATGCCGGTGCAGGATCCAACGGGCCCCGCGTTCGGGGCCTACAAGGTCGTGCGCGGTGGCGCTTACAGTTTCGGCATGCCGTGGCTACGAGGCGCGGCTCGCATGTTCCGAAAAGCTTCGACACGCGCTCCCTACCTCGGCTTCCGCTGCGCCCGAAGCGCTTCTCCCAACCCATCTGGCCATCGATGAAGATCGCTCACCTCTCGGACCCCCACCTGCTGGACCTGCACGGCGTCCCCTGGCGCACCCTCCTGTCCAGCAAACGCATCACCGGCGCCGCCAACCTGCTCATCGCTCGCGCGCGCAAGCATCGCGCTCCGATCGCACGGCAACTCGCTCGCCACATCCGCGATAGCCACGTCGACCACGTGGTCGTCACCGGCGACGTCACGAACCTCTCGCTCGACCCGGAGATCGATCTCGTCGCACGCTGGCTTCGAGAGGACCTCGCGCTCGACCCCGAGCACGTGTCCCTCGTTCCTGGCAACCACGACCGCTACACGCGCGACGCGGCGCGGTCCGAAGCGTTCGAGCGCGTGCTAGGGCGGTATCTCGCGGGCGACCTCCCCTCATCCACGCACTTTCCCTACGTCCGCTTGCGAGGCCCCGTGGCGATCCTCGGCGTCGACTCCGCCGTCCCGCGTCCTCCTCTCGTGGCGGCGGGCGAGGTCGGACGCGATCAACTCGAGCGCTTGCGAGCGCTTCTCGACGATCCGGAGGTGCGTCGGCGCACGCCCATGATCCTCGTGCACCACCCACCGCGCTGGACGCGCTCGTGGTGCAAGGAGATGACCGATGGGCTTCGCGACGCGGCTGCGCTCCAAGCGATCTTGCCCCAGCGCCCGGGCTTGCTCCTGCACGGACACATGCATCGAACCATGGTGGGTTCTCTCCATGCCGGTCGGTCGCGTTGGGAGGTCGTCGGCGCGCCCAGCGCATCCAGCACGTCGACCGCAGGGGATCGCGCTGCGGGCTACAACACCTACGTCTTCGACGACGAGGGGAAGCTGGTCGGGATGCTGTCGACCACGCGAGGAGCGGATGGCTCGTTGCGCACGAGCGAGCTGCGGTCGAGGTGACGGGTTCAGAGTGGCCGCAGATGTCGCAGAGATTCGCAGAATGGGGAAAGGGGAGTTGTGACGATCGCGATCGGGGCGCGGCGGTGCCGAGTCGCCACGGCGGCGGATTTGTAACGACCCGAGCTTGCCTCAAGCATCACCACCGCTTCCGTGGTCTCTGCGGCTTCTGTGGTTTCTGGGCTCGGGCTCGGGCTCAGCCTCGGGCTCGGGCTCGCGGCCAAGCTTGGGAGGATGGGGTGATCAGGAGACCTGGGCGGGACGCGTGACGTTGACAGCGAGCAGCCCCTTCGGGCCCTCCTGGATCTCGAACTCCACCGTCTCGTCCTCGGCCAAGCTGCGGTGCCCGTCGCCGGTGATCTGCGAGTAGTGCACGAACACGTCGGGGCCCGCCTCCTGCTTGATGAAACCCCAACCCTTCGCGTCGTTGAACCACTTCACCTTGCCAACACTCATGTGAAACCTCCACTTGCTGGCTCGCGACGTCCTCGCGAACTCCTTGCCCCCCGGTACGAACGGATAGATGCGTCCGCTCCGGAGCATGGCAACGCTAATGAAAGCGCAATGCCGGGGTCAAGTCACAGGGTGGGGATTTGCAGTCGAACGCCGCGGTGAGAACGTTCGCACGGGAACTGACGCGAAGTTTACAGGGTGGTCCCTTTCTACCGAATCAGGCCTCGGCCGGCTCGATCCAGAGCTCGGAACGCATCGTTTCAAGGTGTTTCTGTAGCTCCTGCAGACGCGCGTCGTGTTTCTGGCACTCCGAAACGGCAAGCACTCTCGCTGCCTCTCCCCGCTCCCGCTCCCGGCGCGCCGACGTGAGCACGTCGAGCACTTCGCGATGAACTTCCTCGCCCGCCGTCACGACCCACGCATCGAGCCCGGTCGCGAACGCTTCGATCATCTCCTCGAGCCGGGGCCCGACCTTGCCCGCAGCATCCTTCACCGCCTTGGGAGCCAACTCCTTCGCCTTGTTACGCGTCTCCGTCTCCACGCGCCCCCGCATGTACAGCGCGAGCACCGGTGCGGCGAGCACCAGCACCCCGCCGAGCATCCAGTTCGAGAACATCACCGTCAGCCCCACGCCCGCGAGGGCCGCCACGCCTACGTCGTAGGCGAACGTATCGATCTCGATCGTGGGCGAGTGCATGTCGGCTCCCATCTTCGTGGCGAGCCGGCCACCTGCGTCCCGCGCGTCCTCCCGCACCAGCGCGATCATCTTCTCCGCAAGCTTCTCCAGGGCCTCGGCGATCTCTTCGGTCTCCCGACGCGCCCAGTCGCGGAAGGTCCGCTCCAGGAACGCCCCGAGGTGCGCCTTCAGCTCGTCGATCTCCGCACCGTCCACCATGCCCGGGACCTGCTCGCACACGTCCTCGACGAACCGGTCGAGGTCTCGCTTGGTCCAGGCCTTGATCGCCGCGACCTCCTCTCGGATCGCCCCCCTTCGCTGCTCGATCGTCTTGGCCTGTCCCGCCAGGTCTTCCTTGATCGCGGCGATGCGACGGTCGATCTCTTCCACGCTCATCTCGAGCGCACGCCGCTTGGCGTCGATCCCCTTGGCGAGCAAGCCGCACGCCTTGATCCCGTCGCCCAGGGCGTTGTCGAGCATGATGCGGCCGCGCTCCTCGGACAGGAAGGTGGTGAGGTAGCCGAGCAGGTCGTCCATCCCGGAGTCATCGCGATGGCCTTCGAGAGCCTTCTCGGCGCTGACGCAGAACACGCGCGGGTTGGTGACGAGCTTTCCGAGCTGCGACTGTACGTACCCCATGGCCTGGTCGAGCTCACCCGGGTCGAGGATGTCCTTCTTCGTCACCACGAACACGATCTTGTCTCGTGATTGCCCGAGCAACTTCTCTTGCAGGAAAACCCGCTCGCTCTCCTTCACGAGCTGGCCGGCATCCAGCAAAAACAGCACGGCGTCCGACTGGGGGATGTACTCGTAGGTGATCTCGGCGCGCGCCAGGGACAGGTCATTCACTCCGGGGGTGTCGACGAGCGCAATGTGCTGCCGCAACAGCTCCGCGGGGTACCGGACCTCGAGCACACGCACGGGACCGGGGTCCGGGTCCGGTGTCGGGTTCCCGATCGCGAAGAGCTTCACGTCACCGAACGCGATCTCCTCCCGCAGCCCGCTGTCGAACACCGCCGTGGCCCGCGGCTCCTCGCCGTACTCGATCTCGTGGATCACCGCCGTCGTGGGCGTGACCCCCACGGGGAGCACGTCGGAGCCGAGCATCGCATTCACGAAGGTGGTCTTACCGTGGTTGAACTCCCCCACCACGACCAGGTGGAAGAGGTTCTCCTCGAGCTTGTCCACGACCCCCTTCTGGATCCGGTCGCGGGTGAACGACGTTCCCAGGTCTCCGGCGACCGCCGTGAGCTGGCCGAGCACACCGAGCACTGACTTTCGCTTTTCGTTGAATGCGTCGAGCATCACACCACCTTCACGATCTCGTGGACCTTCGCGTCCACTTCTTCCATACCAAGCCCATCGTCGCCCAGCCCGGCCCGCTTTCGGTACAGGCGGCTCTGTTCGAAGACACGCATGGCCAGCACGCGCTTGGGAAGCCAGGGATGGGTCGCGAACGCTTCGTTGTATCGCCCGGGTCCCTGCTGACTCTCCTCGTACTGCTCGAGGAACGCTTCGAGGTTCAGGTCGTCGTAGAGCTTGCGAGATCCCAGGGCGAGCTTGGTGAGGGCGCGGGTGGAGACCTCCGGCTGCTGGACGCACAGGAGCGACGCGCGGTCGCACGTGATCTCGGCCCTGCGAGACCAGGCCTTGAGGCCCACGAGGGCCGGCGTGACGATCCACCGCACGAACAGCCCCGCCGCGTGCGTCAGGAAGTAGAGCGTGGTCAGGTACACTACGTGGCTGTTGTGGATGTGGCCACACTCGTGTCCGAGCACGCTCGAGAGCTCTTCGTCGCTCATGTGGTCCACGAGTGCGGAGTGCACGAGGATGAAGGAGTCGTCGTTGGTGCCGTAGGTGCCCGCGTTGAGCACGGGGTTGTTGGTGATGTAGATGGTGGGGGTAGCGATGCCGAGGGAGCGAGCGCAGGACTCCACGAGACCGTGCACGCGGGGGAATTGCCTGGGCCCTACCTTGACGGAGGTGCCGAGCAACTCGTTCTTGCCGACGGCCTTGAACATGCGGACGACGGCTTCGACGGCGAGCTGCACGGGTTTGACCTGCTCGAAGGCTGCGCGGGTTTGGCGATCGGAGACGTAGGCGTACGCGTGCTCACCTCCTTCTTCGCCTGCCGACGCGACGGTTTGGCGTTCGGCCAGCCACCCCTGAAAGTCGAGTTGCCCAACACGGGCCATTGGGAGCTCCTTCTGCCACGGCCAGTCACCGCGACGGGGTAACCGTAACCACGGAACCCGGGAGGCGCAATTTGCACGTGGCGCAAACCCCGATCGCATGCGAAGATCCTTTCGATTGGGTGCGTTCCGGTGATCGGGCGCCCTCCCTCGCCAAGGAAGGGGCGAGGTACCTTGCTTGGCACCCCAGCATGACGCAGCTCTTCGGCAACACCACGGGCCTATCTCCCCTCGCGACCCAGAAGCTCGAACGGATTTACCGGCGGCGTGTCCCTCTCGACGCGATCGCGACGCCGGAGATGATCCGTTCGCTCTGCGAGGCTTCCCATGAAGCATCCCGGCAGGTCGGTGCGCTGGTGCATCGCTCCGGCCAGGTCGACTACGTGATCGTGGGGGACTCGAACCGGCTGATGCTCCCGGACTTCGGGCGCCTTCGTGCCGCGAGCGGGCGCTTCCGCGGCTTGCGCCTCGTGCACACCCACTTGCACGGTGAGCCCTTGAGCCCGGACGACCTGGTCGACCTCGTGCGACTGCGCCTGGACCTGATCGCGGCCATCCAGCTGAGCCCCGGGGGAGACCCTCGGGCCGTCTCCTATGCTCACAGCATCCCGAAGCAGCCCCACGCGCCTCCCTACCTCGTCATCGGGCCGGACCATCCCTCCCGTCTTCGCGACGACTTCGGCAGCCTCATCTCGAACCTCGAGAGCGAGTTCGCCCGGCATGCCCGGACCCACTCCGTGGTGGCCCAGGTCGAGCGCGCCATCCTCGTGCAGGTGGGGAGCAAGTCCGAGCGTGATTGCGCGCACCGCATGGAGGTGTCCCTGCGTGAGCTGCGCGAGCTCGCACGAACCGCGGGCGTCGAGATCGTGGAGACCCTCACCCAGCTTCGCGACCGCATCGACCCCAAGCTCGTCATGGGCAAGGGCAAGCTCGAGGACCTCATCGTTCGCGCCATCGGGGCCGATGTCGACCTCGTCATCTTCGACAACAACCTTACCCCGACCCAGGCGTCGAATATCGCGCGCCACACGGACCTGCGCGTCATCGACCGCACGCAGCTCATCCTCGACATCTTCGCGCAGCGCGCCCAGAGTCGCGACGGCAAGCTGCAGGTCGAGCTCGCCCAGCTCAAGTACGCCCTGCCGCGTCTCAGCCAGAAGGACGACTCACTCTCGCGCTTGACCGGCGGTATCGGTGGACGGCGCGGTCCCGGCGAAACCAAGCTGGAGATCGGACGACGCCGCGCGCGTGAGCGCGTCACCCGCCTCGAGCAGGAGCTCAAGAAGCTCGAGTGCCAGCGGCGCCAGCGTCGTCGCAAGCGCGGCCGGCTCCAGGTCCCCGTCGTGGCCATCGTGGGCTACACCAACGCCGGCAAGAGCACCCTGCTCAACACGCTCACGCACGCCAACGAGCTCGCGGAGGACAAGCTCTTCGCGACCCTCGACCCGCGCTCACGACGCCTTCGGTTCCCCGAGGACCGGGAGGTCGTGCTCACGGACACGGTGGGCCTGATCCGCGACATGCCCGAGGATCTGTTCGCTGCGTTTCGCGCCACCTTCGAGGAGGCCGCCGACGCCGACCTCATCCTGCAGGTGATCGATTCCTCCGACCAGGATCGGGACCAGCACATCCGCACCACAGAGCAGATGCTCGCGGAGATCGGGTGCGAGCAAATCCCCCGCATTCTGGTGTTCAACAAGGCGGACCTGCTGGAACCGGGCGACGGCCACCGTCTCGCCTTGGGCAAAGAACACACCGTAGTGCTCTCCGCCCTTCGCAAAGAAACCACGCGCGCCCTGCTGACCATGATGGGAGACATGCTCGCCGAGCGCTGGAGCGCGAGCGCCCTCACGCCTGAGATCGTGCTGGCTTCGGCCCCCACGGAGGACTTCGACCCGCAAGACGTCGACCCGTCCTTGACCACCCTCGACGAGATGCTGGAAGCGTCGGGCAGGCGAGCGCGTCGCACGAACGCTGCGTAGCCACGTCGAACGCCACCCTCCGCACCAGCCCCACCCCTTCTGTGCCTTCTGCGTCTTCTGTGGTTCTCTGTCTCGGGCTTAGTCGGGCTGGAACAGCGTCTTCTGTGACCCGTCGATGTGATAGAACTTGCGGAACGGTGCGCGATCGAACGTGATCGCACCGAAGGCGTTGACCACGATGGCAAACACGGCGGCGCTGTAGAACAGCCCTCCGAAGCGTCGTCCGCCGAGGGCCAGCAAGAGGAACAGCATCAGCGCGTAGTCGTTCGAAAAGCGGTAGCCGAACTGCATCCAACCCGTGTTCTGGTAGAGCAAGGACAGCGAGGCCACGGCGACCGTGGTGAGCGCGAGGACGACGACGAGCCAGGAGCGTTTTTTCGGCCAGAGTACCCAGAGGTACAGGGGCGTGGTGAACCACAGGGCGAGTCCGTGGGCGTTGATTTGCACGCCGGAGGGGACTTGGTTGAGGTACGGCAGGCTCGCGAGCACGACGCTCAGGTTGCGGCCGAGGTAGTGGTAGGAGAAGAGTCCCCACTTCTCGATCCGCCCACGCCAAGCGACAGTCAGGTGCTCGTGACCGAACTCGAAGGGGTTCCCGAAGCGGGCGTAGTTGTGCCAGAGGGCGAGGGCTAGCAGCGCGGCAAGGGGGATCGCGAACAGCACGCATCGCTTCAAGAAGGGCTTCCACGCGAGGACGCGCAGGTTTTCGTAGACCAAGGCGAGCTTGCCGCCTTTCACCGATGGGAAGCCCCCGCGCAAGCTCATGCGAAAGGCTTCGGCGGCGAAGAATAGGCCCATCAGAAGCATGGGAGGTCGTGTGAGGAAGGCGAAGCCCAGCAGCAACCCTGCCAGCATAGGGTTCCGTGCCTCGATCGCGGCGAGCAAGAAGAACGCGCCGACCGCCACGGCCACCACATGCGCGGCGAACCACACCGTGCCCTGGACCGCCGAGAACCAGTAGACGGTCCCGAACGCGAAGAGCAACGCGAGCACGAAGTTCGTCGCTTCGCCTCGCTCGCTGTACTTGCGTCGTCGGAGTCGTTCGAGCACGAGCCACAGGCCAGCCGGACCTACGCCAGCAAGCCAGAGGTACGCCTGCCCATCGCGAACGTTCTCCACGGCACCGCCGAGCTTGACCCAAGGCAACAGCCACACGGCGGGGAAGGGAGGGAAGGAGACGAACCACTTGTCGTCTTTCTGCGCGAAGTCGTTGCCTCCTGCGTAGGGCGGGGGCGGCCCGCGCATGTCGAGCTGGCCGTGAAGCCACGAGTCTGCAAGCAGGGCGTAGTGGTTGTACGGGGTGTGCTCGAGGATGCGGTCCCTCGCGCTCGTGGCGAAGAACGCCGTCGTACAGATCACGTAGAGCAGCATGCCGAGCAGCAAGCGGCGACGCAGAGAGTCCTTGGCCAACCAGCGTTGCCGCAGCGGAACGCGGGGTGGTTGGACGGCGGGCTTGGGTTCGACCGATTCGGTCACGCGCCGACCTCGAGGCAGGAAGACCGTGGCGAGCAGGTTTGGGTGGACTCGACAGGGGTCATGACGGTCGGGACCCTAGTATTGGGCGTTTGAAATCGCTACGGCGTTGAGGCCCGGCACCGACGATGGATGGATGAGAGACATCAACTAGGAGCTGAGAACAGGAACGCGAACAGAGAACAGTGAATGGCCTGAGGCGTCCCATGTCGAGCGGACCGGGGCTACTTGGCGACCTCACAGGAGTACTCGCCCACGATGATGAAGGCGCGACGGCAGGAGACTTCGACGGACTTGCCGGCGGCCTCGAAGGTGAACGTCTGACCGAGGGGCGTACGCGTCATGGATGACTTGGCGTACTTGCAGTTGGTGACGTTCCAGCAGACCGCCTTCTCTGCCTTTTCGATCACGGCCTGGTTGTCGCCGAACACGTTGACCACGGTGGCCAGGGTGATGACGATGCACAGGGCGAGCACGATGATGCTGGTGGCCTTCTTCTGCACGGGGTCAGTCTATCCGAACCGCCCAAGGGGGCGTCAACGGCCGACCGCGCGAAAGGGGCGTTTCCTCGATTGCTCGGACCCTCTCCAGCCGCTATGCTCCCCCGTCCTCATGGCCCCCCGGTTTGTCTATACCATCAAGGATCTCGAAAACGGCGTGCGCGAAGTGCGCGAGCCGTTGCCTCCTCCGTGGCTCGCCGAGATCCTCGAGGGCACGGACGTGACCGCCCCGTCCCCGGTAGACGGCCAGCTGGAGGCTTCCCTCACGATGGCCGGACGGAACGTTCTCGTGCGGGGCACGGTGCGGGCCACGGTCGTCATCCCTTGCGCCCGGTGCCTTCAGCCCGCCACCTTCCCCGTCGAGGGAGAGTTGGCCTTGTTGCTCGTCCCGGACAAGCCTCCCAAGGGCAAGTCCCCGAATACCAAGGGCAACGGGGAGAAGAAGCAGCGAAGTCGAGCGGTCGAGGGCGATGACGACGGCTATCAGATCGAGCCCGGCGAGACCGAGTTGGACACGTTCACGGGCGACGAGGTGGTCCTCGACGGCTTCGTTCGCGAGGCAATCCTGCTGGAGTTGCCCATCTTCCCCTTGTGTTCCGAGGCATGTCCGGGTATCGGTGCGCTTCCCTCCGAGACCGCAGTGCCGGCGACCGAGGAATCACAGATCGACCCCAGGTTGGCTCCCCTGTTGGAGCTGAAGAACAAGAGCAAAGTCTAAGGAGTTCGCCGTGGCAGTCCCCAAGCGACGTACCAGCGCTTCGAAACGCGACATGCGCAGGGCAGCGAACGTGAAGATCGTCGCCCCCAACGTGGTCCCTTGCCCCAACTGTGGAGAGCCGTCCCTTCCGCACCGGATCTGTCCGTCTTGCGGGCACTACAAGGGTCGAGAAGTCATCGCGAAGACGGTCGAAGAGACCGAAGAGTAGCCAGCTTCCCGCGCTTCCCCGCCATCCGGAGCGTCCATCGTCGGTGCAAACCGAGACGGTGACGTGTGACCGGGCGTTTCCCGGCTAGGAACCCAACCCCACCGCTCTCAAGAGCGGTTCGGGGGGTGGTCTGGACCCCAATCCAACGACCCCACGGTCGGTTCCGGTTCCCTCGGCCTGCCAGCCGATGACTCACCCTGTGCCAGGCGGCCCAATCGTCAAGACTGTCACGGCGACGCGAACGCAGCGCACCCGTCCGTCATCCAAGCAGGTAAGATGTTTCCAGGACCTGGGAAGCGAACGTGGGCTGGCATGCGATTCGCTTGAGTCTCCGACCATGACAAGATGGGCGCACATCTCGACGGCTCTGATTCTGGCGCTCGCCTCCACCGAGGCAGCAGCGCAAACAGGTCCCGGGTCGCCCTTCATGCCGGGCGGTCCCCTCGCCCCCTGGGTGGGTCCCTTGCCTTACCCCAATGTGGCGCCACCGAACGTCGCAGCTCAGCCTGCCGCGCCTCAGCCTGCTGCTCAGCCTGCCGCGCCTCAGCCTGCCGCCCCCATGCCGGGCCCGATGGCTTTCCAAGCGGCGCAACCCCAACCCTTTGGCCCCTCCGCCTACGCGCCCATGCCGGGCCAAGAGGGCGGGTTCGGCAACCCCGCCCAGCCCGCCTATTCTTACGGCCCTACCCCACCCCCCACCGACGAGCCGTGGAAGCCCGTCACCCGGGACCCGGATCGCAAGACCTACGTCGCCGTCACAGGCAACCCCGCCCTCACCGTCGTGGGCAAGACCAGCGGACGTCTCGAAGTCGCGCCGCTCGCAGCCCATGCCGTCTTCGTGGAGGTCAGCCGGCTGTCCTTTTTCATCAGCGAGCTGAACCGCAAGATCACGGGCACGGAATTCGACGTCGGCTACCACCTGTACCCGCAGGGCCAGGGAGCCCGCGGCTTCTACCTCGGGCCGCGGTACCTGTCCGGAAGCGGTGACATCCCGGAAGCGTCGTGGGAGTTCAAGGGGTTCGGGGGCGACCTCGGATACCAGTGGGTCATCGCGAACCATCTGGTGTTCAACCTCGGCGCGGGCATCGCACGGATCGAAGGGAAGGCCGACCTCAAGGAGGATGCCTACGACCTTCCGGAGGGGATCGATCAGGAAGACCTCGGCGCCTTCTCGCTCTCGTCGCAAGAAGAAGCGTTCTGGGTTCCAATGCTGACGCTGGGTTTGGGGCTGGCGATCTAGCTGTGTTGATATCCTGATGTGGACTCTTCACGTAGCTGCATGACACCGTGATCCTCGAGTAGATCCCGTCCGCGGGCTAAAGATCCCACGGCAATGCTGGGGAAGCCCGCCGTGGCGGGCTTCGCACGGTACGCCTTGTCCAACAGTGTCATCGAGTCCTGCTGGCCCATGCTATCCCGGCGGAGTTCGGGGAGTCCTCACAGGGAGCCAGAAAACACCAAACAACCCTCTGCCTTCTGTGCTCTCTGCGACCTCTGTGGTTTCTCTTCCGCCTCGGGCAAGGTTCGTTTGGTGCCTTTCCATCACCCAGCAAGGAAGTTGCGCGCGGCAAACACGACGCTCGCCACCATCACGATCACGCCGACCGCGCCTCCTGCCATGCCTGCTTTGCGAACGACGTCCGGCCGCTGCTTGAGCGCCGCTGCGATCAGAGCACACAGCGCGCCTCCCACGATGCCACCCGCGTGGCCCCAGTTGTCGAAGCCCGCCACCACGCCGATGGCCAGGGCAAAAACCAACCACTGCACGAGCACGTTGCGCGAGAACCCGGCGAGCCGCGGGGCGAGGAAGCTGATCGCGGCGGCCATCGCCACGAGACCGAAGATGCCCCCCGAAGCGCCGATGGCCACGACGTTGGAGGGATTCGCATAGGCGGACAGCGCACTGCCCGTGATGCCGGAGAACACAAAGGGCCCCAGCACCCAGCCCGGCCCCAGCGTCCTTTCGATCGCGGACCCGATGATGAGCATCGCGTACGTGTTGAACGCGATGTGCAGCAATCCACCGTGCATCAACGCGGCCGTCACCAGACGCCAGAGCTCGCCTTGCCCGAGCGTGAGCACGGGCGCGTTGCCCCCAAGCTCACCCAAGGTCCGGGGCGTGATGTTCCAGAGCCCCCCGCCGTCTACGTAGGACTCGATGAGGAACACCACCCCAAACACCACGCACAATGCGATGGTGAGAGGTCCGTACTGCGATGGCTGGCGGATGCGGGCTCGTGCGTTCTGGTTTTCGTAGCTCATGCGACCGCCGTCAACCTGGGCCGTATCGCCCATGGCCGCAAGGTGTTTCGACCTCAGCGTCGCTCCAAGACGCCGCTCCCCCACGTCCCCGGCTCGTGCCCGATGGCGACCCACGCCGCGAGCAACCGACCCCTGTCATCGGCATCGAGCACCCCATCATCTCGGTCACACCAAGCCTTGGCCTCGGCGAGCCATCGCTCCGCAGACTCGGCGTCGCCCAGGGACAGGTGCGTCAGGCCGCGATACAGCGCGTACCGTGCCCGGGTGCGCGGCACCTCGCTCACCGCGCTCGCCTCCGCTTCGAGCAGATGATCCATGGCCTGAGCGGGAGCCCCCGCATGATAGGACCGCACCCCGCGCGACAACGGCGACGAGCACCCCATCGAGGTCAGGATCGCGAGCGAGGCGAAGAGCAACATCATCCGACGCATGTCCATCCTTCGGACACCGGGGAGAGTTGGTTGCGAACAAAGTTGCAGGGGGGAGGCGAAACCTCGAGTGGTGAACAAGTGCTGGGTTGAGGCCCTGGGGCCGACGATGGGCGGATGCCAGACATCAACGAGGAGCTGAGAACAGGAATTCGAACACGGAATGCAGAATGCCCCGGCCTCTCCCGCGCTGACCGGCCTCCGCACCAACCCCAACCCTTCTGTGCTCTCTGCGACTTCTGTGGTTTCTCCTCCGGCTCGGGCTGACTCGGGCTCACGCTGGCCGGCCTCCGCACCAGCCCCAACCCTTCTGTGCTCTCTGCGACTTCTGTGGTTTCTCCTCCGGCTCGGGCTCACTTCGGCGGAGGCACCGAGGGACCGCCTCCCACGGGCCGCCCCCACGGGTGCCGCTTCAAGATCGCCCAGCCCCGCTTCTGGATCTGCGGGTCGAGCCTCCCTTCCGTGGCAGCACGCAAACATGCCGCGAACTCCTCCACGGTCGCAAACCGGTCGTCACGACGCTTCGCCATGCCGATCGCGAGCACGAGCTCGACGTCGATCGGGATCCGCACGTAGTCGCTCGGGCTCGGAGGCTGAAGGTGAAGGACGTCGTACAGGACATTGCCGACGTCGGTGCCTGAGAGCGGAGGGACGCCGGTGATGGCTCGGTAGGCGATGGCTGCGAGGGCGTAGAGGTCGGCCTGGTGGTCCACCTCGGGTCCGACGATCTGCTCGGGAGCCATGTAGGACGGCGTTCCCACAGCCATCTCCCCGGTGAGCGAGCTCGTGAGCTCGACGATCTTCGAGAGGCCGAAGTCGAGCACCTTCCAAGTACGCGGGATCGTGTCCGTGAGGAAGAGGTTGCCTGGCTTGAGGTCCCTGTGGACGATGCCAGCGGCCCGCACGGCAGCCAGCGCGGTAGCGACCTGTTCGCACAGGCTCGCGACCTCGCCAAGGGCAAGCCGTCCGCTGCGCCGCAGATGCCAGCCCAGGTCGTGGCCCTCCAGAAGCTCCATCACGAGGTAGGGAACGCCGGCCTCGGTCTCCGCAAGCTCGTACACGCGCGGGACGTGCGCAGTGTCGACGGCCGATGCCGCCTGGGCCTCCCTCGCGAACCGCAGCACGTTCTCTTCGTGCTCCATCATGGCCGGGTGCAACAGCTTGACGGCAACGGGCATGCCGCTCGGGTCGACGGCACTGTAGACGTCGCCCATCGCGCCGCGCCCGAGCATCTCTCCGAGCTCGTACTTGCCGATCATGCCGCCGACGTAGCGACCGCGCGTCGCGCCCTCCACGCGGGCCAGCTCGCCCTGCGCCTCGGCGAGCAGGGCATCCTTCTTCTGGATCTGAAGGTTCGCGTCGCGGACCCTCTCGACGGCGCGTTCGCCTTCCTTCCGGGTGCTTCGGGCGAGATAGAAGATCAACCCGAAGTTGACCTGCGACATGATCACCTGGAACCACGGGGTGAAAGGGTCCGTGGCCCGCACGTGAAAGAGGCTGAGGTCAGGGATGACCCCGGACGCCACGCCCACCGACACGATCAGGTAGACGCTCGCGACCGTTGCGTAGACGGAGCGAGCCACGAGCGAGCTGTGGCTGGTCCCGTAGAAGTAGACCGCCAAAGCCAGCAGCATGGCGCCCGCGGAGAACACGCCGATGTAGTAGATGATGACGGTGCCGATCAGGACGCCGACAGTGCCGATGCCCGCGGCCACTCCGCGCGTGTACCGGTGCGGCGTGCGAAGCAGGACGAGCGCGATGCCGGACACGAGAATGACGCCCAGGCAAGCGATGGCGTTCAGGGCGCGCAGCCAGGGGTCCCCGGCCAGCAGGGGCGTGAAGCCGCCTGTGGCAGCGACGATCACGAGGACCGCGAGATAGAACACGCGCGATCGGCTGACCTCCTCGGCGTGAAACACAGCGGCGATGTTCACGCCGGGGCGCGATTCGGCAGGTCCGGCGGCCACGACCGAAGCGAACGGCGGAACGGCGTGCTCGTGGTGGATCGCTGTCATGGCGGCTCGTCGCTGGACCGGGCGTCGGTCGATGGGCAGTCCGCCCCGGTGTCCTCCCGGCCGCCGATCTTGGGGCAACCGGGTCGCGAATCCTAGCGAAATGGGCTGCGGAGTCTCGAGGGTGGGGACGAACCAAGACCGGCAGAGTCAGAACCGACTGTCGAAGGGGTCCGAGCCGGCCGGGGCCGCGTTGGCAGGAGGCGTCGAACGCACCGGTTGCGCGCGCCTGGAGGAAACGGTCGCTGCGGGAAGGGCGTCCACCGAGGAAGCCGACGGGGCAGCAGCCGCATCGACCGCCCTGGTGCTCGCCGTGACGACGGCAGGCACGTCGTGCGAAGCGGAAGGCGACGGGGTTTGCGCGGAGGGCACGGGAGGCAGGATGTCGGGGGCCGGTCGCACGCGATGACGGTAGAGGCCCCACGCCAACCAGCAGGCCACGAGTCCTGCGAGAACCCCCAAGACGATCCACACTCGCACCGAGCGCTTCTCTGGGGGGTGTGGCGACGTGACGGGGTCGGAAGTCTCCTTCGCCCGGGCGGCCCTGGTCTGGCTCCGATACCGGACGAGGCTCGCAGACGAGCCCTCCCCCGGGCGAGCCACCGACGGCGGCCTGAAGCGCTTACCGGTCTCGGAGCGCTCGAGCGTGTCCGCCACCGCCCTGGCGAGCGGCGCGAAGGCCTCTCCTCCCACGGAAGCCAAGTCAGCCGCCAAGGTCCCCACGTCGGGTGTGCGTCGTGACAGGTCCCGGGTGAGGCAACGCAGGATGACCGCTTCGAGCGCCGGGTCGACGTCCGGATTCTGCTCGCGCAAGGGTGGGATGTTGCGACCTTCGGCGACCTGGAGGATGAGCTTGGAGGTGGACTTCTCACGAAAAGGCGGCGCCCCCGCGAGCATCTCGTACAGGATCACGCCGAGGGACCAGATGTCCGCGCGATGGTCGACGGTTTCCGCACTGCTGACTTGCTCAGGCGCCATGTACCGAGGAGATCCAAGGAGCGTCCCTTCGGCCGTCAGGTCCTCCGCGGTCAGGTCGCGCAGCTTCGAGAGCCCGAAGTCGACGATCTTGACCAAGTCGGAGCCGTCGACGTCCTGCGTGATGAACAGGTTCGCGGGCTTGAGGTCGCGGTGGACGATGCTGCGTCGATGCGCGTCGGCCAGGCCCTGGCACGTCTGGATTCCGTAGCGAATGACGACGGGCACGTCGAGACGCTCTTGCCTCTTGAGCTTTGCACGCAGGGACTCTCCCACGAGCAGCTCCATGACCAGGAACGGGTGTCCTTGCTCGTCCACGCCGAAGTCGTTCAACCGCACCACGTGGCGTCCCCGAAGCTTCGCGGTGACGCGCGCCTCGCGGAGGAACCTGGCCCGGAAGTGCTCCTCGTTGCCCTTCGCGACCGAGAGGAACTTCACGGCAACGGGCTCGTCGAGGAAGATGTGGCGGGCCACCACGACCACCCCCATGCTGCCACGCTCGAGCAAGGACTCGACGCGATACCGCCCATCGATGACCGTTCCCGGTTCGACGATGGTGGCAGGTGTCGAGGGACCTTCCGTCATCCAGCCATCCTAGCCCCATATCAAGCACGGTCTTGGGACTATCCGAGCCGAAGGCGAGGGGTTTTGGGGTGAGCCGCGGTGAGCGCGGCGAGGGGGCTTTGCGAAAGCCCCCTTGGAAAGACCTAGACCCAAAGCAGCGCGGAGCGCTTGATTTGGGTCTAGCGGTGCACGCGAACGGTGGAGCGGATCCCGTAGTGCGGCGAGGGCGGGATCTCGTAGGTCTGGTCACCGTCGGCAAAGTCGTGCACCGCCTCGGTCAGGAAGCGATCCATGGACCGGACCGTGGTGACGGGGAGGTTCTGCAGGAACAAGTGCTGCGTCCAGGTGTTCGACCCCGCGGGCGTCATGGGGGGGGGCGTGATCAAGGGGTTGTCCCGACACAACGTGCAGAGGGGAACGTGGTTCGCGGGAGACGCGACGGCCAACCCCGCTTGCAGCGCATGGAAGACCTCCGGAGATCGCTCCGCGAGCGACGCCTGCCCCTCCCCATCGAACGCGAGCCCCGTGTCGGTGTCGAGGGCAATGAGGGCCGGGCGTCGCAACAGCGTGGAGCGCTCCTTGATCCAAGCCACGAGCCGGTCCGCTTGCAGCAGCTGCTCCTGCACGTAGGCATCGGGGCACGGTGCGCCATTGCCGTAGTGCCCCGTGTACGGTCGAGTCAGGCAGTCCTCGTGCAGGTAGGCGAGGTTCCCCCCGTACACGTCGACCTTCTGGCCCCCGTCGAGCTCGAGGGTGGCGCGGAGGACCAACGCCCGCCACGACGTCGCCGGCAGAACGTAGGCCGTCCTATCCGAAAGCGGATATTTCGAGAGCAGCAGCGGCGCGGCCATTCCATCGTAGGAGTATCGCGCCAGCGGCTCCTCGGTGCAGTCCTGTCGCGTCTCGCCGATCGTGTGAAAGGACTGGAGCCCCAGCAGCATGCAACGCCAGCACGCCTGACCGGAAGGGGTCGAGAGCGCCATGAGCTTGGCGATGCAGTTCTGGGTCAGACACCCCGTCGTGTCCTGCGCGACGAGGTATCCCTGCTCGGTTCCCTCCTCGGTGCAGGAGTCCCGCACGCAGTCCAGGGCCTCGTTCAGTTCCGAGAGGACCGGCGCACAAGGAGGCTCCTCATAGGCAGCTGGCACGTGGCCGCTGACGTCCCGTGGGTCGTCCGCTTCCGTCGCAAAGTCCGTCGACACCCAGTGGGCATAGGGAAAGGTCCCCTTCGCGGCTTGCACGAAGTCGAGCTTGTCCTCGTCGCTCCACGCTTCGCTCAGCACGAGGACGTCCGCGTCGACACCGGACATCGATTCGAGCAGGGGAGCCCGACGTGGGGCTTCGACAGCCCAGACACCGTTCAAGTACACGTTGTAGAGCGCGAACGTGAGGTCCACCGGGGCCACGCTCCCGCAGTCCGCGAGCACGCCCGAGGCCTCCGATTCGCTACAGCCCCAAAGCTCCAGCGGAAACGCAGGGTCCGACTCGGAGCCGAGCAAGAACAACGTCGTGGCCGTCCCGGGAGGCGCCGAGCGGTTGCATACCGCACGCACAGCGTTCTGCCCCGCGGTGGCCGCCCCGAACGAGATGGCCCCGATCATCTGCAGACTCACGTACCCGTCCCCATCCACCTCACCGAACACGCCCGAAGATCCTGGGGCCGCGGTCCCGCCTTCGGACACGCTTCTGAACATCACCCCCGCAAGGCCAGCAGGAGGCTCGGACCCGGTCGAAAACCCCAAGTCCACCGGGCCCTCCGACGGCGCAGCGTGAACGAACCGCACCAACGCCTGCGACACCCCCGTCGGCCGAGCTTCCCACAGTCGCACGATCGCAGCAGCTTGCTCGGCGCCAGCCAGGTGAAGCGCCGCGGTCGCCCCCGCCTCGATGTCCACGTCCGTCTCGGCGACGGGCTTCGACAAGCAGGACGCCCCCGCTTCGACGACACGGACCGCGTACGCCCCCGGCGCCACCCCGAAGACCGCCGTGAGGTCACGGTACCCAAGCCCGTTCGGACAGTCTCGCCCCGAACCGAACAGCACGGGCACCACGCCGTCGAAGACTCCGTCGCGCCCCAAGCAGAAGTCCACACGTCGCCTCGAAGGCATCAGATGGCCCAAGCGAACCGCTGCGCCCCCTTGCGCAGGCAACGAGCATCCCGGGGGAGGATCGAAAACGTCGGCTTCGACCGTTGCGTCGCCCCCGCTTGCGTCCGTGTTGCCCCCATCGCCCCCGCGCCAGACGTCGCGGTCCTCGATACCGAGCACGGTCTCACAAGCCACGCACGACAGGGTCACCCCCGCGAGCAGGACCAGGGACGTCCTTCGCATCACCAATCCCCTCGGAGGCTGGCCGCGGCTCCCCCGCGCACGGGCTGCATGGACAGGTCGACACGCGAACGCGCTGCGCTGCCCGCAGGGCTGGTGGGGGTCTCGGACTGTCCGTAAAGGTATAGATAGGCGCCGGCCATCACGGCGACCACCCCCACGCCAATCCCGAGATTGGAGAACCTCGCCGCGTCCTTGGCCTCCTGGTTGAGCGCCACCCCTCGCTCCGAACAGCGATGCTCCCCCTGCACGATCGGGCAGGCGTCGTCGCTGTCCTGCAGCTTGCTCTTGGCCACAAACCCGAAGTAGGCGCCGACGCCGATCGCACCCAAACCTGCCGAGCCCAGGATGACGCCGCTGGGGCGCGCCAAGAAAGTCGAGGTTTCGCGCGGCGCTGCGGACCGGGCAGGCGGAGCAGGCGGAGCAGGCAGAACAGGCGGGGCAGGCGGGGAACGTCGAGGACGAAGGGCCAGCACGGGAACCTCGACGACGAGCAACTCCCCCTCCCTGGCGGTGAAGCTCCCCGTCCAAGGGACGAGCCCCGGTCCCGCGGCTTCGATCAGAACAGTGCCCGGGTCCACGGGAGTCTCGGTGTCCCACGACGCGGGACCCAGCACCGTACCGTCCCTTCGCACGGTCACGCCCTGTTCACGGGCCTTGGCCTCCACGCGCAGTGAGAGACGAGGCAGCCGCGGCTCGAGGTCTGCAATGCTCTCACGCGCGATGCGCTCCCTTTCCGGGCGGCCTGCCTGCCGGGCTTCGGTGGCCACACGCTGGAACTCCGCCCACGCCGTCGCCACCCTGCCCTCTCGCATGTGGCAGTGGGCCATGTTGAGCAGCGTGCCCGGAGCCGCCTCGAGCCGATAGCTCTCCTCGAACTTCCTGCAAGCCGGCGCCACTTTGTCCGACTGCATCAGCGTGCGCCCCTCGCGAAACAACGCCTCCGCGGCCGCACGATCCGCGGGGGGCCCGTCGCCCTGCGCCAGAGCACCGCATCCCCAACCCAGCACGAGGAGCCCAGCCACCCCAGCCACAATCCGATGATGCCCCTTCGTGCCGTACACCGTGTCCCATCATAGGCCAGGCATCGCCCTCGAGCCACCGCGCACTTCGCGATCAGAAACGGTCGTCGAACGGATCAGGCGCAGGCACGGAGACAGGCGAACGCTCGCTCCCCGTCACCGACGGCTTGGACGTCGGTACGACACGCGGTTCCGGACGTGGAGGTCGTGCGCGAGGCGCATCGCCACCGGGGCTCCGTTCGACAGACGAGGCACCGGAGGAAGGTGATCCAGCATCCGCAGCGGTGTCCACCGAGGGTCCCATGGCGAACGAACCATCGGGAGGAGTAGTAACGGACCGAGACGCGGAGGTCACCGGGGTCGAAACGGCATTCGACGATTCCAGGCGATCCGGACGCAGGGCTGCCCAAGCGAGAACGACGGCTCCCGTGATCCCCGCGAGCGAGAGGGAAAGAACCAAGGTCCGCGGCCGCTTCCTCTGGACGATCTTCGACCGCGTCTTCGAGGAGGATCGGGAGTCTCCACTTCGCTTCGGCTCCTTGTGCCGCACGACCAGCGGGCTCATCCGATTGGGCGGCACCGTTCGCTCGAGGATCCCGGTGATGCTCGCCGCTGCCGCGGGGAGCCCCTCGAGACCGGACGCCTTCGCCAACTCCTGGGCGAGCGTCCCGACATCCGGCATTCGCTCATTCAAGTCACGCCGCAGACATCGAAGGACCACCGCCTCGAGCTCGGGGGTCACGTGGGGAACCCGACCCGCGAGAGCGGACGGTATTTCGTCGCGCAAGATCTGATGACACAACGCCGCCGCGGATTCCGCAACGAAGGGAGGATGCCCGGCAAGCATCTCGTAAAGGACGACACCCAGCGACCAGACGTCCGCCCGCGCGTCGGCCCTCCCAGAGCTCTCGAGCTGCTCGGGCGCCATGTAACGCGGACTCCCAAGGATGGCCCCCGTCGCCGTGATGTCGTCCTCTGTCCCGGGCAAGGAGAAGCTCTTCGAAACCCCGAAGTCGACCACCTTGATGAGATCCGAACCGTCCGGACGCGTCGTGACGAACAGGTTCGACGGCTTCAGGTCACGGTGCACGATGCCCAAGGCATGCGCCTCGGCGAGCCCCGCACACACCTGCACGGCGTACCGAATCGCAACCCCCACGGGCAGGGAGAGTTCTTTTCGAAGAACCTCGCGCAGGTCGACCCCGTCGAGGTACTCCATCACCATGAACGGGGTGCCGTCGTCGAGCAGCCCGTAGTCCGTCACGCGCGTGGTGTTCTCGCCGCGCAATCTGGCCGTGATCTTGGCCTCGCGCATGAAGCGCGCCCTCGCGGCAGGCACCCGATCCACGTCCAGGGTCAGGAGCTTGATGGCCACGCGCTCCTGCAACTCGAGGTGCTCAGCTTCGACAACGGTGCCCATTCCACCCTGCCCGAGCAGGGCACGGATCACGTACTTGCCGGCAATGACATCACCGACCCCGAACGCGACCCCACGACATGCCGTCTCGATGGGCTTGGGCATGACATGATTAGTGTCGGTAATGGGAGGGCGGGTGTCAACGCCAGGACCTCAAAGAACCAATCCCACCCCCAACTGAGCCCCCAGCCACAACCCATCAATCAGGATCTCACGCCGGTCATCCACCGTGCCCGACATCGGCAGCACGACATATCCCGTCTCTCCTGAGGCTTCGATGACAAGCGGACCGATGGGCTCCACCCGAAGACCAGCCATGGCCGTAGGCCATCCCCAGGGCGCGATGCCCGACTCCGCATGCGCTTCCGCACCAGCCCCTGCCTTGCCGGAAAGGCGGGCCATTCCGAGACGGAGCCCAAATCCGCCCTGAAATGTCGCCCACGCCCATCGACGATACAAATAGAGTCCACCCCCAACGGTGAAGGTGTCCATGGAGACGCGCCCGAGCGAAGCCTCCATCTCGCCGTGCTCCGCAAGCAGGTCGACCGTCCAGCCCGCCATCGCGAACTCGTCCCGACCGACCCGGACCCCCGCCCCCCACAACTCCGCCGGTTCGGAGAAGAACGAACGTCGCGACCCCAGCAAGAGCAGCCTCATCTGGTCGAGATGAGGGGCCATCTGCTTGGGCAGGCGGTCGCCGACGACCTTGCGCGCGGCGGCAACCTCGCGCTCCGAAGGCCTCGGACCGGCAGGGGGAACCTGGGGCGTCGGGTTCGTCGCAAGCTCCGTCCAACTCGCTACGACGAGCTCAGCCACAGCGAGGGCAACGAGCCGGGCCCGGGCACTCACCGGGTCGTGCGACAAGTCCACCACACGAGTCAGCGCCTTGCCCGTGATGGGATCGTCCACCCGAAGCCACACGTACTGGCCTTCGCACGACACCGTGGCCTCGGTCACTTCCCCCGAAGCCGCACCGGTCGTGAGAAGGGCGCCGAGCTCGACCCCCACGAGATGACGTACTTCGGTTTCGGAAGCGCCCGTGCACGCATGAACCTTGAGCTGAACCCGCGGGTGATCGGCAGGCGACTCTTGCGCCATGGCAGGACTGACCGCAACGGCAGCGGCGGCAACGAGCCAGCCAGCTGGGCTCACGACCCCCTTCACTCCACCCCACCATAGCGGCGCACGGACTGGATGCGACGGCCCTCCGGATAGGACTGAACGTACTCGAGTGCCCGGTCTCTCGCGGCCACGGACTGTCCTGCCTTGGCCAGGGCTTCGACCTCGCGTGCGAGTGCGTCCTGCGACAACGCACCGCCAGGCGCCAGGCGTCGGGCCGCAGCAAACGCGCCCGCAGCTTCCCCAGGCCGCCCCAACTCGTCGAGCAACACCCTTCCCAAGGTGAACGCGGCCAGCGGCGCTCTCGGGTCCCCCGCATGACTCCCCACCACCTGCCGCAACGGAGCCACCGCCTGCCCAGCATGCCCACTGAGGCGCGCCACATCCGCCGCAAGCATCAGGTCCGCCACGTTGTCTCGAACCGCATCCTTGCCCTCCCGCTGCAGCGCCTCGTAGGCCTCCGCATGTTGCCCCTGCAACGCAAGCGCTCGCCACGTCGGAACCTCCACGGCCGACGCCACCGGCGGTACGGCCGCCCGCCCCCGCGCAGAAGACACGGCAGGCGCCACGTCGTCGAAGTCCATCTCCAGATCCACCGGCGCCGGCTGCGGCGGGAAGAGCCCGCTCTCCCCGGCTCGCAACGTCTGGCTCCCGTCCTTCCACGAAACCTCGACCACCCCGTGCTCCACCGAAACCGAAACCCGCTCCTCGCGCTCCACCGTGAACGAGGTCCCCACCACCTTCACCGCTACCTCGCCCGCCACCACCACGAACACCCTCCGCTTCCCAGGCTCCACATCGAAACGCACCTTCCCCGAGGACACCGCCACCTGCACCCGCTCCTCCGACTCCACCTCGGGCCGCACGACCGTCCCAGGACGCAACGGCGTCGCCGTCGAACCGTCCGCGAAGCGAACCATCGACATGGACGGCACCAGCGCCGTCGTCTCCGGAATGTTCGGAAAAGGCTTCAGACGGTCCATGCCCACCATCACGAGCAGAGCGACTGCAACGACCGCGACGAGCGCCACCGCCCCCTGCCGCATCCGGACCCGACGGTCCCTCCGCCGCACCATCATCGCCTCGGCCGCTTGCGAACGCTCCGGCGTCCAGCGCACCTGCACGTGCGCCCCCGCGTCCTCAATCTGTCTCAGGAGGTCAGCCATCTCCAAGTGCCTCCTCGATCACCGCCTGCGCAGCCACGATTCGACGTTTCGCCGTCGCCAGGGAACAACCCATCAGCTGCGCCACGTCTTCCAGCTTCTCACCCTCCATGTGCCTCAGCACCCACGCGATGCGCGCCTCCACCGGGATCTTGTCGAGCACCCCGTACACCCGGGACAGCAACGCCCGCTGATCCGCCGACGCCCCAGGCGCGATCGGCTCGTCGATGTACGCCACGTCGTCGAACCCGAACACCGCCTTGAAACGTCTCATCCGCAGCCGCCGACGCACCACCCGCACCGTCACGGTCGCCAGCCACGCCTTGGCCGCCCCGGGGTCCCGGATCTGATGAATCCCCTTGATTGCCCCGAGAAAGACGTCCTGCACGACGTCGTCCACCTCGTCGTCGCGTCCGAGCAGTCGCAGGGCGATGGCAGCCACGTAGGGCGAGTAGCGACGAAAGGCAGCATCCAGGCTCAAGGGCTCTTCGGCCGAGGCCTGGGCGGCACCTCCGACTACCACGCGCAGCGCTGCATGACTTGGTCGCATCGTTGATCCCGTGGTGGCATCCACGGAGGGAAACGGCTCAGGTAAGGATCATTGTATCCCTACCCGGGGCAAAGAGCGAAGCGCAGCTTGGACCCTGGCGCGGTCCACCGGTCCGTCTCCTTGCAGCGCCCTCTGGTAGGCCTGTCGGGCCTTTTCCTTGTCTCCCTCCTTCGAGGCGACGTCACCCGCCACCTCCCATGCAGGTCCCCACTTGGGAAACGCCTCCACCGCACGCTGCGCGAACCCCCTGGCCGTGGTCGCCCTCCCCTGGGCAAGACACGCTCGGGCCCCACGAACCAACGCCGTGGGTTGGGTGCGACCGAACCCGTACGCCGCCTGGTACGACTCGATCGCTAGGTCGATCTCCCCTTTGGCAGCCAGCGCATCCGCCTCCGCAAGCTTCCCCCTCGCGCTGTTGGGCACCCGCCGAAGCGCGTCCGCCGCCGCTGCCAGCGCCAGCTCGAACTGCCCCCGACGAATCAGCACGTCCGCGAGCAAGGCATGCCAGTCCGCCTCCACCGGGGACGACCCCAACGCCAGTCGCGCCTCCTGCTCCGCCCGCTCCAACCTGCCCAACTCCAGCAAGACCTCCGCAAGCCGAGCGTGCGACGGCCCGTGCGCGGGTCGCGACCGGATCGCCCCCTCGAGCACCCCCACCGCCCGGTCACCGGGAGGCAGCAAGGTAGCGAGCGCATGCGCCACGACCGCATCCTCAGCGTCCGCCGCGTACGCCTTCTCCATCGCCTGCAAGGCCTCCGCGGGTCGGTTGAGGTACGCCATCAGCCGCCCGAGCGAAAGCCACGCCTCGGCTCGGCCCGGGTCCGTCTGCGTGGCAGCGCGGAACGACGCCTCCGCCTCCGCCGCTTTACCCTCCAGCCATTGCGCCTGTCCCAGCACAACCGTCGCAAGGTACAGTCCAGGGGTGAGGGCCAACGCACGCTGCGCTTCGGGCAGCGCATCCGACGCCCGCTGCCGGGTCATGTGCGTCTCGCCGAGGCAAGCGTGGCCCATCGCCGCACCGCCCGCCGTGGCCTTGAGAAGCTCGCACGCACGGATCGCTTCGCGGAATCGCCCCTGCTCCATGTGGACGCGAGCTAGCTCGTACCGAAGGTCGATGGCCACCGGGCCCGTGCGCGCCCCCGCGAGCAAGCTGCCTCGCTGAAGCTCATGCATGGCTTCCTGAGGAAGGCCCGCACGACGCAACACACGACCTAGCGCCAAGCTCGCTGCCGCGTCCTGACGATGCGACGCGACCTCCGCTCGCGCCTCCGTCACGCGATGCGCTTGCGCCATGGCCGGCAGAGACGAAAGCCCCGCCAAGCCGAAGACCAGCACGGCCCCAAACCAATGCTTCCTCATGGATCACGTTCTTGACCCGTGTCGGTCCCGGCTGCAACTCCCAGCAACTCCCCTCCCAGCGCCCCTGCCACGTTGCGACGCCAGTCCTCGTACCGCACACGCCTCATCGCGCTTCCCTGAAGCATCTCGTCCAGTTGATCGGGAGACGCCGTCGCCAGGTCCGCCAGCGCAATGTGCTGCCAGCGCGGCAGCGGGTCGAAAGGTCCGCCCGGCTCCACCCACGCCCCCGCCGCACGATTGAATGGGCACACCTCCTGGCACACGTCGCAACCGAACAGCCAGGGGGCCACACGCGCGTCGGCCTGCCACGCTCCCCGGTGCTCGATCGTCAAGTAGCTGATGCAACGACGCGCATCCAGCACGTAAGGGCTCACGAACGCTTCCGTGGGGCATGCACGCAGACAGGCGGTGCACCGACCGCACCGTGGCATCATGGGCGCGTCCGGGGTCAAACGCACCGACGTGACCACTTCTCCGATCACGGTGAAAGAGCCCAACCCAGGGCGGATCAGCATCCCGTTCTTGCCGAGGAAGCCCAGGCCCGCACGGGCGGCCCAGGCTCGTTCGAGGACGGGCGCCGTGTCGACGAGCGGCCGGGCCACGGCTCCCGGCTCCAGCGAGCGCACGAAGTCGGCGAGCTTGCGCAAGCGGCGTCGCACGTGGTTGTGGTAGTCGAGCCCCCTCGCGTACCTCGCGATGCGTCCGACCATTCCGGGCGGGTCTCCCGGGAGTCGCACGGCGTAGCGTTGCGCCACACATACGACGCTCCGAGCGCCCGGAAGGATGCCTGGCCCGGACAGGCATTGGCGAACAGGGCCATGTTCCGCGAGGTAGCCCATCGCGCCGTGGTAGCCGGCCCGCACGAACGCCTCGAAGTGAGCGAAATCCTCTTCCAACGGCACGTCGGCGCGTGCGACGCCCACCGCATCGAAGCCCAAGGACAAGGCCTTCTCTCGTACTGCGGCGTCAGCATCCGGCATGGCCGCCCATCGTAGCCCTACCCTCGCAGGCGGGTGGCAGGTTGTTTCGAATCCCTGAATCGAGTGCTCGAAGGATCCGGGTGCATTTTTCCCGCAACCGATGATTGGGGGCGGCTGATGTGCCAAGCAGACCTGAATCCATTCGGCGATCGCATCTCTCCCATCGGAATGCCATGGTAGGCACGCATGGCCGTACCCACGACCGTCGACGGATTCTTGGAAGGGGCTCTCCTGCTCGAGCAGCCAGCGCCGGGCCACGGGTATCGGGTGAACGCGGACAGCCTCTTGCTCGCGAGATTCGCCGCGCGGGCCCGCCCCGCACCCACGGTGGTAGACCTCGGTGCCGGCGTGGGCGCGGTCGCGCTCGCCCTGCACACCCTCGACGCGCGAGACGAGCTCATCCTCGTCGAAGGACAACCCGCTCTCGCCGAGCTTGCGCGAAAAAACGTGCACCGAGCGGGGCTCGATGGGCGCGGCTGCGTGATCGAAGACGACGTGGCGGCCTGGTCGCAACGCGCCCCGTCCATCGATTGTGTGGTGGTGTCCAATCCCCCGTACACGCCTCCGGGATCGGGACGACGCGGGAAGGAGCCTGTTCGCGACACCGCACGGCATGGCTACGTGACGCCCTTTCTCGAGGCCATGGGGAGGATCCTGTCCCGGGGCCGAAACGCCGCCTGCCTGTGCTACCCCGCTTCGAGTCTGGTCGACCTCCTCGTTTCCGCGGAAAAGCACGAGCTGCAGGCGGTGCGTCTTTGCTTCGTTCACCCGGCCCCGGGTCTACCCGCTCGCATCGCACTGGTGGAGCTACACCGAACCCCCAGAAGCCCCCTGGTGGTCGAGCCCCCCGCGTTGGAAGCCGCTTGCGAGCGACCCGAGGACCGCTAACATGCTTGCCCCAGGGGATGATGGATCGCGGAACCCAAGCCTGCATCGGTGACTCCTTGGCTCGCTGGTGCGCCGCCTACGCTCTCCTGATCACGTCGTGCTCGGTCGTGCTCGACACGGACGCCAAGCAATGCCGTCGTACCGAAGACTGCGCCGCGTTCGAGGGCACGCTGTGCATCGACCATGCTTGCGTCATCCCTGCCCCAGGTACGCCCGGAGAGTGCCGCAAGCACGCGGACTGTGCGCATCGCGGCGACGACTGGATCTGCCGATCGCGCGACCGCGTGTGTGCGCCACTCCGGAGCCCCGACTGCCAGGTCGTCTCCGGAAACTACCAGAGCGACAACGCGATCTTCCTCGGCTCCCTGCTCGAGACCGAGGGTGAGTTCGAGAGCACCGGACGTCCCGCCCAGAACGCGATCCAGCTCGCGTTGCAGGACCTCGATCACGCGAACACGGGCCTGCCCGCCGTTCCCGGGGAAGAGGACCCGAGCCGGCGCCCCCTCGTGCTCGTCGGGTGCAACAGCGGTTCCGACCCGATCGCCGCCGCCCGCCACCTCGTCGAGCAGGTGCAAGTCCCCGCCATCATCGGCTCCTCCTTCAGCGGCGTCACCATCCAGGTCGCCACCGAGGTCACCATCCCCGCGCAGGTCCTGCTCATCTCCCCCTCCGCCACGAGCGCGGCCATCTCCCAGCTGCAGGACGATCAACTCGTCTGGCGAACCGCCCCCTCCGACAACATCCAGGCCGTCGCCATCCAGCAACTCGTCCCTATCGTGGAAGACGACGTCCGCACCGTGCTCGCGCTCGAGGCGCAGACTCCCATTCAGCTCGCCATCGCCCACAAGAGCGACTCCTACGGGCGGGGCCTCGCCGACACCGTGGAGAAGCTCGTCACGTTCAACGGCACGTCCGCCGCTCAGAACAAGCAGAACTACCTCCGAGTCGACTACGGCGACCCCGCGGTTCCCGCGACCATCGCCCTCGAGCAAGCCGTCGAGAGCCTCCTCGAGCAAGCCCCGCACATCATCCTGCTGTTCGGCACCACCGAAAGCATCACCGACGTCCTTCGGCCCATCGAACAACGGTGGGACACGGCCAATCCCCACACCGCTCATCGCCCTCGCTACGTCTTCGCCGACGGCGGCGTCGTCGACGAACTCTGGACCTATGTGGGCAAGAACGACGGCCTGAGAAGGCGCATCTTGGGGACGATCCCAGGAACGAATCACGATGCCGCCGGTAGCGTGTTCAGCTCGTTCAAGAGCCGCTATCTGTCCTCCATCAAGGACGGCACGAGCCCCGACGTGTTCGGCGCGGCGGGGGCCTACGATGCAGCCTACCTGCTGATGTTCGCGTTCGCGGTGATCGGTCCCCTGGAGCCGACCGGGCCGCACCTGGCCTCGGGCCTGAGCGCGTTGGTTCCCCCTGGGGCGACGGTCTCCCCCGGTTTCGGCGAGATCAACAACGTGTTCAAGGCCATCGCCGACGGCGAATCGATCGACTACGACGGCGCCTCGGGTCCTCTCGACTTCGACTTGTCCACCGGGGAAGCCCGGTCCGACATCCAGGTGTGGTGCGTGCCGAAGGACGATCAGGGGACGGCCACGGTCGCCCAGAATTCCGGGCTGTACCTGGAGGCCACGTCGGGCACCCTCGTCGGAGCGATCAGCGCCGATTGCGACTAGCGCTAGAAACGTCCACCGAGCGACCCGGGCCCCAAGTTCCACTGCACGCCGGAAGCGCTTTGCGGCTCCGCGTCTCGATCCACAGTCAAGTACAGCGAAATCCCACCCGCCACCACCGCGCCCACCCCCAACACATCCGTAGCCAGCGCCCATCGCTTCGCATCCGAGCTGGCTTCGTCCAACGCGTCTCTCCCCACGTTCGGTGTTCCTCGCAGGTCCTGCAGGTCGGACGACGCCCGTAGGGCAAGAACTCCCGTCGTGACCGCGCCCACCGCCAGCAGCCCCGTCAGCGTCCACCCAACCCATGGCACGGACGCCGCTTCCGGCCCGTCCGGCACCGCAGGTGAGGCGGGCGCTGGCACCACGGGCATCGGCACCGAGTGCGCGGTCACCGGCACCTCCGGCTTCATCGGCTGCGACTTCGCCCCATCGAACTGCAAGCGCAGCGTGACCTCCTCCGCTCCCGCCACATCCACTACGTGGATCACGGGCGCGTGCCCCTCGAGCCGGGCCCTGACGCGACGACGACCCGAGCTCACGAGGACAGGCGGCAGCGGCGTCACGCCCATCAACACGTCGTCGACGTACACCTCCACGCCGTCGTGTTCCGCGCTGATGGCGATGTGCGCCACACGCGTGCGCAGCCTCTCCATGTCCCGCTCGACGTCCTGTCGTCGTCCGGCGTCGATTCTGTCTGCCCCCTCATGCAGGTAACGTTCGAAGGAGCGCAGCGAACCGGCATAGTCCTGCAGCTGAAATTGCACCTGGGCGATGTTGTAGAGAATGCGAAAGGCGGGGGCGAGCTCGTAGGCTCGCTGGAATTCCACGAGCGCCGCACGGAAGTCGTCCTCCGCATACAGCTCGAGACCACGACGAAAGCGCGCCTGAGCTTCCCCCATGGTCTCGCTCTGTTCGTCGTCTGTGACCTCCTGCCCCCGCGCAGGCGCCGACACGCACAGCACGAGCGCGACACCACACGGCCAGAGCCGTGCCCTCAGCGCGCCCATGGGTCCTCCGAGTCGATCGGCCGCTTCGTCGATCCCGGCTTCGGACGCGTCGCCGCCGGCACCAGGACCCGCGTCGAAACCGGGGCAGGCACGCTCGCGCTCGGCATGACCGCGAGCGTCATGTCGACAACCACGTCCGACTCGACCACAACCTCCCGGGTCTCCGGCACACGCCCCGGCGCCTCCCCTCGAACCCTGAGGGTCGCCCCATCCGCCACGAGCGTCCCCTCGTAGGGATTGGTCGACACCTCGACACCATCGAGAAAAACCGTCGCCTCCGGCGGCTTCACCGAGATCCGAACCCGCACGCTCCCGATATCAGCCTGCGCCGAAACGGACGTCTCTGCCATCGCGCCAGCAGCGGGCACCGGCTCGGCCTCTCGCCCTGAACGGAACACCAGCACGAGGATGGCCGCCACCGCCGCGGCCGACAGCACCACCAACGCCCCCGCCTTCCACGGCCTCCCAGCACCTCCTTCGTGATGCCGATCGGAGGCAACCATCGACCGCTCCGTCTGCGTCTGCTCGCTTTGTCCCTTCGGAGGATGGTCCGAGGACGACGCCGACAGATTCTCGACCTCCACGCCCTCCTTCGCATCACGGAGCCGGTGTAGCTGCCGCTCGATGATGGTTTGCATCAAGAGGCGATCGTCGGCAAACAGCGCCGCCACGCGCGCCCCCAGGTCGTCCACGGACACCCGCATGCCAGCCGCCTCGACGTAGCTCAGAAGATCCTGATGCATCTCGAGCGCGTTCGCATACCGGTCTTGCGACTCCACCGCGAGGGCCTTGTCGCAGATACGCGCAAGCGGTTCCGCGACCTCGACACCCTCGTCGCAAATCCGTGGCACGGCGCCGGCCATCAACCGCTCGGCGATCTCCGAAGACGGCGCCCCCTTCCACAGCCTCGCTTCCGTCAGGAACTCCCATAGCAAGACCCCCACCGAGAACACGTCCGCCCGACGGTCGACGTCACCTCCCAGGGCTTGCTCCGGTGACATGTAGGCGAGCTTCCCCTTCATGACGCCCGCACTCGTCTCCGTCGAAGAGTCGAGCGCCTTCGCCACACCGAAGTCCATCACCTTCACGTCGCCGCCGTAGGTCACGAAGATGTTGTGCGGGGACACGTCACGGTGCACGACGTGCAGGAGGGTGCCGTCGTAGTCGCAAAGCTCGTGGGCATGGTGCAATCCTTGAAGCACCTCGAGCACCACGTGGAGACGCATGTCCAACCCGAACCGGGACTTCGCACGCTGGATGATTCTCCGAAGCGGTTGCCCCTCGAGATACTCCATCGCGATGTAGTACCTGCCAGCGTCTTGCCCCACTTCGTGCGTGGAGACGACGTTGCGGTGGCTGAGCCTCGCCGCGAGCCGGGCTTCGTCCAGGAACATCGCCAGGAACTCTTCGTCCTCGGCGAGGTTCGGCCGAAGCTGCTTGATCACGTGCAGCTTGTGGAACCCTCCCATGCCCTTCGCGACGGCAAGGAAGACGTCGGACATACCCCCGTGGCCAAGCTCAGCAATGAGCCTGTACTTGCCAAGGGTGATGGCAGCCGGGCTTCCGAAGGACACCGCCACGCAGCAACACTTTCTCCAGAGAGAATTCCGGGAGGGATCCTACTGCGGAAGAGGCGCGGGCCGCAACGCGTCGGCCGAGGATTCAGGCTTTCCGAAAGCTACGGTTGCTCGGCGGACACGGGACGCTCGCCCACGAGGCGATCCAAGGTGATGGCGCAGGCGGCGCGTACACTCAGGTGGTTGAAGCCCGTTTCCGTGGCGGAACGGATGGGCTCGATGCGAACGTCCGATTCGTCGACCAAGCCGGCAGCAAGCCCCCAGCCTGTCCCGAACAGCAACATCACGGGCGGCCCCTCTCCCCAGATGCGCTCACGGGCCTGCTCGTACGTACATGACAACCCCGGACCACGACGCGCACTCGTCGTCCACACCTCGATCGCGTCCCGCCCCCCAAGCTCGTCGTACGCCTCGCGCAAACCCGACACGACCCGAAGCAATCTCATCGGCGGCGCACGGTCCGGGATCCGCCGCTGGCCGGAGCCGTGCAACCAGTGATCCCGCACCCGCTCGGCCAACTGACGCTGCGCCTGCACGGGATGAACGACGAACATGTCGCTCAGGCCGTAGGTTCGCGCGCTTCGCGCCATGTCGTGCAAGTCCAGGTTGGTGATCGCCGTGGTGATCACCGCGCCCTGACGGTCGAGGACCGGGTGGTGAACCAGCGCCAGACACAGGCGACGCATCAGCGAGGCCGCTCCTTCTTGGACACGGGAGGTTCTTCCGCGGGGAGCAGATCCGGTCGCTTGGCCCGGGTACGCTCGATCGATCGCGCCTTGCGCCAGGCCGCAATGCGAGCATGATCCCCGCTCATCAGGATGGGGTCCACGCTCTGCCCCCGGAATTCCGCGGGCCTCGTGTACTGCGGGTACTCGAGCAGGCCCGCATTGCCTGCACTGTGAGATTCCTCCGAGACCGACGCGTAGTTGCCGAGCACGCCAGGCACGAGCCGCACGACCGCCTCGAGCACCGCCATGGCAGCCACCTCGCCCCCGCTCAGGACGAAGTCACCGAGGGAAAGCTCCTCGTCGACGTAGGAGCGGACGCGCTCGTCAAAGCCTTCGTAGCGGCCACAGATGAGCATGATGGCGTCCAGTTGCGAGAGCCGCTGGGCGACAGGCTGACGGAACGGCTGTCCCTGAGGGGATAGGAGGATCCGATGCGCACGCACGCCGGCTGGGGCGTCCGCATCGAGGGCCTCCATGGCTTGCACCACGCAATCCACGCGCAGGACCATGCCCGACCCGCCGCCGTAAGGCGTGTCATCCACACTGCGGTGCACCCCGAGACCGAACTCCCGCGGGGAGCGAAACCGCGTCGTGAGAAGCCCCTGCGCGCAGGCCTTGCCGACGAAGCTCACACCGAGGAAGGGCTCGAACAGCTCGGGAAAGAGCGTGACGATGTCCACACGCATGGGGATCAGCCGGCCTCGAAGTCGTCCACACCTTCGACCGTGACGACCTTCTTTGCGGTGTCGATGTCGCGAACGAAGTCGTCGACGAGAGGGATCTCGTAGCGCGTCGTGCCCTGCACGATGAGAACGTCCGTGGTGGGATAGGAAACGTAGTCCACGACTTCGCCGAGGACCCGGCCATCGGACTGCACGACCTTGGCGCCCAAGATGTCGTGCACGTAGAACTCGCCATCCTCGGCTTCGGGCAGGATCCCTCGGGGCACGAACAGGCCCGCACCGCGCAAGGCATCCGCGTCGGAACGCGTCGTCACGCCCTCGAACGCCATCAGCGCGAAGCCATCGGCGGCGGGACGCACGCTGCGAACGACCATGACACGCCCTTCGTCCTCTCCCTTGCGGACGAAGACCTCGGCGACTTCGAGAAGGATCTCGCTGTCGGGGTTGTGGAACTTGATGCGAAGCTCGCCACGGATGCCGTGCGGCCTGGCCACACAACCCACCTCGACCCAGTCGGTCGGCTCACCAAGTTGCACGGAAGCCTCCTCCAGAGAGGAATCGGAAGACGTGTTCGCCATCCGTACCGTCAGTCGATGATGTCGAGGTGAGCACGACGGCCCACCTTGCTGGAGGCCGCGGTCAGAAGCGTGCGCATGGACTGCGCCGTGCGTCCGTCGCGACCGATCACCTTGCCAAGGTCCTCGCGCGCAACCCGAAGCTCGATGATGGTGTTGTGGTCGCCGTCAATCTCGGCCACTTCCACCTCGTCGGGGTACTCGACCAGGGACCGGGCAATCGTTTCGATCAAGGTCCGTAGAGCCATCGGGGACTCGAAGAGGAACCCGCGGCCGGGATCAGCTCTCGCTCGCGGCCGGGGGAGCGGTCTTGATGAGACGGTCGACCGTGTGAGAGAGCTGCGCGCCGTTGCTCACCCAGTAGGCGAGGCGCACGCGGTCCAGCTGGATCGCGCCCGACGCGTCGAGGGGGTTAAACGTCCCGAGCTTCTCGATGAAGCGGCCATCGCGGCGATTGCGCTGGTCGGTGACGATGATGCGGTAGAAGGGCTTCTTCTTGGTGCCTTGACGAGTGAGTCGAATGTGAACAGCCATCTGTCGTCCTGTCGTGTCCCGAAAGCGGGAACAAGCTTCCTAGCACAAGTGGGGCGTCATGCACGCCACCCGGAACTCGGGGGCGCGGAAAGTAGCCACCGAAAGGGGTTCAGGTCAACCCCTTCCGAGAAAAAAAGGGCGCATGGAGGTCGGAGCTCTCAGGGCGCGGTTGGGGCGGCTTCGACCAAGACGGCATCCTCGGGCTGCTTGGCCCCCACCGTCACGACCACCCGAACGTTCGGGTCGATGGCGCGAGCTGCCGGCACAATGAGGGTCCGAATCGTAAGGGACGCGCCCGGACAGCCCGAACAGCTACCGCCCAGGTGCAACGTAAGCTGCCCTTCTGTCACGGACACGAGGTACAGCTTCCCGTCGTCCGCCTCGATCAAGGGGCGCAGCACGTCACGACACAAAGCTAGAAAGCGCTGTCGGGCAGCATCCATGGAGGGACCCAGGCTACCACAGGGCGCGCATCTGTCGAGATGCGAGCACGGGAGCGCTCACTTCTTCTTCTTGGGGTCCTTCTCTTGCTCCGGACCCGGGGCCGCAGAAGGCGGCCGGATCAACGCCTCGACGTCCGGGTCGACACCGCCCACTTCCGCGGGCTTGTTCGTGCGCATCGACGCGAGGTTCGACAGCGTGGCGCGGTCCTCGTAGACGACCCCGACGATCTGCAGGCCGGACCGGTCCAACACGCGCAGATGCGTGCGCGGGTCCTGCCAGTCCACTTCCATGTAGTTCCTGTTGATCGCGTAGTCGGGCTGGGTCACACGCCCCACCACGCCGTAGCGCGTCGCCAGCCGCTTCACCGCTTCCTCGTAGCTCGGCCCCAGCGGCCTCTTCTCCCCGAGCGGTACCTCGTCATAGATCTTCCACAGCTTGTCCTGGATGAAGAAGAAGTACCGCGTGCCCGCCCCGCGACGGTTCATGTGCATCATCGCTTCGGCGTTCTGGTACGTGTACTCCCCCTTCAGAGGCGTGGAATCGACGCCCGTGGGGAGGTTGCCGAAGTCCACCTTGCTGCGCCGGAACGCGGCCTTGGTGTTCGCTACCGCGGCGTCGAGACGCGAGGTCTGCGGTCCGGCTTGGGCCTTGCGGTACAGCGGTGCATAGTCGCGATCGATGACCCGCTCGTAGAACTGGATGAGCTGGGTCGGCGACATTCCCCAGTGCAACCCCGCCGGTCGGATTTCGATTCCCTCCCGATTCTTCACCGTGGGCGGATCCACAGGCGCGGCGGGCGCTGCAGGAACCGCGGCCCCCTTCTTCTTCTGGGCGAACGCGTCGTCAGCCGCCACCATGCCAGCTGTGGCCACACCCAACCCCAGGACGGCACACAATCCCAATCTCGCCAATCGCTTCATCGTGGTCTCCTATGACAAGGCCGTGACGCAACCATCACACAACGGTTCGCCGACTGCGGGTCGCAGGCTAGCACCGCAGTCGGAATTTGCTCAAGGAACGATTGTTAGACGGCACACCCCCGCACCTCATGGAAGCCCCACGGACACTTTTTTCGTTCGCCCGCATTCAGGCCCAGTGCTACCAGTCCGAATCGGTCCAACCATGCTCAATCACTTCCGCCTTGCGACAGTAATCCTCATTTTTCAAGGTCTAACCACCCTCGCCGCCCCCGGGTGCTCCCGCTCCAAACCCGCCCACGCCGCTCGCACCGTCACCCCCTGGGAAGGACGCCTGCAGAGCCTGTTCGACGACAGCATCGATCCTACCAGCCTCGGCCTCGCCCCCACCTCCACCGACCCCAAGGACGCTAACGTCGCACGCGGACAGGCCGCTCACTTCGTCGTGCGCGCTCGCGTATCCACCGTCACGGTCGAAGGGCAAGGAAACAAGCAGCGCTACGTGGTGACCCTGCGCGTGGTCGGGGACCCGATTGTCGGCGCCCGCCCCCCCAGCGACACCGTTCAGATCGCCATCGGCCGGGGCAGCCCCTCCTTCGGACTCGCCCAGTCGCGGAACCTCCAACTCGCGGGCACCCCGTTCATCGCCTTTCTCCGCGAATTCGAGGCGCAAGACAGCCCCATCATGCACTGGCACCTCGCACGCGACGCCCAAGACGTTGTCGACGCCGCCCGCGAGGGCGCCGTTCTCGAGTCCTCGACCGACTGACGGCTTGACGAGCACACCGCTCCCCCCCTATTCCCCCCGTATCCCATGGCCATCGAGATCAAGAGCCCCCGAGAGATCGAGGCGATCCGCGTCAGCAGCCAGATGGCTGCCGATACCCTGCAACGGGTCGCAGAGATCCTTCGCCCAGGCATCACCACCGACCAGATCAACGCCTTCGTCCACGAGGACACCGTGCGCCGCGGCGCAACCCCCTCGCCGCTGAATTACCACGGCTACCCGAAGAGCGTTTGCACCTCCATCAACGAGGTCGTCTGCCACGGCATCCCGAGCGCCCGAAAGCTCGTCCCCGGCGACATCATCAACGTCGACATCACCACCTTCTTCAACGGCTTTCACGGCGACACCTCCGCCACCTTCTACATCGGGGACCCATCCCCCGAAGCCAAGCACGTCACCGAGGTCGCCCGGCGTAGCCTCGACCTCGCCCTCGCCGAGGTCAAAGACGGCGCACGCCTCGGCGACATCGGCGCCGCCATCCAGGAATTCGCCGAGGCCCAAGGCTGCTCCGTCGTCCGACAGTTCGTCGGCCATGGCATCGGCCGCAAGTTCCACGAACCCCCGCAGGTCGCCCACTTCGGCAAGCGTGGCAAAGGCGAACGTGTCCGAACGGGCATGGTCTTCACCATCGAACCCATGATCAACCTGGGCGGCTGGGAAGTCGAAGTCCTCGACGACGAGTGGACCGCCGTCACCCGCGACCGCGCCCTCTCCGCCCAGTTCGAGCACACCATCGCCGTCACCAAGACCGGCTGCGACATACTCACCCGCCGCGCCAAACCGCTGACCAACAGCGAGCTCTTCCCCAACTTCTTCCCGTCCTGACCCGCCCGAACATCCCGCACGATCGGCGGTAGCACACCCGCTTCGGGTGTCGTACGTTCCTCCGCCGACCATGACCCTCTCCCAAGAATCCCGCGCGCGGATCACCCCCTTCGTCTCCAACCTCGACCGGCCCGTGTTCGCCATCACCGGCCTACCCGAAGAGGTCATCGCCGTCCTGCTCGCCTACTACTCCCGCAGCCGCGACGATCTTCGCACCAACCTCGATCGTCTGATCGCCGACGATACCCTCGGCATCACCACCCCCTCCGCAACAACCCCCTCTCGCGCCGAAGACAAGGCCCGCGCCTTCCACGAAAAGTGGGTCGTCGGTTACGGACACGCCTCCGTCGCCGAACACGCCGTCGTCCACCTCGCCATCGAACAGGTGTCCATCGTCGCCTCCAAGGTGATCGAAGACCTGCGACTGGGCTCCTATACCGAAAAAAGCACACGGTACGTCGTGTTCGACACCGGCTCCTTCGCGGATCTCCCGGCGCTGCCCGAACCGCTGCGCGACGACTACCGCGCCGCCTGCATGAACCTGTTCTCGACATACCTCGAGCTGTTTCCCACCGTCGAAGCTCGGCTCGAGCAGCTCGTCCCCACCGAGAAGGGACAGTCCCCCACGCGACGCGCCGCCGCCATCCGCGCGCATGCTTGCGACCTGCTCCGCGGCTTGCTGCCCGCCAGCACCCTCACCAACCTCGGCATCACCGCCAACGCACGCGCCCTCGGCATGCTCCTGAGCAAAATGCTCTCCTCACCCCTCGCCGAGGTTCGCCACGTCGCCGAGCAGATGCGCACGGAAGCCGCTACCGTCACGCCAACCCTGCTTCGACACGTCGAGACAATCCCCTACCGCGAAACCCTTCGCGATTCGATCGCCGACACCATCCCGTGGAACCTGGTCGTTCCCCCCGCGGACTCACCGACCGCTCCCGTGCGCATCATCCGCCACGATAGCGACGCCCTCCAGCGGGTCGTCCTGGCCCTCTGCTACGACCTGGCCGTGCAGCCCCACGCGGGCGATCGGGTGGCAATGCTCGACCGGCAGGACGACACCACCCTCGCAACGATCGTTCGAGCGGCCTTCGCCAACCGGGGACCCCACGACCCCGCCCCCCGCGCGATGGAGTCGTCGAGCCTCACGGTCGAGCTCGAGCTCGACTACGGAGCCTACCGCGACCTGCAACGTCACCGTATGCTCACGCCCACCACGCAGGTGCTCGGCTGCACCCTCGGCCCCACCCTGCCCGACGACCTCCGAGCCCTCGGCATCCACGACCGGTACGAGCAAGCCCTCGACGGTGTGAGGCCCGCATGGGAACGGCTGGCTACCCATGACCCCTTCGCCGCACAGTATGTGGTTCCCCTGGCCTATCGGGTCCGCACGCTCTGGACGCTCAACCTGCGCGAGGTCTTCCACGTGGTCGAGCTGCGCAGCGCACGCCAAGGACATGCGAACTACCGGCGCGTGGCTCAAGCGCTGTACCGCGAAGTCTGCCGGGTTCACCCGTGGCTGGCCGACATGATCCGCGTGGACCTCGCGGACCACCCGATCGCGAGAAGCTAGCCTTCCCCTCCCTGTGCTACGCTCTCGGCGTGAGCCCTGCACGCATTCCCCCGGCTGTGGAGCGGCTGCTCTGGGATGTGGACCTGAGCCAGGTCGACCTCGATCGGGACCGCATCCTGGTGCTCGAACGCGTCATGTCGCGCGGCACCTGGGAGGCCATGGTCTGGCTGCGAGGCCGATACCCCAAGGAAGTGCTCGCCGCCTTCGTGCGGGAGCATGGCGCTCGACGACTCGCCCCCCGCGACCTCGCCTACTGGGCCTTGGTCTGTGACGTCGATCTTCCGAGCGCGCCAGGCGGCGGACGCCCACCGTGGGCCGGCCCATGACGGCCGGCATTACCCCAGCGCAACAGGCCATTGCCACCCTGATCGCTCCCGCGCTCGACGCCGATACGTACCTGGCGGGCGGCGTGGCCGTCGCCATCGACGTCGGACACCGCACGTCCTTGGACCTCGACCTGTTCGTCGGCCACGACTTCGATCCGGAACGACTCGCGGAACGGCTTTCGGTCCTCGCGCCCGAGGCAAGGGTCACGGGTCGTGCGGCCGGTACGCTCCACCTGGAAGTGCGCGATGTTCCCGTGAGCATCCTCTCCTATCGCTACCCCATGCTGGCGCCTACGCGCAGGGTGCAGCAGGTCCCCGTGCCCGTCGCATCACCCCAAGACCTCGCGTGCATGAAGGTCTCCGCAATCGCGGGGCGAGGCAGTGCGAAGGACTTCTGGGACCTGCACGAAATGCTCGAGCGCATGGTCGCCGACTCCCTCGCAGATCTGCTCGCCCTCTATCGCCAGAAGTACCCGGTGGAAGACGTGGGCCACGCCGTGCGCAGTCTGGCGTACTTCGGGGACGCTGACGCCGCCCCGTTGCCGAACGGACTGACTCCCGCGCGGTGGCAGGAGATCAAGAAGGCGATGAGGCGACGGGTCCGGGCGCTGTGATCGCAGCGGCCCTGCCCGTGCCCGCAGCACAAAAAGAAAACGGCTGATTCTCTTTCGAAAACCAGCCGTTTCAGTCGGGGCGAGAGGATTTGAACCTCCGACACCACGGTCCCGAACCGTGTGCGCTACCAGGCTGCGCTACGCCCCGAGAGGGCCTGCCACCCTACCGGGCGACATCAATCAGGGGGCGCAGCATGGTTGGCGACGCTCCCTATGTCAAGCCGCTCGTCTCCTACCCTGACACTTTCCTATCCGTGCCGCCATGACCGAACCCCACTATCACGCCGGCTGTGCGGGTTCGCCCGCACTTTCCCCCTTGCCCCTGTCCCAAGCGCCAGCACGCGCTCCAAGGCCGTGCCCTTGAGACGCGACTTCAGGCATCACACGCTCTGCCAACCTCCGCACCACCCCCATCCCTTCTGTGCCCTCTGCGCCTTCTGTGGTTCTCCGGGCTGACTCGGGCTCGGGCTCCGGAGGCCGTACTACGGACGCGAGGGCGCGGAACTCGCCGCGGGGGCAGCCGATGTCGATGGCGATGCCGATACCGATGCTAGCGGAGCTCCCGCGCCCGGTCCCACCGAGTCGATCATGCGCAGAAACGCCTCCCTCGCCCCGCTCACGGTGGCCTGAGGGCCGAGGAGTTTGAAGTAGTACGGGCCCATGGGCGTCTCCACGATCGCACCCACGAGCGACCATCCAGGGTGTTCGGTGGCCTTGTCGGCCGACTCCATCCCCATCCCGGTAGGCTTGTACGTTCCCGACGTCTCCACCACGTGCACCAGGTTGGGTCCCGCGCGTCGCTGGGATCGCTTCGCCTGCGCCCCGCCATCGAAGGAAGAGGCCCAGCGCTGGAGGGTCTCGTCCACGGCCAAGGCGGCGGGACCGAGGTGAAAGACCGAAACCTCCGCAGGCACGCCGCCAGGTTCCAGCGACGGCACGCGGTACTCGGCCAGACGCATGGGGCTGGAGGGTGGCACCTGGGACCACCCCTCCGGCAGGTCCCATCGCATGGCGGGAGCCTCTGCCGCGGCAGCTCTCGGCTGCGGCATGGGTGCGGCCGCAGAGCTCACAGGTCTGGCCACGCCGTCCACGAACACCACGGTCGGCTTGCGGGAGGCATTGGGGCGAAGCACGGCCGGGTCCTCGAACCGAGCATCGGCGGGCGCATCGGTGTTGCAGCCGATCACGGCCGACGCCGCAACCAGGATGAATCCCGCAACGCCAGAAGAGCTTCTACGCAAGAATCGGCAAGGCGACGAGCTGGACATGCAGTACCTCGTCGTGGAACGCGCTGATCTCCTGCAGGCAATGCTCGGTCGGACGCGCCACGACGTTGATGCGCGTGCATGCGGCAGAGGAGTGGTCGAAGACGTTGGTCTTGAGCTCTTCCACGTTGATGCCGTGTCTCTTGAGCACGTTGAGCGCGTTGGCAAGCGCGCCGATCTTGTCGTAGTGCCGGACTACGATCTGGTAGCGCGCACTGTGGACCGTGCGAACGTTCACTGCATTGGGGACCGACCCCTCGACGAGGAAGCCACGGACGATGCGAACGGTCTCGGCCGCCACGGCCCGCTTGGCCTCCTGGGTCTGCGAACCGATGTGGGGCGTGCCGTACCAGATGACGTCGGGGGCGAACGCGGGCGGCGTGAAGGTTGCCACCGGAACGTGGGGGAAGTCGGCGTAGACGTCGAGCCCCACCCGCAGGGCCTTGGAGGAGGCCAGCTGGAGCAGGGCGTCATAGTCGACGAGCTCGCTTCGCGCGGCATTGATGAAGGTCGCACCGTCGGGAAGCGCCTCGAGCACGTCCCGAGAGATGATGCCTTGCGTACGATCGCTCGCCGCAAGGTGGACGGTGAGGACGTCGACCTTGGAAGCCAGCTCCTTGGGCGACTTGGCCGGGGTGACGTCGAGCTCCTTGGCGCGCGCCGCGGTCAGACCGCGAGACCAGGCGAACGGGATCATGCCGAAGGCCTTGGCACGGTCGAGCACCTCGCGACCGACCGCCCCCAAGCCCAGGATGCCGATGCGTTTCCCCTTCAAGCCCGCGGCTTCCGCGAAGCTCCCCTTCTCCCAGCGCCCCGCCCGGATCGACTGCGCGGCGTCCGGGATGCGACGGTCCAACGACAGCATCAGCGCCATGGTGAGCTCCGCCACGGCGACGGCGTTCTTGCCCTTGCAGGCGGCCACGTAGATGCCGCGCGCAGAGGCGGCTTCGACGTCGATGTTGCCTACGCCGTGGCCGGCCCGGACGATGAGGTTGAGCTGGTTGGACGCCTCGATGGTCTTGGTCGTGACCCGCTTGGAGCGCACGACGAGGATGCCGACGTTCTGGATGGCGTCGGGCAAGGTGTCGCTGTCGAGCTCGGGCTCGTAGATGACCTCGACACCGAGGTGTCGGAGCTCTTCGATCCCGAGGGGGTGAAGTGTGTCGGCAATGAGCAAGCGCATGGTTGCGGAGCGGCAAGGTAACACAGGCCAAGAGGGTTTCCCATGGCGGCGGTCGGGGAAATCCGTGGAGATGGAAATCTGGCACGCCCGACGGGATTCGAACCCACGACCGGCGGTTTGCGCTCTCGCCGAGGTCTCGTCGGATACACCACCCGACCACAAGACGCCTCACGAGATGCCCCCCCCTCACGTCTTCTCACACGTCACCTGGTTGTTGTTGCAGCAGCTCGTGCCGCACGCCTGCGCATAGCCGTAGGCTTTCACATGGTACCCCGACGGGCAGCTCAGCCCGCACGATGTGAACTCCGTCCCCGTACTCGGCTCACAACGCGTCTGGTTGTTGTTGCAGCAGTTCGTGCCACACGCTTGCCCGTAGGAGTACGACGTCGGGTGATAACCCGACGGACAACCCAGCGCACAGTGCGTGAAGGCGGTCCCGTCGGTGCGCTCGCACGAGGTCTGGTTGTTGTTGCAGCAGTCTCCGCACGCGGAGGCGTAGCGGCGAGCCGTCACATGGTAGCCAGCCGCACATCCAAAGCCGCACCTCGCATACGTATCCGCGCACGTCGGCTCGCACGTGATCTGGTTGTTGCCCCAGCTGCTTCCGCACCCCGCGCTGTGGCTCAGCGCCGTCACGTGAAAGCCCGATGCGCACGAAGACTCGCACGTGGTGTAGTCCTCCTGCGCGGCATGTTGAACACCCGTGCTCGGATGACAGCTGTCGACGGTACACGCGTCGCCGTCGTCGACGTCGATCGGCTCGTGCTTGCACCCCACACCGGACACGCACACGTCGGACGTGCACGCGTCGCCGTCGTCGCACACGAAGGACTCGTGCTTGACGCCGGTGGCGGGGTCGCAGCTGTCGACGGTGCAGGGGTCACCGTCGTCGACGGACGGGGTGGAGCCGGGCAGGCAGAGCCCACTGCCGTCGCACGTCTCGCGACCGTTGCACAGGGAGGCGTCGTCACAGGGAGACCCGGAAGGCATGAGGGTGTTGGAGCAGTCTCCGCCGAGGCAGACGTCGTAGGTACAAGGGTTGGCGTCTTCGCACTCGGCGTTGGAGGTGCAAACAGGGGGGCTGCTACCCGCATCGGAGGCCCCCGAACCGCCCGTGGCGCTGCCGCCCGATCCGCCTGGAGCGCTGCCGCCCGCGCCACTTGGGCCAGCACCGCCCGAACCGCTCGAGCCGCCCGAGCTCCCGGAGGGCGGGGTTGCGGCGTCGGGGCTCTCGTCTTCGCCTGCTCCGGCGTCGGAGGACACGAAGCTCTCGTCGGCACCCGTCGGCAGCGCGTTCTCTTCGTTCGTTCCTTGCGCACACGCGGTCGACACCAGTCCGAGCAGGAGCGTGAGGCGTCGTAGGAAGTTGGCGGAATCCACGGTTCGGATTCAAGCAAGGCTCGATCCAGCGAAGGGGGTTCGCCGAAGTGCTTGAATCGACTGCTTCGGGCGAGAGCACGGGACGGGGCCGAGGAAGTTGGGTGCGCAGTTTGCGCAGCGGGGTGCGCAAACCGAAGGGACCTCGCCCATCGGAAATCTGGCACGCCCGGGGGGACTCGAACCCACGACCCGCGGCTTAGAAGGCCGCTGCTCTATCCAACTGAGCTACGGGCGCTCGAAGGCTCGCACTCTAGCACGGGCCTCGCACCAGCATGAAGCCCCTCGAGCTCACTTGCCCGCAGGCGCCTTCTCCTTGGGCACTTCTTTGCCGACCTGGATCCCCACCACGAGAATCCCACCTCGAAAGCTCTGCCCCGCCACGAAGAACGGCTCCCCGCTCTTCGCCGTCACCTCCAGCAAGGGCAGGTACCCGCCTTCTTTGTCCCTCTCTCGCGGCGGCCGGCTGATGCTCGCCGCTACCCGGAACCGGTCCTCCGGCAACACCGCCTTGAGCACCGTGCGCAACGTCCGACCGTTCGGAAGCTGCGTCGAGTCCGGCTGCTGCGGCTTGAGCACGATCGAATGCCGATGCAAAAGCCGGTACGTGTCGTACGCCGAGAACGGCGGCTTCTGCAGCTGCTTGAGGTTGCGCAGCTCAGGGTCGATACCGCCCCCCGTGTTCGTCGCATGCAACACGAGGATCTCCGACGGCACCTCGACCTTCTCCGCAGGCCCCGCATCCGCTTGCGCCACCACCACCCCGCGATGAGGGTCGGCTACGGCCTCTTGCCCCTGCGCTTGCGCCCACACGCTCGCCGAAACCAACACGCCCACCACACACCCGGCGATCCATCGGGGATCGATTCCACGCGCAAGGCCGATTCCGTTACGGATCATGGGTTGCCTCCGGCTTCGTCATCCGTGAGCCAGACGACCGTCGTCGTGCCGGTGTCGCTTGGTACATAGAAGATGGTGCCCGTCCGAGCACCGAAATCGACAGCGTCCACAGATACTCCAGGCTCCGGGTCGTAGTCTGCCGCAGGTGCCGGCGCCGAAGCTACCACCATCTCAGGATTCACGGATGGGCCAGCGGCCACCCTCCCGGCCGGAACCGGCTGCGCCCAGTCAACCCCCGCCACACGCCAGACCAGCAACGCCACCGCCGCCGCCAACGCGAGCCCCCCGATCGCCACCGGTCCAATCCCCACCGCACGCCGCTGGGCCGCACGCAACGGAACCACCTTGCCCGCCGCCTCCTGCTCGATGCGCGCCATCACCAACGACGCGATGTCGTCGGCCCCCGCCTCCTTCGCCCGACGGTCCGCGTCCTCGCGAACGCGCGCGCCGATCTCTAGCACGGTCCCAACCACCGCTCGCGCACGCTCGTCGTCCCGAACGTGGTCCGCAACGAACGCCTCCCGCTCGACGTCCAGCTCGCCATCGGCAAACATCATCAACTCGTGGGAATCCACGACCAGGATCCGATCCGTGTTCTTTGCGCGATCCTTCACGGTCATCCCTCGCGCTTTCTCGGCTCGCTCACTGGCTCACCGATGGAACCGACCTCTTCGTCGTAACAGTCCCGCAACGCACGCTGAAGCTTCTGTCGCGCGTGGAACAGGCGACTCATGATGGTGCCCTTCGACACCCCCATCGCCTCGGCCATCTCCTCGTACGACATACCTTCGACCTCTCTCATCAGAATGACGCCCAGGTGGTAAGGCGGCAACGCGTCGAGCGCCTCCCGCAAACGCTCGGCAATCTCACGACGACGCACGACACGCATCGGGTCCGCCCCTTCCACGTGGGACATGAAGGGATCGAGAGAACCGTCCGCCGTGTCGTACATCTTCCGGTCCTCGACGAGCTCCGCATCACGCCTCCCGGGTCGACGGATGAGGTCGATGGAGAGGTTCGTGACGATGCGGAAGAGCCAGGTGAAGAAGCTCGAACCTCCCTGGAACCGGTCCAGCCCTCGATAGACCCGGAGGAAGGCCTCCTGGGAAATCTCGCGGGCGTCGTTCTCGTCCCGCACGATGCCCAAGGCGATCGAATAGACCCGCCGTTGGTGCCTCTCCACCAGCTTTCGGAATGCGGCTGCGTCGCCTTTCTGGGCTGCCTCGATGAGTACACGGTCTTCCTCGGCTTCCGCGCGTCTTTGCTCACGGTTGGACGCCACCAGGGAGAGGGTATTCACGGCCTCCTTGGGCAGTTCCTCTCCTTCCCCCACCTCGGCGAGCTCGCCCAGGCTCCCGTCCTCTCGCTCGTCCCTGGAAGAATCGGCCATCCGCCCGAAAACCTCATCCATCAAGGGAACCCAGGGGGGAACCCCATCGATGGCTGCTCCGGCTGCTCAGGCAGCTCTCCCAACGTTACCTTCAGCTCGAAGGTCCGCGTACCCCTCGCCACCTTCACGTCCACCGTCTTGCCAACCCCCGCGATGCTCGCCCACCACCGAAGCATGTTCGGGTCCGCCACGGCCTTGCCGTCAAACCCGAGAATCACGTCGTCCGGGCGAAGCCCCGCCCGGTCTGCCCCCGACCCCGGCGCCACGTCCACCACCCACGCCCCCCTCGCGTCCGGACGCTTCAACCGCTCCGCCTCCGACGTGTCCAGCTCCCGCACGCTGATGCCCAGCGCACTGCGCGTGATCTTCCCGTCCTTCACGAGGATGGGCAGAAGCTCCTTGACCATGTTGATCGGAATCGCAAACCCGATGTTGTTCGCGTTCGCCCGAATGGCCGTGTTAATCCCCACCACCTCACCGCGCAGGTTCAACAGCGGTCCACCGGAGTTCCCCTGGTTGATTGCCGCATCCGTCTGCAAGAAGTTGAAGTAGCCGCTCGGGTCCAATCCCTTCACGTCGTCCTTGGTCCGCCCCTTGCCCGACAGGATGCCCGCCGAAACCGTGTGGGACAGCCCGAACGGGTTGCCAATGGCCACCACCCAGTCCCCCACCTCGATCCCGTCCGAGTCGCCAAGCGGCAATGCCTGCAGCTCCCCCGCGTCCACAAGCTGCAACACCGCGACGTCCGTGTGCCGGTCCCTCCCCTTCACCTCCGCCTTCATCGCCCGCCCGCCCGCGAACTGAACCACCACCGCGGTCGCCCCCTCGACCACGTGATTGTTCGTCAGCACCAGCCCGGCCGGGTCGTACACGAACCCCGTGCCCAGCCCCTCGGACAGCACCCGGCGGCGCCCGCTCCCGAAGGTTTTCTCTACCCGGCTCTGGATCGTGACGACCCCCGGGTCCGCCGCCTTCGCCAGCGCAGCAAACGACATGGGGGCCCCATTGGGCATCATCACGCCCGCAGAGGGGGCCGTCGATGGCGGCAGAGGTGGAGGCGCGGGAACGGCCGCGCTCGACGCGATAGCCGCGGCACCACTGCCAGCTTTGCCGCGATTGCCGCAGCCAGCCAGCAGCAACACCAAACCGACCAGGACCGTCACCACGACGGCCCGCACGACGGTCGAGCTGCGGGTCACGGGTTCTCCTTGGTGACCTCGACGAACCTCATCCGTAGCTCGTACAGCACGTGCTCGAGCAAGCGCTCTTCCTGGCCCGTCAAGTTGCCCTTCGTCTTGTCCGACAAGATCTCGAGCAAGTCGATGGTCTGCCGCGCCAGAACGAGGTTGGGTGTCCGCGCCGCACCATCGGGGGACGGGGCGTCCCCGAGGTGCACGAGCGCGGAGTGGCTCAAGGAGAGAACGAACGTGGAGAAGTCCGTCCGCGGAAGCTCAGCTTGTTCTGTCTTCTCGTCCGCCATGGTCGCATCCTCCAGTTCCCGTCACAAACCCGCAGCGATCAGAGGTCGTCGTCCGTATCCGTACCATCGCCGCGAGGAACGACCGCCGGCGCCACCGGAGGCATCGCCGGGATGCCGGGAGGCGCAGGGGAATACGCCACGGGCGGGGCCAGCTGAACCGGGGGCGCCACCTCAGCCTTTTCGTCGCCTCCCGCGAGCGCAGGCTGCCGGAGCTCTACCGTGTCGGCCCTCGCGCTCACGTCCACGAGGCCCTCGTAGTACTTCTGCACTTCGTCCTTCTTCAAACGACCGGTCTTCAGATTCCGGTCACGGACACGCACATCCAAATCCCAAAGCATTCTCGAGTCAGTCATCGTCACTCCGTAGTTGGGCCCTGGCACTTTCACCGGGCTCGACCGCATCACCCTGGATCTTCGCGCGGCCGTGGTCAACAGGGGGAACGTCGTTCCCCCACCCACCGGGCAGGAAACCGCGCCCCCTCAATACCCCAGGTCGACCGTGGCCGTCGAGGCAGGAGGCGTCTTGGGCGACTGCGCCGACCGCGCACCGACCGGCGACGTCCTCCCCGGACGCCGCCCCTTACCCGGATCCGGGGACACCCCGGCGTCCACTTCGACCGTCTCGGAACCCACCGGCGCAGGCGCCGAGGCCTCGGGCACGTCCCCGGGCGCAACCTCCAACCCCGGCTCCACGTCTCTCGCCTCCGACGCAGCCGGAGGGGACGCCACAACAACATCCGCCGTGGACGGCGAGGAATACCATCTCCACCCGACCAGACCCGCCACCACGGCCAAGGCTCCCAGCAGCGCGATCGCAGCCCCGAGCACCCCCACGGACCTGCGCTTCGTCGACACCGAGCTCGCCGTCCCCATCTGCGTGGCCGCATTTTCCAGCGTCTCGTGCGACGGCACCGTCTGCCCTTCCACCACCCCCATCGGACCGGACAGGGCGCTCGACGCCGGAAACGCCTGGTCGGGGTGCGACACCACGCCGGCCACAAAGAGCAACGAAGCCGCCAACTCCTTCACGGAACCGAACCGGTCCTCCCGCTCGCGCGCTACGCAATGCCGGAACCACGCGTCGAACGCGGCAGGCAGCGAAGGCACGAGCTGGGTCGGGGCCACCGCGTCCTTCGTGCAGATGTTGACCACGATGTCACCGACCGCTTGCCCCTGAAAAGGCAGCTGACCCACGACACACCGGTACACAACCACACCGAGCGCCCACAGGTCGCTCCGATGGTCGATGTCGCGAAGACCACGCGCCTGCTCCGGGCTCATGTACACCGGCGTGCCCAGGATCGTTCCGGTTCGCGTCGACGACGACATGGCCAGCGGCGTGCCTTCGGTGAACTTCGCGATCCCGAAGTCGACGATCTTCGCCACGGTCTCGTCGCCGTCCGGGGACTCCGTCAGGAAGATGTTCTCGGGCTTGAGGTCGCGATGCACGATGCCGAGTTCGTGTGCCTTGAGCAGCCCGCGCGCGACCTGGCTCATGACTTGCGCGACCTCGACCAAGTCCATGCGCCCGCACGCGACCGCGCGCTCCTCGAGCGTCTGACCACGCAGGAACTCCATGACGATGAAGGGTCGCCCGTCCGGCATCACGCCGTGGTCGTGCACGCCGACGACATACCGGGATTGAAGCCGCGCCGCCGCGCGCGCTTCCTTGTCGAACCGATCCCGCGCCTCAGCGCTCTGGGCCAGCTCATGCTCGATGAACTTGACCGCGACCTTCGTCCCCAGCGAGACGTGCTCCCCCTCCCAGACCGACCCCATCCCTCCCTGGCCGATCATCCGCAACAGCCGGTACTTGCCGGCCACCAGCTCGTCGCTCTTCGTGTCCAACGGCTCGCCCATCGGTGCTTCCAAGGCGTTCAGCCTAGCCCCTCCCGCACGGGACCGCCAACCCTGATCCAGAGCTGGGTGCATTGCGGCCCGGGTTCCCAACCCTCATCCTTTTGTCCGACGGGGGAAGGCTGGGATGGGGGCCATTCTTTCCCGACCCGATGTGCGCTACGCATCTCGGCCATGACCGCGCTACCTCCCGTCGGCGCCGCCGACGCGCTCTACATTGTGGACCTGTCCGGGTACGTGTTTCGTGCCTACCACGCCATCGCCCCCCTCTCCTCGCCCTCAGGGGAACCGTCCCACGCCACCTACGGGACGATCACCATGCTCAACCGCATGATCGACGAGCGTGACCCGAAGCTGATGGCCGTCGCCATGGACTCGAAGGGCCCTTCCTTTCGCAAGGGGATCGACGATGCCTACAAGGCGAACCGTCCGCCTCCCCCAGAAGACCTCTCGGTGCAGATGCAGCGCGTGCGAAGCCTCGTCGAGCTTCTAGGCATCCAGGTGTGGCAGCAAGACGGGTTCGAGGCCGACGACCTGATCGCGACCGCAGTGCGTCGCGCGCTATCGGAGGGCCTGCGTGTGGTGATCGTGAGCGCGGACAAGGATCTCATGCAGTTGGTGGGCGGGTCCGTCGTGATGTGGGACACGATGCGAAACAAGGTCTACGGTCCCGCGGAGGTGGCGGAGAAGTTCGGCGTGGGTCCGGACAAGATGCACGACCTGCTCGCACTGACGGGGGACAGCTCGGACAACGTCAAGGGCATCCCTTCCGTGGGCCCCAAGACGGCTGCCAAGCTGCTGGAGCAGTTCGGTTCGATCGAAGGGATCTACGAGGGGATCGACCAGCTCAAGGGCAAGCTCCGCGAAAACCTCGAGGCTCACCGCGCCGCAGCAGACCTCGCTCGCACGTTGGTGGCCCTCCGCGATGACCTGGAGATCGTCTTCGACAAGACCGCCCTCGACTTCCAGCCGCACGTGAACCTGAAGGGGTTGGAAGACGCTTACACCGAGCTGGGCTTCACCCGCATGCTCGATGGGCTCCGCAAGCAGATGGTGATCGAGTTCGACCGCCCGAAGGAAGCGGGATACACGGCCGTGCTCGACGAGGCCGCGCTCGAAGCCGCGGCGCGAGCCTGCCGCGAAGCCGGCCTGTTCGCCTTCGACACCGAGACGGATTCCACCGACCCCATGTTGGCTCACCTCGTGGGGATCTCCCTGGCATGCCGCCCCAACGAAGGTTGGTACGTACCCATCGGGCACTCCTACCTCGGGGTGCCCAGCCAGCTGCCCCTCGAGCGCGTTCGCGAGACGCTCAACCCGCTGTTCGCGTCGAGCGACGTCCGCAAGGTCGGGCACAACCTCAAGTACGACGAGACCGTGGTGCGCCGGCACGGCTTCGACCCGCTGCAGGGCATCGCGTCGGACACGATGGTGGAAAGCTACCTGCTCGATCCCGAAGCGTCGCACGGGCTCAAGGATCTGGCGAAGCGCGAGCTTCATGTCGCGATGACGACGTACGAGGAGGTGACGGGCGACAAGGGGTCGAAGGGGATGACGTTCGATCGGGTGGAGGTCGATCGGGCGGCGAACTACGCGTGCGCCGACGCCGACCTGTCGTTGCAGCTTCACCATGTGCAGCTTCCCCGACTGGAGCAGCAGGGGTTGCGCGAGCTGCTCGAGCAGATTGAGATTCCGCTGTCTCAAGTGCTGGTCGACGTGGAGATGGCGGGCGTGCTGATCGACGTGGCGCAACTCGAGCAGATCGGGGGGATGCTCCTGGAGCGGATGGGGGAGCTCGAGGCCCGGGCGAAGGAGCAAGCGGGCCGGGACTTCAACGTGGGCTCGCCGAGGCAGCTCGAGACGATCCTGTTCGACGAGCTCAAGCTGCCCGTGAAGAAGCGTACCAAGAGCGCGCGGAGCACGGACGCGAGCGTGCTGGAAGCGCTATCGGAGCTGCATCCTCTGGTGGGTACGATCCTCGACCTGCGTCAGCTATCGAAACTGCAGAGCACATACGTGGAGGCGCTCCCGAAGCTCGTCCATCCTCAGACGGGCCGCATTCACACGCGTTTCAACCAGAGCGTGGCGGCCACGGGGAGGCTGTCGTCGAGCGACCCGAACCTGCAGAACATCCCCGTGCGGACGGAGGAAGGCCGCGCGATCCGTCGGGCGTTCATCGCCCCGAAGGGTTGCGTGCTCGTCAGCGCGGACTACTCGCAGATCGAGCTGCGGGTCCTCGCCCACCTGTCCAAGGACCCCGTGCTGATGAACGCGTTCCAGCGAAACGAGGACGTGCACACGCGAACCGCCATGGAGATCTTCGAGGTGCCCGCCTCGGAGGTGACGCCGGAGCAGCGCCGCCAGGCCAAGACGATCAACTTCGGCGTCATTTATGGAATGGGGGAGCTGGCCCTGTCGAAGAAGCTGAGCATCGGCCGCAACGAGGCGCGCGCATTCATCGACCGGTACTTCGCCCGATACGAAGGGGTTCGCGGGTTCATGGAGTCGACGCTGGAAGCGGCACGCCAGGGACAAGCGGTGCGAACGATCCTCGGCAGGCAGCGGCACCTGCCCGACCTGCGCAGCCCGAACCGGGGACTGCGCGCCCAGGCCGAGCGCATCGCTGGGAACACACCGATCCAAGGGAGCGCCGCCGATCTTCTCAAGCTCGCCATGGTCCGCCTGGCCAAGCCCGTCGTCCCCGGGGCCCGCATGATCCTCACGGTCCATGACGAGTTGGTCTTCGAGGTGCCCGAGGACCTCGTGGACGCAGCGGTCCCACGCATTCGCGAAGCCATGGAGACCGTCATGTCCCTCGAAGTACCGCTGCTGGTCGACGTCGGCGTCGGGCCCAGCTGGGCTGACGCCCACTGACCTCCCTTGCCTGATCCGGAGCGAAGCGACGGACCGCGGGGCAACCTGTGGATATTGCTCGACGAATGGCAAGGTGGTCTGCCACCAACACGTTGGGCGGCGCGCGAGAGGGCTCCTTCCCCCGACTGTTCGCGACTGTTCGGGGGAAGGCTGGGATGGGGGTGCCTCCGGATTTGGGTCCCTTGCCTCCCGTGGTTCCTGCACTATCGTCGGCCCCATGACGAGGTTTCCAACGGCCGTTGCCGTGACCTTCTTGGGTCTCGTGCTCACCAACGGGTGCGCGAAGGACAAGCCCGTCGATCAGGTCTCCTCCGCGCCGTCGTCCTCGGCGCCTGGTCCTCGGGCCGAGCCCCGACCGGAAGTCTCGGTGGGGGATACGGTGGTGGTCGAGAGCGGGGACGCCACGTTCGTGTCGGGGCGCGTGGTCAAGGTGGCGGATGGGGTGACGTACGAGCACGGCTCCCGCAAGGCGACCGCGCAGTCACCCAAGGACAGGGTGTACCCGGTCGCGTCCGCTCAGGCTTCGAAGGTGAACGTCAACGACTTCGCGGTTTGCAGGACGGCGCCCAACACCTGGACGGGGTGCCTCGTGAAGCAAGAGCGGCAAGGGGTGCTCGAGGTCGAGGACGCGTTGGGCAAGGTCTATGAGCTACCCACGGCGGATGCCCTCGCGCTCAGGGAAGAGGCAAGGGAGAGGATCGGCCGCAAGCACAAGGAGATGGCGGACCATCGGGACTTCTTCGCGGCGGTGAGCCGCGCGAAACAGCCGGCGCGCCCGGAAGGCTGGGAGGCCCGGCCAGGCGACGAGATCGTGGCGCGGCACGACGACGGGAACTGGCGGGGTGGAAGAATTCGTCGGCTCACGCCCACCAAGGTCCACGTAACGTGGGACGACAAGTCCCCGCTGTCGGAGCGGGACCCCGCCGAGGTCGCGCCGAAGCCGAAGAAGCCGCAGGACGTGAAGCCAGGTCAGATGGTCCTCGCGCGCCCGCGCAAGGGCACAGTTTGGGACTTCTTCCGCGTGGAGAGCGTGGACGGCAAGGGGCTGGTGATCGTCGACCGGGATGGTGGGTCACGCAAGGCCCGCAAGAGCGACGTCATTCCGTTTGGGGGCTGAGGGTCGGTCACTCCGCGCAGCGGGGTCCGGACCCGGTCACGACGCAGCGATTGAAACCGAAGGTCTTGCACAGGAAGGTGCGCTTCTCGCCGTTCAAGCAGTACTCGATGTTGGCGCCGACGCACTGGGCAGTTCCCTTCGGGTCACAGGCGGCGCTCGACGGGGTTTCCATGCTGCACAAGCCGATCTTCTCGGTGTCGTTGGGCAGGGCGCAGGACATCCGGGCGGCATCGCACATCACCTTGACCTCGTGACCGTCGAGACATCCGATGGCGGTCTTGCCATCGCAGCGATGGCTCTGTCCGGTACAGGACTTGGACGGGGGGACACAAGCGGGTTTGCCGCCGGGCGTCTCGCAGGTGAGACCGAGCACGGAGCAGTCCCGGGATTGCAGACGGCCGTCGAGGCACTCGAGCACGCGCTGTCCGTTGCCCGAGCACTGGGAGGCACCTTCTGCAAGGTCGGGCGGGCAAGGACCGAGCGAACAGATCGGCTTGCCGCCGGCCACGCTGCACTGTTCCCCCGCCCGCGGGCAGTCCCGGACGAACTTTGGCTTCCCGCGGAAGCAGGAGACGGCCCGTCCGTCCAGGTCGCAGAACCCGATCGGCGTGTCCGATTTCATCCCGCGACCGTTGCACACATTCGCGTCCGCGCCGGCGAGAGCGCAAGCTCGCAGCTCCCGGCAGGAGTTCGCTCGCAAAGCGCAATCCCGGATTCCCAGCGACATCCTCACCGTGTCCGGTGCGGACAGAGCCTCCCACGCCGCCTTCACGCACCCCGGCATGTCCGACGCCGGAATCGGAAAGGCCACGTCACCGCAGGAGGTGAGCAGCGCGCACATCACCTCGACGTCCGCCAAGGCAGGTGGGACCACAACCCCACTCTTGGCATTCCTGACCGATACCGAGGTCGTGCTCGCCGGCGTCCCCCCCGACTGTGCATCCGCCTGCATGGGAACGACGAGTTGCACGAGGACTGCCGTCACCGAGACTGATCCGAGAATCGCGTACCAACGCATGACTTTCCTTCCGTCGTGGCGATGACCGTTGGACGGTCCCCCGTCACGATTATTCCCCTCAAGTCGTCGTACATGCCCGAAGCCACTTGCATACCCACTTCCAAGCGTACCCAAAAACGACGAAGGTGCCCACGTTTTGGGACCCGAGACGACGAATCTCCCGGGACCCGGTGGCCATGAAAACCGCCGAGGAGTAGGCTTCCCGTCATGCGTCGGCCGCGTTGTGCTTCGGCTCTTGCCGCTTCGTTTCTCGCTTGTTTCGCTTGCAGCTCTCCCGAGCCCGCGTCTGAACCCATCGACCATCGAAGCGATTCGATCGTCGGTGGAACCATCGACAAGGCGCAGGAAAATGACGCCGTCGTCATGATCTACAGCGGGACATCCATCGTGAGCGGTGGGATGTGCACCGGCGCCCTCATCGCGCCAAACGTGGTCCTGACCGCGCGGCACTGCGTCTCCAAGACCACAGAATTCGTCGATTGCTACCAGGACGTGGAGTCCGACATCGACCCGGCAAGCCTGCTCGTCATGCGCGGGTACGACGCAGCACACAACATGCAGGGGCGGCTATCGAAGGGAAAGCACGTGGTGCACGACGGCTCCACGAGCCTGTGCGGCCACGACATCGCGCTGATCGTCTTGGAAGAGGACGACGTGACCGGCGAGACGATGTCGCAGATTCCCATCGTTCCGTTGCGAGTGCGCGTGCACAAGGGTCCCGAGATGAACGAGCTGTTCACCGCGACGGGTTATGGGCTGACGAACCCACAAGACATGAACAGCGCTGGGCTGCGCTACCGTCGCGAAGGCGTGAAGGTGTTGCGCTACGCCGTGGGCACCGGGGACGCGGACTTCGTGGGCACCCAGTCGATCTGCCAGGGCGACTCCGGTGGGCCTGCGATCTCGGCCCAGAACGCCGTCATGGGGGTCACGTCGCGCGGATCGAACTGCTTCGGCGACGAGAACATCTGGACGCGGACGGACCGGTTCAAGGATCTCATCGACGAAGCTGTGGAGATTGCTGGCACATCGTACACGGGGGAAGACGGCACGGTGTACGACGGGTCGCCGACCGTGGAGCTGTGCAACGATGGGGTCTGTCGCGACGGGCTCACGTGCGTGGAGGGATTCCATGGACGGTACTGCACGCAGGCGTGCGACCCGGCGGCGTCGGCATGCCCAACGGGGACCACGTGCGCCGAGGTCGGGTACTGCTTCCTGAACGAGGCGTGTACGACGGCAGAGGACTGTGCGGCGGGAACGGTTTGCGTCAACGATGGGACGATGTACTGCACGCCCAAGTGCGGGGCGGGCGGCCCGTGTCCGATGGGGTTCACGTGTGCGCCGGAGTTGGGTGCGTGCTTCAAGAACAAGGACACCGGCTCGGTCTACACAGAGGCTGGGTCCGATGGGTGTTCGCAAGGGGGCGGGCACGCTTCCGGTGGTTGGGCTTCGTTGGGCGTGCTCGTGGCCCTGGGGTGGATGAGCCGACGGCGAAGGGTGACGTCCTAGCCAGGATCACACGGCGCCGAAGCCGAACTGGTGAATGCGCACCCGGAAGCGGGGAACGAGAGAACGCATCCGTTCTCTATTCCCGGTTCTTTGGCTCCGCCAAGGTGATGCTGGCTAGCTCGGGGGGCCTTTCTGCTGAGCCGCGAAGTCGAGCATCATCGACAGCGCGACCTCGAGGTCCTCGCGAGACGGATGTTCGGGCAAGGACGCCAGGTGACGCTTGAGCTGGAGGAGCTTGGCACCGAACACCCGGTAGTGGTTGCGCAAGGACTCGGTCTGCGCGTCCTTGGTCCACCTCGCGACGATTTCCTCCAGCTCCTCGAAGTCACTGTCGACGAGGAGCTGCGCCATCTGTGCTGCCATCGGATGGGTCATGGGAACGAAAGTCTACCTCGGTCTTTGACGAACCGCTGCTATCGAGGCATAGCCACGCAGGTGTGGACCATCAGGCAAGGGATCAGACCAACCTGGCTGCGGGCATCCATCGCGGTCGCGCTCGTGCTTTCCGGGTGCAAGCAACCCGGCACATCGTCCGGCCAACCGGCAGAAGAGGCGACCGAGATTCGACCTTCGTCGAGCGCGGTCATGTCGGCAGCCCCGGAGAAGCCGGAAGCTCCGACAACCCGTCGGCCCCCCAAGGGAAAGCTCGGGCAGGGGCAGAAGGTCGAGATTCCCGGTGGGGGATTTGCGTCAGGGAGCACACCAGGGGACCGAGGCAGAGACCCGTCGCTGGAGCCCGCGCTCACGAAGGCAGAGCTCGGCCCGTTTTCGATCGACCGGCTCCCCTACCCCAATGACCCGAACGCACAGCCGCGAACGGGCGTGACGCGTCGGGAAGCGGAGGGTCTTTGCGGCGAACGGGGGCAGAGGTTGTGCACCGAGCTCGAGTGGGAGCGAGCTTGCAAAGGGCCCGAGGGAGACCCTTATCCCACCGGGGCGGGGTGGGATTCGGCGTGCGAACGGCATCCGAACGCATGCGCGACGGGGTTCGACGTGGTGGCCATGGGGGCGAGCTTGCGGGAGTGGACGTCCAGTGATCTGGATGTCGGGGACGGAGATCAGAAGCCTTCGGCCATCCTGCGAGGGGGGCGTGCGGAGGTGGCCGACACGGAGCATCGGTGCGCACGCCGGGAGCTTGCGGACGCCAACGCGCAAGGGGAGGATTTGGGGTTCCGGTGCTGCGGCGGTCCGCCGAACGCAGCGCGCATTGCGCGCCCGAAGCCGCTGCCGACCTTCCGACGGGTGAAGCTCGACCCGCCCCAGGTCACGAGCATGATTAAGAGCGTGCCGCAACTCGCAGACCTTGGCGAGGTGGCCTTCTTCCAGGAGCCAGATGACGTCAACCGGGTGCTCGCACGCGGGGACGCGGGCAAGCAGGGGAACACGTTGACGACGAGCCCCCTCTTGTGGAGCCCCGCGATCGGGGAGGAGTTGTTGGTGTTGACAGGTCTCGGGGCGTCCGGCTCGGCTTTCGTAGCCGCCTTCTACCGGCTTCCGGACGATCGCTATCGGCTGGCGTCGAGCTTCGTCCTCAAGAACGAACCCGGACCCATCGTGCTGGGATTCAACGGATGGGTGAAGAACCGTCTGACGTGGAGCACGTGCTGGGGCTGTCTCGGCGAAGAGGGACTCATCGTCCATCGCGAGCCCGGTCGCGTCGTGATCGAGCAGCGGTAGCGCTACAGGCCGAAGCCACCGATGGGCGGCGGAAGGATCGACAAGTACGAGCGGTAGTGGTCGACGTAGCGACGCATTCGCTCGATCACATCTCTGAGCTCGGAGGGGTCGAGCGACTCGGTGGGGAGCTCGGCAGCCAGCGCGATGTCCCCGTCGTCTTCCATGGCGAACTTGGCGAGACGGATGTCGCGGTTCACGGCGAGAAGGCGACGCGCGACGTCGGAGGGCCGCGCAGCCGTTGGGTGGATCGCGGGAACGATCTTCAACAGGATCCAGTTCGTGGTGTTGCGCAGGAAGAAGTCGACGTCGTCATCCGGGTCTCGATAGATCCGGAGGGTGGTCTCGTCCATTGTGAGGAACTGCCATCCGAAGGAGTCCAACCACTCCTTGACGGTGCTCATGTCCATGCGGGAAGCCAACCTCGTTCAGCAAGAACGCGCGAGGGAGTGAGCGAGGCAAGGCTGGGTCCGCACAGCACGGGTGCGCACACGAGCCCTGCGAAGCTCACTCCGGTGTTCGAACGCTGAAGCGGTCGCACAGGTCAGGTGTCGTTGTCGTCGTCGGGGATCTCGTTGACGCTTGGAAGCTTGCGCAGATCGGGACGGGCAATCTTCCATGCGCGCTGAACGATCCAGGAGAGGGAGCGGTCGAGACGAGCGGCCTCTTCCTTGATCTCCTGAAGCATCGACTCAGGGAAGTACAAGCTCTGCTTGCGCTTGTCCGTCTTCGAGGCTTCGAACTTGAGGTTTTCCTTATCACCCATCGAACGGGGACCTCCGTCACACATGTCGTAGCCACCGCCACATCGGCGGAGCCACAACGTACCCCTCCGACGGCCGAAGATCAAAGGGCGCGTGCATCTGACCTCCATTGGCGTACGCTGCGAGCATGTTCCATCGGGCTATCTCGCAGAATTTGGCGCAGTTGCGAAGGGTTCCGCGGCTCGCGGGCGCCCGCCGCCAGGTGACCATTTTTTCTCTGATGTCGTTTCTTTTCGGCGTTCTTGTCGCGGGAGGCACGTACGCGGTTCCCGCGAAGCAGAGCCCCTATCACGCCGTAGAACAGCTCGCTCGCGTCCTGGTCCTCGTAGAGAACCATTACGTGCAGCCCGTGGATCGCACCAAGATCCTCGAGGGCGCCATCAAGGGCATGGTCGCCGAGCTCGATCCGCACTCCGCCTATCTGCCACCGAAGGAGTACGACGAGTTTCGAAATGACACGGAGGGACGCTTCGTCGGCATCGGTGTCGAGGTCGATGCGCGCGACGGGCTGATCACCGTGATCAAGCCGATCGAAGGGTCACCCGCAGAGCATGCGGGGTTGCGGCCCGGGGACCAGGTCATCGCGATCGACGGTTGGTCGACGCAGGGCAAGCCGTTGGACCACGTGGTTCGACGCATTCGCGGGGAGCGAGGGACATCTTTGCGGTTGCACATCCGGCGACCCGGTGTCGACAAGCCTCTCGAGGTGCTGATCGTGCGAGGCGAGGTGCACGTGCGGAGCGTGATCGGAAAGCGTCTCGACGGCGACGTGGGCTACGTGAACATCAAGCAGTTTCAGCGAGGAACGCATGCCGAGTTCCTCGAGGTGCTGGGCAACTTGCGCCTCGAGAAAGACGCTCCACTGGAGGGCTTGATCCTCGACCTGCGAACGAACCCCGGCGGTCTCGTGCACGAATCAGCGCTCGTGGCCGACGAGTTGCTCGACGGCGGCATCATCTTCAGCACGCGCGCGCGTGGACGTGTGCTCGACGAGGTGACGGCGTCGTCCGGCGGCGCGGCGTCGGAGCTTCCCCTCGCCATCCTGGTCAACGAGCTCACCGCGAGTGCGGCGGAGCTCGTGGCGGGCGCGGTACAAGACCACGACCGAGGGCTCGTCGTGGGCGCCAAGACGTTCGGCAAGGGGTCCGTGCAGAGCATCGTGGAGTTGCCCGACGGGGCTGCGCTCAAGCTCACGACGACGCTGTACTACACCCCGCGAGGCAAGACGATCCAGGCCCAGGGCATTGCACCGGGTATCGTCGTGCGTCAGCCGGGGTCGGGCGACGGGCTCCCGATCACGCGCGAGCAAGACATCGAGGGCCATCTGCCTTCGCCCGAGGGCAGCGCGAGGCCTTCAGGAAAGTCGACTGCGACCACGACCGAGATCGTGGTGCCACGCGACGTGCCCACCAACCCGGTGGGGCGGGGCGACCTTGCCCTGTCGGTGGCCTACCAGGTCCTCGTTCGCGACGTCATCCCGCAGCGAAAGCAGCGGCCGCAATCCCAGCATCCAACCCCGTAGCGATGGACGGCAGCATGGCAGCCGCCTGATCGCTGGCGAGCTCCCCGGCGGCGAACATGCCGGGTAGAGACTCGCCCGAGGCATCGAGAATGCTCGCCCCTTTGCGCAAGATGCCGACGCGGTCCAGCAACCAGCGATCCTGCGACCCACGAGGCCAGGCGAACCGCTCGAGATTGATCCCCTGCAGGGAAGCCACGGCCTCGGTGACTCGCCCGTCGACGGTAAGCATCATGGGACCACGAAAGGATAGTGAAAAGGGCAGCGTCGGCGCGGGAGGCACCTCTTCGGCGGCAGCCTCTTCGGCGGAGCTCAGGACGATCCCGCCCCCCACGACCCCGCCGCTCGCAAGCACGACCGCCCGGGCAGCCATCAGGTTGTCCCCATCAACAGTTCTGATTTTCAGAAAGTTCTTCGAGCGCTCGAGCCGAACCACCCGCCCACGCATCCGTCGAATGCCAAGCTGCTCGAGCAGCGCCTCGGACGCACGCTCCCACCGCGCCCCGGCAGTCCCTCCCAGCAGCGTGGCCGTCTCTCCCGTGGGTATCCCGATACGGTTAGTTAGCATGGAAGCGACGTCCGACCGGACACCAAGCCAAGGTCCGACCAGCACGGCTCCCGCGCCCCCGTGCCGCCGAACACAAGCCTGCAGCGCCTCCCCAAAGGCCTCCTGGCGCGCGGGCTCGTCGAGAGCCGAAGCGACTTCCACATCCGAAGCGCAGCGCATCCGATCGTCGTCGAACAGCGGCGCGTCGAACACCTCGAAGCGCACACCGTGGTCCTGGCACCACGCGTCCTCGGACCATGACTGCACGAGAAGGTCAGCATCCCAGCCCGGCCGGTCCACGCGAGGGACGAGCACACAGCTCTTCTCGCAAGAAGCCAGGTCCAGCAACGCACGGTCCCGCCCGTCCGTCGTCCGCACGACACCGGCAAGGGTGGCCACGCGTGCCTCGCGCTCCCCAAGGGTCCAGATGTCCATCGCATCGAGGAAGGCCGCCTCGTCGGAATGGGGTGACGATCGAACACGGTGGGCGTCCCACGCACCACGGTCGAGACAGCCAGAGTAAAGCGACGTAGCGCCGTTCCCGCGGGACAGGACGAGGGTTCGAGCGCCCGCCCGGGACGCGGCGAATGCCGCCGCGATCCCTGCGGCACCGTCCCCGACCACGACGACGTCGAGAAGGTCGTTCACGGCTCGCCTCCCCAGCCCACCTGGGCGCGAATCGTCGCGAGCAGCAATGCCTCCTGACGCGCCTGGGCCGACCCGAGCGCGACGGTCCGCGTGCGCGACGCGTCGGCCAGGAATCTTAGGGCTTGGTGACGCCCCTCGGAAGGGGTCCAGCCAAGCTCGTCGGCAAGGATGGCGCCGCAGCGGAGCGCGCAGTGCAGCCCCCCGCACGGACCGAGACCGAGGCGCGTTCGCCGGGACAGGTCCGCGAAGTCCCGCACGAACTCGTGGCGAATGACGTACCGGACTTCTTGTTCGGTGATCGCCTCGCAGGTGCACACGAAGCGAGGCGTGCGTCCCGCCGCACGGATGGTCTCGGCGACCTCGCGCGCTCGGCTTCCGTGTCGGTACACGAGACGACGAGCCGCCACGCGATCGATCCCCCAAGCACGGGCAAGCTCGACCGGATCCACAGGCTCGTCGCCGCCCGGCAAGGCGAGCAGGTGCGTCGAGCCCGGCTTGTCACACCCGAGTTGGGCGGCCACGATGTCCGTCATCTGCTCGGCGAAGATGCGATAGCTCGCGAGCTTGCCGCCGATCATCGAGTACAGGCCGGCCACACCTTGCGCGGCGTGATCGATGATCTCGTGCTCCCGGGACAGCTTGTCCGGGATGGGTCCGTAGGTGTGGAGGGTGGGACGCACTCCTGCGTAGGTGTGGATCGCTCGCGCCTTGCGCACGGAGGGGAACACGCGGCTGATCGCCTCTACGAGGTAACGGACCTCGTCGCTGGTGGCGACGACGTCGTCGAGGTCCCCGTAGTAGTCGGTGTCCGTGGTGCCCAGGACACTCACGTTCTCCCAGGGCTCGAGGAAGACCTGCCGATTGTCGATGGACTGGGCCACGACGGCATAGTTGGACAGGCGGCGATCGTAGACGATGTGGATGCCCTTACCGGGGCGCACGCGCGCGGCGGTGGGGGGAAGGTCGGCGAAGGTCGCGGTGAGCGGAGCCCAGGCGCCAGAGGCATTGACGACGACACGAGCGGAGCAGGAGCCGGTTATCCCGGTGATGCGATCGCGCCAGCGGACACCAAGGACACGGCGGGACGCGGGGTCATGATCGATGCCTTCGACGGTGGTGTGGACGCGGACGTGCGCGCCTCGCTCGTGGGCGTCGACGGCGTTTGCGGTGCAGAGTCGTGCACCGTCGATCCCCCATTCGTCGAAGGTGACGGCGCCGACGATGTCTCCGACGAGACCGGGCTCGATGGTTCGCACCTGGTCGGGGGTCAGGCGCGTGTGGGGTTGTCCTCGCTTGAGCGGCTGAAAGCTGTCGTAGGCGCCGAAGAAGGCGTCGACGAGCTGGAGGAAGACGCGCGAGCCGACGCTGCGGTGGACCGGCATGAGGAAGGGGATGCGAAAGAGCAGGTGGGGGGCGATTCGCTGGATGTAGCCGGAGTCGAGGCAAGAGAGGCGCGTGACCTTGGGGCTGGAGGTGAGGTAGCGAACGCCCCCGTGGATCATGCCGCTGGAGTTGCCGCTCGCGCCGAAGGCGAGGTCATTGCGCTCGAACAGGCACGCGGAGAGGCCTCGGAGGGCGCAATCGCGGAGCACACCAGTGCCGTTGACGCCGCCACCGATGACGATGACGTCGTAGTCCGTACTTGGGAGCTCCGGGGGTCGTGGCAAGCGCACCTCGACGCGGTTGAGGCCTTGCCCATCCATACACCGGATCGAAGACTGGGTGCACTGGGAGCTTCCCGTGCCGATCGCGAGAGGCGACCAGGTCAGTAGCAGTCATGGAACGTCACGGTCCCCTCGACGCGCCCCTTCCCGTCGGAATGCGTGCAATCGAAGCTGATCGTGCCTGCCATGTAGGTGGTGCTGTCGTTGCGGTGGCTGCGTGTCATCTGGTCCTCCATGCGAACGCAGTCGGTCTCGTGGAACACGAGCTCCCTCGGTGACTCGGGGACCGTGACTTTCAGGACCTTGCCGTGCACAGCGTCCCGCACGAACCGCACATGGCTCTTGTCCGTTCGCCTCTTGTTTCCCTCCGCATTTTTCGTTGCGTAAAGGTCAACGCCAAAGAACTCGTAGTGGACCCCGTTCTGACATTCGACGAGTTCGAGGGTGAAGTCCGCTCCACCGCCCGTGGAGGTGATCTTCCCAGCGGCTGGTGGGCTCGGGGGTCTCCGCGGTTCTTTCGATTCCTCGCAGCATGCGTTCAACACCAGACATAGCGGTGATACCAAGACGAGCAAGCGGCCCATTGAGAAACTGTGACACATTTCTTTCTCCCGCCGCGGTTAGGGAGACGTCGCGACTTGCTCCAACGTTTCCCACACGGACTTCCGGGCAGACCGTAGGTTCACTTCGGAGCCAACCGTCCGACGACCTCGTCCAACCGCTCGAACAGCTTGCGGTTCCCATCCTGCTGGTGACCGCCGAGCGCCTCGTAGTACCGGTCCTCCTGCTTGAGGAACCAGGACAAGGCGTCAGGCTCGATCTTGGTGGCGCCCAGCCCGTAGCCGAGCTTCTCGAGGTAGCGCGCGTTCATCTCCTGCTCGAACTGATGGCGAATGGGCACGCTGAAGATGGGTTTGCGCAAGTAGATCGCTTCGTGGATGAGGGACAGCCCGCCGTTGGTCACGACCGCACGGGCCGACGACAAGTCCTGAATGAACCCCTGCTCGCTGAAGTCCTTGAGGACGCAATTGCCCTCCACGGCGTCGCGGCGCAGGCCGTACACCACGAACTTGTGATCGCTGAGCTCGTTGAGCGCGGGGATGAGCGTGTTGTCGGACAGAGACGTCTGATAGACGAGCACGTGATCCCCGCGGCTGGGGGTCGCCCCGATGATCTCGGGCCGCAGGATGGGAGGCACGAGGGTGGTGTTGTGCGCGTACTTCGCCCGCACCTCGGGGAAGAAGAACGAGGTGATCAGGTAGTGATCGCAGCCGGGCAGCTTCGTCTTGATGAAGGCCTTGGTCGAGAGGAAGTCGAAGTCGACCCCCTTGCGGATCTCCTCGTCGTGCTCGCAGCGGTGGATGACCTGCTGGTTGTCGATGGAGATGACGGGCGTGGCATGGGCCTTGGCATACAGGTAGGCGAAGGAGTCGAAGTCACTGATGACGAGCTGGGGATCGAAGTCCGCCACGCGCTCGAAGTAGGCGGCCGCGTTGCCGACGAGCATGGCAGGCGAGCGCAGCATGTTCTTGAGCACAGAGACGTCGCGGTCCATGGCACCATCGTCGTAGGCGATGGTGAGGCCGCGGATCTCGACGACGTCGGGGAAGTGCTTCTGCAGGAAGGTGAAGGCACGACCGGAGACGACGATGCGGACGTTGTGACGGTTCTCGATGAGGTGCTGGATGACGACCTTGGATCGGGTGGCGTGGCCCATGCCTTCGCCCACGACGCCGTACAGGATTCTCATGCGGTTCCCCCTTGGATGAAGCGTTGGTTCAGAACGTGTAGCCGGCACCGAGGGACACGGCGTTGACGACGGAGCTATTGGATCCACCGTTGACGGGGTATTCGGTGCGGTAGGTCGGAGCGGAGCCTGTAAGTCCGAGGGTCTCGCCTTCGCCGCCGTTGTCGAGGCCTTTGAAGAAGACGTGGGCGTAGGCGACCATGAGGTCGAGCGAGCCGAAGCGGACGGTGCCGCCCGCGTGCAGACCGAACATCTGGGAGGGGATGTAGTCGACGTGCAGGTACTTGGGGTCCTGGGCCTCGGTTTGGAAGAAGGCGCCGCCTCGAAGCGCGAATTGACCGGGCAACAGGACGTAGTCGCCGCCAAGCCGGATCCCGAAGGCGTCCTTCCAGTGGTGAGGGACGCTGGCATTGGTGGGCATGGCGAAGCCGACGCTGGCGTCGGGGTTGGGGTCGGCGGGGTTCTGCACTTCCATGAAGACGCCAGGAGGCAAGGAGGCATCGAGCTGCTTGAACTGGGAGTTGTTCGCCCAGGTCAGGTCCAGCTCGATGTCCCACTCGTCGTTGGCGAGGGGGTCGCGCACCTTGGAAACGACGCCGTCCCGGGGCTGGTGCCAGCGGAAGCCCACGCGGGCTTGCATGGGCCAGGGGGCGACGACCTCGACGGCGTCACCGCTCGTGCTGACGGAGTTCTGGGAGGCTGGAGGCTGGTGGGGAGGGTCACCGTAGACGCTCCCCCGGACGGTCATGTCGCCTTTGCCCCGGATGTCGTCCATCCAGTGGTACCAGGCAGCGACGTCGATGTTGCGGGTGGGTGACCAGAGGGAGCCGACGGTAAAGCCGGGGACGAAGAGGTCCTTGACGTCGAGGTCGGCCTGGAAGTCGAGGTATTGCTCGGCGGGGTAGGGGTAGTCCTGGATGGTTTCGCCCCCCGAGCGGCCGGCGGCGATGACGGAGAACTGGAGGCGAGCGATGCCCCAGATGAGGGATGCGCCGAAACGCAGGTCATCCACAGGCTCCCAGCCAACACCGATCTGGGGCCAGACGAAGAGCAGTTCATCGCTCTGCAGGAGGTAACGCTGGGGGCTGGGCACCTCGCGCTCGACGCCGCCGACGCGGCTGCCTGTGACGCGGGATGGGAACTCGAACTTGCCGCGTGTGGAGGGCCCGAGCACGGCGAACCCGAGACCGAGCCGGTCGGACAGTTGAAGGACGGCAGCGAATTGGGGATTGGGAAAGGGCGTGCCGCTGTCCGAATTGCAGACCTCGTCGGGGTACTGGTAGGCGCCACCGTTTCCCAAGCGAACGGGTTGGCCGTCGGGATAGGTGCGCTTCAGGCAGTTCTTCTGCCAGATGAGCGCGGAGTTGAGGAGCACGCCCGACGGTTGTCCGGCGAGGCCAGCTGGGTTGAAGAAGGTGGCGAGGGGATTGGAGGCGCGAGCGACCCACGCTCCGGCTCGGCCGAGCTGCTCGGTGCCATTTTCTGGGAACTCGTAGCCGGTGGACGCGTGCCCGCGATTTGCGGTGAGGAGCAGGGCAATCGCGATCGCGCAGGGGGCTACGGTACGACTTCGAGCAACGCGCATATGGGTACTCCTCCGCGCCCCCCGACGGGCAGAGTCTGGTGGCGCGACGCTGGCTAACGGACGGGGCTGGCCTTGAGTGCAGCCCGACCATCCTTGACGTAGACGGTGAACTTGACCCGCTTGCACTTGGTCTTCGAGATGAGCTGCTCTCGGTTCTTGCGAAGAGTGACCTGGAACTTCTCGAAGGTGAGGCCGGCGGTAGGCTCTCCGCACTGCTTCTTGGTGCGGAGGAACTCCTCGAAGGTGTTGTGCCACTCGGCGATTTCGCCTGCTTCTGCCACGGCGGCGTGGGCCCCGGTGGCGGACGCTTCGAGGATTTCGGGAGGCACAGCGGACACGACGGTGGCGTCCTCGTCGTCCTCGGCCTCGATGGGGGAGACAGGCTTTGGCGCGGCCGCGGCCTCTGCCGGCTTCGGAGGAGGCATCTTGGGCCCTTCCGGCTTGGGGGCCGGCATGTGGGGCTTGTCTTCGGCGGAAGGCTTGGGAGCCGGCATCTGCACCGGCATCTTGGGCGCCGAGTCGCGGGGCGCGGGCACACGCAGCGGCCCCGATGCAGGCCTGCCCTGGGACGCTGGCCCACCCTCGACCGGGAACGAGAAGGCGCTCATCTCAGGCTGGGCAGGGATGGGCCCGAGCACCGACTCGAGGTCCGCCGCCTTGCGCGGCACGCCACCCTTGGCCGCCACCTTGTCGGTGCCGTCGTTCAGGTCGCTGGCGATCTTGCGATACAGGCCCCTGAACTTGCTGACCTGGAGCATGTCGATCTCGCCCTTGGCCATGCGCTCGGCCTCCGCCTTGAGGGTACGCAGGGGGCGGGTGTGCTCGAACACGGAGGAAATGAGGCCGAAGCCCGCACCAACGACCACGACGAGCGCGAAGATCCACCACGGCAGCGCCTTCTTGTCCTTGGCATCGGCGAGCTGGAGCAAATCGTAGGGTGTCTTGACCACGCTGGCGGTGCGACCCACGACATACCCCGCGTTGAGGTCCCAAGCTTCGCCAGGGATCTTGGAGTAGATGACGCCGATGTCGTCCATGAGGACCTTGGGCTTGGTGGTCCCCTTCTCCTTGTAGGCCTCGTTCTGGGCGAGGTTCTTGATGTCGGCGACGATGGTGTCGAGTTGGGTAGCGCCGACGCCGTCCGGGGACGCCTTGGCTTTGACGGTCCCCCCGGCGAAGAAGCCGACGGTTGCACCGGAGCGCTTGGAGAGCAGCTTCGCGAAGCTGGTGTCGACGATGCGTAGACCCACGACGGCCCCGGCGGGCATCTGGGCGGTGTCGACCTCGACGGGACGAGCCACGACGAGATAGATGCTGTCATCGAGGACCCAGGCGTCGTCGCGAACCCAACCGTGGAGGGCGTCGGCGACGATGGCGAAGCCGCCCATGTCGAAGTGTTCGATGCCGGCAGCCTGGTCGAAGCCGACCTGCCCGATCACGCGACCTAGCTGGTCGATCGCGAACAGGGAGGTGAATTGATACTCAGCGGGCATCTCGTCGACGAGCTTCTTGAGCGCGGCGCGGGTGCGGTCCTTGACGTCCTGGGGGACCTTTTCGTCCTTGGAGCTGGCCTTGTGGAGCTCTTTGCGAATGGTCTCGTCGAGGCAGACCTTGAGGAGCAGACTCGATCGTCGGCGGGCGTCGTCGTTGAGGTACCACTTGACGACCTGGGTATCGGCCGAGAGGGCCTGCTCCATGGAATCGCGGCTGGCGCGGTTGTAGACCGTCTGGGCGAGGAACAGCCCACCGATCGACAGGCCCAGGGCGAAGGCGAGGATGAGGTACCAGAAGCGGGAGAGCAGCATCCGAACTCCCTATTTCTTCCCCGCGTCTTTGGACGCGTCTTTGTCTTTGGGCAACGCAACCTGGATGGGCTCGCGGGTGATGTCGACGTCTTGCCCGGCGACCGAGACGGGTCGAGGGGTCCCGATGGGTTTTCCCGCGAAGAAGAACTCGAGGGTGTAGTCACCGGGCTCGAGGGTGAGGAAGAACTGTCCCTGCCGGTTGGGGTATCCGATGGAGGCGACGCCTTCCTTCACGATGATCCACGATCGAAGGCTGGGCGCGAGCTCGTCGCGCAGCTCGTAGGTACCGGGGCCAGGGGCGGTCCAGTCCCGCTCAGCGGCCATGGCCATGTCGGCAGGAGGCAGGGACGCTTCTCCCACTGCGAAGAGGCGGTGCCGAAACGGGTCGTTGTTGCGGAAGCGAAGGCGCGTTCCGGGAGCGACCACGAGGGTGACGGGGGTGGTGCGGCCGCCGCCCACGAGCACGAGGATGGGAACCTTGGGGGGATCCACCTTGGCCTTGCTGATGCCGGCGATGCACAGTTCCTTCGGTGCAAGGCCGAAGAGGCGACGGAAGTCGGACCGGACGGTGGGCGACGGCTCCCTCCAGGTGTAGCGGTTGGTGTCGGGACGAGCCGACTCCTCCCAGACGGGGTTGATCAGCTCGTTGTGTCCCTTGACCTGGCCTTTCACCGTGGCAGCCAGCGCGACGCTGGGGACGAGCAGCAAGGTGCCCCAGAACGCAGCTCGCAGGAATCGGCCGGGCCGTGGCGGGGATGCGAGGACTTGAAGAGCGTTTCGCTTGAGCATGGGCTGAAAGGGAACCGTATCGAGCACGACGAACGGTGGCAACGGTTCCGTCGGGCATCCTAACCCATCGGCGAGAAAACCGAACGTTCTTGTTGCACGTGGCAGGGGGTTCGAGAGGTCACGGGTTTCGGCAACACCGGAAGCCAAGCTCGGGCAGAATGGCGTTTTCCGCGAAGCGACTGAGGTCGAACGCGCACGCCAAGCCCAAGGCTGGCGTCTCGTAGGACCCACCCATGACCACATGGATGTCCAGGTTCGAGGGAGGCCCCGTGTTGGACGTCACCGAGCTGGTCCACTCCGCGGCGTTGCCGGACAGGTCGTGAATCGGACCGGGGGCGGTGCACTGCAACAGCGAACCGGTGGGGACCAGCACGTTGTCATTGCTCCCCCCAGCGACACCATCGAAGTCGAGACCATTGCACGTCAGAGGCTCGTACGCGCTGCCGTACGGGTACGTGTTACCTGCGGCGCTCTCGCACGCCACCCGAAGCTCCTGCGCGATGCACAGACGATGACCGGTCTGCGCGCAAGCGGCGGCTGCCTCCGCAACGTTCGCGTGGGTCCAGGGCAACACGCCGGCGTTCACGCACCGCCGCGTCTCCAGCAAGCCGGCATCCGTCGACGTGGCATCCGGGCGCGACGCCTCGAACCGGTCGACGAAGAAGTGCAATCCCCCCACGTTCACCTCGACCATGTCGTCCACGATCCCGTCGTCGACGGTGCCGTTGCAGTCGTCATCGATCCCGTTGCAGGCCTCGGCCTTCGGCGCCAGCGGGTCCGGGTCGGGCAGGGGCGTCAAGTCGCAGAGGGTCTTGGTGTCGTCGGCCGAATCGCATACGCGGACGCCCACGTCCCGGCATGCCCCGACCGCACCGTTGTCGCATTCGCTCCCCAGATCAGGCCAGGACTCGTCCACCTGCCCGTTGCAGTTGCCATCCGCATCGTCGCACCGGGACTCGACCAGCACGACCCTGCCGAGGCTGTCCACCTCCACCTCGGACCCGTAGGCACACCGCCACCCCGTGAGACCCGTACAGACGAAGTCGACTCCAGCACAAGGATTCGCCAGGGCAGGTTGGGGATTGCACAGGGCCCCGGCCGGCTTCTGCGCCGCCACCACGACCGGATCATCGACCACGCCGTTGCAGTCGTCATCCAGACCGTTGCAGGACTCCACCGCCTTCGGCGTGACAGGGCACGCGTACTCACACCCGTTCGCGTCGACGTCGTCCAGGGACGCAAACCCAGGCAGGCAGGTCGTGATGACGCACGCCCCCTGAAAGCAACCGCCGATCGCGTGGTCGAGGACACAAGGCTGGTTGCACCCACCGCAGTGCGCAGGGTCGTTCAGCAAGTCGAACCCCTCGTCCGTCTCGCCATCGCAATCGTTGTCCACTTCGTCACAAACCTCGAGGCTGGGCCCCGCCCCCGGCAGGCAGACCAAGCCCGTTCCCACACAAACGGTCTGCCCCGGCGTGCACTGCCCTCGGCACTCCCCGCCAGGACAGGTTTCCTCGCAAGGATCCCCGCCCTCCGGGTTGCCTTCGTTGATCTTCCCGTCGCAGTTGTCGTCCACGTCGTTGCACTTCTCAGCCTCGACGGGGAACACGGGGCACGCATACTCGCACCCGGTGATCGCCAGCCCGTCCGCGTCCGCGAAGCCCGGCACGCACTCGTCCACGACACACACCGGAAACGCCCCCGAGTCGTCGCAGCGGGCCGTCGCGTTCTGCAGCAAGCAAGTGTTGCCACACACGCCGCAGTGGTTCGGGTCCGTGGACAGGTCGAAGTCTTCGTCGAGCTCCCCATCGCAATCATTGTCCTTGGTGTCGCACGCCTCGACGCCACCGTTGGTGGGCGCACAAGGGTACTCGCACCCGTCGGAGTCGATCCCGTTGATGTCGTGGAAGTTCGGGGCGCACTCCTCGATCTTGCAGACACCTTCCTCACACTTCGGAAAGGCGCCGAAGAGCTCACAGACGAAACCACAGGCCCCGCAGTTGAGCGGGTCGTTCTGCGTGTCCTCGAGGCATGCGGTCCCGTCGGAGAGCTCATCTCCCCCCTCGAAGGGAGAATCGGGCTGGCCGCCGTCCGGAAGGATCATGGAGCCCCCCGTGCCGGACGTCCCACCGGTCCCGGAGGCCCCCGCGGCGCCCGAGGCAGCCGCACTTCCCCCTTCCCCACAGGTGTAACAGTAGGCTTCGTTGGAACAGCCAGCCCCGGAGGACAGCGTCACGGCGAGCAAGGCGAGCCCACACGTCGTTCGAACCAGGAAGTTCATCGCCGACCTCCCTCGCGCGACGCGCCCCGGTTCGCACGACGCGCCACCAGAAACGCCAGCCCGATCGCCGAAAGCAGCCACCAAGCGCGGCCGCCCGTGGGTTGCGCGAGGCCGCAGGCGATGCCGCCGCCCCCCGTGGTCAGCCCGTAGTTCTCCGCAGGAGAAGGAGCCGAAGGGGGAGCCGCGCCCGTGCCTCCGCTCGACGCGTCCGGTCCGCTCGCACCGCTGCCGCCCGTGCCTGCAGCACCTCCCGAACCGCCAGAACCGCCAGAACCGCCAGAACCGCCAGAACCGCCCGTTCCGCCCGTCCCGCCCGTGGAGCCGTCCGGCTCGGAGGCGTCCTCTCCCGCATCCGTCGTCGCTCCGCCTGCTCCGCCTGCTCCGCCCGTCCCACCGGTCCCTCCCGTACCGCCCGTCCCACCGTCCAGGGACGAGTTCGGCACGCAGTAGCCATCCACGCACGAGAAGCCGCCAGGGCACGGGAACTCGCCTGACGCGCAAGGAGCCACGCAAATCCCTCGGTCGCAGACCGTATCCCCAGGACACGGGTCAGGTTGGTCCGGGTCCCCGTCGCAGTCGTTGTCGACCCCATCGCAGATCTCCGGCTCAGGCTCGATCGCCCCCTCGCACACGATCATGCCGGAATGACACACGGTCAGCCCCGCCTTGCACGGCGGCTTGTCGTTCGGAGCCTCCGGAGCCTTGCACTCCACACCCACGTTCGGGTCGTTCTGGCTCACCTCCGGCTCCTCGTCGATCTGTCCGTCGCAGTCGTCGTCAATGCCGTTGCACACCTCCAGCGTGGTGGTGGCGGACGAAGCACAGACGAGCCCGCCCGTGGTGAAGTCACAAGCAAGCTCGCCGAGACACCCGTTGGACAGGATGCACGCAGCCCCGATCCCGGGCACGTCGTCTACAGCCCCATTGCAGTCGTTGTCGAGCGTGTCACACACTTCGGCCGAAGGGCCGATTCCACCGTCGCACACGACCTGCGATCCCGCACACACGTAAGAACCCTCGGTGCAGACACCCGTCCCGCACTTGGTCCCGTGAGCACAGCAAGGGTCGCCCGTGAAGTGACCGAACCCGTCGGGCACGTGATCGTCCACGGACCCGTTGCAGTCGTTGTCGAGCGCGTCGCAGACCTCGGAGGTCGGAACCACTTGCCCGATGCAAGCGGCCCATGCCTCGACGCCACTTCCCAGCACCGCCGCACAGGCCTCGGAGCCGGGACGACAAACGCCGATGCTCACTGTCCCAGCCGGTCCCGTGTAGCAGGAGCGTGTCATGCCGTCGGTCACGCCATTGCAATCGTTGTCGAGTCCGTCGCAAACCTCCGAGACGGGCGTCACGCCGCCGTCGCACACGAGCAGACCGTTGTCGCAGATCGTCTGGCCGGGCTCGCACTCGCCAAGGGAGAGGCCACACGCCACCCCGACGTCGATCGGGTCATCGTCGACCAACGTGTTGCAGTTGTCATCCTGGCCATTGCACACCTCGGCGACGGGGATGCACACGAGGCAGACGCCCCCTTCGTCGATGAGCCCATTGCAGTTGTCGTCCAGGCCGTTGCACACCTCGGTGCCTGGGGCCGCGCCGGGGTTGGTGATTTGGCAGACGGTGCCATCCTCGGACGCGTTGCAGATACGGACGCCCGTGCCCCGGCAAATTCCGAGACCCCCGTCGTCGCAAGCCATGCCTTTCTCGGGAAAATCCTCGTCGACGAGGCCGTCGCAGTCGTCGTCGAGGTCATTGCAGCGCTCGTACACCGAGGAGGAGGCAATGATCGACGCCACAGCGTTGGCCAGCTCGCTCTCGCTACCGACGAGGAAGGCGCTACCGGTCCCACCGGCGCTGGCGATGCCGTCGAGTTGGCTCTGCTCCTCGGGCAGGACACTGAAGCCGACGACGAAGGTGTCGACAGGGGAGCCGGGCACGAGGGTTTGCAGCGCGGCGGCGGCGGCAGCCGGGTTGCCCTGGCAGCTCTCGGCGCCGTCCGTGAGGAGAATGACCGAGTACTTCCTGCACGGCACGGCAGCGTCGCAGGCCACGATGGGCTCGAGGTAGTCGCGCGCGGCGAGCAGCGACCCCGCGAGGGGTGTCGGTCCCGTGGCGCGAATCTCGCAATCCCCACCTGAACCGAACGCGCAGTGGTTGCCCGGCAGGGTGCTGGCGTTGAACGCGGTCTCCGCCCCGTCGAGCCACATCAGATGCTGTTCGAGGGGCGAGTCGAAGCCCACGAGCACGTCGGCGCCACGTCGGGGGGCGCCGCAAGAGCCTGCGTAGTTGATGCAGTCGCTCTGGTTGGGCCAGCCCACGTTGATGTTGGTCGAGAGGGCAGCCGGATATCCGGCCCCAGGATACAGCGTCGGCAACACGCAGGCAGGGATCCACTCGAAGGCCGGCGAGGCGTTGTCCCGGGGGTCGTCGTAGCTGCAGCAGTTGTTCTGGCACTCGAACCAGGAGGCGGTCTGGCAACTGCGCTGCGCCCCGACGTCCTGGTGGTATCGCGCGAGCGCGTAGTCGGCGTGGGGAAACGCGGAGATGACCTGGGTCAACGCCCGCTTCGCCACGTGCAGGCGTGCGTTGTTGCCGTCGATACCATCCGGGTCGCTGGCCGTATCGACGCCGAGGTGGGTCGACGAGCCGTCACCGAACGTGGGCGCGCCGTTCAAGTCCGTGAGCATGGACCCGGACGTGTCGAGCACCACGACGAAGCGAGGCCGGGTGTCCGTGACGGGCCCGATGCACGCGGGGAGGTTGGGTGGGCACTGCTGAGGGATCCCGTTGAGGCAGGCGGGGATCGTGCCGCCGGCACAGGTCAGCGTGCCGAGGTTGTCATCGATCACCCCGTTGAAGTCGTTGTCGAAGCCATCGCAGATCTCACCGAGGAAGGCACCGTCGATCTGGAGCTCGCCGGAGCCGGCCCCGGCCTCACCGGCACAGATGGGGCAGATGCCCCCTTGCCCGCCGCGCACGTCGAAGAAGGCTTGCGGGTGGATCGAAGCGGTGCGGGACTGCACGTTGATGATGCCGCCCCCGCCGCCGCCGGCGCAGTCGTCACAGGTCCCTGAGTTCTGGGTGCCGGTGCATTCCACCTCGTTTTCGCCTGGATCGTACGGGTCACAGGTCCCCGCTCCGTTGACGCACACGTTGCCGAGGTCACCTCCCAGGTTCTGGCAGGTGTAGCCCGCGGGACACGAGTTCGTCGGTGGCTGGCAGGGTGTGCAGTTGCACGGCGTGCATCGACTCCGCGTGACCTGGGAGGCCGGGTCGAGCACGGGCTGGCACGTCTGTCCCGCCTGGCAGTCCGCATTCGTGCTGCACGACAAGCACTTGGGTTGCGAGTCCCCGCCACGTCCGCCACGGGCGAGCACACGCGCTGTCGATGTCACGTTCACCGTGTCACCCACCAGCAAGACCGTGCCTCCCGCGCCACCGCCCGCCGAATCGTTGCCTGACGAGCACCCGCGCTCGCCGTGAGCGACGATGCGGCCTTCGACCGTCAGCACACCGGTCTGGCTCGCATTGGCGGCGTAAAGGACGATGCGACCGCCACCGCTTCCGGAACGCAAGGCCGTGTCGAAACCGTCAGCACAGCCCTTGTCGCCACCGGACGATCCAAACTCGGGCTCGAGGATGTGGTGATAGAACGGTTCACCCCCGACGGGCGGCGTGCCGTCGCAGTTCGCACAGGAGTTGGCAGCGCTGCAGTTGTGGCCGGCTATGGCGTCGAGGTAGACGCAGCTCGTTCCGGACGCGGCCAGGGTGCCGCAATTCTCCTCCCATTCCTGGGGGAACTGGCAGGTCTGAGCGTCACCGAAGACAAAGCAGTCCTTGGTCCCCTGCCCTCCGCGCCCTCGATGAGCCCCTCCGCCACCGGAGTCCTTGACCGCGCATCCGCCCCTGCCCCCCGCGGTGGCAGTCGGTCCCGTCCCGTTGTCGCAGAGCCTCTTCGGGTACCCCGCCCCCTTGGCCGTGATCCGCGACGAACGATCGATCGCGATCGTGCTCAAGCTCTTGAGGACAAGGTTGCCCGTGGCGTTCTTGTTCGTACCGTTGAACGGCGTGACGTAGATCACCGCGCCGTTGACGAGCGAGATCGCGTCGAAGGTGTGCGTCCCGCCGTACTGGCAAGCCCGCCCCCCATCGCGTACGGTCCCGCCCGGACACAGGTTGGTCGTCACGGCACCGTTGATGGTCAGCGACTGGGCCCACGCGCCTGTCGTCCAAGCCAGAACCATCGCGACCACGACGAGTGCGAGCGCTCCATGTTTCATCCGGCGACCTCCAAGGTGCCAGAGTAAGCGGGGCCCTGGTTTTGGGGAATGGTGAACGGGAGCAGCCGACACCTGCGCCGTTCGAACGCACAGCGTGGGAGCGGGTGCGAACGGGGGAGAAACGGGGTCAGGCGCTCGCGATCCGCTGGGCCGCCGCCATCGCGATGCCCATGATCGCGTGCTGCGGGTTCACGCCCAGGTTGGTCGGGAAAAGGCTCGAGTCCACCACGAAGAGCTTGCGGATCTCGTGGGTGGCGAAGTCGAGCCCCACCACGCTCGTCCGCGGGTCCGGTCCCATCCGAGCCGCGCCGAACAGATGGGTCGCGATGAACATGAAGTAGCGCGGGTCGTCCGGAACGTCGTCGATGAGGTGCAGGTCGTCGACCGATCGCAAGGCCTCGGGCAACCCGTGGATGCCGGGCCACACCTCCTTGGCGCCCGTGGCGAAGGCGATCTCCGCCAGGGTCCGGAGCCCCTTCTTCCCTGCGCGCACGTCCTCGGGAAGGAGCGTGTATCGAACCCGGTCAGACCCCGCGAGACTGTCCACCTTGCCCACGGCGCGAGCGCGAACCTGCACCCCCCACAGCCCGATCCTTCGGAAGTCCGCCAGACGACGCACGAGGTCTTTGCCAAATCCGGGGATGCGCACGGCGGTCAACTCGGGAGAGAGGGCCAAGGACTCGAGCTTGAACCGGTCCGTTCGCCGAAAGTGGATCGTCTCCATGCCCTGGGTGGCCCCCTTGTGCAAACAGACGTCGTCCTCGTAGCGGGCGGCGAGACCCACGCCGGGGTGCGCCATGAAGTGTCGCCCGAGCGCGCGAGAGCGCACGCCGCTGCGCCGCAGCAGGTTGGGAGTCTGGACCGTGGACGCCGCGAGGATGACGCCTCGACGCGCCATGAGGGAAAGCTTGCCCCCTGCGGAGGTGACCGCCTCGACACCGGTGGCGTTTCCGCGGGTGCTTCGAACGCGGACGGCACGCGTGTTCGTATAGATCCGCCCTCCGCGCTCGAGGGTCCAGGGGATGCAAGTCAGGGCTGTGGAGAGCTTCGCCCCGTTGGGGCAACCCTGCGCGCATCGGGCCGACCCTCGGCACCCGCGCTCGTTTCGTTCGATGGTGTGCGGCTCGATCCTGAGCTTACGCATGCCGTCGCGCATGATCGTGCTGTTTCGACCCAGCACGTCTTCCGCCACGGGATGGACGTTCAGGGCGCGTTCCAAACGGTCGAAGCTCGGCTCGACGAGGTCGGCGTTGATCGCCGGCCCGATCCCGTAGTTGCGCGCCCAGTCGTCGTAAACATCCTGAGGTAGCCTCCAGACGATGGCGGAGTTGATGGTGGTGCTGCCGCCGACGCAGACACCTTGGAGCAAGGGAAGGAAGGTGCGCCCCGTGACGAACCCGGTTCCTCCCCATCGGTAGAGGGTCCGGAAGGCCTGGCCGATGTCGAGCTGGAAGTCGCGGGTTCGCGCCCACGGCCCCTCCTCCACCACGATGACGGACCAGCCCTGCTCGGCAAGGGTCCAAGCGACGGCACCGCCGGCCGCCCCTGATCCGACCACCACGTAGTCCGCCGCGTCGGCGTGAAGATGGGGGAGGTCCGCACCATCCACGACGCTGCCGCTGGGCAGTCGTTCCGGGTCGTCGGGGAAGGATCCTGGGGCCGTGTCATGCGGGGACATGGGAAGCCTCCTGACGAAGCCCGGCGCCCGCCCTCTCATCGACGGGTCCGAGCATGACGTGACGGGACGCAGGGGAAGCGCAATACAGCATCGCGCCGGTCGTCTTGGCGAGCACGACGAGTTGGCGCAAGTGGTAGAACGGGGCGCGGTAGAGCTTCTCGATCACGCGAACGCGATCGGCCTGCTCGAGTCGGTCGATGGTGCGGAGCTTGCCGATGGTCACGGGGGGCGAGAGGGCGATGGCCGCAAACCCGGCGCGCATGCCGAGCCCGGACACCACGGGGACCTTTGCGAAGGTCTCCTCGAGATAGGCCTCCACATCGAGGTCCAGAATCCCTGCGGACAGGTCTTCCGAAGCGCCACGAGGGAAGATGGCATCCAGGATGGCGAGGGTCCAACGACGTTCTATGGCAGATTGCTTCATGGTTACCTCGGGCGGGCTACGAGGGCGTCGAGACGTTCGAAGGCCGCGCGGTCGTGTGCTTCGAGAGCCGGGCGGACGAACGCGCGGGCGACTTCGGGGTCACCGGCCTCGATCATGGCGGTGCAGGCGTCGTGGTGGGGCATGTGCAGCTCGGGCCGTGGGTAGAGGGCGAGGGCGACCTGGGGCTGGGCATCGGGGAAGCCGGACATGCTGTTGAGGAGAAGCTCGAGACCGAAGTTGTGAGCGGCACGCACGACGGTGCGCGCGATGTCGAAGTCGCAGTGGGCGAACAGGAGAGGGTCGTGGAGGTTGGCTCGCGCGACGTCGACGGCGGCCTTGATGGAGTCGAGGTCCTGGGGGGTTCTGCGAACGCAGGCCAAGGCGAGGGCTTCGACAGCGACGACGCGCCGGATTTCGAGCAAGTCCACGAGGTAGGCGCGCCAGGCGGGGTCGAAGGGGTCGCCATTGCGGAGGAGGAACGCGAGGGTTTCGGGACCCGCGGTTTCGCGCCAGTTGGCGACGACGGTACCGGCGCCGTGGCGGACGACGATGAGTCCGAGGGTATGGAGCCTTGCGAGGGCGGAGCGCAGGGTGATGCGGTTGACGCCGAGTTGGTTCGCGAGGTCCCGTTCGGCGGGGAGGCGCCCGCCAGCGGGGAGGCGTCCGAAGAGGATTTCTTTTCGGAGGGAGTCGACGAGCCGGTCGGTGACGGTGGTTTTGTCGACGGGGAGGGAGAGGATCGATGAGGTCATCTGATTGACTGGTTCAACCAGTAGTCCAATCAGAGAGGCGTGTCAACGGGATGCACCGGAGTGGACGGAGGCCAGTGCTGCTAGCTCCGCTGGCTGGGTTCCACGGAGGACGACGAAGCCGAAGGCGCAGTCAACAGAGAACCAGGAACGGGCGGAATCGGGCGCACGGCCTCCCGCACCAACCCCGTCTGTGCCCTCTGCGTCTTCTGTGGTTCTCCGCCTGACTCGTGAGCCGGTCTTATGCGGGTTGGACCTCGGTCGTCGAGGCCACTTCCTTCAGATCCTTGAGGGCCGCGTCCACCAGCTTGGGGTGGCGCTCCCAGCCCGACATGCCAGCAAAGTACAACCCGTAGAGCGCGAACGGCTGCTGCTCGTACTCGCCTCGGAACGCCTCGTACGCTTCGAGGGATCGCTCGTCGTTCACCGTCCAAGGCTCCGCGTCCTGCGCCAGGGTCGCCTGATCGTCGCACTCGAGGCCGACCCGGCGACAGTACTTCACGATCATGGGGACGGCGTCCTGGGTGGCGTGGAAGTACAGCTCGAGGGCAGCCTTGGTGATCAGCCAGGCGTCCGGGGGCGGGTCCTTGCTCAGCATGGAGCGAAGGAGCCGCTTGGGGTCATTGCGATACTTGTTGCCCTGGCGCTGTTCGATCATCCACTGTCGGAGCAGGGTGACGGGAAGCATCTTGGCGAGCAGGGGGGTGGCTTCCTTTCGGAGCCTCTGGTGCAACTGCGAGAAGCTTCGCACCTCGTCGTGGTCGACGTCTGCCATGGGCATCTCCTGGGTTGGTGCCGGACGGGGGCATGGCATCTAGACGCCCTGCCAAGGGGCTGTCAAGCGATGGTACGGATTCCTAGCCTGATCAGCCCGGGGGCCACTTCATGCGCCGCCCGCCCAGCACGTGAATGTGGAGGTGGAAAACACTCTGTCCGGCGCCGGCGCCGGTGTTGAGCACCACGCGATACCCCCCGTCCACCAGGCCTGCGTCTTTCGCGACCTGGCCCACGGCAAGCATCAGCTTCCCAAGCAACTCCGCGTCTTCGGGCCCGGCGTGAGCCAGAGACGTGACGTGCTTGCGGGGGATCACGAGTATGTGCGTTGGCGCTTGCGGGCTGATGTCGTGAAAGGCGAGGACATCGTCGTCATCCAGGATCAGCTGAGCCGGCACTTCGTGGTTCGCGACCTTGCAGAAGATGCACATGCTGGGTCACTCCGTTTCAGGTTCGGCGTTCGCCTGGGACCGCATGAGCGCATCGAGCCACTCCGACGCCGGCGGGAGCCCCGGGTGACCGCGGACGTTGCTCAGCGCGGCCATCACGCGGCGACGGTCCCCATCGACCTCGCGAAGACACGCAGGAACGTCGGGCACCGTGCGCAGCAGGAGCCGAAGCAGCGAGGCCTCGAGCGCCCCGAGGTGGAGGGTCCGAACGAGCGAGAGGGTCTCGTCGCGGTACACGATCCGCAGCCCCCTGTCCTGCTCGACCACACCGATGGGTTTGCCGGCTCGGAGCATCGGGACGAGCTGCCGGAACAGGCGGCGAAGTGCGTGGGCGCGTGCGTGGGCGCGTCGTGCCCTGGGCTCTGCGTACACCCAGAAAAAGCGGTTGCGGGGGACGCTCTGGGGGTCGAGGGCGACGGCGCACAGCAGTCCGTCGGGCCAGGGTTCTGGGGCCAGGTTCGGACCGCTCACGACTCGTCCCGCCGGTTGGCGGAAGGGTCCGTGGCGCGTAGAAGCTCGGCCTGGCGGTGGGTCCGCAACGCGGTGATGACCTCGGTGAGGTCGCCATCCATCATGCGATCGAGCTTGTGGATCGTGAGACCGATGCGATGGTCGGTGACGCGATTTTGGGGGAAGTTGTAGGTGCGAACCTTCTGGGCGCGCTCCCCCGTGCCGACCATGCCACGACGTTCGGCGGAGACTTCGGCGTCGCGCTTCTGCTGCTCGATGTCCAGCAGGCGGCTGCGAAGGATCTTCATCGCCTTCGCCTTGTTCTTGATCTGCGAGCGCTCGTCCTGGCACTTGACCATCAACCCGCTCGGCAGGTGGGTGATCTGCACGGCGCTGTTGGTGGTGTTGACGCCCTGCCCGCCGGGACCGCCGGACGCGGCGATGTCGAACCGAAGGTCCTTGTCCTCGATCGCGATCTCGACGTCCTCGGCCTCGGGCAACACGGCGACGGTGGCCGTGGAGGTGTGGATGCGCCCCTGGGCTTCGGTGACGGGCACGCGCTGCACGCGATGAACGCCCGCCTCGTAGCGAAGGTGGGAGTAAACGTGGTGGCCGGTCACGAGGGCGACGACTTCCTTGTACCCACCGGCGGAGGCCTCGCTGATGCTCAGCACCTCGACCTTCCACTTGCGGGACTCGGCGTACCGGGCATACATCCGGAACAGGTCTGCGGCGAAGAGGGCCGCTTCCTCGCCCCCTTCCCCGCCTCGGATCTCGAGGATCGTGTTGCGCTGATCGTTCGGGTCCGTCGGGAGCAACAACGTCTCGAGGCGGCGCTCGAGGGTGGCGAGCTCCTCCTCGAGCGAAGGGATCTCGGATTCGGCGAGTTCACGCAGGTCCGGGTCCTGCAGGGCGGCGCGGTCTTCGTCGAGCTGCACCTCGACCTTGCGGTACTTCTGGTACGCCTCGACCACGGGCAGCAGGTCGCTGCGCTCCTTGTTCAGCTTCTGGACCTTCTGGTAGTCGTTCGCGACCTCGGGATGGCACAGCGCATCCTCGATCTCGGCCGATCGCCTCTCCAGAACGTCGAGCTTCTCACGCGGCAGCATGGGTCCTCACGAAGCCTCGGCGCGACCCGACGCGCCAAAGGCGGGTTGCCCCATCAAGTGGGCGAAGTCGCGGTACTGCATCACGCCCGAGGGGACCGCGGGGTCGCCTTGCGCCTGCTCGCGCCACAAGGTGGTTCGCAGGGAAGCGAGGGCCACTTCGAGCTGTTGATCGTCGGGCTCGATGGTCGTGATCCCCTGCACCGCAAAGCCCGGGTAGAGCACCAACCGCAGGGGTCCGCGCAGGCAGAAGCGCGCCGTGATGCGCTGGATTTCGTAGGTGATCGCGGCAATCGCGGGCAGGAAGGGCAGCTTCATCAGGAAGAACAGCACGTTCTCCGCGACCCCGCCGATGGGCAGCTTCGGCAGCAGGGGCCCGATGCCCGAGAACACGAGGATCGACACGAACACCACCATCACCAGGAAGGTGGTCCCACAGCGGGGGTGCAAGCGCGACTTGGGCCTTGCGCTCGCCACCGCGAGGTCCTCGCCCGCCTCGTAGGCCGCGATCGCCTTGTGCTCCGCACCGTGGTACATGAACACCCGGCGAATCTCGGGGATGCGTCGGATCAGCAGCATGTAGCCGATCACGATGATCAGCTTGAACACGCCCGTGATGGCCTGAAACGCGGGAGAGCGGATGTCGATCTCGACGCCGAGCAGGCGGCTGGCGCCCGCGGCTGCAGCCTGGGGAAGGGCCACGAACAACAGCAGCGCGAACAGGAGGGCCACGAAGGTCATCGAGCGACCGGACTTGGGCGCTTCGCCCGGAGCGCCCGGGTCGAGATCCGACGTGGCGATCCCCACGAGCCCACCTGTGATGGAGCGCAGGGCGCCCATCAGGGTGGAGGCAATGCCTCCGGCGCCGGGGCCCTGCTTGCGCTCCTCCTCCTCGAGGTCTGCTTCGTAGTGTTCGGCGGAAAAGCGAAGCGCGCGGGACCCGAGCCGGATCGCCTCGACGAGCGTCACCACGCCGCGAATCATGGGCCACGACAGCACACCCTTGCGGGCATCGGGCATGGCGCGTTCCTTCACCGTCAGCGACCCGTCGCGGCGACGCAGGACGACGGCGAAGGACCTGGGAGAGCGCATCATGACGCCCTCGATGACGGCCTGACCGCCGATATAGGGGCGCGTCTCGGTAGCGCGGGGGGAGGGCCCTTCCGAAGACATGCTGGAGATGTGGAGCAGGAGGGACGAGAAAGCTAGGCCTTGGTCGCGTACTTGCGACGGAAGCGCTCGACGCGGCCCTGGGTGTCGACGAGCTTCATCTTCCCGGTATAGAACGGGTGGCACATGGCGCACACGTCGACGCTGAAGTCTCCCTTGCTCGAGCGGGTCTCGAAGCTGGCGCCGCAAGCACAGGAGATCTTGGCGGCGACGTACTTGGGGTGGATATTCTCTTTCATCACGACCTCATCAAGCAGCCGGGTCAGCGTTAGGGGTGCCGGCTGGGGCAAACGACGAGCGGCAGTCCATGGGTAGGACGCCAGGCGCATCCGAGAACCTGCCGGATGCAAGGCGGCGCAGTCTACGCGCGGGAGGGCGGTCGCGCAAGCCCGAGTTCCATCCCTTGGGCGCCGCTCCTTTTCATTTCACTACGACCGTGGGGCAACCCAGCCGCACCGCAACACTTCCCTGGGAATTGCCCTGGATCGCCTCGCAAGTCTCGGGGCACAACCGAATCTGCGTCGGCTCCACCCCCGTGGCCGGGTCCACGTCATAGAACCAGCCGCCTGCCCCGCACCCGTCCGGGCTTCCCACGTAGCCCACCGTCTCCGTGGTTCCGTCGCCCGGGTCGTAGTCGACGTTGACCAGGTCATGCTGGAACGGGCCCTCGGTGGGCGAAGGGATGGAGTACTCGCAGGCCAGAGAGTGCTCGCGGATCGAAGACAGGGACGTCATGAACTCCTGCACGACGTCCTGCGAGGTCTTGATGATCAGCGCGGTGCCGGTCTGGCCCGCTCCCGCGATGGTGTCGAGGTTCGCCTGGGCGAGCTGCGCTTGCTCGTCCTCGAAGACGCCGATGACGTAGGTCAGCACGTCGGGCGCCGCGGAACCCGCGACGGCAGCGATGTCGTCGATGTCCACCGGCGTGCAGTCGGTGGGGAGCCCATCCGTGACGAGGACGACGGCGGCGCGATGGTCCGGGTACGAAGCGAGCCGGTCTTGCAGGTACGCGATGGCCCCCTGCAGCGCCGGACCTGTGGGCGTTGCGCCTTCCGGGGTTCGAGCGGCCAGCGCGTCGACCACGGGCGTCACCACGTCCGGCCTCGGTCCGATGGGCACCGCGGGCGAGGCGTAGTCTTCGGCATCGCACGACTGTCGCCCCTCACAGGCCGCGGGCACCACGAGGCATTCGCCAAGGTTGTTCTTGCAGACCGACTCGAACTCGGGAAGGCAGACGAGGTTCTGCTCCCCGGCGCAGAACCCCTGGGGAAGACAGCTGCCCGTGTCCGAACCCGACACGCAGTCGTCCGCAGAGGTACATGCAACCACGGTGCCTCCGAAGTAGTGGTTGTCACAAATGCGCGGCTGCGTGCAGGGCCCGAACCCGTTGCACTGCGCGACGGCCGTGCAGGTCATGGGCACCTGCGGACGCAGGTAAGGGAACAGCTGCAGCCCAAGATTGAGCCGGTCCATGGATGGGTCCGCCACGAAATCGTTCAAGGCTTGCGTGACCGCATCCCACTTGGTGAAGGTGCCGGAGATCTCACGACTCATGGACCCCGACGCGTCGAGCATGACGTACAAGTCCAGGGGCACGAGCTCCGCGGGCACCGTCTCGCCGCCGCACCAAGCGCCATCGTGGTCGCCATCGACGGGACCGGTGTCGAAGGGGATCATGCTATCGACCGCAGCTTCCAAGACATCCGAGCCGCCCGCATCCTGGGACGGAGCTGGCCCATCGCTCGAGCTGGCCTCGGCGCAGCCGAAGGTCAGACCGGACAAGATCGCGGCGACGGCATGCGCATGGGTGCGGTGCATCATGGGGCAATCCCACAAGGCTCCCGGAGGGGAACCGTGAATCGGATTGGTGATTGTGTCGCGAATCCGGTACGCTAGCAAGTTGGGTCTTACCCTACTTCGAGGAGCAGGAGCATGCGCGGCATCCCGGTGAAGGCGTTGGGCTTGGGTTTGGTGGTGGCAGCGATCGCGGCGTGTTCCGCGACCGGGTCGGACGAGTACTCGGCAGGCAGCGGAGGAAACAAGGCTGACGCGGCGGCTGGCGGGACCGGGGCAACAGGTGGCACCGGAGGCACAGCGGGGACCGGAGGTACGGGAGGCACGGGAGCAAGCGGGGAGGCCGGCAGCGGGGGCGCCGGCGCGACGGGCGGCGAAAGCGGCTCGGCAGGCAACGCAGGGACAGGCGGAGTGGCAGGCAGCGCAGGCACAGGTGGCTCGGCTGGCGCTGCGGGCTCGGGCGGCTCGGCGGGAACTGCGGGGACGGGCGGCTCGGCAGGCCACGCAGGGACAGGCGGTTCGGCTGGCGCTGCGGGCTCGGGCGGCGGCACCGGAGTCCTCGGAGACCCGTGCACCGAAGACAGCGAGTGCGTGTCCGGTGAGTGCATCGAAGGGCCGGACGGCGATACCGTCTGTTCCCAGAAGTGCACGGACACGTGCCCACCGGACTGGCGCTGTGCCGTACTGCAAGGCGCGACGGACCCGGGGGGATACTGTGTTCCGCGCTTCTCGCGCTTGTGCCGCCCGTGCGACGACGACGATGCGTGCCGTCTCGCGAACGTCCCGAGCGAGACCGGGCGCTGCGTCCCGCGGGCTGCGGAAGGCAGCTTCTGCGGCGCGACGTGCTCGACGACGGACCCGTGCCCCACGGGCTACTTCTGCGACACGATCGACTTCGGCGGGGCGCTGGTGAAGCAGTGCGTGCCGGAGAACGGAGCCCTGTGCGAATGCAAGACGAGCTGGGCAGGCAAGGGCTACTCCACCACGTGCTTTGAGCAGAACGGACACGGCCTGTGCACTGGCACGCGCGACTGTGACACGGGCGAACTCTCCGACTGCGACGCGCCCACCCCCGCGGCGGAGGTCTGCGACGGCAGCGACAACAACTGCAACAGCCTCGAGGACGAGGGGAACCTGTGCGACGACGGGCTGAGTTGCACCACGGACACGTGCGGTGGCGCGAATGGGTGCGTCAACGCGCTTCAGGCCACCGCGTGTGGGATCGGTTATGCGTGCTACGCGTCGGGACAGGCAAACCCCTCGAACCCCTGTCAGGTGTGCAACCCCCAGGTCAACCCGACGGACTGGACGACGATTCCGTACTCCTGCGCGATCGGCAATGCGTGCGTGGGCGCGGGGACCACGAACCCCACCGCGCCGTGCCAGGTGTGCAACCCATTGGAGAGCACGACGGACTGGTCGATCGTCTCGAACAAGTGCTTGATCGGAGGCTCGTGTTACGACGCCAACCAGTCGAACCCCTCGAGCGCGTGCCAGAAGTGCTCGCCCAGCGATTCCCAAACGAACTGGACCGCGCAGGCCAACTCGTGTGCGATCGGCACGGAGTGTTTCTTCAACGGCCAGACCAACCCAGTGGTGAGCTGCCAGGTGTGCAACACGGCGGCGAGCTCGTCGCAATGGTCGATCGTCCCGGGCAACTGCTACATCTCCGGGTCCTGCTACGCGAACGGCGGCACCATGGCGGGCAACCCGTGCTGGGCGTGCCTCGCCTCCACCAGCCAAACCGCGTGGAGCGCCAACACCGGAGCCAGCTGCAACGACGGCACCGCGTGCACGTCGTCGGACACGTGCAAGAGCGATGGGACCTGCTCCGGTACGATGGTGCAGGACGCCTACGAGTCCAACAACACCGTCGCCACGGCGTACAACATCGGCAACATGACGGACGACTCGGACGCGGGAAAGACCATCGCGGCGAAGCTGTCCGGCTCGAGCGACATCGACTGGTACGGGACGTATGTCGCGGACACGACCGGACACATCATCGACCCGGCCATCGCAGTGCAAAGCGGAGGCGCGACCGTTCGTGTCTGCCTGTACTTCAACTGCGCCTCGGGCGACGAGGTGTTGACCTGCGAGGGTGGGTCCACGGCGGACAACTCGCTGTCGGGCTACGGCGGCTGCTGCAAGACGGGCGGCAACCCGAGCTTCAGCGTGAACTTCTCGGAGTGCGACGGCGGGTCCTGGTTCGACGATAGCTTCACTGCCCGAATGCGAATCGACAGCCTGCAGACGCTCATGTGCGTGGACTACAGCTACGACGTGGAATTCTGAGCTCGTCTCCCCCGGGAGGATCCGATGCGCCGATCTGCGCTTGGACTAATGTTTGCCACGCTCTGTGCTCCGGTGTCGGCCCACGCGGCCCTCGGAGACAACGCCGTGGGCATCTGCGCCCACGACGGTCGCACGGCGTTCACCGACGCCGTGGCCGACCTGGGCGCGGGATGGATCCGTCTCGACGCGGACTGGTGGGTGCTCGAGGCTTCCCAAGGCGACTACCAGTGGGCGCACCTCGACGACGCGGTGGCGCGGTCGAACGCGGCGGGCATCAAGGTGTTCCTCACGCTCGCCTACACGCCAGGGTGGGTGCCGCGTCATGGGGACACGGACGGGTTCTCGGGCAACGACGTGCCCGACTCGCCAGCCCCGTGGGAGTCGTTCGTGACGGCGGCGGTCACGCACTTCCGCGCGCTGGGGGTGCGACACTTTGGCGTGTGGAACGAGCCGAACCTGCAGGGGTTCTGGGAGGGAACGCAGCAGCAGTACGTCCAGACGATCCTGCTTCCCGGCGCGGCCGCCGTGCGAAGCGCCTGCCCCGACTGCTACGTACTCGGGCCCGATCTCGCCAATGTCGGCGAGTGCGACGTGTACCTCGAGAGCCTTCTTGCGGCGATCCCGGCCGGGACCTTCGACATCTTCACGCACCACATCTACCAGGGGTTTCCGGAGAACGGCGTGGAGATCTGGGATGGGGATCGGTACTTCGAGGTGCTCGACAGCCAGCGCTTCGCCTTCACGCGCAAGGACATCCGAACCATCCTCGACGGCGCCGGGTTCACGGGCGAGGTGTGGATCACGGAGACGGGATACCGCGCCACGCCGGGTGATGCAGCCGACGAGCAGAAGCAAGCGACGCACGTCACGCTGGCGCTCGACGAGCAACTCAAGCGTGGATGGGTGACCAACACGTTCTTCTACGAGATGCACGACTGCGGCCCGGACCAGCCGCAATGCACGATCGACGGGTTCGGCTTGATGCGCGCCACCGGGGGCACGCCGACCGACCGCGTCTTCCCCGACGACTTCCGCCTGAAACCCGCCTACCACGCGCTCAAGCAATACATCGCGGACCACCCCGCCTTCGCAGGTGCGCCTTCCCCGCAGTGCGGCGACGGGATCGACAACGACGGCGATAGCTGGATCGACGTGGCTGACCGCGGGTGCCAGGACGCGAGTGACGACGACGAGTCCGACGACCCGCCGCGTGTCCGGGTGGTGGCTCATCCCGCGGCAGGGGCAACCGTGGACGGCGATCACGCGGATCTTGGATCGGAGGGTTGGGTCGAATTGGGCGACGACGCGTGGGTGGGGACATCGTCCTTGTCCGGAGCCGGGGACCTGTCGGTGCGTGCCGCGGCGCGATGGGACACGCAGGGGCTGTTGCTCGCGTTCGAGGTCACGGACGGCGTGCAGGACAACACGCACCCGGATGCGGACCTGTGGATGGGAGACAGTGTGCAGATGGGGTTCGACGTCGACCGAACGTATGGCTCGAGCTACGACGCCACGGGCGATCACGAGATCAACCTCGGGCTGGTCGGGGGCGAGGCGCGGGCGTATCGATTCCATGGTCCCGCGGGGGCATCGAGCGCATTCGAGGTGGGAGCGTTGCGTGAGGGGACGGTGACTCGCTACGAGGTGCGGTTGGCTCCGGACGCGCTTGCCGGCGTATCCTGGGAGGTGGGGCAGGTGCTGGGGTTCTCGTTCCTCGTCAATGACGCGGACGGGTCGGGTCGAGAGGGGTGGATGGAATGGACGCCCGGCATGGGCGCGGGAAAGGTTCCCTACTACTTCGGGGAAATCCTGCTGTCCGACGGGACGATCGAACCGGACGCGGGGGTAGGAGGCAGTGGCGGGTCAGCAGGGGCCGGCGGGTCGGGAGGGAGTGGCGGGGGCGCGACGGGCGGTTCGGGGGGCGCGGGCGGGAGTGGCGGCGCGCCGGATGGCGGCATGGCTGGCGGTGCGTCTGGCTCACCGGCTTCCGAGGATGGTTGCGGTTGCTCCACCCCAGGGTCCTCGGCCGGGGGGCTTTGGGTGTTCTCGATTCTTGGTTGGATGGCGGTGAGACGGCGGCGGTGAGAGACCGGGCGAGAGGGCACAGGGTTGGGATACAGTAGCTCCGGAGGCGAACGCCATGCGGCAAAGCTCATCTGTTCTCGCAGTCGCCCTGGTGCTTGGCCCGGTGGCGTGTTCAGGACCCGCACAGCCATCCGCACCCGCGACCGCCCCCTCGACGGTCGAGACACCTACGTCTGTTCCTGACCCATCACCTAGCGCGGAAGAACACGATGCGCCCAAACCGGCTCATCGGAGATGGGTGGTCGAGACGCATCCCATCACGCAAGACATCGACGGTGCATCCTCGGCTCCCTGCGACTTCGATCGCAGCTACCGCGGGCTCATCGGCAAGACCCCGGTGACGATCGTTCTTCGCCCCGCGGGGGAGAAGCTCAGTGGGCTGTCCCACTACGACAGGGAAGGCCCGTCGCTACCTCTGTCGGGTGAGAGAAACGGCGCTGCCGACTTCTTGCTCAGGGAGGTGTCGGGCGGTTCTTTCAAGGGGCGATGCGATCCCTCCGGCGTGCTCCAAGGAACGTTCACGTTGGGCCACCGCACGGACACGTTCGAGCTACAGCCCAAGCCACGGGAGTGGCCGGGCTTGTACCGCGTGACGCGACGGGCCCAGGTCGAGCCCAATCACCCGATTTGCAGGACTCGGGCCGCGCAGAACGAAGCCATCGAAACGAGCCTCGAAGAGGAGGACTACCCGAGGGTCGTGTGCCTCCCGCGAAACCCCGCGAGGCGCCGCGCACTGCTCGCCGAAGCCCCGCACCTGTTGTGCTCGGTGGAAGACGTGGGCTACCGCGCGTTCGGCCTGGAGAACGTCGACGTGGAGAGGCGCGCCAATCAGGTCCTGTCCGCAACCGGATACGAAGCCACGGTGAAGGCGATCGAGCCGTGCACAGGCACCCGAAGCAGCTTCAAGACCATGACGCTGGTCGCCGCCAGCAGGGGCTTCCTCAGCGTGTCGGGGTTTTCGTCGGAGAGCTTCGGCGGAGCGCATCCCATGAACGGCGGCACGGGCAGCGTGTTGGTGGACCTCGTGCGGGGTGCCTCGGTCCCTCTCCACGAAATCGTCGACGTACTGCGACTGCGGGACGTGGCGGCAGCGTGTATTCCCATCTACCGTCTGGCCTCGGGCGGGGACGAGATGTTCGACCTTCCCGACCGCATCGAACCCGCCACCTGCGAAGCCGACCAGGCCACGATGGGGCGCTTTCTGTGGAGGTGCGACACGGACGACCGATCGGAGCCGGCCTGGTCCATCGCAAAGGAGGGCATCGTGATCGGCAGCTTCGCCAATCCCCATGTCTCCGCGGCCATGGACGGCTGGGGGCCGATCATCCCGTGGGCGGTCCTTCTGCGAGAGGGCCTGCTCAAGAGCGACTCTCCGGCGAAGTCGCTGTGGTCCGGCGTCCAACCTGCGCCAGCGGGTGCCCTGGCTTGCACGAGCGCTCACGAGGGAGACGTGCTGCGAAGTTGGCGGGAGCAGTAGCAGAGGCCGCAACCCTGCCCGCCGAGAGCAGGCGCTTGCGGCCCCCCTGCGAATCACCTACCAGCACCCTGGTGACGTCCCGCCGAAGCGATCGCCCCGTCCTGCCCGTCGCCGCCGGCTCGCTCGTCGCAACGCTGGCTGCTGCTGTGTGGTTCGGCACACGACCGGCCATGCGTGTGTTGGTGGGAACGGAAGCGCTGGAACAGACGGTCCCCCATGCGTACCAGGTCGCCGCGTTCCCGGCCTTCGGTGCGCTCACAGCCCTTGTTCTCGTGCGCTTTCGAAGGTACGGCCGCGACGATCGAATCGGTCTCGCGACGGTGGCGCTCGTGGTCATTTCTTCCTGTGCGGCGGGGCTTCGACTGGCGGGGTGGCTGCCCCTGAGCGGGCACGCCTTGTTCCTGGCCGCGGCCGCTGTGTACGCGGCGACACTGCCCGAGGTGCGGGCCATGCGGTTGCCGCTGGCGCTCTCGGTCGCCGGGTTGGCCGTCACCGCTTGGTACAAGCTCGCCGTGTGGGGCGATACGGCTTGGTTCGCGTTGTCTTGTACGGCGGGCTGCCTGCTGGGGTGGGCGCTGGCGCGCGCCGCACGCTGACGACTCAACCCCATCGCCGACGCGCCAGCCACATCCCCAGGGCCAGGCATCCCATCCATAGCTCTGTGTCTTTGCCTTCCCGACCGGCCAGCGTGCACCCTCCCGCCGCGCGCGACTGGGCTTCTGCCTCGGTCGAGGCGTCGGTTTCCTCCCCTGGCAACGCGGTCGGAATGGGCCCCGCGGAGAGCGGTGGGTCCAGAGGGGGGCAATCGGATAACCGGTCCTCGGGGCAGCGTGTGCGAAACGCGAAACTCCGGGCCTTCGTCGTAACGGCTCCACCGAGGGACACGACCCCAGGCGCAACCTCGAGCGTATAGGTCGTGTCGTAGGCGAGCTTCTCCTTGGGAAGAAGGAACAGAAAGCTCCGGTCCTCTCCCCCGTAGGGCGACCCGTATTCGACGTCGACTCTCGCCCCCGAGGGGTCCCGAAGAACGATGAGCGGAAACGTTTCGCTCGCCTTGACCCCGTACCCGAAGACGACGCCAATTCGGCTGTAAGCGACGCTCTCACTCGCATCCACGGGGAAGTTGACGGCCCCATCGGGGGGAATGGTGCGGAGGATCATGTCGCGGTCGGGATCGTCGGTACCGTGCAGTCGCGCCCACACTACCTGCCAGAGCTCCGAGATCGGGCCGGCCAGCCATGGGAGCGAGCCAACCGCCCTGTCGTTGTGAATGTGCGTCCCGAGAAAGGGGTAGGCATTCCAGGCCGGAAGGTACCCGCCCTTGGCGAGCAACGTGCTCTGTGCGCCCAGCATCAGCTGCATCAAGTACATCGCGTCGTCGAGGTCCCCTTCGGTCAGGTCCGTACGACCCATCTCGTCATTGAGGACACGGACCAACTGGGGATAGGGCCCGCCCTTGGAGGTCTTCAGCATCACCTGCTGGTCGATGATGAGGAAGTAGTCCGCGTATTGGTCGACCGGAAGGTCCGTGGTCTCGGGGCCGTCGACTTCGAAGGAGCGGGCCAAGAGCGTGGTGTCATAGACCTGGTCCGCCAGCGCGTGGGACACGACCCCGAGCAAGAAGGCAATCTGGCTCCTTGCCTCCTGGGAGCCCATGTCGCCCCCGTGGAGACTACGGAGGTATTGGATCAAAGGCTCGTGGAAGGGCTCCCAGTGCGCAAATTCCCCGTAGGGGTCCTCCACGGCGTAGCCGGAGTCGGGAAACATCGACCCTCGCTCACACGCGAGAAGCATCTCGGGGTCCTCGAGCAAGGCACGGACGGGCCCCTCGGGCAAAGCCTTCGCCGCGAGGTGCGATATGTATATGTGGCTGTAGGCCCCGTTGGCCCGCGCCGGAGACGCGACCAGCACGGCCCCCGAAAACGCCAGCAGACGGACCCAGCCTGATCGACGCATCCTTCACTCCTTTCCGGCGGCGCCCTCGACCACAAGGGTCTTGCCCACCACGTCTCCGAAGCGCTGCTGTCTCTCGGACAGGGCAATCATCATGACCCCGACCTGGTAGAGGAGGAAACCGTCGACCGCGAGGAGCAGATTGCGAGCCAGACTCCGCCCGAATCCGCAGGGTTGAAGGTCGATACCCACCACGCGGATTCCAAGGAGCGCCTTGCCAGGTGTCTTGCCGGTATGCCCTTCCAACGCGGAAAAGACCCCGGTGAGCAGAAGGGCCCAGGCAACGAAGGCCACCTGCGCCCCCGTCCCCAGGAAGCTCTGCACCTCGCCCGTGCCTCCGGAGAGGGCGAGCCAGCCAAGCACCGCCACCGCCGGGAGCCCAATCAACAACGTGTCCACCGCGCGCGCGGCCCCCCGGCGCCCCAGGGACGCGTGCCGCACAGCCGCCTCCGGCACCTCCCTCGTCCGTCGAGATCGCATCAACAAGGCCACCACGGAACCGTACAGGACCGCAAGCAGCAAGCTGGCTCCCTGAGGCATGAGCGCCCACGCGACCACCCTCCCCATCTCGCCCCCGACCGTGCGCACCTCGCCGAAGGACGTCCCGTCGAAGGCAATCAGCTGGACGCCCCCGAGCCCGGCCTGGCTGACCACCTGCACCCGACCTTGGCCCGAGAGCCACTGCACGTCGCGCGCCCCGCTCGCAGGAACCTGCGCCACGGACTTCCACCCATCTCCCGCCTGTACCAGCACGTCGACGCGAGCGGATTCCTCCTCTTGTCGAACTCGAACGACGTGGAGCTTGCCCTCATGCAGGCCTGCCGCGAACCCATCGTCGCTCGTCGTGACCCTCCGGAACCTAGCAAGCTCCTTGTCTGAGGAGCCGGCCTCGGCGTGATGAATCTCACCGCTGCTCTCTTGCAAGAAGACATGAAGGGCCTGCCCGTCGACCACGACGACCATCCCATCGGGGTACATGGACTCTGGCATCTCGAGGCCGATAGGAAGGGGCTCGGACCATCGGTCTTCCGACCAAGAGCGGACGCGCAAGGCTTGGTCATCCCGGTCCAGCACGGCGGGTTTGCCGTTGTATGGGAAGGGCCGGCTTGCGGGGCGGATACTCTCGGTCCAAGGCTCGACCCGCACATGGCTCCCCTCGATCACTGCGCGGTGGGCCTTGCCGAACGCGACGATGCGGTCGCCATCGACGATCACCAAGGGGGCGGACAGTCCGGAGAGCTCTGCGGGCAGGCTGACGACTTGCTCGCCGGCGGAGACCTCTGCCAGTTCCCAGGGTCGGTCCGAAAAGCCGCTGCCCAGGGCCCTCGGCACCCAAATCTTCTCGCCCTGCGACACCGCACCGTCAACCTCCATTCTCGGGCTCTTGAAAGCGGCGGCTACCACCACCACGAGCATCCAGACCACCGAAGCCACGGGGATGGCGACCTGCACGAGACCGAAGGGGACACCCAGTCCCCACACCCATCGGGAGAGGCTGCGCTTTGCGTCGTGGGAGGGAAACCCGAGGGGCGGGGTCTCGTCTTGCATGGTGCGGAGTGTACAGGAATGGCTTCCCCGAGACCTCCAGCTTGCGCAGGGCGGGAGGACCTGCCAGGCTCGTGCGGCACGAGGACAGCCAGGCGAAAGGGGTTATCGATGCGGGTTGCTTGCGGGGTCATCCAAGGGATTGCTGGTGTCACGATGCTTCTCGCAGCTGCGTGCTCGTCCGAGGACGAGTCGGGGGATGACTACTGGGGGAAGTCGGACGCGGGCGGAGGCTCAGGAGGCGGCACCAGCGGCACGGGCGGCACGGGAGGAGGCACGGGCGGGGGCGGAGAGGTGCCCAAACCCGCCTGCAACCCGGCCCCAGGCGGCGGTTCCGAGACGGTGCAGGAGCCGACCTTGCTCGCCACCCTGTTCGACTCCTGGCACGAGGGCTGGCTCGGCTCGCCTGTCGTGGCCGACCTCGACGACGACGGAACCCACGAGATTCTGGCCGCGCGCGGCAGCATGGTCCTCGGGTGGCATCTCGACGGAGAAGTCGTGCTGCGCCTGGAGACGGAGGGCGGACGCGTCTGGGCCTCGCCGGTGGTGGCGGACTTGGTGGGGTCGAGCCCGGGGTTGGAGGTCGCTGCGGCCTCGCGCGGTTCGATCTACGTGTGGAGCGCCCAGGGGGAGATGCTGCCCGGATTCCCCTACGAGTGGCGCGACGAGCTTCGCTCCCTTGCCGCGGGCGACGTCGACGGGGACGGGGACCTCGAGCTCGTCGCCGTGACGACTTCGCCACTATCCGCCCAGGGACAGCGCGACATCGTCATCGCGGTGCACGCGGACGGCAACGTGGTCGCGGGATTCCCCCCGAACACCACGGGGTCCGCCGGCTGCGACGACGCATGCTACGTCACTGGCGGCTACGATCAGAACGTGGCGCTGGGAGACGTGGACGGCGATGGCAAGATGGACATCCTGGCGCCCCACGACAACGCGTACATGAGCTTGCACCGGGGCACGGGGGAGGCGTTCGACGCGGCGTCGATCTTCGAGGACCGCACGAAGTTCTCGGGCATTCGTTTCCTGCACGACTACGCGCAAGCCCAGCAGGGTTGGGCCGAAGACGAGGCCACGTCGAACCAGGCGCACTTCACGAACAGCGCACCCGCGATCGCCGATCACGATGGGGACGGGACCTACGAGCTGATCGTGTTGGCGTCGGTGCAGAATACTTCGCAAGACGACCGGTTTCGGGGCGTGGCGCTGTGGGTGTTGAACGAGGACGGGACACGCCCGGCCGCGTGGGTCGAGCCGTTCCACGCTCCGGACTACCTCGCAGGGCTGTGGGACTTCGAGGGGACGAACGTGGTCGGGGCCACGAACCAGGTGACGGTGGCCGACATGGATCCGGCACGTCCCGGTCCGGAGTTCGTGTTCGCGGGGTTCGATGGGAAGATTCACTGTGTGGACGCGTCGCGCAGCGAAGTGTGGCAAGCGACGTACACCACGGACGATCGGGTGCTGACGGGCGGCGTGCTGGTAGCGGACCTGTCGGGAGACGGGACGCCAGAGGTGGTGTTCGCGACGTACTCGCCGGACGACGACAAGGGTCACCTCTTCGTGCTGGATGCGGGGGGCAACGAGCTTCATCGGCTCGCGTTGCCGAAGCGTGGTGCGATGCCGGTGCCGACGGTGGCGGACGTGGACGGGGACGGGCAGCTGGAGATCGTGGTGAGCCTCAAGGACGGCGAGGACCAGGAGCGGCAGGTGCTGGTGTACACGGTGCCGGGGTCGTCGGACAACTGCATGCTCTGGCCCACGGCGCGGGGAAACCTCCTGCGCAACGGGTTCGTGCCGTGAAGCAGCGGCCAGGGTTGCACGAAGTGGATGTCGACTCGTAGGATGAAGTCGGCCGAGCGGTCGCCTGGGATGTGTTCCTGGGAAGGAGTGTCCGATGAGGTGGATTCCGGGTGTTGCACTTTCGTTGTTGAGCGCCTCGCTCGCGTTCGGGGCGGTGTTGGCTTGTGGCAGCGATGAGGGCGACAGCTCACCCGGACCAGGCGGTTCGGGGGGTTCCTCGGACGGTGGCACGGACGCTTCCACGGGCGGCACGGGTGGCGCCGCAGGGGGCAGCACGGGCGGCACGGGCGGTACAGGGGAGGGTGGGACCGGCGGCACGGGCGGAACGATCGGGGACGCGGGCGAGGATGCGCCTCCCCTTCCCCCGGACACCCAAGCGGTGCTCGAGATCTACCCGATGGACTTGTGGACCCAGTTCCTTCCCGCACAGGACTACGAGATCGAAATCACCGAGTCCGGCAACGCGGTAGCCTACGGCGGCAGCCCCGTGCTGACCGTCCCGCTCAAGGCCGCAGGTTCCTATACGATCCGGCTCTCAGCCCCCGAGCACCGGAGCCTGGAGGTCGCGGTGGCCTTTGACGGCACGGGCACGCTGACGGGTGCCGCGCTCACGCCGGCGGCAGGGTCGTCCGACCAGGGCGTCTCCTTCAGCCACGACACGCGCACCTTCAGCGGGAAGGCGTTGCCGGTGCACTCGCTGTACCTCGGGTTGCGGCACCTGTGGTTCTCCGCCCAGGGCCGGCCGGCTCGTCGTGGCAACGACATCCAGTTGCTCATGGATGGCGAAGAGGCGTGGGGAGAAGCCTACGAGGATCTCGTGGCGGCTTCCCAGGACGTCCTCGTGTCCACGTGGTGGTGGGAGTCCAACTTCGAGCTCGTGCGCCCGGCCAACCATCACACGCTCAGTCCCACCGCGCGGTGGCAGAACACCATCCTCGGGATCCTCGAGACCTCCCCGGCGCACAAGCGCGTGCTCGTGGGCCAGTTCTGGGGTCAGGACAGCATCCTCGACTTCATGACCACCGACACCAAGCTCAAGGGCTACGCGGAAACGCCCTCTGACGGCTTCGAGTTCATGGGCATGGCGAACGAGACCGAGGGGACCTTCTTCTTCGAGCCCACCCCGTTCACCTTCGGCGACCGCGTGCGCGACAACCATGCGGAGACCGCGACCCGCGACTTCGAAGCGGAATCCTCGATCAACTCGAACGTCCCCGCCCGCCCCGTTGACCTGACCGAGTGGCCCGTCAACGTGAGCGTGCAGCACGCGTCCTATCACCAGAAGTTCCTCGTGGTGGATCACAGCGTCGCCTACGTGGGCGGCATGAACTTCCGACGCGTGGACTGGGACTCGAGTGAGCACGAAGTGTTCGATCACCGTCGCATGCTGTTCGACGCGACGCAGGCGGAGCGCGAGGCGGTGATGAACAAGGAGGCATTGCCGGAGAACGGACCGCGCAAGGACTACATTTTGCGGGTTCAGGGGCCGGCAGCGCAGGACGTGGCGGACATCTTCCAGAAGCGGTGGGCCCATCAGATCACGAAGGGCGTGACCTACGCGGACAAGAGCACCGGGTTCACGGTGGAGCGCAACCTTGCAGCGGCGGGAAGCCACCAGGTGCAGGTCACGGCAACGCTCCCGCAGCCGTTCTGGGAGCACGCGATCGCGGAGTCGTGGTTCAACGCCATCGCGATGGCCGAGCAGTTCATCTTCATCGAGGACCAGTACTTCCGGATGCCGATGGTCAACGACGCCATCGTGGCGCGGATGAACGCCAAGCCGAACCTCCGGCTGATCGTGATCACCAAGCCCGTCAACGAGTGGACCGACCCCGGGTGCGCGTGGACGCATGCGTCGCACCAGCTTTTCAAGTCCAGCTTCCCGAACCGATACATGATGCTGCAGCTTCGTTCCTTCGACATCGTGGACGTGGGCTGGGGCATCGACGAGACCGAGGTGCGGTGGGGGGACATGGACGTCCACTCGAAGATGTTGATCGTGGACGACAAGTTCCTGAGCGTGGGGTCGTGCAACAAGAACAACCGGGGGCTCGTGTACGAGGGTGAGTTGAACGTGGCCGTGCTGGATGCCGCGTGGGTGCGGGAGGCGCGTCGCCGGATCTTCGAGAACATGCTGCCGGCGGGGACCCCGGCGACGGACGACGTGTCGACGTGGTGGGGGCAGTTCGAGGCAGCGGCGGCGTGGAACGATACTGTGTTCCAGAACTGGGACGACGAGGGCGGGGACATCAACCTGGACGGCGCGCCCTTGCCGGCGGAGTACACGCCAGACCGTTTCGTCTTCTCGCTGGAGTTCAGGACGGTGTCGGATTGCCTGGTCGAGAGCGTGGGACCGGACATGGTGGGTCGCGACGACTGACCTGGGGTACGGTGGAGAAGAAATCAAGAAGAGCACAGAAGGCAAAGGTTGCTTCGACGTTTGGTCCGGCGAAGGCACGAGAACCACTTGCCCCCAAGCGGCATCGAAGCGAACAGCACCTATGGACTGCCCCACGACCTCCGCTGCCTCGCAGGTGAACCGTTGCCGCACGGTGGCCTTCCTGGGCTTGCACGATGCGGGGGTGTTGGGGTCCGTCGCAAAGCAATCGGGTGCGAGAACCCTGGGACTCGCCTCCGAGAAGGCGATGGGCTGGGATGAAGTGAACCCTCTCGTGCCGTTCCGACAAGAGGAAGCGGAGCGGGGGTTGCAGGGGGCGTCGGCGCTCGTGCTGGGGTTGCCGGTGCCGCTACCTCGGGCCGCCATGACCCAGGAGACGGCGCGAGACGCTCAGGCGTTCGCGGTCGATGGGCTGATGGCAGCCGCGCAGGTCTTGGGCATCCGGCACGTGGCCGTCGTGGCACCGGAGAGGCCGAGCGCGGGGCCGTCGATTCTGGACGAGGTGGGGCGCATCGTGCGCGCTTACGGGGTAGACGTCCTGGAGGTAGCTGAGGGAAATGCGGACCTCGTGAGGGCAGCGGCGGTGCGCTGGCTGGGTCGTTGCGGGTCGCAAGGCGACACGAGGCCTCCGATGCTTCGCCCGCAGGACCTGATCGGTCGCAAGCCTTACAAGGGTCGGGACATGCGGTCTCTGCAGCGTCTTTCCGTACCGAAGGGGTGGGACGCGGCGCGCCTGGCGCTGGCCTATCCCACTTGGCTTGGTGCCACCTTCCCATGGCTTCTGCGGACGGAGATTGGAGACGATGGTTCGTTCCTGATCCGGTCGTCGCTCACGGGCACGGCGCTGCTCCATCTGCGAGCGATCCCCCGGAGCCACGGGGCGCGTCGACGCGTGTTCTCGGTGGCGGGGGGCGCGCTGGCGGGCGAGCGCGAAGGAGAAGGCTGGCTCGAGTTCCGTGTGCTGCCGGGGGGAAAAGAGGCTATCGCGGCGGTAGGGGACTTCGTGCCCCGGATGCCTTGGCCGCTCTACCGGGGAACCCAGGGGCCCGCTCACCAGCGGGTGATGGCGGGGTTCGCGCGGTATCTCAGGAACACTGCGACGTAAGCGTCCTCCGACTCTACACCTCAACCAGCTCGTACTTCCGCGACCCCAGCCCGAGCTTCTCCGCGTACGCCAGCTGGATGGTCCCGTCCAGCGACGGATACGACAGCTTGTCTAGCGAATCGTGCTCGACCGCACGCACCAGATCCAACGCAGTCTGGTCGAGCGCCACCGGGTCCGAAGACACCGCAAAGCCGATGTCCCGCGCCACCACCGGAGCCCCGGAATGCATGCAGTCGCAGTCCTTCGTCAGGTTCACCAGACCGAGCACGTAGCTGAGCCGTCCCTTGGCGCCCGTGACGACCCCGAGCGCGTGCTCAGCCATCTTCTCCTGCAACTTCTCCGACGCACTGTCCCAGCTGAACCCCACGGCGTCGCTGCGGCATTGGGCAATGCACTCGCCACACCCGATGCAGCGCGCATCATCGATGGCGGCAATCCCCTCTTCGTCCTGCAAGATGGCGTCCTCGGGACAGGACTCCACGCACGCCCCGCACGCCTCGCACTTCCGACGCCGGATGCGTGGCTTGGTGTCACTGTGCTGCAGGAGCTTGCCCTTGCGGGAGGCGCAGCCCATGCCGAGGTTCTTGAGCGTCCCGCCGTACCCCGCGGCAAGGTGACCCGTGGCGTGCGACAGCACGACCATTCCGTCGGCATCTGCGAAGGTCGTGGCGATGCCCACTTCGCGGTAGTGAATGCCCTCGATGGGGACGATGCGCTCGAGATTGCCCTCCAGGCCGTCGGCAGGGAGAAACACCGCGCCGGTGCGTTCGAGGGTGAACCCGTGGCGGGTGGCGACTTCCGTGTGCTCCGCGCCGTTGGATCGAGGACCGCTGTACAGTACGGAGGTGTCCGTGAGGAAGGGGCGCGCCCCACGCGATCGCAGGCAGGTCACGACACCCGCCGCGACCTCGGGTGGCAGGAACGTCTTGACCCCCGGTTCGCCGACATGAAGCTTGACGGCGACGAGGTCCCTCTTGCGAACGAACCCGAGGGTTCCGGACGCCTCGAGGGCGACGCGCGTCGCGGCGTTCCAGTCCGAAGGCGATGCGTTGGCGGGCACGCGTCGGAGAAAGACCTTGGCGTTCATGACGGCGCGGGTCTAGCACGAAGCGAAGTCGAACGCCGCGCCTTGCCGCAAGGCGTGACGAAGCGGAGGGGGTAGAGGCGGTCCCCAGGTTGACATGACCATCTACGTGGTTCAGTATGGAACCATGATTCGGATCAACATAGCCGAGGCCAAGACGCAGCTCTCCCGGCACATCGAGCGGGTGGAGCGAGGCGAGACCATCGTGCTGTGTAGGCGAAACGTACCGATTGCGGAAATCCGCCCGCTGACGGCGCGACGCCAGGAGCCCCGCCCGGTCGGCATCGACAAGGGGATGACGGTCCCGGCAACGTTCTTCGACGCCCTTCCACCCGAAATCATCGACGGGTTCGAGGGGACTTCTTCTCGATGAGAATCCTCGTCGACACGTGCACGTTCCTGTGGCTGGCGGCCGACGCTTCCGAGCTGTCTCCGGCGAGCAAGGCAGCTTGCGTCGATCCGGCCAACGACGTGTACCTCAGTGCGGTCTCTGGTTGGGAGATAGCCATCAAGTACCATCTGGGGCGCCTGCCGCTGCCGATACCCCCGCAGGAGTATGTGGTCAGCCGGAGGGAGTGGCTTGGGCTCGAGAGGCTGGACCTGGACGAAGTCGCGGCGGCGCACACGCATCTTCTGCCCGATCTGCATCGCGACCCATTCGACCGAGCCCTGGTTGCCCAAGCGATTGTGAACGGCCTGACGCTGATTACGCCCGATCCTCTTGTGAGGGTGTATCCGGTACCGACGATGTGGTGACGCATGGACTGCGGTTCCGGCGAATGCCGCCGAAGTCCACGGCTCACTGCGCCACTTTCACCTGACAGCTCGCATCCACCGTGAGCCCCACCTCGACCGTCCCTTCGCAGAACGCGTTCACGCGCTCTTGCCCCGATGCATCGAAGGCGTCGACCAGCACCTGGTAGGACGACGGCTCCAGCCCGGAGAACACGGCCGGGGACGAGCAACTCTTGTCGCCCGTGGTCAGGGCGCCGCCGACGACGACGGCGCGGTACGACACGATGTCCTGGTCGGAGCAAGCGTGGTTCGCCGCCGTGAGGATCGATGCGATGTCCACGCGCAGCGCTCCCTGGCTCGAGAGGGGGTCGCACATCGCGGGAAGCACCACGCCGGCTTGGGCGCGTACCTCGCACCACGTCGCCCAGCGCGCGGCCGACGAGCCAGCTTCGAACGCCTCGACGCGGAACCGATAGGTCTTGCTTGCCTCGACGGGCGCGAAGGAGAGCACCTCGTCGCACGCCACGTCGGAGAACGACATCTCCTCCGTCCAGACGCTGAAGCTGCTCACTTGTCCGGCATCCTCGCCGCAGGACAGGCTCCCGAGGGTCGACGACAGGTCGAGCGTGATGCCCGTCTTGGTGGTTCCGGGCTGCAAGTCCACGAGGGGTGAGCAGTCCCGCACGACCACGTTGGACTGCAGGAAGGCGGTGGTTGGCTCGCTCTCGGCCCCTTCGGTCTCCTTGCCGCACACGGTCTGCCACCGGGGCTTCACGTCCTGGCCCGTCGCGGGATCGACCACGTGGCGGCTGCCCGACGAAACTCCCCCGTAGGACAAGAGGTTGCTCTGCTCGTAGCCGTCGATCTCCGCGACATACTTGTTGCCGGGGACGACCCAGGAGAAGGACACGGGCATGCTGCAGGGCACGGGGTTGGACGAGGCGAGGACGAAGGGTCTGGCGGGGTCGGTGACGTCAGTGAGGGTGGCGACATAGGACTTCCAGGCGCCTGGGAAGTCCCCACAGAGCACGCCTTGGCCGAAGGTGCTTGGGGCGACCGTGACCAGGGTGGGGGAAGGCTCCTCGCTCTCCCCGCTGGAGGACGAGCAAGCGGCGCAGAAGGCGGTCAGCAGCAGGAGCGACACGCCGGAGGAGGGGCGCCAGGGAGAAGACATGCCGGACGCATAGCGGATGTCGGGGCCGCATGCCAGCGTGCAGTCGGTTGGGCTAGCCCTGCAAGGCTCCGAGCTGGGTCCGCCCGCTCTTCGACCGCCCGCGGTTGGGGCTGAGGGCCAGCACCCGCAGCGACTCCTGGGAGAGCGAGAACCGAAGCCGAGCGCCCAGCCCGATGTCGATCACATAGTGCGGACCGTCGAGAAACAGCTTCGCCTCCCGCATCTTGTTGTAGACGATCAGGGCATCCCCTTCCCGCACGAGCGTCCGGGTGAACCGCAAACGTCCCGTCAGCGTGTAGGGCTCGCGCACCACGAACTGCAGGCGCTTGGACGCCATCGGCAGGATCTTGCCCCCCGCAGAGTGCTGCGCGGCGGTCGACCCCGCCGCCGGACCGATCCAGAACCCGCTGGACTTGTGGTTCTCCACTTCGCTGCCCACCTGCACGATGTAACGCGACGTCGCCGCCGGCGACGCGTGGCAGAACAGCGCCTCGTTCAGGACTCGCCGAGAGATGAGCCGCCGGTTCAAGCGCACCTCCATCCTCGCGAGAGCCATGCTCGGAAGGGTCCCTTCCAAAGCCCTCTTGAGGCTCGACCGCAAACGCCTCCCAGGCTTGAGCCCACAGAAGAATCCCACAGACGTGGAGGGGGCGCTGTTGACCCCGAGCACCGGGGTGTGCGCATCGCACTGGTGGGACGCGGCGAGAAGGGTGCCGTCGCCCCCCACGGTGACGACCAGCGCAACCCCCCGCACGGAGAACGGCTGGTGCGGAATGCTCACCACCTGGATACGCGCCCCGAGCTCGTGCAGGGCGGTCTCGACCTGCCGCAACGTGCACTCGTGCTCCTCGTGCGCGGCCTTGATGTCGGCGACCGTGACGTCCCGATCGAGCAGCAGACGGAGCGTCTCGTCATCGCGTCGCCGCTCGACGAACTCGCGATAGCTGGTGTGCTTGGTGACGAGCACCACGCGCGGGGGAGCCACGGCCGGGAGTCTAAGAGAGGAACTGGGAACACGGAAGGAAGGAATGATGGGCCCAGCCCTGCGGGGGCCGATTGACGCCGCCCAGAAGCGGTGGCTAGGAAACGCGCATGATTTGGCGCGCTTTGCCCTTCGCATGGGCCGGCTTGCTCGTGCTGTCGATCGGGTCCGGTTGCTCCTTCTTCAAGACCCTGGCCGGGACCAACACCGTCGACCTCTCCAAGGCCGAAGTGAAGGCCATGAGCGTGGACATCCGCAAGGACCAGAAGACGATTTGCCCGCGGGAGTCCGTGCAAATGGCGGTGTTTGCCGACGTCGTGCTCGAGGGCGAGGGACAAGCCCGCTCGTTCGAGACGTGGCAAGGACGTGACGTCAGCAAGAACGATCGCCTCGACTTCACCGACTTCGCGTTTCACAGCCCACAGGGAAGCTTCGACGACGAAGGCTGGTTCTCACCGGACCCGAACCTCCTCACGACCGTGTCCACGGAGTTCGAGCTGACCACGGCGTACCGTCGCCGACCAGACAAGTTCACCTTCAAGCTGAGCTTCAAGCCGGACTATGCGTGCATCCGCGGCGGGGGAGCGAGCGCGAACCCCGGGGGCACGGGCATGGCCGGCAGCGCGGGGCCCGAAGGCCGCGATGGGTCCTATGGCAGTGACAGCAGTGGCGGAGGTGACGGCACCGACGGTGGCCCCGGCTCACCGGGAGGCAGCGGGAGCGCGGGCGGCAACGGTCCGCGCATCGACGTGGTCGCCACCTTCGTGAGCACGGCCTTCTACGAGCGGTTGGTGGCGGTTCGTCTCTCGGGGGGAGCGGACGACTTCCTGCTCTTCCATCCGGAGAACCCCATCACGATCAGCGCGGCGGGGGGAGCGGGTGGGCCGGGAGGGTCTGGCGGCAACGGCGGCCCGGGCGGACGAGGCGGCAGCGGCAACCCGGGAGGCAACGGGGGCCACGGCAGCAACGGCGGCAACGGCGGCAATGGCGGCAATGGCGGCAGCGGCGGTGACATCCGGCTCACCTTCGACGCACGCTTCGGGGAGCTGGCGCAGCTCATCCGGCTCGACGTCACGGGGGGCCCCGGCGGTCTCGCTGGGCAGGGCGGCTCCGGCGGACGCGGCGGCTCAGGGGGCACCGGCCTCGGGCAAGGAACCATGGGCTCGTCGGGCAGCGACGGCTCGACGGGCAACCCCGGAACTTCCGGTCAATCCGGGTCGCCGGGCAACGCCTCCGCCCAGGCCGCCGACGTGACGGGAGCCTTCGCAGGGATCACAGGGATCACCGTGCTGTGATGCGAACCGGTCGAAGGCCTTTTTTGCACGCCCTCTCGGCGGTCCCCTTCGCGCTTTCGGGGTGCCAGCCACGCCAACCCGAGACCCCTCTGGCCCACCTGCACGGCCAGCAGTGGGTCCACGGCGCCTACGAGCACTACGCTCGCGCCTACCAGGACCTGCAGGCCCGCGCCGAGCAACGAACCTTCGACGCCTACGGCGTACTCGCCGAAAAAGGCATCGTCGCCCTCGACGCGCTCCAGTCCCGTGAGGTGCCCTTCCACATCACCGCGGACGTCGAAGGTCAGCGATTCACCTTCCAGCGGTACGTCCCCGAACGTCTGACCTTTTCGGCAGACATGTCCGAAGCGGACCGCGAGAAGGCCACTGCCGCCTGGAAGCACGCCCGACAGCACATCCACAAGGACTACGACGAAATCCGACGGCTCGACGGCGCGCTGACGTCGCTGCTGGGTCAGCTCCAGCAAGTCCGCAGCACCATCGACCGCACGCGCGAGGAGCAGTTCGAGGTCGTGCTGCAGGTCGGCGAGCTTGCGCAGGGGCCGCCCCCGTTCGCCCTGCCCTACCAGGTCTCCGCCCGGGACTACGAACGCGTGCTGCTCCTTCTGCTCGAGCGACTCGAAGACGATCGTGGTCGGCTCGAACGCGTCGAATCGGCAGTGGTGGCCGTGGGGTTCACGGTGCGCGCAACGGACGCAAACTCCGGGAGCTTGGCGGCCAACGTGCGGAAAGTGCTGCTGTCGGTCGTCGAGGAGACCGCGAGCTCGCCCCCTCGGACTGCGACGTTCCCTGAGGAAAAGGACAAGCACGACGCGCTGGTGGCGAGAGGACGCACGCTGCTCGACCAGGTCCGTTCGAGCCAAGAGTTCGCCGCGTGGCAGAAGGCCAGGTCGGCGCAGCAGCTGCAGCAAATCGGGTCGCTCTTAACGGTCCTGGATGCTCTGACGGGCGTGCCGGCGTCCGCGATCTTCCGCAAGGCGATCGACCTGTGGAGCGGCAACGACGACTACCTCTCGTACTTGCAAGCGCTCACAGGGATCGTTCCGGGAGGAGGCAAGCTGGCAGAGACGCTCGACCAGGCCGTGGAGGTGACGCGCACGGTCAGGTCGGGAGCAGACGGGCTTCGGGCGATCGAGAAGGGCGAACGCGCGGACGTGACGGAGGGCATCGTCAACGTCGGGTCTCGGTTCGCGAGGGATCGGGTGGAACGACAGCTCGTGTTCTACCGCGACGCGGACGAGGTGCGAACGGTGCAGGACGCGCTGGCCCGCACGGACTGGTTGAACCGGGCCCGTTGAGTGTCGGCGGCCACGAGGTCCTCGAGCTTCGCGCAAAGGTCCTCGGGCGCGAACGGTTTCGCGAGAAAGGCCACAGCGCGGTCCCGAGGGATGTCCGGCTCGCGAAACTGCCCCGAGATGAAGAGGACGGGAAGATCCCTTCGTTTCTTGCGCAGCTCTGCCGCAAGCTCTCGCCCGTCCGTGTCCGGCATCGCGATGTCCGTGACCAGCATGTCGATCGGCCCGTCGTCGAACAAGACCATCGCCTCGCGTGCGCTGGAAGCCTCGAGAACGCGATACCCGCGACGCCGGAGCAGTCGAGAGAACCCGCGGCGCACGCCTTCCTCGTCGTCCACGAGCAGCACGGTAATCGCGCTCGCGGCAGGCTGCGGGGTGGCGTCCACCGCCTCTTCGCGCGCCGACGCAGCTTCGATCGCGACCGCGGGGAAGCGGAGGATGAACTCGGTCCCTTCGCCCACCCCGGATTGAACCTCGATGTGGGCGCCGGCAGACCGGGTGTAGCTGTACGCGCTGGCAAGTCCGAGACCGGTCCCGGCCTTGCCCTTCGTGGAAAAGAACGGCTCGAAAACACGGTCGATGATCTCGGGGGCGATGCCGCACCCGGTGTCCCGCACGCTGACCACCACCTCGCCGCGAGCGGCTTGAAACACTTCAAACGTCAGCGTTCCTCCCTCAGGCATCGCGTCGGCGGCATTCGTGGCCAGCGCCAAGACCACCTGCTCGAGCTGAAAGCGATCGATGCGCACGAGCGCAGGAAGCGTCGCCGGCCGCACGGCAAGCACGATGCTCGAGCCCACCAGCCGCTGCAGCACGCGCTCCAGATGCCGGAGTACGTCGTTGACATCCACCACTTCGGGTCTCGGCGCCTGCTTTCGGGCGAACGCCAGCAATTGCGAGGTCAACCGCCGGCCGCGCTCCACCGCGCTGATGATCTCCTCGAGGTCCGTCCTGTGCCGGTCGTCCCCGGCGGAGGTCTCCAGCATCGCCGACGCGTTCGTGACGATGACCGAGAGCTGGTTGTTGAAGTCATGGGCGATCCCCGCGGAAAGCCTGCCGACTGCTTCCATCTGCTGCACATGGGTGAGGCTCTCGCGCTGCTTCGCGACCTCGTGCTCGAGCTTGCGGGTGGCGGTCACGTCGCGCAGGATGAGCAGGTCGAGAGGCCGCCCGGCGTAGTGCACCTCGTGACGGGTGAGCAGCAGCGAGTACTGCCTTCCGTCCGCCGTGACGGCGAGCTCGCAAGGCGCGCCGGGGTCGCACTTGGAGGTGCCATGGAACGCCGACCGGAAGGTCGATGAGAGCCCCTCGGCCCCCAGCGCGTTCAGAGATCGAAACAGCTCGTTGGCGTACAGAACCTGCCGAGAGTCCGGCTCCACGATGGCCACCCCGAGCGGCAGCGCGGACAGCACCTCGTCGCGACGGCTCAATTCGTTGCGCGCGGCCTCGAGCTCCCGGTGGAATTGCGAGGTGGTCGTGAACAAGTCTCGCCTGAGCGTGCCGATGCCAACGATGGCGGCGACGATGCTGCAAAGGATCGAGCCGAGGTAGGGGAAGTCGATGCCGAAGGGGGACAGAGACCCGTTGGTAATGATGCCTACACCGGCAGCGGGGGCAAGAGCGCGCAGCAGGACCATGCCGGTAGCGCGGAACTGTGGGTTGGCTTCTTGCCGCGCGGCGCAAAGCAGCACGGCGACGCTCAGGGCAGCGTAGGTCAGAACGTAGCCCATGACGAAGGCCTGCCACGGGGTCGATCGGGACTGGAAGTACGAGCCGCTGACGCCGGCCGGGAGAAACTCGTGATACAGCAAGCCCGCGTGAACGAGGTAGACGCACACGAGGCCAGGAAGCGACAGGAGGGTGCGAACCCAGAGCGTCTGGGTCCAGCGGGGCCACCGGGTGTGCAGGAGAACGGTCAGCAGAAGCGCATAGGGCACCGCCGCCCAGACGGGCGCGAACACACGCGCAAGGGCCCAAAGCTGGCTCGAAGAGACGGCAAGGCTCGAGAGAAAGTCTGCCAGGTTCCAACCAGCGAGCAGCGCCACCAGGGACGCCCGGAGCCAGCGATTCTTCTCGGGGGATGCGGACACCGCCAGCATGGTCGCCAACACGGTCATGCCGACGAACGCGATCAGATAGGCGTATGCGAGCGGGTAGCCCATCCCATCCCCCTGAAGGCTCTCCGCACCCACGAAGAGCAACCGTCAACATAGCGCAAGCCAGCACGAGACGGGGGGTCGATTTCCCTGATCCGGAGCGAAGCGCCGGGCGCCACCCATCAGGTGCGTGGTCCACCTTCCCCCGAGGCGGGTCACGCGTTACCCACACCCGCACAAGCAACGAAACCATCTGCGGTTCTCTGCGGAATCTGCGGCCAACTCCGCCGAGGCGTCGCCCAGGGTGGTACCCTCCGGTCATGCCTCCGAAGCCCACGCCCTCCACCGCGGTCCTGCTCATCTCTTGTCCTGACCAGACCGGGCTCGTCGCCAACACCACGGGCTTCATTCACGCTAACAACGGAAACATCGTCCACCTCGACCAGCACGTCGATCACCAGGGCGGAGTGTTCCTCATGAAGCTCACCTGGGATCTCGACGGCTTCTGGATCCCGCCCGAGCGGGTCGCCGAGAAGTTCCAGCCGATCGCAGAGCGCTTCCGCATGACGTGGAGCCTGCACTTCTCCGACGTCGTGCCCCGGATGGCCATCTTCGTCTCCAAACAGGGCCACTGCTTGCACGACATCCTGGCCCACGTCAGCAGCGGCGAATGGAATGCCACCATCCCCATCATCGTGAGCAATCACCCGACGCTCGCTCCCGTGGCCGAACGCTTCGGCATCCCCTTCGCCTGCATCCCGGTCGACGCGGACGCGAAGGCGGAAGCGGAAGCCAAGCAGATCGCGTTGATGGACGAACACCAGGTCGATCTGATCGTGCTCGCAAGGTACATGCAGATCGTCAGCGACGACTTCGTGCGTCGCTACCCCAACCGGATCATCAACATCCACCACTCGTTTTTGCCGGCGTTCGCCGGAGCGAAGCCCTACCACGCGGCTCACGAACGGGGCGTGAAGCTCATCGGCGCCACGAGCCACTACGTCACCGCAGAATTGGACGCCGGGCCGATCATCGAGCAGGACGTCGTGCGGATCAGCCACAAGGACGGGGTGCGAGACCTGATCCGCAAGGGCCAGGACCTCGAGAAGGTCGTGCTGTCCCGCGCGGTCTGGCACCACATCCAGCACGACATTTTGGTCTACGGGAACAAGACCGCCGTGTTCGGATGAGCCGGGTGTCCGTGCTACGATCCGGACACCATCGTGACCGACCCCACCCCGCAAACCTCCTGGCTCGATCAGCTGCACCAGATCCTGGTGCGGCTGCGCCTGCCGGCCCGGGACATGGTCCTCACGCAGCGAGTCTTGAGCGTGGACCTCGCCTTGCACCCGGGCCGCGTGCTCACGGTCGAGATCCGCTCTCGCGAAGCCGGCGACCGGTGCTACGCCCAGACACGGCGATTTTCGATCGGCTACCAAGGTCGGGACGAGCTCGATCTCTCCGAGCGGCAGGGTCTCGACAAGCTGGTCGCCGCACTCCAGCGGATTGAAGGCAAGCTGCCGGCAGACCTCGACGGCGCCGCGGGCGTGTTCGACGGCGCCACGCCGCCCGCCAAACGCTTCCTGCGCCTGTTCCCCTTCTGCACGGTGGAGCGGTCCTACGCCGGCGATGCCGACATCACGGAGGTTCTCGTGCGGACCACGTCCCACTGCAACCAGCGATGTCCGTTCTGCACCGCACCGGAGCATGACACGCCGTCGGCGTCCGTGATGCGCTCGCTGCTCCAAGCGGTGCCGGATGCGTTCCCCGGGGCCATGCTCAGCTTGACCGGTGGCGAGCCCACCCTGCGGCCTTCGTTCTTGCGCGAAGTCGAGACAGCCGCAACACGCAAAGGCATCTCCAGCGTGCAGGTGCAAACCAACGCAGTCCTGCTCGGCTCCAAGATTGACCCAGGGCTCATCGCACCTCGCCCGCATCTGTCCTTCTTCGTGTCGCTCCACGCGCTCGACCCCAACCTCTACGACCGCTGCACGGGGACGTCTGGTCAGCTGCCCCTCGCCCTGCGTGGCGTACGACGCCTCTTCGACGCAGGGCATCGCGTGACCGTCAACTGCGTCGTCAGCTCGATCAACATCGGCCATCTCGGCGACTACGCACGCGCCTGGCCGACGGTCCTGCCCGTGGGCGACACGATCGACTGGCACTTCTCGACCTTGATCTGTCCGCAATCCAGGCCCGAGGCGGCGGAGCTTCTCGTCCCCTACCCCGACCTCGTGGGGCGGCTGCATGACGTGGCCGCGATGGCGCAGCGCGTGGGGGTTGCGGTGCAGTCCTTGCGCGCCTCGACGCACGCCTCCGTGCCCGCCTGTCTGTTGCCTCCCGAAGACAGGGACCGCGGGTCCCACCGCCCGGTGGTGCTTGCCCACGAGACAGGGCTTCTCGACCAGGGACGTCCATGGGTCAAGCCCGCCACGTGCGAGGACTGCGCCCTGACCCCGCACTGCCTCGGCGTGCCCCGGCCCTATGCGGCGCGGTTCGGGCTCGACACCTTGCGCCCCATCCGGGAGTCCTGACGTGCTTCACGTGCTCGTGGGCCGTATCTGCAACAACAACTGCCTCTTCTGCATGGAAGCGGACCGCCAGGGCCGCGCCGACCACGTGGGCGCGCAACCCCGCGACCAGGTGCGCCGCATGATCGTCGACCACCCGGACACGTCCGAGATCCTGTTCACCAGCGGCGAGCCAACGCTCTGCCCCGACCTTCCCCTGTACGTGTCCTGGGCCAAGGAGTCCGGATTCCGAACAATCGGCCTCATCTCCAACGGTCGCAGGCTCGCGTACCCCGGCTACCTCGAGGACTTGGTAGACAGAGGCCTCAACCGGGTCACCGTCTCCATCCACGGTCACACCGCCAAGCTGCACGACGGGCTCACGCGCGCACCAGGCTCGTTCCTACAGACTCGCGCGGGTCTCGCGCGCTGCACGCGTCTGTCACGCACCCTCCCTCTTCGCGTCCACACGAGCACCGTGGTCAATCGCCGGAACCTGGCGCACCTTCGCGCCCTGCACGACATGCTTCGAGGGCTGGGGGTGCACGAGATGGTGTTCAACGTGATGATGGCGAAGGGGCTGGGAGCCAAGCACGCGGGCGTGCTGCTGCCGCATTACGACGCGGTCGTGCTGGCCTTCGAGGCCCTGTGCGCGGGGCTCGCCACCGATGCGATTCGGCGGGTGCGCGTGGTGGACATGCCGCCATGCGTTCTTCGGCGGCTGCCCCACGGGATCGGGGGCGAGCTCGAGACCTTCGAGCAATACGAGCCGACGGGGTCGACGGGGTTGTCGGGTCTGGAAGTGCTCAACCCCGCGTCCAACACGGAGCGACCGAAGCGGGCACGGGCTATCATGGGGCGGGCGCGCGCGCTGACGGCGAGGTTCGGCGGCAGCGGACCGTCGGCTTGGTGGGAGCGTGGAAAGCGGCGCGCGACGACGGCCTTGTCTCGGCTGCACCTGCGCGACGCGCGCGAGCAGGGGTCTCTGGATGCGCTTCGGGCGGGAACGGAAGAAGCGGTCATCTCCGATCTGCGGCGCACCGTGAGCGCCTCGGTGCTGGGGGGCTACTACCTCACGGACCGGTCGTTCAAGGATCGGTTCCTTCGCGTGAAGGGCCCTCCGTGTGAGCGATGCACGGAGGGGGCAAGGTGCCCAGGCGTGTGGGAGGCCTACGTGGATCGCTTCGGTTGGGGGGAAATTACCCCGATCTAGGGAGCCGCACGCACCTGGTTTCGCTCGAGGTTCCTATCGCTTAACTCGTCCTTCCATTCTCCTCGTCAATGCCATGAATTCTGCGCTAGCGCGTTCACGCGCAGCGAGAACGCAAGGCATCGTCTGTCGGCACACGAGGAGAAACGAAGACGTAATCGGATGGCCCTCACTCTCCCGATATTGATGACTCGATGCGCCTATAATTTGACGGTTGACTGCCCTGGCTTGCGCAATCCGCACAGGCTGATAACGTCGTTTGCGTCAATCTGGGTTGGCCCACAAGAAGTATCGGGATGACCAGAGGCGGGACCCACAACCGGTGTGGACTTCTCAGCGACGCGCTGACGGAGGATACGTGTGCCCTCGCCGGAAACATCGCCCGGATGTCTCTGGCCTCCGTGCTGCAGTTGTTCGAGTTGGGACGCCACTCGGGTGTGCTGGTTTGCAGCGAAACCGACGCGCGCACGAGTGAGTGCACGTTCCGCGAGGGGCGCATCGTGGGGGCGCGCTTTCAGCACCTGTCCGGGCCCGAGGCCATGGTCGCGATGCTGGGGCTGGCGTCGGGGTGGTTCGCCTTCAACATGATCGAGACGGAGGTTGCAGAGATGCAACCGATGTCGGCCTCCCCGCTGATCATGGAGGCGGTTCGTCTCGAGGACGAGTACGAGCGCTTCTCCGCCGGCTACCCAGGGGACGACTTCACGATGAGGCTGCAGGATCCGCACGAGTTTCCGACGGACCCCATGGGTTGCGGTGCGGACCTCGTGATGGCCGTGTTGGCCGCTCGGGAAGGCGCGACGGTTCGGGAGTTGATGGGCAACATGGCCCTGGCGCCCATCAAGGTCCGCCTCGCGGCAGCCTGGCTCGGGTTCACCGGAAGGCTCCGTGCTTCGGGCGGGTCTCGGCAGGGCATGCCCGCGTTCACGGTCGCGCGGCTCGCCTGGTTCCAGCAGCTGATGCTGCGCTTCTCGGGCGGGCTCCGCGTCGTGGTCGCCCTCGACCCGCGCGTGGGAACCCACGAGGTCATCGAGAACATCAAGACCTTGGCCAAGGAGTTGGACAGCGGACCGGCCTGGATGTCCGTGGGCCCGGATGGCACCTCCATGGCTCGCGTCCGACCTCGCTCGGGAGGGCTCCTGTCCATCGCCTGCGTGCCGCGCTCCGCGGATCACATGCCGTGGTTCGAGCGCCTGGCAAGCACCTCCGACCTCGTCTTGGTCTGCGGAGATGAAGACGGGGAGGATACTGAACCCTGGCGCAATGCGGCATCGAGCGCTTCGGTCATGAGAGTTCCCGCATCGATGAGCAAGACCTGTCTCATCGACGCCCTCGCCCAGCTCGAGAGTGATTTGGGGCAAGGGCCTGTATCCAAGCCAAGAGGTCTTCCGTGACGTGAGAACCACCTTCCATCCATGACGACCGGGATCGCAGAAGGAACGAAAGTTGGGCGCTACTCGCTGCTCACGCGGTTGGCATCGGGCGGCATGGCCAACGTCTGGCTCGCGAGAGTCGACGGGGTAGGCGGATTCCAGAAGACGGTGGTGGTCAAGACGATCCTGCCCCACCTCGCGGACGACCCTGATTTCGTTCGCATGTTCATCGACGAAGCCCTGCTGGCTTCGCGAATCCAGCACCCCAACGTGGTCAACATCTTCGACCTCGGCGAGTCTCACGGCTCTTACTTCATCGCCATGGAGTACATCGCCGGACGCACGCTGCGGCACGTCCAGCGCGAGGTCAAACGCTCCCACCGCGCCCCGCCCCCGTGGTTCGTCCTGCGCATCGTCGCCTCGGCTTGCGACGGTCTGCACCACGCTCACACCATGGTGGGGGACGACGGCAAGCCGATGCCGATCGTGCATCGGGACGTGAGCCCCGAGAACATCATGGTCTCCTTCGCGGGGGACACCAAGGTGCTGGACTTCGGCATTGCCAAGGCTTCGAACATGGCCTCGAAGACCCGAGCTGGCGTGCTCAAGGGCAAGCACGCCTACATGGCGCCGGAACAGATCGAAGGAGCCATCGAGGGCCGCGCGCCGCACCCGCGCATCGACGTCTACTCGGCGGGGGTCGTGCTCTACGAGCTGCTGACGGGTCGCCGCCCCTTCCGTGGTGCCAATGAGCTCGCGCTGCTTCGGCAAATCCTCGACTTCGTACCCGAGCCCCCCCACGCCACGTGCCCCTGGGTTCCCGAAAACCTCTCGGCACTCGTGATGAAGGCGATGGCGCGCAGCCCGAGCGAACGCTTCCAGAGCGCGCTCGAGCTGCGCGACGCGATCGAAACGTACCTGCAGGCGTCGCGCTCGTTCCCCACGCGCGGACACGTCGCGAACTACTTGCAGGGGCTGTTCGGGGACATCACCACAGCCCCCGGCTTCACGGAGCGCCCCCCGGCGGTAGCCACCACGCCAACAAGCTCCCCGAGCGGTGGGGGATGGCGAGAATCCAGCCAAGCGGACGACCCGTGGCAAACTTCCGAGGAGCTCGAATCGCCGGTCACCATCGACCTGTCCATGGTGCTGTTCTCGGACGACGAGGTTCCGGAATCGCAGGTGGGTTACCCTCGCTCCGAGGGTCGGGCCAAGCCCGCCGCGCCCACCCCTCCGCGCACGGACCCCGGGTTGCGAACCGTAGACAAGGGGTGGGACGAGACCGTCCTCACCCTGGACCTGGACGACATCGAGTCGAGCGCCCCATCGCTGGCTCGCCCGGCGCCTCCCGCACCTCCCAAGCTGCAACCCAAGCCCCAACCCAAGCCGCCGGCCAAGACCGTCGAGTCGAAGCAGGAGCCGAAGGCGCCCGCGAAGCCCACCCCCGTCGAAGTCGATGTCCCCAAGGCAAGCACCCCCAGCGCGGATCACAAGCCCACCACGACTACCGCGTCCGCCGCCGACAGCGCCAAGAGTGCACAATCAGTTCCAGCCAAGCCGACGACCGTCGAGGTCGAGTTGCCCAGGGCCAGCACCCGCGGCGCACCGGAGAAGCCCGCGGCTCCGGTCCCGTCGTCGGTCGCTGCCCAACCCAACCCATCCAAGGCCAAGTCGACACCACCCAAGCCGCCTGCTGTCGAGGTCGAGTTGCCCAGGGCCAGCACCCACGGC